>Ga0247825_10000117_pt1 | contig 43966 bp, 38 predicted proteins | sample 13C_Vanillin_Day_FD_194413 | JGI IMG/M metagenome (GOLD analysis project Ga0247825, IMG submission 194413) | Soil microbial communities from agricultural site in Penn Yan, New York, United States - 13C_Vanillin_Day48 | ecosystem: Environmental > Terrestrial > Soil > Agricultural land | place...
CTCGGGCATGCCGTCGCGCTCCTCGGTGGTATGGAACAGCGTCACGTTGACGACCTTCGTTCGGCCATCGCCGAGGTCCTCGAGGGTCACGGTCTCGACCGCCACATAGCCGGGCATGCCGTCCCACTCGAAGGTGTGGACAAGGCGCTCCGGGGGCTTCACCTCGCGATAGCGTCCCTCGAAACCGTGGACGCCGTCGGGAGAGTGCTCGACGTACCGCCAGTGGCCGCCTCGCTCGACCTCCATGCGCTCGATGACGAGCTTGTTACCGCGCCCCCACCACTGCGCGACCAGCTTCGGGTCGGTGAAGGCCCGCCACACGCGCTCGCGGGTGGCGTTGAAGATGCGCTCGATGCGGATCTCCCGGTCAGTGGGGGTCGTCACCATCAGGTTGCCGGTGGGCTGCTTCATGGGGGTGGTGGTCGTCATGACTCGCTTCCTTTCGTGCGTTCGAGGAATTCGCCCAGCCGGTCCAGGCGCGCTTCCAGCATTTGTCGGTACTGCGCGATCCAGGCTGTCTCGTCCTCGAGCCGGCGGGGGCCCAGCCTGCAGGTGCGCACCCGGCCGACCTTCTCCGTGGTGACCAGCCCAGCCCCCTCGAGGATCTGCACGTGCTTCTTGATGCCCGTCAGGGTCATCTCGAAGTTCGCAGCGAGGTCGCTGATCGAGGTGTCCCCGCGCCCCAGGCGCTCGAGGATGCCGCGGCGTGTCGGGTCCGACAGCGCCGCAAATCCCCTATCGAGCATCTGAGAATACTGAACCATATGGTTCAGTATAAGGACCAAGTCGTTGATGTCAATGGCACTTGTCCAGAGCGCCTCGACGCGTGTCGTCCGCCTGTACGCTTACACAGGGGCCGAACAGGCCCCGCTCACAACGGAGTCCCCCTGTTCGCGGGGCTCAGGCTGCCTCGGTGGCCGGGAGCTGCTTCATTGCGGCCACGGAGACGATGCGTGCGAGCTGCGGCATCCTCCCGTGCTTGCACTCCACCAGGAAGCCGTGGAGCGACTCGGCCGACAGCCCGTGCAGCATCAGCCGGAAGCCCGCCCGCATCGTCGACAGCGGCACCATCGGGTGACGGTTGTTCACCAGCGCCACCAGCCCCGGCGCCTGCATCAGCGTCGCCACGTAGATGGCGATCGTCTCGTCCAGTTGCAGCGAGTTGCTCGCGCGCCAGAAGTCCCGGTCGGTGAGGAACAGCTGGTACATCGGCGTGAAGATCTCGATCGCCGACTGCAGGTCCATGAAGTTCGTCCACCGGCGCGGCATGGGCTCGATGGGGAACTCATCCGAGATCCCGCTGAAGTCCAGCTTGGCCGGCGGCGCCAGCGTGCGGTTCTGCCCACGCAGCGCCCGGTTCAGCCGGATGACGAAGTTGTACAGGTTGAGATCGTGGTTCAGGAAGATCTCGTCCTTGACGTGCTCCAGGTTCGTCGGGCGGATGGGGCTGGTCGGCACGCCCAGCTCCGGCGCGTTCCGCGCGATGAAGTCCAGGATCTCCGAGCCCACGTGGAAGTGCCGCAGGATGAGGTAGTTGGCCTCCGGGCTCACGAAGTTCCGCAGCCCCCACGACAGCAGCCGGTGCAGCAGCTTCGAGGAGGTGAAGCGGTTGGACACGAAGATCTTCAGGATCTGGAAGATGATGATCAGCAGCCGCGAGATGGGGCGGATGGTGGGCAGGAAGAACTGACGCGAGAACGAGCGCTGGTCCACCAGCAGCATCGCCTTCGTGCGCTCGTTCATCGGCAGGCTGCGATCCAGGAACAGCGCCACCCACGGATCGGGGTCGCGCGGGTTGTGCGGTTCATTGCTGAGCAGCTCGACAGGATCCATGGCTCACTCGGGGACGACGACGCGGATGGGGGACGCGGGGGCAGGGTGGAGCTTCCGGGCCTCGATCTCCTCCGCGCTGGGCACGCGGAGATCCTTCGCGAGCCCCACCTTCTCGAAGCCGCGCAGGACATACCAGATGAAGTCGAACTGGCCCGGCAGCAGCCCATGGCGGGCGCTGGAGGGGAAGCTGTGGTGGTTGGCGTGCCAGCCCTCGCCCAGCGTGAAGAGGCCCATGAAGAGGCCATTGCGGGCTTGATGGACCTCGGCATAGGGGCGGTCGCCCCAGATATGCGCGACGCTGTCGATGGCATCCCCCAAGTTGAAGATCAGCACGAGCATGCCCCAGGCAGCCGCCACGCCGACAGGCCGAAGAGCAGGTAGCCGCCGCCCACGAGTGCCAGCACGTGGAGCATGCAGAGGACCTGGTAGGGCACGGGCCGGCTCACGAAGGCGTACCAGGGATCCGCCGCTACGTCCTTGGCCAGGTGGTTGAACTGCTGGTTGCTCCGAGGCCGATGCCAGCCGTCGTAGAGGACTCGCAGCGGTCCGGCGATCGAGTAGAGGAAGCAGATGACGGGATTTCCCGTGCCGATGTACCAGCCCACGTGCGCCCACCAGAACCCGTTGAGCACGGGCGAGTGCGGGTCTCCTGGCACGTCCGTGTGGGCGTGGTGCCAGCGGTGGTTGCCTGCCCACTGGATGGGCGTGCCTGCCGGCAGGCCCAGCGTGACGAACAGCCGCTCCAGCCACTTGTTGAGGGTGAGCGAGCGGTGCGAGAGCACCCGGTGGTAGGCCACGTTGATGGCCATCCCCGCCAGCAGGAAGTAGCCCACGCAGAACGGCACCAGCCACATCAGGCTCAGGCGCTCAGACATTGCCCAGCTCCTCGAGCTGCAGAAGGTACAGCCGTGCCGTCACCTTCGCCGTCTTGGAGACTCGCGCGGCCAGCTCGGGTGTGAGGATGCCGGAGGCCAGCGCCGCCTCCAGCCGCTCCATGTGCGTGCCGTCGTTGTCACCGTGGTACAGGAAGAAGCGTACCTGGTCGTCGGCGAGCCCTAGCTGGTCGCGGATGGCCAGGCCCCAGCGCCGCGCTACGCGGTTGCCCAGGCCCTCGATGATGAACATGGCCCCCAGCAGATCGAATGGGTTCTCTTGGCTCGCGCGGTGGAACATCCATGCGGAGAGCGCCTCGCTGCCGATGTTCTTCGGCGCGCGGGAGATGTCCTCCTGGCGGCCGCCCACGGAGACGTAGTGGCGCTCCAGCATCTCGTAGTCGCGGTGCTCGTCCCGGGCGTGGCGGATGAAGGACGAGCGCAAGGCCAGGTGATCCGCGGTGATGCTCGAGGCGGCTCGGGCGATCCACCGTGAGCCCTCCACCACCTGCTGCCGCAGGTTGATGAGCAGCTCCTTGTAGTCCTCCACGGTGAAGACGCCGCGCGAGAGCTTCTCGATGACAGGCACTCGCTGGAGCTTCGCCTCGAAGTCCACCCAGACGTGCGTGAGCTCGCGCACGAGCTTCTCGCGGAGGGGGTTGCCTTCCGCGCTGGGAAGCAGGGGACCCACCTCGGGCTCTGCGGCAGGAGCCGAGGAGGATGACACCTCGGGCACAGCGGCGCGTGCCGGAGGCACCACGGTGAGCATTGCGTAGCAGGTGATGAAGCCTCCGCTCTCCGGGACCATGCAGAAGATGCGCTCTCCGGGCTTGGCGCGGCCCTCGTTCACCAGCTCCTCGAGCATGAGGAAGATGGACGCGCACCCCGTGTTACCGCGCGTGGAGAGGTTGGTGAACCACCGCTCCTCGGGGATGCGCACGCCGCCCTTCTGCAGCAGATCCACGATGGGCTTCTTGAAGTACTGGGACGAGTAGTGGATGAGGAACCAGTCGATCTCGGACGGCTTGATGCGGCCCTGATCCATCAGCGCGAAGAAGCCATCCACGCCCAGCCCCACCAGCGACTCCAGCCGCCGGACGTCCTGCTTGATGGTGAAGACGCCCGCCGCGGCGGCCTCGGTGAAGGAGTTGTAATCGATCCAGCCCGTGCCGAACTCTCCGTCCGTTCCGCGGTTGGCGCCGACGTACATGCCCAGCTCGTACCGATTGGCATGCGAGCGGATGTCGATCCAGTCCACCTTGAGGCTCGGCCTCGTCGGGTGGGGCTTGTCCTGGAGCACCGCGGCCCCAGCGCCATCCGAGAGCATCCAGCGGAGGAACTCGGCCTCGAAGGGCAGCGTGTTCGGGCCCCCGGCCACCTCCTCGTAGTGGCCCGCCTTGAGCAGCCGGCTCACCAGCTCGCTGGCGCAGACGACGGCGCGCTCCGCCTCGCCCGTGGCCACCTGGAGAGTGGCCGTCCTCAGCGCCTGCATGCCGCTGGAGCAGATGCCGTGAATGGACGTCACCTCGCACGCGGGGCCGCCCAGCGCCCGGTGGACCTGGCTGGCGAACCCGGGGAGGACGAGATCGGCCTGGGTCGTGGCGGTGACGAGCAGGTCCATCTCGTTCAGGGTGATGGGCGAGCGCGACAGCGCATCCTTGATGGCGTTGACGGCCAGATCCCAGTTGCGGAAGCGCGAGCGCTGCTCGCGATCGATGGCGTAGTAACGCTGGGTGATGCCGTTCTGCGACAGCACCCGGCTGCGCGCGCGGGAGGGCCGCCCCCGCACCTTGCCGAGGTAATCCTCCAACTGCTCATTCGAGATGGGCTCGCCCGGGAGGAACTTGCCCAGGCTGGTGATGAAGACGTCTCGGGGCATGGGGTAGGACAATACGGTGTCCCGCGCCTCCATGCGAAGAACCCCCAGCCGCTTCCGGGGCGGGCAGGCGTGCGTGCGTCACGCCATGGGGAGCAGGGTGCTCGAGCGGAGCAGCTCCGCGGTGGCGGAGCACTCTCTCGATGTCTCCCGGCCGGAGCGAGCTGGGGGCTTCCTGCTACCCGGGAGGTAGGGTCCATCATGTCAGACCCACTGGCTAGGGTGCCTGGCCATGGTCTCCATGAAGCACGAGGGGCTGCTGGCCCTGTTCCGCAACCGCCCCACCCTGGCGGCAGAGCTGCTGCAAGAGGCGCTCGGCATGCAACTGCCGCCTTGGTCCGAGGTGCGAGTGGAGCCCGCCGAGTTCAACCAGGTGGTGCCCACCGAGTACCGAGCGGACCTGGTGATCCTGCTGTTGGACGGCAAGCCCATCCTGGCCATCGTGGTGGAGGTGCAGTTGAGGACTGACAAGAACAAGCGCGAGAGCTGGCCGGTATACCTGACGAGCCTGCGCTCGCGAGTGGGCTGTCCCGTGGTGCTACTGGTGGTGGCGCCGAAGGCGTCGGTGGCGCGCTGGTGCGCTCGGCCCATCGAGCTGGGACACCCTGGCTTCGTGCTCCGGCCCCTGGTGCTGGGGCCGGAGGCCATTCCCGTCATCGTGGATGAACAGGCCGCGTGTGAGGACCCGGAAATGGCGGTGTTGTCGGCTATCGCGCACGGGCGGAAGAAGGAGGTGGGCCCGGCGATTGCCCGGGCGGTGCTGAGTGCGGCCCAAGGGCTTGATGAGGAGCGCAGCAGCTTCTACGTTGACCTGACGATGGCCTCGTTGAGCGCGGCGGCCCGGCGAAGCCTGGAGGAGCTGATGAAGAGCGGCAAGTACGAGTATCAGACGGAGTTCGTCCGCAAGTGGATCGTCCAGGGACGCCAGGAGGGGCTGGAGCAGGGGTTGGAGCAGGGGTTAGAGCAGGGGTTGGAGCAGGGGCGCCTGGAGGGGCGCCTGGAGGGTGAACGGACGGCCCTCTTGAAGGTGCTCAGAGCCCGTGGCTTCAAGCTGGACGCCGCGGCCCGTCAGCGCATCCGGGAGTGCACTCAGTTGACGCAGCTCGAGCTCTGGCTCCGCAAGGCGGTGACGGTTCGCTCGGTCCACGAGCTCTTCGAGGCCCGTTCCGTGTAGAGAGCGCGCGGACTGCTGTTGCTCACCCCATGGGAGTGGGTAGCCTGCCCCTCTCATGTCCCACTCCGCCGAAACCCACAGTGAAGGCCCCGGCTCGCCCGCGCAGCCGCCAACTCCAGAGGGCACTCCGCCCTCCGCGCCCCGCACTTCGGGGGCCTTTGCCCGCTTCCTCGCGATGGTGGAGCGCATTGGCAACGCGCTGCCGCACCCGGCCACGCTGTTCGCCCTGCTCGCGCTGCTCGTCATCCTCCTGTCCGCCCTGGCCTCGTGGGCGAAGCTCGAGGTGGTGCACCCGGGCACCGGTAAGCTCATCCAGCCGGTGAGCCTGCTGAGCATCGCCGGGCTGCACCGCATCCTGGGCGAGATGGTGAAGAACTTCACCGGCTTCGCGCCGCTGGGCACGGTGCTGGTGGCGCTGCTGGGCATTGGCGTGGCCGAAGGCAGCGGCCTCATTGGCGCCGCGCTGCGGCTGCTGGTGCTGTCGGCTCCGAGGCGGCTGCTGACGTTCGTCATCGTCTTTGCCGGGGTGCTCTCCAATACGGCGAGCGAGGTGGGCTACGTGCTGCTCGTGCCGCTGGCAGCCATCATCTTCCTGGCGGTGGGGCGCCACCCGGTGGCTGGGCTGGCGGCGGCCTTCGCGGGAGTGTCCGGGGGCTACAGCGCCAACCTGCTGCTGGGCACGGTGGATCCGCTGCTGGCGGGTCTATCCCAGGAGGCCGCGCGCATCGTCACCCCGGGCTACACCGTCAACCCCGCCTGCAACTACTACTTCATGGCGGCCTCCACCTTCGTCATCTCCCTGGCGGGCACCTGGGTCACCGAGCGGCTCGTCGTCCCCCGGCTGGGCACCTACCAGGGCACCGCGCCGCGGGAGTCCCTTCAGCCGCTCACCGGCGCCGAGCGCCGGGGCCTGCGCTTCGCGCTGGTGGCCGCGACGCTCTTCTCCGCCTTCCTGCTCTGGGGCACGGTGCCGGCGGATGGTTTCTTGAGAGATCCCAAGACGGGGGATCTGCTGCACTCGCCCTTCATGTCCGGCATCGTCGCCTTCATCTTCCTGGGTGCAGCGCTGGTGGGCGTCGCGTATGGCCTGGGCGCGCGCACGGTGCGCAGCGACGCGGACGTGATGAAGGGGATGAGCAAGTCCATGGAGACGCTGGGCTCCTACCTGGTGCTCGTCTTCTTCGCCGCCCAGTTCGTCGCCTTCTTCAACTGGACGAATCTGGGGTTGATCCTCGCCGTCAAGGGCGCGGACTTGCTCAAGGCGTTGGGGCTGGGCGCCATCCCGCTGATGGTGTGCTTCGTGCTGCTGTCGGCCACCATCAACCTGGTGATGGGCAGCGCCTCGGCGAAGTGGGCCATCATGGCGCCCATCTTCATCCCCATGTTCATGCTCCTGGGCTACTCGCCAGAGCTGACGCAGGCCGCGTACCGCATTGGCGACAGTGTGAGCAATGTCATCTCCCCGATGATGTCCTACTTCGCCCTCATCATCGCGTTCGTGCAGCGCTACGAGGGCAAGGCAGGGATCGGGACGGTGGTGGCCACGATGCTGCCCTACACCCTCGTCTTCCTGGTGTGCTGGTCGCTGCTGCTGGTGGTGTGGATGGCGCTCGGATTGCCGCTTGGCCCAGGGGCGGAGCTCTACCTGGTGCCCGAGCGCCCCTGAGGGGCGCTCCCGGGCTTCGTGGCCTGGCCTACTTGGGCGAGTCGCTGGAGAGCTCCGCGGGCTTGGCGGCGGGTAGCTCGGGGATGAGGAGGATCTCGATGCGCCGGTTGCGTGCGCGCCCCTTGGGCGTGGCGTTGGTGGCCACCGGGTGCGTCTCTCCGTAGCCGGCCGCCATCAGCCTGCGCGCGGGGACGTTCGCCTTCTCCTGGAGGAAGCGCACCACGTTCACCGCTCGCGCCACGGACAGCTCCCAGTTGGTGGGGAAAGTGGCTGCCAGCCGCTGCGAGGGGGGACTGTCGTCCGTGTGGCCCGATACCTGGATGGTGCGCCCTTCCACCCCGACGAGCACCGCGCCCAGCCGCGTGAGCACTCCCGCGCCGCGCTCGGTGATGCTGGCCTCACCCGAGTCGAAGAGGATCTTGTCCACCAGATCCACCTGGATGCGGCCCTCGGCCTGGGACAGCCGGATCTCGCCATCGGCGATCTCCGCCTTCATCTTCTCCTCCAGGTCCTGGTACGTGGCCTTGAGGCGGGCCAGCTCCGCGTCCTTCTCCTGCACCGCCTGGGAGAGCTGATCACGCTCGGTGGAGAGCTGGTTGAGCTGCGTGGACAGCTGCGACTTCTCCGAGTCGAGCGCCGCCAGCCTGGCCTCGACGTCCTGCTTCGCCTGCTCCGCCGCCTTCGCCCGCTCATGGGCCTTGAGGGCCTCCGCGTCAGCCGCATTGGCCCGCGCCTGCAGATCGCTGTACGCACCCTGTCCGAACCAAGCCAGCACGCCCGCCAGCAGCACCACCAGCACCGTGGTCAGCCACGGCACCCATGATGTGCGCTTCGGCTGCGGTGGCTGCTGCTTGTCCCAGTAGGAATCCGTCATGGCACATCCTCTCCCGAAGGAGGTGAGGGGCGGGACCCTAGCGGTTTCCTCGGGGTACTCCGCAAGTCGGTTCAGGTGAGAGCAGGTATTCGGACGCAGGGTCAGAAGGGGAGCCGCAGCCTGAGCACCCGCCCGCCTGGGAGTCGTGCAGCCAACAGTATGGAGGAGCCTATGCGCATGGAGCGCAGCGTGAGGCCGCGCCTGGGTACGAGCCCTTGCCCGGTGAGGTGGTAGCGGAGCTCGAAGATGAGCAGCTCTTCGCGAGCCATGTCTGGAAACTCGCCCGCGCCGAGCAGCGCGTCCGCGAATCTTCGTCCATCGGCCAGGGGGCTTGCCTCCAACTCCATCGGGTTCTCCTGAGCCCATGCGTCGAATCGCGGGCGGAAGGACTCCCCGAGTGCCTCGGTGAGCCGAGGCCACGAGCGCTGCACCCGCCGGCGGCGCTTGGCAAGCAGGGTGCGTGCTGTCTCCTGGACACGCTCCGCATTGAAGCCAGCGGGAACGGGAGCGCCCTGTGCAAGCGACCGGACCAGCGCCGACTGCGCCTCCGCCAGTCGCTCCCGTGCCGTCCGGGCACTCATGGCCGAGCCTCCGAGCCCCTAGCCGCCATCACCTGGGGCTCGGGACGTTGAACCATCTCGGCTTCCCGCCTGGCCACACCCCGCGCAATCGCCGCGTCGATGGCTCTCAGCTCGGCTGCGAGCTCTTCGGGTGATGGGAAGTGGTCGTCACGCTCCAACAGCGCTGGCACGGGGCCGAGCCGCGCTGCGAGCGCCTCCAACAGCTCCAGTGGACCCATGGGCACCGGGTGCGCGTGGGTGTCGTGGTACAGGGTGCCGTGCCGAACGCCCCCGGCCACATGCACGTAAGCGAGGCGCTCGCGCGGCACGGCGGCGAGGACAGCCGCCGCATCGGTGCCGAGGTTGAGTGCGTTGGCGTACAGGTTGGCGACGTCCAGGAGCAGCAGGGCGCTCGTGCGCGAGAGCAGCCCCGCGAGGAACTCCGCCTCGGTGCATGAGGGCGCGGGCCACTCGAACAGGGTGGCGATGTTCTCCAGCGCCAGCGGCACCGGCAGCGCCGCCTGGGCCAGCCGCACGTTCTCCGCGAGCACATCAAGCGCCTCGTCTCCGCGCGGCACGGGGAGCAGGTGGCCCGACTCGATCCCATCCGCGCGCACGAAGGCCACGTGCTCACTCACGCACACCGCGCCCAGCCTCTTGGCAAGCAGCGCGAGTGTGTCCAGGCGCCGCGTGTCTGGAGGCTCAGCGCCACCCAGGCCCAGCGACACCGCGTGGAGCACCAGGGGCACGCCGCGCTCCCGGAGGCGCAGGAGCGGCGCGGGCAGCGGCGCGGTGGGGTTCAGGTGCTCGGCCAGGACCTCCACGAAGCCAAGCCCTGGCTCCTGATCGATGCGATGCGCGAGCTGCCGCCGCCACCCGAGCCCCACTCCCGCGAGCGGCTTCAATCCCCACCTCCACCGCCGCCGCACCCGCCACCGCCGCTACAGCTGCTGCCTCCACTGCTGCAGCTCGAGCTGCTCCCGCAATCCCCGCTACTGCAGCTGCTGCTGGAGTCACTGCCCGAGGAGCTCCCTCCGCTCGAGCTGCTGCTCGAGGGATGAAGGGTCTGCCGCAGATTCGAATAGCCCAGGGGGATCAGCATCGCCGGGCCGAAGAGCCCCACCGCGAGCGCCACCTCCCGGCCATCCAGGGCCTGCGAAGCATCCCCGGCCACCGCGGTCGTGCGCAGGGCCTGATGCTCCTCTCGCAGGGCCTTCAGCGTCGCGTCTCCCAGGCGGGTCCGCCAGGGGCGGCGGCCGAGCACCAGCAGCCCGAGCGATCCAAGGAGAACGAGCAGCACCAGGAACATCACCGGCCTGTCACGTGACAGCCCCACGAAGACCTTCGCGAGGCCCAGCAGCAGGATGGCGCCATACACCAGCGAGGGCAGCAGCCGGAGCGGCCTGGCCCGGAACTCGTCCAGCACCAGGCCCTTCTGGGACAGGCGCCGCCGGTAGTACTCGATGTCGTGGATCAAGGCCCGCCGCAGGACTTCGAGCGTCACGTCACCCGTTGCCGCGCACTCGAACACGGAGCGCTCGACGGAGACCGCGTCCGCAGGCAGCGCCTCTCCTGTGGCGATCCTTCTGCCCTCGAGGCGGAGCACCTTGCGGTGGATCAGGGCTCCGACGACCGCTTCCATGAGGGTGCCGGGGCCGTCGAGCGCGGCCACCTCGTACGGATCCGTGCGTCTGCTCAGGTACATCGGCCCCCCTGCCGGCAGCCGCAACAGGTGGCGTATCAGCAGCGCCACCAGGAAGCCGCCAATGAGGAGCGGTACATACAGAGAGAGGAACTCGGGGCCCTGCCAGTCCAGCGGGTTCATGCGCTCCCTCCTGTGGTGCAGAGAGCCTAATCGCCCCGGAGTGGGCAGCTGCTCCTGGGACCCATTGTCACTCCCCTGTTACCTGCGTGTCACGATCGAGCGGAGACTCGCGGCGCGTGGCCATGATCCAAACGGCGAAGGGCCCCTCGTGGACGCTCGGCAGCGTCACGGGGGCCCTTCACTTCACCAGCAGTGGCAGCCTTACTGCTGCCTCGTGCCGGGTTGGAGCTAGAACGGCAGCCAGTCCGGCTTGACGCTCTTGGGGTTGCTGAGCGCGTGGGCCAGCTGCGCCTTGAGGTCACCGAAGGACAGGTGATCCAGGTACATGGCCTCGATCTTCTTCTGGCCCAGCTTCAGGTCGGACTTCTTGCCCGTGGCGGTGTTGACGGCCACCAGGTTGTCTCCGCCGTTGTAGGCGACCTGGTAATTCTGCCCGTTTATCGTCACCTGCTCCTGGAAGCGCAGATCCTTGGGGACGTCCGTGGTGACGTTGGTGCCGCGAGAGCCCGGCACCCGAAGGTCGTCCAGGAAGTTCCGCAGGAAGTTGCGCGTCACCTCGCGCGTCTGCCCGTCGAGGATGGGGTCCACCTTCGGGTCATACCCGAAGCCCAGCGTGCTGTTGCCCTCCTTGGGGTTGTTCAGGTTCCAGGTGGGCAGGCTGAGCATGAACTGGTTGGGCCCGGGGTTGGTGCGATCCCGGAAGTCCGCCGCGCCCGTCGCGTTGTCCTTGAGGAAGGTGTAGCCGTTGATGGCGTTCCACAGGACGTTGGTCGAGTCGAGCTGCCCCGTGGGCAGCGGCTTCGCCGTCCCCGCCGCGTTGGACGGGTGGTTCGAGTCCGGGCTCAGCAGCGCCGCGCCGATCTGCGGCAGGTTGTTCTTCGCGTAGCCCATGGGCAGGTTGTCCAGCGAGCCACCGTCCGTCAGGTGCATGCTGCGGCCCGTGGTCGGGTCCACCATCTGCACCGGCTCGAAGACGCCGGGGATGGCCATGGAGGCCCGCATCGCCAGCGCCACCGGCGTGTCCGGCGTGGTCTCCTGGCTGAAGACGAAGATGCGATCCTTGGTGTTGGGGAAGCCGTTGGGCGACGCGCTGTCGTAGCTCTTGGCGGCCACCAGCTGCAGCGGCACCTTCAGGTCCGCGAACGTCACGGGCCGGTCCTTGATGCCGGTCAGCTCACGCAGCTTCGCGTCGAACAGATCATACGCAGCCTGGCCATTGAGCAGCCCGCCGTCCTTGAAGTCGAGATCGAAGTCGTAGAGCTTCTGCAGCCGCGGGTCCTTGGCGATGGCGTCGATCTGGGCCGGCGAGGCGCCCGTGGCCGCGAACGCCGCCGCGATGGAGCCCGCCGAGGTGCCCGTGAGGCTGGTGGGCACCACGCCCAGCTCCCGCATCTCCGAGAGCATCGCCGCGTAGCGCTTGCCCTTGCCGCCACCGCCCTCGAGGCTCATGTGCACGCCAATCGGCTTGCCGTCCTGGATGGGCATGCCCAGCTCGGCGCGCTTCGCGGCCACCGCGGCCTGGTACGCCTTCGCCTGCTGCGCGCTGTCCGGCTTGCCGCCGAAGAGGAAGTCCAGCGGCTCGGGCGGCTTCGTCACCGGCGTGCCCGTGGCCAGCTTCGAGGCGGAGACCTGCCCGCCCGGTACATCCTTGGCCATGAACTGAGGATCCACCCACATGGCGCCCGGCTTCGGCGCCGTGGCGCGGGTGTAGCCGTACTTCGCCTTGAGCTCGCCCTCCGCCTTGTCGAACTCCGCCTTCACCTCGGCGTAGCGCTCGCTCTTGGGCGACAGGTAGTCCAGCTCCGTGCCCAGCGAGCGCACCTTGGCCAGCGTGTCGCGGAAGTTCTGCGTCTGGCTGGTGAACTGCTTGGCCTCGTCATCGCGGATCTTCTGCGGCACCACCCGCTCGAGGATCTTCCGCAGATCCCCCAGATCCACGTCGAGCAGCTTGTCGAGCGGGATCTGCAGAGGCTTGCCCGTGAGGGTGATGCCCTCCCACGGCTTCGCGAGCGCGCCAGCCGCCCCGGACAGATTGGGCAGCTTCGCCTCGAAGGTGTCGACAACCCGATTGACGTTCTTCTCGACGTTGTCGACGACCCGGTTGACGTTCTTCTCGACGTTGTCGACGACCCGGTTGACGTTCTTCTCGACCTGCTGCGCGACACGCTGCAGGCCCTGGCCAAGCTTCGCTAAAGGGTTGGAGTTTTCTGTCTTCTGCGTCGGAGACGCAGCCGTCTCAGGGGTTCGTCTGGGCGAACCGGGAGACGGCGGGGGGAGTTTGACGGACATTGGGGTGCTCCGGTCCGGAATCTTTTGAAATGGTGGATCAACTTGCCCCCATTATCCTCGAAACGGTGTCGGATGTTGTGTCCACATGGTGGTTAGTTTGCCTACATGTTCGGCAAGCAAATTGCTTCATGCTCCCACGGAACCTGGATGGAGTTGTTCCGTGGAGGTCGGCGTGGCCAAGTGCAACAAGACGAATGAGACCCTCATCTCTCGTGCGATCACCCTTTTCCCGAGCGATACCGTGCTGGCGGCGCTCCAGGTGATGCAGCAATACGGACTGGCAGTCCTGCCCGTGGTGGACGAGGAGTGCGGCGAGCTGATCGGCCAGGTGACGGAGGGGGAACTCTGTCGCGTTGCGTCACGGCTGCCGCTGCTCCCCATCGCTGAAGTTTTGACGGCCAAGGCGACCGCCGGGGAGGAAGGAATGACCGGTGGGGCTGATCTGCTCGCCCAGGGTCATGCGGCCGTGGGGGGTCGGGCAGGCTGGCTGCACTGAAGAGGGGCAAGCGGCAAGGGAGCAAGCATCTGCTGGCCCGTCGACGTCACACCGGCTCCAGCGCACCTCCTATCGAACACCCTGAGGTAGGAGTGACACCTTCCCAACGGCTCATCCTTTGGGGTGGGCTGCAATCTGCCAGAGAGGCACCAGCCTCATGCCCGTAGCCCCGCGATCCTGCGTGGGCCATGAGGAGGCGTGGTTATGAAGGCAGTGGCGATCATCCTCGCTGCGGGCGAGGCCCGGCGAATGGCCCACCCCAAGGCGCTCATCGAGCACGAGGGTGGGAGGAGCTTCCTCCAGTCGCTCGCATCCACCTTTGGCAAGGCAGGCTGCGCGGTGCTGGGGGTCATTGGGAAGGATGCAGAGGCGGTGCGTGAGCAGCACCCCAGCCTGATGCTGGTGGAGAGCCCACGCTGGCAGGAGGGGCCCATGGCCTCCATCAAGGCGGGCGTGACGGCCGCCCTGGAGGAGGGCGCGGACGTGGTGCTCATCCACCCGGTGGACATGCCCGCCGTGAGGGCCTCGACGCTCAAGTCTCTGCTCAAGGCCACAGGGGACTCGGACGAGGGGCTGCGGCCCGAGTTCGAGGGTGCGCCGGGCTACCCGGTGGTGCTCCCTCGCGCGGCGGCCGAGCGGCTCCTGGAGAACGGCGCGACGCTGCTCGACGCCGCGCTCCAGGGCATGAAGCTGCGGCGGGTGGCGGTGAAGGATCCCGGCGTGCTGGTCAACATCAACACGCCAGAGACCTATGAGCGGCTCTTCGGGACGCCGCCGCGCCTGGCGCCTCCGCCCAAGCGGCGCGGGAAGAAGGGGACGCCAGCCACGATGCCGATGTCGCCCTCGGGGATGGAGTTCTCCGCTTCTCCGGAGGAGTGAGGCTCGCGGCATCGTCCCTCTCTTGGAGCAGGGAGGGGGACGTGCCGGGTACGGCCTTAGAAGAAGAGGCCGAAGCCCAGGAACGGGCCGTTGAAGACGTCTCGGTGGACCTCGCCGTCCACAAGGCCGGCGTCGTCCAGCAGGAGCGTCCGCCAGCCGGCGCGCACCACCCAGGGGTAGCCCTTGAGGGCCAGCGCCGCCTGCGCATCGAGCTGCCGGTACGGGAACGGAGTGGCCTGCAGGCGCAGCTCGAGGTCCAGGGGCCGGGCGAGCCGAGCATCGAACGAGGTGCCGAGGCTGGGGCCGACGACCTTGAGATCCGGCGCCTGCGCCATGGTGAGGCCGCCCTCCACGCGCCAGCGCACCCGCTCCTGGGTGAGCAGCGCGTAGGTGAGGTGCGCGCCCGCCAGCGAGAGGGTGTCCGAGCCCTCCGTACCATCGTCAGTGGGAAGCGCCAGCCCTGTCACGCGGCCGTCCAGGCCCAGGCGCTCGCCCTCGAAGGCCAGGGACAGATCCAGCCCATAACCACCGCCCAGAGAGCCGACGCCCAGCCCCAAGCGCAGCGCGCTGTGGATCGTGTCCTTCCTCGGGGCGTAGACCTCCGTAGGCCGGTGCACCGGGACGGGCTCGACGTAGTAGCTCGGAGGGGGATAGGCGGGCTCGACGACCACGACGCGCTCGGGAGGAGGCGGCGGAGGCGGGCGGCTGCTGCCCACGGGCGATGCACTGTGCGTCCTGCTCGGAGTCACCGGCGAGGCAGCGTGGACCCTCGGAGGGGGCGCTTCATTGCGCTCCTCCTCCTTCTTCTTCTTCTTCTTCTCCTCCTCCTTCTTGTCGGAGTCGCTCGAGTTGGAGGAGCGCTTGCCGAAGCGGGCCTCGGCCTCCGAGGCGGAGAAGAGCAGGCTCGCGGCGAGCGCGGCGCACAGCAGGTTCCTGAGATCGAGCACGGTCCAGCTCCTGGGGTGTGCCTTGCGGCAACGTTGCAGGCTTGGACGGCTGCTTGCCTCAGGTATTCAGACCTCGGATCACCCGCGCGAGTGCGCTACCTCACCGGGCAGAACCTCAGAAGGTGAGGCCGAGCCCCAAGAACGGGCCGCCAAACGCATCCGCGTGCTCCACGTCATCCACCAGGCCGTTGTCGTTCAGGTAGAGCCCGCGCCACCCGGTGCGCAGCACCAGCGCCTGGAAGCGGAGGGCCACCCCGGCCTGCGCATCGAGCTGCTGGAAGGGGAACGGGGTGGCCTGCGCGCGCAGCTCCAGGTCCACCCTCTGCGTCAGACACCCCTCCATGGAGAGGGCGATGCTGGGACCCGTGACGGACAGATCCGGTGCCCGCGCACCGCTGAGCCCGCCTTCCAGGCGCACGCGCAGGTTGTCGCGAGCGATCAGCGCATAGGTGAAGTGCACGCTCCCCAGGGTGATGCTGTCCGTGCCGGACGTCCCATCATCCGTGGGCAGGGTCAGCCCGGTGCCACGAAGATCCAGGCCCATGCGGTCGCCCTCGAAGGCGAGGAACAGGTGCAGCGCGGAGCCACCGCCCAGGGCGGCCCCATCCGCGCCCAGCCGGATGTTGGAGTTGAGCTTCTCTGGCGCGGCCGACACCTGGGCCACCGGCGCGCCGCTGGAGGTGTCCTGGGGAACGACCTCGACCGAGGACGTCGAGGCCACGTAGTACGTCTGCGCGGGCGGCGGGCTCACGATGACGACGTCAGTGCTCGGCCGAGGAGGGGGAGAGTAGGTCTCCTCCTCGTCATCATCATCGAGGCTCGCTGGAGGCTCCTGACCCACCGCGCTGGCTTCGTGGACCTTGTTCTCCTTCTTCGAGTCGCTCGAGCTCGAGCTGGAGCGCTTGCCGAAGCGCGCCTCCGCCTCGGAGGTGGAGAAGATCAGCCCAACGACAGTGGCAGCAAACAGCACATTCCGGAGAGTCGGCACGGTCCAGCTCCAGGGCATGGGGCACATGAGCACTGGCTCGGCCGCTTGGACGCGGAGCGACCCGGAATATTCAATACGCGATCAGAACGCGAAGCCAAAGCCGGCGAAAGGACCTCCGAACGCGTCCTCGTGCACGACGTCGTCCACCAGACCCATGTCGTTCAGATAGAGCCCTCGCCACCCGCCACGCAGCACGAACGCGCTGTAGTGGAGCGCCAGCCCGGCCTGTGCGTCGAGCTGCCGGAATGGATACGGTGTGGCCTGTGCGCGCAGCTCGAGATCCAGATTGCCGGCGACACACGCCTCGAACGAGAGGGCGAGGCTGGGACCGATGGCGGTGAGGTCTGGCGCGTGCGCGCTGCTGATGCCGCCCTCCACGCGCAGGCGAGCCTTCTGCTGGGCGATCAGCGCGTAGGTGAGGTGCAGGTTCATCAGCGTGATGTTGTCGGTCCCTTGCGTCCCGTCATCGGTGGGCATCATGAGCCCTAGAGCGCGGGCGTCCATGCCCGCGCGCACGCCTTCGACGCCGAGGAATACGCCCAGGCCAGCGACGGTGTTCATGGCCGCGCCATCCAAGCCCAGCCGAGCGCTCATGGTCGAGGGCTGAGCGGCCGCGGTCTGCACCTGGTTGGTGGAGGCCACCGGCTCGGCGGGCGGCGGAGGCGGCACATAGGCCACGGTCGGACGCGTATCGACGAGGAGGGTGAGGAACAGATCCAAGAGGAACGATGCCCCCGATGCGCCCGAGCTGCGGCGACGCGTGGAGCCGCCATCGTCATCGTCATCATCGTCACCCACCGCCGTGGCCTTGTGGGTCTTGCTCGGCTTGTCGGAGGAGTCGCTCGAGTCGGAGGAGCGCTTGCCGAAGCGGGCCTCTGCGTTCGGGGCCGAGAACAGCACGCTGGCCGCCAGCGCGGCACACAGCAGATTGCGGATGGACGACACGGTCCAGCTCCTGGGCAGGGGGGGCCGCCATGGCTCGGCCGGGCTCATGGACGGTTGCCTGCTCGGAGATATTTAAAGCGCAAATTCTGGGAGATAGGCAAGCCTCTCCGGCGCTGGTGACGCGGGCGCAGGGAAGATATGTCCACTGCATGGACAGTGCGGCCATGGCGCCCACCCACTCCGCGTTCGCGCACCGGGACTTCCGCCTCTACCAGTTCGCTCGCCTCTTCATGACGCTGGGCGTGCAGATGCAGTCGGTGGCCGTGGGATTGCACATCTATAGCCTCACCCAGCGCCCACTCGACCTCGGGTATGCAGGGCTCGCACAGTTCCTTCCCGCCATCGTGCTGTCGCTCGTGACGGGAGACACGGCGGATCGGCATGACCGCCGAGGCGTGCTGCTGTGCTGCTACGCCGCCATGGTGACGGGCGCGCTGCTGTTCTTCGGGATGGCGTGGGCGGGAGTGACGCAGACGTTGCCGCTCTATGCGGTGCTGGTGCTGATCGGCATCGCGCGCGCCTTCGCGGGCCCGGCGGGCCAGTCGCTCGTGCCCCACCTCGTGCCAGTCCAGCACCTCTCGCAGGCGGTGGCGTGGAACTCGACGGTGTTTCAGGTGGGGACCATTGCCGGTCCCGCGGCGGGTGGCCTGCTCTATGACGCCTTCCGCGCAACGGGGGTGTACTTCGTCTGTGCCGTGATGATGGTAGCCGCGGCGGCGATGCTGGCGCTGATGCGGGTGCGCACCGGGCGCATGGAGCAGGCGGCCACTTCGTGGCAGCGGCTGCTGGGCGGCATCCGCTACGTGTGGCGGCAGAAGGTGGTGCTGGGCGCCATCTCGCTGGATCTGTTCGCGGTGCTGCTCGGCGGCGCGACGGCGCTGCTGCCCATCTACGCCCACGAGATCCTCCACACGGGGCCATGGGGGCTGGGCCTGCTGCGCAGCGCCCCGGCGGTGGGTGCGGCCGTCATCGCATTGGCGCTCGCCATGTTCCCGCTGCGGCGCAATGCGGGTGGAGTGATGTTGGGGTGCGTGGCGATCTTCGGCGTGGCCACCATCGTGTTCGGGCTGTCGCAGAGCCTGGTGCTGTCGCTGGTGGCCCTGGTGGTGCTGGGTGCCGTGGACATGGTGAGCGTGGTGATCCGGCAGACGCTGGTGCAGCTGGCCACGCCTCCGGAGATGCGGGGCCGGGTGAGCGCCGTGAACATGGTGTTCATCGGCGCCTCCAACGAGCTGGGCGATTTCGAGTCCGGAGTCACCGCCGAGTGGTTCGGCGTGGTGCCCTCGGTGGTGCTGGGCGGAGTGGGCACCTGCGTCGTGGTGGTGCTGTGGGCGTGGCTCTTTCCGGAACTGCGCCGCATCGCTCGCGCCGACGACGTGAAGCCGCTGGGGACTTGAGCCCGTTGGGCCAGGGAGCGTGCATCCAGGCCGCATGCTCGGCTGGGCTCTGAATCCCTCTGACCGATCCTCCAGGGTTGCGCGAGCCACTACCTACTTAATAGGTTACATCCGGTCTACAGCTGTGGTACGGGGCGAGGATGTTCAAGTGGCTGCGCAGACGCTTCTTGTCACGTCCGGAAGTGCCTGAACTTCCGGGCGAAGAGGCCATTGAGGAGCCTCCTGTCTGGGCTGTCGGGCTGGTGGATGCCCTCCAGAAGTCAGCCCGCGCTCAGTCCCGCTTGGCCCTCCAGGTAGAGGATCTGGACCGCAAGCTGGAGGGAGGATTGGCCGAGCTGAGGAGCTCGCTCTCTTCGCGCAGAGGCACGGTGCCCGGTGTCTCCTCGGGGACCGAGCCTCGCTGGAACGAGTTGCTGGATGCGCTGGATCTGCTGGATGAGGCCATCAGGCTGTCGGATCCAGCAAGCGCGTCAGGTCTGGCGGGAGTGAAGGCCCGGCTCATCAACGTCCTCGAGTCCTCTGGGCTGACACGCCTGACGCCCCTGGGCCAGCCGCTTGATGGGCGCTTGTTCCGTGTCGTTGGCACCGAGCCCCACCCCAGCCTCGCCGAGGGCTCGGTCGTTCGCCTCGTTCGGGCCGCCGTCCTTCGTGAGGGGCTTCTCCTTCGCGAGGGCGAGGCCATCACCGTGAGGAACCCATCGTGAGTCATGCCTTTGGAATCGATCTTGGCACTACCAACTCGGTTATCGCCCACCTCGTCGAGGGCCGCCCCGTGGCCTTATCCATCGATGGCAGCCCTATCGTGCCCTCGGTGGCGCTCTACACGGAGCAGGGGGTCATCGTGGGGCGAGAAGCTCGCAACCTCGAGCTGCAGATGCCCGAGCGGTGTGTCCGCTCGGTGAAGCGCAAGATGGGGACCCTTCACCGATACCCCATGGCTGGGCGCGAGCTGGCCCCAGAGCAGATCTCCGCCGACATCCTGTCCGCGCTCAAGCATGGCGCGGAGAAGGCCTTGGGGATCCCCGTGAGGGATGTCGTCATCACCGTGCCTGCCTACTTCGATGACGCCCAGCGCCGCGCGACTCTCGATGCCGGCGAGCGGGCAGGGCTGCATGTGCTGAGGCTCCTCAACGAGCCCACGAGCGCTTCGCTTGTCTATGATCAGCTGCTCGCCCCCGAGGCCGCGGACAGCTCAGAGCCGGAGATCCTCCTTATATATGACCTGGGAGGCGGCACCTTTGATGTGTCGGTGCTCGAGGTCTTCCGTGGGGTGCGCGAGGTGCGTGCCACCACCGGCAACACCCAGCTGGGCGGTGACGACTTCGACGACAAGCTGGTGCAGCTCTTCCTTGAAGAGCTCAAGCGGAATCAAGGTGTGGATCCGCGCGAGGACGTGCGCGCCATGGCGCGCCTGCGCCGGCTGGCCGAGGAGACGAAGATCCGGCTCTCCTCGGACACCGAGGTCCAGGTGCGCGAGGAATTCCTCACCCAGGCGCAGGGCCGTCCCGTCCACCTGGAATTGGAGGTGCGGCGGAGCACCTTCGAGGCCCTCATCGAGCCGCTACTCGAGTCTACCGTCACCCTGGCTCGTCAGGCCGTGCGCGAGGCGCGGCTCGAGGGGCAGTCCCTGTCGCGAGTGTGCCTGGTGGGGGGATCCACCCGGATTCCCCGCGTACGCGAGCTGCTCGAGGAGGCCTTTGGCGTAGACATCCACGAGGAGGTGGATCCCGATCTGGCCGTGGGGCTGGGTGCCGCCATTCAGGCGGGGATGCTGACCGGTGAGCCGGTGGAGCGCATCCTCGTAGATGTGACTTCCCACGGCCTGGGAATGCGCGTCTTCGGAGAGGGGGACGAGCTGCGCGCCGAGCCGGAGACCTTTGCCCCTGTCATCCACCGCAACATGGTGTTGCCTGCCGTGAGGGTGAAGGAGTTCTACACCATGGTGCCAGGCCAGGAGCGCATCGAGGTGGAGGTGTTCCAGGGCGAGTCTCCCCGGGTATCAGAGAACGTACGAGTGGGGGCCTTTGGTTTCCCGCTTGAGCCCCGGCCTGCGCTCTCTCCCATACGGGTGGAGTTTGCCTATGATCTCAATGGGGTGGTGAAGGTCTCCGTCAGCCAGCCCGGCACGGCCAACGCGAAGACTGTAGCCCTCTCCGTGGCTGACGCTGCCAAGGCTACCCAGGCCAGGGCAGCTCAGAGCCTGGTGGTGCGCAAGGGGCATGCCCTGCTGGAGCACCTCGCACCTGAGCCGCGCGCCAAGCTGGAGCGGTTGCTCGATGAGTACGTGAAGGCCGAGGGGACGGCACGTGATCGCGCCGAGGAGGCCCTCTTGGACTTCTTCCTCGATCATGAGCCTCGGAGCCCGGAGCCCTGAGTCATGGCAAGGTACGACCACGAGGAAGGCAGGCATCGCCGCTGGCTGGAGGATGCTCGCAAGTACCTGAGGCGAGGAGACCTGGAGGGAGCACTGCCCGCGCTGCTCCGGTTACCCCCGCCGCGCCGGGAAGAGTTGTTGCCGCATGCCGCCGCACTCTTCCGCAAGGCTGTTGAGGAGCAACACCGGCGCGGCATTTGGGGAGGGCTCGGAGAGCTGGCGGCGCGCGCCGAGGCCGAGCCTGGGCTGGTGGAGCGGGGCGTGGACCCCGAGGAGGCCCGGGCTCTGTACTGGCCATTGATGTGGGCAGCTGGCCGTGCTCGCGCGTGGGCCCGCGCACAGAAGTTGTGGGAGTTCATTGCCACGCCCGTGCGCGAGCGAGCGCCTCGCCTGGCGGCGGCAGTGGAGGCCTGGCTTTTCGCCCAGGGCGCCCCCGCCTCCGAGGCTGTGGCACCAGCGCTCACCTGTCTGCCACCCTTGGATGCACGCTTGGGCATTGAACCGGCACGGCCACGTGCTGCCGTCTCTGCGCCTCGCTCCATGGCGGAGGTGGAGCAGGCCGTTCTTGCTCTGTGCGCGATCGAACCGTTTCCCGTCTTTGCCCACCGCATCGGAGCTTGGGCGCGAGAGGTACCCGCTGAGGTGGCGCGGGCAGTGTGGGAGCTGGCCGGGCAACTTGCAGCGAGAGAGTTGTGGCTTCGGGCGGCGGAGGACGAGGGGCTCACGGCGCTCTCGGAGCCCGCATCCTTCCTGGCCCGGGCCGCGCGTGAGGCTGAAGCTTCCGAGTTATTGCCGGGTCTGGTGGTACAGGCACTGCGGGTGCTCACCGCGAGGCTTCCGCAGACAGGCCTCTCGCGCGTCGAGGAGGCAGAGGCCTGGTGTTCCCTGGCCCAGGCCGCCGCGCTTCAACCCGACGCCCGCCCCTGGGTGATCCAGGCAGTGTCTGAGCTTCGCTTCTCGGAGCAATCCCTGCCGCGAGCGCTCCGCCTCTACGAAGCGCTGCTGCACCTGTCCGTGGATGCAGCCCTCTGGGCCCGGGCCTTTCTGGCCTGGGACGAGCACCATCCGGATGCTCACCTTGCGCCCCGCTGGCTTCAAGAGGCCTTGCGCCAGCTCGTCACCACCCAGGCACCCGCCTTGTTGGCGTGGCTCCAGAAGGCGGAGGCTTCCGAGAACATCGCGCTCATGGAAGCCGTGGCCTTCACCTGCACGCCAGAGCTGGTGGAGTCGTGGGTGGATGCCTGTTGGGAAGGCGCCGACGAGCCACTGCGGCGCCTGCTGAGCGGCGCCATTGTCATCCTGTTGGATCGTACCCGGGACAAGAAGGCCAAGCGGCGGATGGAGCGCAAGGTGCTCAGCGCGCGAAGCCTGGAGGAAGCCGCACGGATCTTGTTGGCGGACGAGGGTCTGGAGGAGGACTGGGGAGAATTGCCTGCGGAAGGTCTGCGCATCTGGCGGCGGTTCGCTCCCCGGATGCTGACCTACGACGCGGAGTTCCTGAGCGAGGCGGTGCGGCAGGCCTCCTCGCTGACCGAAGCGTGGGAGGCCGTCGAGCGATACCTGGAGGCCAATAGAGGGGACACAGCCTACCTTGAGGCGCTGCAGGCAGCGGAGAGGGTTGGGCAAGAGGAGCTCTCGCAGCAAGTCCTGGCACGATGGATGGATCAGTGCTCAGGTGATGCGCAGGCGTTGGCGGAGGCGGCGGTGGCCAGTGAGCGGGTGGGTATTCCCTGCAAGTATCTCCATCCCATCCTGAAGGCGTTCCTCCAGGCCTTGGCCGCACAGCCGTCCTCCGCTCCCTCTGCTGCGGTGAAGCAGGCGCAGGCGCTGGCGCGTGGGCACGGGGTCCACGTGCGCAAGCGCAAGGCCTCGAGGAAGAAGGCCGCGACAGCCCCAACAGAGCGGGTGTCGCACCTGAAGCGGAAGGGAGGCGCCTCATGAAGGCCTCCTCTGACTTCTTCGCCGTATTGGGGTTGGCACCCACCCTGGACGCGGCTGCTGTGAAGCGGGCGTACTTCGCGGCGCTGGCTCGCCACCCTCCTCATCAGGATGCGGAAGGATTTCAGCGGGTGCGCGCTGCCTACGAGGCGCTCAGCTCATCAGGAGGGCTGGCGGCGGCGTATCTGGCCAGCTCCATGAACGTGCGGAAGTTGGCTGATGAGGCGCGTGAGCGCTTCGATGCAGCCATGCAACGCGCTTCCGAGGCGGCGTTGGCCGTGAGAGTGGAGGAAGAGACGCTGACACAATTCATGGAGCGGTCCTCACGGATGCGATGGGATGAGGCGCTCCGAGCGTGTGCCGATGTAGGGGACAAGGCGCCCCCTGCCTGAGGAGTGTCAGCGCCGGCCTGATTTCTTGCCGGACTTGCCGTTGTCCGGCTCGGCCTTGGCAGGCGTGAGGGGAGGCGGCGTGGGCTCGATGGCCGCCAGCAGGGAGGCAGGAGGCACGGGCATGGGCGAGAGCACCAGCTCCACGCGCCGGTTGCGCAACCGGTTCTCCGGCGTGTCTCCGAGCACTTCGGGCCGGAAGGAGGCGTGCCCGATGGCGGTCAGCCGCTCTGGGGGCATGCGCGTGGGCGCCTCTATCAGCGAGCGCACGATGGCGGTGGCTCGCGCGGAGGACAGCTCCCAGCTCGTCCCTGTCTGGCCCGGGCCGGAGGCCCCAGGCAGCTCGTCCGTATGCGAGGACACGTCCACCGCGTGGCCTTCCACCGAGGCCAGGACCTTGCCGATGCGCGCGAGGAGCTCCACGCCCTTGGGCGTCAGCGTGGACTGGCCCGGCTCGAAGAGGAACCGCTCGGACAGCTCCACGCGCAGGGACGCGGGGCGGGAGGCGTCGAGCCACACCACTCCCTGGGCAAGCTCGTCCTTCAATTTCTTCTCCAGCGTCTGACGGGCGGCCTCTCGCCGGACGAGCTGCGCATCCGCCTCCCGGGCCTTCCGAGCTTCGCTCTCACGCTGGGCCGTGGAGCCCGTCTGTTGCTGGTCCAGCAGCCGCAGCCGGCGCTCCATGCTCCCTCGCAGCACCTGGAGCTCTGCTACCCGCGCCTCGGACTCGAGCGCCTCGCGCTCCAGCTGGGCGGTGCGCTCCAGCAGCGAGGAGATCGATCGCGAGGCCATCATCCCGCCACCGGAGGCCAACGTCACCACCCCCACCAGAAGCACCCACGGAAGCCACGCTCGGCGTCGCCGCTCCGCTGCGCTTCGGGCTTCCTCCATGCCGGGCCTCCGCTCTCAATCGTTGGAGCCCCAACGCTAGCGGCCCTCCCAGGGTGTGCCTCAAGGGGGGCAGCTGGGCTGCTCTGACACATGTTCCGACGCGCTCGATGCCGCGGCGCGTTGCTCCTGCGGGCACCAACCGTACACGTCGCTTCGCCCACTTCGCTCCAGAGGGTGGGACGTGGTATCCGGGATGTCCCCATTCATGGAGGAGCGCGGAAGAGGCATGGCCATCGGGTGCGTGGTGCTGGACTTCGACGGGACCTTCACCGACGTCGCGGCAGAGGGTGCTCCCTTTGTCCGCCACTTCAAGAGCCACTTCGCGGAGCTGGTGGGGAAAGACTTGCCGAGCGTGGAGGCCGCCTGGGACAAGGAGGAGGCCGCTGTGCTCGCGGGTGCGCAGGCGTTCGGCTGGGATGTCGGCGGGCGTGTCGTAGCGCCGGCCACGGCGGATCCGTATCTGCTGTCCAACTGCGTGGCGCGCCAGCTCATGGGCCGCATGGGCGTGCTGCCGGATCCGGCCGATCGCCACGAGGCCCTCCAGACGCTCTACCGGGAGTCGTACAAGCTCACCGGGACGGCCTTCAAGCCCGAGGCGAAAGAGGTGCTGGAGGCGCTGCTCGCCACGGGGCTGCCGGTGTGGGTGGTGACGAACGCGCATACGGATCTGGTGGACGCCAAGCTGGATCGGCTGGCGCCCAAGGGCCGCGAGCGGCTCCAGGTGAAGGGTGATGCGCGCAAGTACATCATCGATGAAGCTCAGCCCGCGGATGCGCGCTTCAAGGCCGTGCCCGAGTCGATCTCCTTCGACGGACTGCTGCCGCGCCCCGTGTACCTGCGGCGCGGCCGGTACTACGAGGCGCTGCGAGACATCTGGAGCCTGACGGGCACCGGTCCCGAGTCCACGCTGGTGGCCGGAGATATCTACGAGCTGGATCTGGCGCTACCTGCGGCGCTCGGGGCGCACGTGCAGTTCGTCGCACGCGACAACGCGCTGCCGTACGAACTCAAGGCGATGGAGCTGCTGAGCCCACGCGGCGGCGCGGACCGGAGCCTGCGCGGCATCCTTCCTCGACTGCGCGGGTGAGACATTTCCATTGATTGTCCTGCACAGGCCGGTGGTGTCGCCCATCAGCCCGAGTCGCGCATGGCATGGAGTTTCGCTGAGTTGGCGAGGTGGGTCTCCAGTTTACAGTGACACGAGATCCACCTGAGGTGCGCCCGGCCAATGAAGGGAGGAGACTTCAGCTGGGTGGGTGCGCCATGAACGATCACGAGAGAGTTCTCAAGCTGCGGCCGCCGAGCGTGGTGACACGCTGGGGACAAGACTCGAACCTGCCCATCCTGGAGCCACGAAGGATCGGACATGCGCTCTCGGGCAAGGGCGTGCCCCTGCTGTGTGTGCCGGTGCTGTTCCCGGCGGCCATTGCGGGCCTGCTCCGGGCCGCGCGAGAGTTGGATGCAGTCCTCGGCCTGTCCTGTCCGGTCCTCTTCGAGCGGCCCCAGGCCGCAGAGTCCTTCATCACTGCTCTGAGGAAAGAGGGCGAGGGGCTGCACCGCAAGCCGCTCTTCCTGCAGGCGGGCCCCTTGCGGCTGGCCTCCACCGAGCCGACAGCACGGGATCAGGCCCTCGCCTTGGCCCGCCAGCTGCTCGAGGCGGGCTTCTCGTTGCTCTCCTTCGATGCCTCGCGGTTGGGAGTCGCCAACAACGTGCAGGCCTGCCGCGAGCTCGTGCAAGTCGCTGCTGGATCCGGAGTCGCCGTGGAGCTCACCGCGCCGCGCAACGCGGGTGGGCGCACCTCCCCAGAGGGGTTGCGCAACTACCTCCAGTCACTCGAGAAGGCTGGCATCCACCCGGACTTCTTGCGCGTGGGCGTGGTGCCTCCCGAGGGAGAGCCGGACCAGGAGGGCATTGATACGGTGCTGCTCGGGGAGCTGGCCACAGCGGCCTCTGAGTTCGCTGTCGAGCTCGCCATCGGTGACCGCGGCCGTCCCACTCACAATGAGCTCATCGGTTGGGTCGAGGCGGGAGCCCGCAAGATTGATGCCGGGGACATGTTCTCGCACATCGTTCTCGGCATGCTGCCAGAGGATGTTCGCGCAGGGCTCATCTTCCACGCCCAGGAGACCCAGACTTCGCTGGCGGACCTGCTCGCCGCTTCCGAGACGATCATCCAGGGGCTGTCGGACCGGGCCCAGGAGCGGCTCGAGGCCCTGACCTTCGCGGATGCGTTGCTGCTGCTTGGCACCCTGGGAGCGAAGGGCTCAGCCACAGGGACCATGTCCTGGATCGTCGACAACGGCCTCCATCTGCAGCCTGACGTGGGGAGCAGTCACCACGGAAGGCATTGATGTCCGTCTAAGGGGCGATATGGCTCACCTCGCAAGTCGTTGAATCTGGCAGAGCGAGAGGGCCCATGCGTTCCATCCGAATCCTTCCTCTGTTGTGCGCAGCCGCGTTCAGTGCGGCGTGTGCCACCTCGGGACAGACCCGTGACATCCGTCTCTTCGCGGAACGGCCCCCCAAGTCCCCCGACTGCGAGTTCGAGGTCTACGAGCAGCGTGAGCCCCCGCATGAGTACGAGGTCATCGGGACCCTGAACCTCACGGGTAACCAGTGGCTGGGAGAAAGGGGACGCAAGGACCTCTTGAGAGAGACGGTCTGCCAGGCTGGTGCGGACGCGGTCATCCTGTTGCGCCCCGTCGAGCGAACGGGCGCCGCCGGAACGGTGCGCGATTACGAGGCGCAGTTCGTCTCCTTCGCCCCTGGCGCACTCGAGACCGCCGCGCTGCCAGACCTGCCGCCCGCAGAGCCCGGCGCCATCGTCGCGCCCCGGGGAGCGGAGTGGCCGGAGGAGACCATGGGCCAGGCGACGCGCACGTGGGAGCCCAAGAAGGCCGCGCAGCCCAAGAAGTAGAAAGGACGAAGCCCCGCCTCCCAGGAGAGGGAGTGCGGGGCCTCGGACACTTCAGCCTGCAACCGCGGCGCCTACGCTTTGGCGCCCGGCGTGGACTGGAACACCTCGTTGAACTCGCTGATACCCTTGTTCAGCGCGGCCTTGATGTCCCCGGTGAGCTCGCGCTTCATGGCGAGGTCCTTGGCCACCTGCGGGTGCTTGCCGTCCATGAACTCGAGGAACTCGCGCATCCACCGCGGCACGTCCGACACTGGCACGTTGCGGATCCACCCGCGCTTGTTCGGGTCGTCCTTGTTCGTCGCCGCGTAGATCTGCATCACCTGCTTCTCCACGGGCATGGGCTCGTACTGGCCCTGCTTGAGCAGCTCCACCAGGCGGGCGCCGCGCGCCAGCGTCTCCTGCGTCGCCTTGTCCAGGTCCGAGCCGAACTGCGCGAAGGCCGCCAACTCGCGGTACTGCGCCAGCTCCAGCTTCATGGAGCCTGCCACCTGCTTCATGGCCTTGATCTGCGCCGCCGAGCCCACGCGCGACACCGAGAGGCCCACGTTGATGGCCGGGCGAACGCCCGCGAAGAACAGGTCCGTCTCGAGGAAGATCTGCCCGTCGGTGATGGAGATCACGTTCGTCGGGATGTAGGCGGACACGTCACCGGCCTGCGTCTCGATGATGGGCAGCGCCGTGAGGCTGCCGGCGCCCTCCGCGTCGGACAGCTTCGCGGCGCGCTCCAGCAGGCGGCTGTGGATGTAGAACACGTCGCCCGGGTAGGCCTCGCGCCCCGGCGGCCGGCGCAGCAGCAGCGACAGCTGGCGGTAGGCCACGGCCTGCTTGGACAGGTCGTCGTAGATGATGAGCGCGTGCATCTTGTTGTCGCGGAAGTACTCGCCCATCGTCACGCCCGTGTACGGCGCGAAGAACTGCATGGGCGCCGGGTCGGACGCGTTGGCCGCCACCACCGTGGTGTACTCCATGGCGCCGAACTTGGAGAGCTTGTCCACCACCTGCGCCACCGTGGACTGCTTCTGCCCGATGGCCACGTAGATGCAGAAGACGCCCAGGCTCTTCTGGTTGATGATGGTGTCGATTGCGACGGCCGTCTTGCCCGTCTGGCGGTCACCGATGATGAGCTCGCGCTGCCCGCGGCCGATCGGCACCAGCGCGTCCAGCGCCTTCAGGCCCGTCTGCAGCGGCTCGTGCACGCTCTTGCGCTTGACGATGCCGGGGGCCTTGATCTCCAGGCGGCGGTTCTCCGTGGACTGGATGGGGCCCTTGCCGTCCACCGGCTCGCCGAGCGCGTTCACCACGCGGCCCAGCAGGCCCTTGCCCACCGGCACCGAGGCGATCTGCGAGGTGCGCTTGCAGGTGTCACCCTCGCGGATGTCCCGGAACTCACCCATGACGGCCACACCGACGTTGTCCTCTTCCAGGTTGAGCACCAGGCCGCGCACGCCGGTGCTGAACTCCACCAGCTCACCCGCCTGCACACCCTCCAGGCCGTAGATGCGGGCGATACCGTCACCCACGGAGAGCACGGTGCCCGTCTCGGCGACGGAGACCTTCTTGCCGTAGTCCTTGATCTGCTCGCGGATGATTCTGCTGATCTCGTCGGCGCGGATTTCCATGGGCTCTTGAGTCCTCGGAGTGGGGCGGCGGCGGGGCCGCCAGGAAGCCAAAGCGGGCCCCCCTTACCACGCGCCCCCTACCACCGCAACGCGATCGGTCATCGGAGGGGGGGGAGGCGTTCATCGGCCGGATAAGGCCGGGGCTTCACCGGGTGGGCAGGGAGTGCCGGGGCAGGCTGACTTTGAAGCTCGTCCCCTGCTCAACGCTGGACTCCACGCTGATATGCCCCCCATGGGCCACGGCGATCTGCTTGGCGATGTAGAGCCCCAGCCCCAACCCCTCGCCCGCCGCTCGCTTGCCTCGGCGGAACGGCTCGAAGATGGCCTCGCGCTCCTCGGGCTGCAGCAGCGGGCCCTGGTTGTGTACTGCCAGAGTGACTTGCGCCGCCCTCGCCTTCACGCTCAGTCCTATGGGGTGGTCCTGGAGGCTGTGCCGCAAGGCGTTCTGCAGCAGGTTGTCCAGCAACTGCGCCAGCCGGGCCTCGTCCCAGTGGCCCATGAGGTCTCCCTCGGTCGTGAGGACGATGGGGTGCTCTGGATAGGCCAGCCGGTACTCTTCCAGGACGCGCTTGAGCAGGAGGTCCAGGGACATGGGCGCGGGCGTCACGGGGATGCCGCCGGCCAGCCGGGCCCGGGTGAAGTCCAGCAGATCGTGGATCATCCGCTCCATGCGCCTGGCCGCGCGCGACATGATGGTCAGCTGCCGTGACTGGCGCCCTTCCAGCTTCGGATCCATCAGCAGGGCGGAGATGCCCAGCTGCAGGGTATTCAGCGGTGTGCGGAGGTCATGCCCCACCACGCCCAGCAGCTGCTCTCGCAGGTACTCGGCGCGCGTCGCGGCCTCCTCGGCCGCTTTCTTCCCGGTGATGTCCCACAGCGCCACCATGCACACGGGCCGGCCGCGGAAGGACACCTCTCGCATGAGCACCTGGATGGGCAGGCGCTGGTCGCGGTAGCGCAGGGCGATCAGCTCGTAAGGCACCTCCAACCGCTGCTGGAGGTGCTCCTGCGCTGTCTTCTGGGACTCCGGCGCCAGGAACCGGGTCAGCGGCTGCCCCATCAGCTCCGTGGGGCTGCACCCCAGCAGCGACAGGACGCCGCGGCTGGCTTCCAGCACCGTGCCTCGCTCCAGCAGGAGGTACCCGTCGCAGGAGAGGTCCACCAGCGTCTTGAGCCGGAACTCGGACTCGCGCAGCAACTCCTCCTCGCGCACCCGCGCCGTGTCGTCCTGGAGCAGCAGGGTGAGCCCGGCCAGCATCCCGCCCGACACCGCAGGGAGCAGGCTGAGCCGCAGGTGCCGCGGCTCCCCGCTCGAGGTCCGCTCCGGCGCTCCCGTCACCGCCACGCCCTGGATGGCCTCTCCCGCCAGCGCGCGCGCGCACAGCGGCGATAGCGCGGGAGCCAGCCCGGGCCAGACCTCGGAGAGGGGACGGCCCAGCTGGAGCGAGGGCGCTTGCTCCGTCATCCCCGCCAGCGTGTCGTTCGCCCACTGCAGGCGCAGCTCCCTGTCCAGGAAGCCCACGGCCCAACCTGGTGCGTTGAGCAAAGCTTGAATGAAGGGCCGAGCCTCTTCCGGCACCGCCAAAGGCAGTGCATCCACGGAATTGAGTGAAAGAGCGGGCTGCGCCATGAGCAGGTCGGCCAGGAATCGCGGACTTCGTCCGCAGGACTCCCGGCAGTATACCCTGTCACGGGACCTGCTGGAAATACCGGGCTTGCGGGCTGCCCTGGGGCGAGGGAAGACCTGCTGAGTAGGGCCGCTGGCGCGGAAAAATTCCTCCCAGACGCCGTCCGGCTAGTGCCGCTTGAGCTCGCGGCGCAGCTCCTCGAGCTGGGTGCGGATGCTGCCGTCGAAGAGGACGCTGCCGACCTGCGCGGACAGGCCGCCCAGGAGCTTGGGGTCCTCCTTGGACTCCAGGATGACGTCGCGCTGGGTGATCTGCTGGAGGTTCTTGCGCAGCATCTCCAGGGCGTCCGGAGTGAGCTTCGTGGCGCTGGTGACGTGACCCCGGACGCGGCCGGCGCGAGCGTCGGCCATGTCGCGGTACACGCGAGCGATATCCGGCAGGTAGGTGAGGCGGTTGCGTTCCACCAGCAAGCGCAGGGTGTTGGCCAGTGCGGGCTCCACGTTGCCCATCATCTGGATGAGTGACTCCACCACCTGGTTACGCTGGGCGCGGGTGTAGGCGGGGTTGAGGAACACCTCCGACAGCTCGCGGCTCTGCTCCAGGGCCTTCACGAAGGCGGAGAGCTGATCAGCGACGGCATCGGTGCGGTTGCCCTCGGCGGCGACGTCGAGGAGCGCACGGGCATAGCGGCGGGCGATGGACACGTTCACCATGACGGCGGCGCCCTTAGCACGGCCCCAGGCGCCGGGCAATGACTTGGGGTGTCGTGCCGGAGAAGGCGGAGGATGCCCAACTGGCTGGACTCCGAGAAGGGAGGTAGCCTCAAGGGGTATTCCCTAGAGGGCAGGCTCCTGGCGGCGGCGTGGGGGTGAACTCTTCACCGGTGGAGGCGCATCCAGCCCATGCAAGAACCCGTCATTGGTATTGATCTGGGGACCACCAACAGCGCTGTCGCTACCGTGGAACGTGGCCGTGCGCGCATCATCCCAGCGCGTGCAGGGGGGCGGCTGACTCCTTCCGTCGTGGGCCTGGACTCCGACGGAGAGCGCGTGGTGGGCACCGCCGCGCAGCGCATGGCGGAGGAGCAGCCTGACAGCGTGGTGTGGGCCACCAAGCGTTTCCTGGGGCGGCGCTGCACGCCCGAGCTGGTGGAGCAGGCGCGGAAGATGGTGCCCTTCCCACTGATTCCAGGCCCCTCGGGCGATGTCCGCGTGCGCCTGGCTGGCAAGGTGATGCCTCTCACCCAGGTGTCGGCGATGGTCCTGGGCGAGCTGAAGCTGGACGCGGAGGCCCACTTCGGGCGGAAGGTGAACCGCTGCGTCATCACCGTGCCGGCCAACTTCGATGACAACCAGCGCTCGGCCACGCGCGAGGCGGCCTCCATCGCGGGGCTGGAGGTGCTGCGGCTGGTGAACGAGCCCACCGCGGCGGCGCTCGCGTATGGGCTGTCACGCAGCTTTCAGGGCAACGCGCTCGTGTTCGATCTGGGCGGCGGCACCTTCGACGTGTCCATCCTCGAGGTGAAGGACGGCGTCTTCGAGGTGAAGGCCACAGGAGGCGACTCGTCGCTGGGCGGAGAGGACTTCGACCAGCGCATCCTCCAGTGGCTGGTGGCGCAGGTGGATGAGGAGCTGCGTGAGGCGGTGTCCAGGGATGCCTCATCCATGCGCCGCCTGAAGGTGGCGGCGGAGGCGGCCAAGCGCACGTTGACGGAGCAGGAGGAGGCCCTCATCACCGTGGCGGCGCTGGGGGACTACAGCTCGCCGACCCGGCGCCTCACCGGGGTGGAGACGGTCCTCACACGCTCCTTCTTCGAGACGCTGTCCGAGCCGTTGTCGCGCCGCTGTCTGGAGGTGTGCCAGACAGTGATGAACGACGCGAAGATGGATCCGAAGGCAGTGGATGTGGTGCTGCTGGTGGGCGGGATGACGCGCGTGCCGCTGGTGCGGCGGCTGGTGGCGGACTTCTTCGGCCGCGAGCCCTCCACGGAGGTGAACCCCGACGAGGCCGTGGCGCTGGGCGCGGCGGTCCAGGCGGACGAGCTGGTGCGGCAGTCCGGCGCGGCGCTGCTGCTGGACGTGGCCGGCCAGTCGCTGGGCGTGGGCATGCTGGGCGGACGCGTGAAGCGGCTCATCACGAAGAACACCTCCGTGCCGGTGGTGGCGAAGGACATCTTCCTGCCCAGCCGGGCCGGGCAGGCCGAGGTGCGCATCCCCATCTACCAGGGCGAGGGCGAGTTCCAGGACGACAACCACAAGCTGGGCGAGGTGGTGCTGCGCAACCTGCAGGCCGGGAGCCGCGCGGACACTCGGATCGAGGTGACGTTCGCGCTCTCCAGCGAGAGCATCCTGTCGGTGCGGGCGGTGGACCTGCGCACGGGGCTGGCCGCGGAGGTGAAGCTGGAGGCGCGCACCAGCCTGCCCGCGCCCGAGGCGGAGAAGCTCTCCCAGGAGCAGGCCCAGTACGCCAGCGCCAAGGCCCAGGAGGATGCGCGCCAGGCGCAGGAGCGGTTCCGCAAGCTGCTGGAGCGAGGCGAGAAGCTGTCCCGCCTGCTCAAGCACAGCGCTCAGGAGAACCCCAGCCCCGAGGCCGAGGCCGCCGTGACGACGGTGCTCGGCCTGCTGGACACGGGCCGCGTGGCGCTCCAGTCCGGCAACGCCGAGCAGTGCGCGATGGTCGCACGCCAGCTGACCCAGATGCTCTCAGGCCGCCAGGCCTGAGTGTGAGTGCACGTACGGCACCTCCGTCTCAGGGCCAGGGCACTGTCCGGAACTGATCGGCAGTCTTAGAGGCATGTCGCGCGCTGTACATTCGCGGCGTCCGCTCATGCACAGCGCCCAGCCCCGCACATGGCCGGCCCTTCCTGGCAGCCCTACCTCTGCTGGGTTCCCAACCCGGGGGCGATCATGGAAGCGGCGCTCGCTGGCGATGAGATCTTCGTCGTCGATGACTCCCGGTCCGTACGGGAGATGGTGTGTCAGCACTTGTCGCGGTTGGGCTGTGAGCCAGTGCCCCTCGCCAGCGGCGCGGAGTGTCTGGAGGAACTGGAGCGGCGCATCCCCTCGCTCGTGCTGATGGACCTACGCATGGAGGGCATGCAGGGAGATGAAGCCTGCCGGCGGGTGAAGGCACACCCGGCCACCAGCAGCATCCCGGTCGTCATGCTCACCAGCGCCAACGCACCCCATGAGGTGATGCTCTGCTCCCGGGCTGGCGCGGATGACTTCCTGCCCAAGCCCATGGAGCTCGATGCTCTGACGGCCAAGGTGCTGGCGGTGCGCGCCGCGAGCGAGCACGGGCGGCAGGGGCCTCCTCCCGGGCTGGGGGTGCTCCTGGTGGAAGGCAGCCGCTCCATGGGCTCCTTCCTGGGCAGCGCGCTGGAGCATGAGGGCTTCCACGTCCTCTATGCCCGGCACGGCGTGGAGGCCGAGGCGCTGGCCGTGACTCAGGGCGCGTGGCTGGATGGGGTGATCGTGGATGTGTCGCGCTCCTTTGCCTTGCAGGATGGGCTGGCGCTGGCCATCCGGCTTCGCTCGCTGCTGCCTCGCAAGCGGCTGGTGCTGGTGGCCGGCGTGGAGGAGCCCACGAGCATGCACACCCGGGTCCGGGCGCTGACCGGCGAGCAGCTGCTGGAGCGGCGGCTGATGGGGCCCCATGCGCTGGTGGCGTGTGTGATGGAGCGGCTTGCTCCTGGCGTGGCTCCCGTTCGCGCCGCAGAGCGTGTGCCCCTGTTCTCCGTGGTGGAGTTCTCCACGCGCCAGGGGCCCGCGCTGACGGGGTTCAGCTCCGACGCCAGCACCGAGGCCCTCTTTGTACGCACCCTCACTCCGACGCTCGCGGGCGCCCGGCTGTCGCTGCGGGTGACGCTGGCCGGCCAGCGCCACGCTTGCTCCGTGGATGCGGTGGTGTCCTGGTCCAACCCCCCGCGCAGGGGCTCGGCGTTCCAGGCCCCTGCGGGCATGGGGCTGCGCCTGGAGCGGGTGGATGCCCTCCTCGCGGCGCAGCTCCAGCGCTTCGTGCCTCGCGCTCTCGGTTTTTCGCGCGCTCAGTCGGTGCGTCCCTCAGGTTTCTGAGAGGCCGCTGCCCCTCCAACCTCCTGAAATCCCAGCCCCCTGCCCGTTGGCACGTGTGTGGCAATGCCCGGCGCGGACTACGCGGCCGGGGTTGCCTGATCAGGCGCCTCGGCGGGCCGGAGCATCACGGAGGAACGTATGAAGTGGTTGAGATACGGGGGACTCGGACTTGCGCTGGCCAGTGTGGGATGTGGAGGTGACCGGGGAGGAATCCCCGCGAACCAGCCGGTGCAGATGCAGGCGCAGCTCACGAGCTTCGACCAGTGCGAGGACCTTGAGACCTACATCGAGGACACCGCAGTGCTCGACATGCGGGCCCAGCTCACCTGGCAGAAGGAGATGATCGGCCGCTGGGGACGCGGCGGCGGCGGCGTGGCCGAGGATGGCAGTGGCGGCATGCCGCCCGCCAGCCCCATGCCCACCACGGGAGCGCCGGGCGCTGGCGGAAATGTCTCGGCTCCGGGGTCCAAGGCTCCGGGGGACTACACCGACACCAACAACCAGGTGGAGGGCGTGGACGAGGCGGACTTCGTCAAGAACGACGGCACGCGCATCTTCGTCATCTCCGGCCGCAAGCTGTACCTGCACCGCTCCTGGCCCGCGGAGTCGCTGAGCGCGGTGGGCAGCCTGGTGCTCGAGGGCTGGCCGCGGGACATGTTCCTGAAGGACAACCGCGTCGTCATCTTCTCCCAGGTGGCCCTGCAACCGGACGGCAGCAGCGCGAAGGGCTCGCAGCTGCGCGCGCAGTCGATCGACGTGTGCTCGCCCATGATGGGTTGTGGCTACTACGGCTCATACGCCACCAAGGTGACGGTGGTGGACGTGTCGAACATGGCATCGCCGCAGGTCCAGGATGAGCTCTTCATTCCGGGCAACTACGCCAACGCGCGCCGCACGGAGGGCTCGGTGCGGCTGCTGCTCAACGACACCTTCCGCTACCCGGAGGACCTGCGCTGGTGGCCCGATTACTCGGAGACGCTCTGGAAGGATGAAGAGGGGCTGAAGCGGGAGATAGACAAGCTGATGGATCGCAACGAGCAGCTCATCCGCGCGCGCGCGCTGAAGGACTGGCTGCCGACCGGCTGGCGCAAGCAGCGGGACGGCTCGAAGGTGGAGGTGGGCTATGACTGCCGGGACTTCTACCGCAGCAACACGCCGGCGAAGCTGGGTTTCGTCACCCTGGCCTCGCTGAACCTGGACGACACCGCCGCCGAGTCCACGGTGCGCCGCACCAGCCTGGTGGCGCAGCCGGGCGAGGTGTACGCCTCGACCGAGAGCCTCTATCTGGCCAGCCAGCACTGGTGGTGGTGGCCGGAGGATGGGCAGCAGGACTACACGTACCTGCACAAGTTCGACATCCGCGAGCCGGGCGCGGCGCGCTACGTCGGCAGCGGCGTGGTGGAGGGCCACCTGCTCAACCAGTTCAGCATGGACGAGCACCAGGGCGTGCTGCGCCTGGCCACCACCATCTCGAAGCGCATCCAGGATGAGGACAACCCGTGGGGCCGCTGGGAGACGACCAACCGCCTCTTCACCTTCGAGGAGAAGGATGGGCGGCTGCAGAAGATGGGGCAGACCGAGGAGCTGGCCAAGGGCGAGCGCATCTTCAGCGCGCGCTTCCTGGGCAGCAGGGGCTACGTCGTCACCTTCCGCCAGGTGGATCCGCTCTTCACATTCGACCTGTCCGATCCGGCCCACCCGCGCAAGGTGGGCGAGCTGAAGGTGCCGGGCTTCTCCACGTACATCCACCCGCTGGACGACAACCACCTGATCACCATCGGCGTGCACGTGCCGGAGAATCAGACGGACTGGCGCCAGCGGGCCCTGAAGCTCTCGCTCTTCGACGTGTCGGACATGGCGGAGCCCAAGGAGAAGTTCACCCAGCTGGTGGGCACGGCGTACGGCTGGAGCGAGGCGCTCTACGAGCACAAGGCCTTCAACTTCTTCCCGGCCAAGGGCCTGCTGGCCATCCCCTTCGCGGACTACAACCCGAGTGCCGCCGACTACTGGAGCGGCTTCCGCAGCGAGCTGCGCGTCTTCCGCGTGAGCAAGGACACGGGGTTCAGCCCGGTGGGCACTGTCTCCATGTCGGACGTGTACCAGTCCTACAACTACCGCAACTGGACGTACTACTGGACGCCCACGGTGCGCCGCAGCGTGATGGCGGATGACTACGTGTACGCCATCACCGATGCGGGCGTGCGCTCGGCCCACATCAGCAACCTGCAGGTGCCGCTGGCCACCACGTACTTCCAGCCGGACTTCTTCTCGCCGTACCCGTAGCACCCCTCTCCCGCGAGGGAGAGAAGGGCGGTCGGCTCCCTCGGGGGATGTGAGCCGGCCGCCTTTTTTTTGCCGCCAGGTTGGAACTCATGCCTTTGGGAATCATCACGCCTTCCTGCCAGCAGCGTGAAGAGCCCTATGGCGACGCGCGATCTTCATCGGCGTGACGCTCGGCTCCTCGGAGGCGAGCTGCGCGTAGAGTTCGTGGAGCTTTCGGCGGAGTAGCGCCTTGGGCGGCAGCATCGTCTGGTACTCGGCAACCAGCGTCGGCGAGGCCGTGCGAGCGAGCGCATACTCGACGACCTCGTCGTCCTTGGTGGCGCAGAGCAACACGCCGATCGAGGGGCGTTCGTGCGGCTTCTTCAAGTCGCGGTCGAGGGCCTCGACGTAGAAGCTCAGCTTCCCGAGATCCTCAGGCTCGAACTTGCGGACCTTCAGCTCGAAGGCGACGAGGCACGTGAGGCCTCTGTGGAAGAAGACCAGGTCGATGGCGAAGTCCTGGCTGCCAACTTGAATTGGATACTCGGAGCCGACGAAGCAGAAGTCGCGACCGAGTTCGGTGATGAAGTGACCGAGGTTGCGCAGGAGCGCGCTGTGAAGATCTGCCTCGGAGTGACCGTCCGCGAGGTCAAGGAACTCGAGGCTATAGGCGTTCTTGAATTCCTCGACGGCGGTTGGATGGGTTCGTTTCAGCGCCTCCGACACTCTTCCAGGTCCGAGATCCTGGCGGCGCGAGGCCTGAGTGCGGATCTGGCGCTCGAGCTCGCGCTTGGTCCACCCTCCCTTGAGGGCGGCGCTGATGTAGAAGCGCCTCTCTTCAGGGAGCTTCGTCTGGCCAAGGATGATGAGGTGATGCGTCCACGGCAATTGTCTCACCAGCGGTGAGACTTTCTGGTCGCCTTGGTAGGCCTCGTAGAACTGCCTCATCCGGAATGGACTGGATGCGCTGCGCCAAGTTTGGCACCGATTGCGTTCCGCGATGCGCGACTGCTCTCACGGCTCCCACAGCACGCGCAGAGAGAGCTCAATCGCCTCGAAGGGCTCGGCGCGGACGGAGACCTCGCCCTCCCAGGTGTTCAGGAGCACATAGCGCGCATCCTCGAGCCGGAAGACCTCCAGGGTGCGCACGTCGGGATCCACCATCCACACGTAGCGCACGCCCGCGCGCGCGTAGACCGGGAGCTTGGCGGCCCGGTCTCGGGCTTCAGTGGAGGGTGAGAGCACCTCGCAGAGCCAGTCCGGGGCGAGCGTGAGGGCCGGAACGCGAGGCAGCTGGGGCATTCGCTCGCGCCTCCAGGCGGCAAGATCGGGGACGAGCACATCCGCGCCCAGGTGCAGCTCTGGCTCGTCGAGAATCAGCCAGCCGGCCGGGCCTCCGCGCCCTCGCTGGAAGGGACCAATGAGCTCACCCCCCAGGCTGGAGGCCGCCAGGGCGTGCGGCGTCGCGGGGCGGGGGCTGGCATACAGCTCCCCGGCGATGATCTCCCCCACATAGTGAGGCGGCAGTGCCTCCAGGTCTTCATAGGTAGCGGGGCGTCGAGGCTTATCGGACATGACAATTCTCAGGGTCATCATGTGCGGCACCCTACCGCACAGGTCTGACGGCTCCCTGCCTACCCTCTAGAGTATCAGCCCTGAGTTTGGGCCGCTGAGGACATCGCTGCAATCCCGCTGGGTGAGGATGCTAGCAGGGCAGATGTAGGCAGGAGCATGGGGATGAATCCCCGGATTCCAGACTCCACGACAGGCGCCCGGGTCCAGTCAGCGCGGGCCTACCGGTGACGTCGGCTCTTCAGCTCGCGCAATTCGCGCCAGAAGACGCTATAGGCGGCCTGTCCCATGTCTGCGTCCGTGAAGTCCCTCCGTGAGGAGTTCCGCGAGCTGATGAAGCTCGCCATCCCCATCGCCATTGCCCAGGGAGGGCAGTCGCTCATGGGCCTCGTCGATACCCTGGTGGTGGGGCGAGCTGGCACCTCGGCGCTCGCCGCGGTGGGCCTGGCCAACAGCCTCTTCTTCGCTGTGGCGGGGATGGGCATGGGGTTGATGATGGGGTTCGACCCGCTGCTGTCCCAGGCCTTTGGAGCGAAGAACGGGACCCGGGCTCGGGCGCTGCTCTGGCAGGGCGGGTGGATGGCGCTCTTCGCAGGGAGTGTGTTGGCCGCCGTGGCGCTGGTGATACCCGAGGTGCTGCCATTCTTCGGGTATGCGCGGGAGGAGCTGGCTGAGACCCGCGCCTACCTGTACTGGCGCGCGCCCAGCCTGGTGACGATGTTCGCGTTCCTCATGCTGCGCTCCTACCTGCAGTCCTCCGCGAGCACCCGGCCCCTGGTGGTGGCGACCGTCGCGGCCAACATCTTCAACCTGGGGGCGGACATCCTCCTCGTCTTCGGTGGGACGGTGCTCCCGGAGGGCTTCGGGCCGCTGAGGCTCATTCCCGCCATGGGCGCGGCTGGCGCGGCGCTGGCGACCTTCCTGTGCACCGTGATTCAGCTCGGCATCGTCCTCTATGCGGTGCGACGCCTGGTCCCCTCGGAGGAGAAGCCGGTGCGCCGCCCCTTGTGGCCAGACCTGAGACAGGCGGCGCGCGTGGGGATCCCTATCGGACTCCACATTGGTGCGGAGATTGGCGTCTTCGCGCTTGCTGGGGTCCTGGCCTTCAAGCTGGGCCAGGCGAGCATGGGCGCCCACCAGATCGCCCTGTCCTTCGCGAGCGTCTCCTTCACCATGGCGGTGGGCATTGGCAACGCGGGCAGCGTGCGCGTGGGCTGGGCCGTGGGAGCGCAGAACACGCCCCAGGCTCGGCTGAGCGGCTTCGTCGCCTTCGTGGGCGGGGGGGGCTTCATGGCCCTGTCCGCGCTGGTGTTCGCGCTCTTTCCCGGCACGCTGTCCCAGCTGGCGGGAGCGGCCGTGGACGTGGTGCCGCTGCTGATCCCCCTGCTGATGGTCACCGCCATCTTCCAGGTGTTCGATGGACTGCAGGGTGTGGGGGCTGGCGTGCTGCGCGGGGCAGGGGAGACGCGCTTCACCTTCCTGGCCAACATGGTGGGGCACTACGCCATCGGCCTGCCGCTCTCGCTGCTGCTGGGCTTCGGGCTGAAGCTGGGCATCCTTGGAATCTGGTGGGGCCTGTGCGCGGGGTTGATCGCCGTGGCGCTCGCGCTGCTGTGGCGCTTCCACCGGCTGAGCGCCGGCACGCTGCGCCCCCTGGAAGCGTGAGGGGGTATGACACCGGTGTCTCGGAAATCCGGCGGGTGTGGCAGGGTGGCCGCGTAAATCTTTCAGGCATGCCCTGGGATTGGGTGGAATTTTCTGCGGATCCTGAGCCTCGCGGGCGAGATTCCCCTCGGGAAGGGGTCGGCACCAAGCTTGCAGTACATGCCGACATGTTCCTGCTGAGCATTCCAGCGTTCTGCATCACCACGGTGATTCTGCTGGCCTTCGTCGTGCGCGAGGCCCGGTAACATATAGCCCCAGCTGCCACGGGTCAGAAGCGCGTCGTAATCCCCAGGAGGACGGCGTTGATAGGCTTGGCGCACTGCCGGATGGCCGCCTTCTCGTAGCGCACGTCGCACCACTGCCAGGAGGTGGCTGCCGTGACGCCCCAGTTCATCCCCATCCACCAGTCGAGGCCGAAGCGCACCGCGCCGCTCACGGCCTGGAATTCCTGGCGCACCAGCTGGCCCACCTCGTCCGGGGTCTGCGGCCTGGAGGTGCTGCGGGCCAGCCGGACGGCCACCCAGGGCGAGATCATCCTGTCCCGGAACCCTCGGAACCGCGCCTCCAGCCCGTACTGCAGGTAGTCGAGCTGCACCCGGGCGGTGCCCTCTTGGAGGTCCTCGAACTTCTGGCCCCACGTCTCCGCGGCCTCGCCATAGAGGCCCAGGGACACGCCCACGGGCGCCTCCACGCCGCAGTACACGTTGATGGCGGCACCCTTCGCGTCCCACTCGCTGTAGCGATCCAGTGCCAGGCCCGCGCCCAGGGAGAGGTACCCACGCCACTCCCCAGCCTGCGCCGCCCCTCCTAGGAGCAACCCCACCACCAGCCCGAGCTCTGATACACGTCGCATGACCCCCGAAGCTTAGTCCAGGGAGCAGGGGGCCGGTCCACCGCCCGCCACGTCCCATTCAGCGTTCGGAACCGAGCGTCCAGCCTCGTACACTGCCCGCCCATGTCCCTGACCTTCGAAGCCGCCGCTGCCTCTCTCCAAGATGCTCTGGCCGATGCGGGCCGGGGTCTGGTGGAGCGCGAGGCCATGGTGGAGCTGGTGGCGCTGTCCGCCGTGGCTGGCGAGCACCTGCTCGTCATCGGGCCGCCGGGCACTGCCAAGAGCGAAGCTGTCCGCCGCACCGCCCGCGCCCTGGGTGGGAGCTACTTCGAGTACCTGCTCGGGCGCTTCACCGAGCCGTCCGAGATCTTCGGGCCCGTGGACCTGCGCAAGCTGCGCGAGGGCACGGTGGAGACGGAGACGACGGGCATGCTGCCCGAGGCGGAGGTGGCCTTCCTGGACGAGGTGTTCCTGGGCTCCACGGCCATCCTCAACACGCTGCTCGGCCTGCTCAACGAACGTACTTTCCGGCGCGGCCATACCCGGATGAAGGTTCCCTTGAGGGTATGTGTGGGTGCATCCAACGGATTGCCCGAGGAGGAGTCTCTGGCGGCCTTTGCGGACCGCTTCCTGGCGCGCATCTTCGTGGAGCCCGTGCCGGATCCCCGGCTGGAGGAGCTGCTTGCGGGTGGTGCCTCGCTCTGGCGCGAGACGGAGGCGCGGGAGGCCTCGCTGGAGGCGCTGGATGTGCTGGCGCGCGCGGCGCAGCAGGCGGATCTAGGGCCGGTGCGCCCACACCTGGCGCATGCGCTGCGCACGCTGAGGGCCGCGGGCATCGGGCTTTCGGACCGGCGCGCGGTGAAGGTGCAGCGGCTCATGGCGGCGGCGGCGGCGCTGGCGGGGCGGCAGATACCGGGCGTGGCGGACCTGTGGCCGCTCATCTACGCGGTGCCCACCAAGGAGGGGCAGGCGCTGGCGCGCGAGGTGCTGCGCGAGCTGCTGGCGGCGACGGAGAACCCGGCGCTCGCGGCCGCGGCGCTGGAGGCGAGCGCGGGGCCGCTGGCCCGGGCTCAGCGCATCGCTCGGGCGGGACGCGAGGTGCTGGAGGGGAGGCCCGGGAATGGCGCCGCCGAGGAGCTCTCCGCGTGGCGGCTCAAGCTGGAGGGCGTGGTGCGCGAGATGGACGCGGGCTTTGCCCCGGAGGCCCTGCCCGCGGAGCTCCAGACGCTGCGGGAGGAGATCCGCATGGCGCTCGAAGGCAGCGCCCCGGTCGCGGCCGCTTGAGAGCGGAGCCTCCGGTGATTGACAGGGGTGTTTTCCTACAGGTCTAGTGCCTTCGCGCTGCGGCTGGGCGCGGAGGGGAACATGAGACATGTGAGAAGGAGTGGTTGGTGGTTGGTCGCACTCCTGCTGGCCAGTGGATGTGTGACACCAGCGGCCACGAAGGAAGCATCACGGGCGCATGGGCAGAACCTCACGGACCTGAAGCGTGCTGTGGAGAGCTACCAGACGGCTCTGGCTGATTACTTCAAGCAGCTCGAGGCCCAGCAGCGTGAGGCGTATATCGCCGAGATGGTCGGGCGGGAGATCGACCATCTCGCCCAGGACCAGTTCCAGTCCCTGCCGTATGCCGGCTCCCTGAGCGTGAGGTTCACGGGTCCGAGCAAGCAGACCCAAGCCCTCGCTGACACGACGGCCCTGGATTTCATCACCCTGGGTGAGGGAATCGCCAACAGCTACGAGACCTGGGGCAGGGACTTCGATCTCCGGCTGTCCATCGCGGGCATGACGCTCGCGGAGAAGCGGGCCGAGCTGAGCAAGCAGCTGGAGAGGAAGAAGACGGATCTGGAGAGCAAGAAGAAGGAGCTGGAGGAGCTGCGCTCACGCCCCGAGAAGGATGACGCAGCGATCGCTCGGAAGGAGCGTGAGATCAACCTCCTGTCGAGAAGTCTCCGAGGCGAAGAGGCGCGCTTGGCGCGGCCTGACTCCGAGCTCACCCACGTGGGCACGGCCGCGGCGCTCAGAGAGACGGCCAAGACCCTGGATCTCAAGCTGAAGCGCCTCATGGCTCAGATCGACGTCATGCACGCCTTCCACAGCACGATCGATAACTACCTTGGCACGGATGCAAGCATCGACGGCAAGGTGATCGCCGAGGCTGCCGCGAGCGCGGCCGCCGTGGACCTGAGCGAGTTTCCCGAGCTGAAGGCGCTGCTCGGCCAGCCGGAGGCGAAGTGATGAACACGCAAGGCAGCCGTGTGATGGCATGGGGCATGATCCTGGTGGGGTCGCTCCTGGCGGGTTGCGTCAGCGATAAGGGCGTCCGCAAGCTCCAGGTCCTGGAGCAGCAGTACTTCGAGCGGATGAGCAAGGAGCTGAAGAACAGTCAGAAGCCCATTGACGACATCCTGGCGAAGACCCACGTCAATGAGCGGGCCGCGATCCGCGAGATCGTCTCGTTTCAGAGCCGGATCGACACCGCCCGGCGCGTCTACTCCCTGCGCGAGATGCTGACGGCTCCGAAGAGTGACTCCGCCGAGTTCGTCCAGGTGACGCGCAACAAGATCATCCTCTACCACCTGGCGGAGGCCATGGACGCCCAGAACGAGAAGGCCGTCGCGATGAGCGCGATGGGAGATGCTCAGCGCAAGCAGCTCTCACAGCTGTACCAGGATCTCGTCTCGCAGACGGCGAAGGTGCTGGAGACCGAGAAGGCGCTCCACCAGTATCTCAACCAGGCTCCCCCGCAGCACTTCTCGGACACGCTGGCGGAGGTGGGGCGGCAGCTCCAGGCCTTCAATGAGGAGATCCAGAAGGCGGATCAGCGGAACGCGGCCATTCATATCCTGACAGAGGTGGGGCGGCACTCGGAGAAGCGGCTGGAGCAGGTGGATGTGGCGCTCGACAAGTTCATCGAGCTCTGGCCTCAACTCAACAAGCCCAAGGAGAAATAGGTCATGGCCGACTACAAAGCGATGGCGGTGGAGCTCAAGGGCCTCATCCAGAAGGTGGGGGCCAACAAGAAGGAGCTGCAGGATGTGATGGATCAGGGCGGCTCGCCCCAGAAGGCCGAGGAGAAGGTGAAGGAGATCGAGGCCGCGCTCTCCCGGCTCAAGGTCATCACCAGCCAGACGGAGATCACCGACGCGGAGCGCAAGCGGAAGATGGCCGAGATCGAGTTCGA
>Ga0247825_10000118_pt1 | contig 43917 bp, 29 predicted proteins | sample 13C_Vanillin_Day_FD_194413 | JGI IMG/M metagenome (GOLD analysis project Ga0247825, IMG submission 194413) | Soil microbial communities from agricultural site in Penn Yan, New York, United States - 13C_Vanillin_Day48 | ecosystem: Environmental > Terrestrial > Soil > Agricultural land | place...
CCATCCACCCTCCCGCCACGTCTCCCCCCCGGTACACCACCGTGTCGATGAAGCTCTTGGCCTTGTACTTCTCCTCGCGGCTCACGGTGGTGAAGAGGATCTCCCGCGAGGGCCTCTCCAGCGCATAGTGCGAGGCGCTGCGCAGCGACCGCACCGCGACGAACAGGAGGATGCCCGGCAACACCGCCAGCCCCAGGAAGCCGAGGGCCGTGAACACCGGGGCGACAGCCATGGCCACCGCCAGGCCCAGCTTCGTGATGAGCCGTCCGGTGATGAAGGTCTGGAGCAGCAGGGTGAGGACCTGCACCCCGAGCTCGATGCTGGCGAACGCCGTGGTGCGCGCCGCCGCGCCGCTGGCCACCGTGTCCACCAGCCTCACCTGGAGGATGTAGAGGAAGGAGGAGGTGACGGTATAGAAGACCGTCTGCAAGCCCAGCCCCAGCAGGAAGGGCGAGGCCGCCAGCAGCTTGAGCCCCGAGAGGACACCGCCTCCCACCGGCTCGCCCTGCGAGGGCGAGTGCTGGACGTCATGGGCCCAGCGCGAGAGCCGCTTGACGCACTGCGCGCTCACCTCCAGCAGCACCGCGGTGAAGAGGATGAGGTTGACGGGCCCCAGCGGAATGGCGAGCTGGCGCACCAACAAGAGCCCCAGCAGGACGCCCGCGGTGCCCCCGCCAGCGATGAAGCCGAAGAGGCGGCGGCCCTGCTCGCTGGCGAACAGGTCCGCCATGAAGCTCCAGAAGACGGTGACGACGAAGAGGTTGTAGACGCTGAGCCAGACGTAGAAGGCACGCGCCACGTGCTCACGGGCCACGCCCAGCTTCAGCACCACGAAGAAGGCCAGCAGGTTGAGCAGGAAGAAGCGGTAGACGAAGGGAATGACGCGCTTGCGCGGCCAGCGCGCCACCAGGGCCGAGTACGCGGGCACCGCCACCAGCATCACCACGAATGTGGCCGTCCACAGCGACTTGAGGTTCTTCACCCCGCCGGCCGTCCCCATCTCGTCGCGCACCGGCTTGAGGATGAAGTAGCCGCACATCAACGTGAAGAAGTAGAGGAAGGACCAGAGCACGGCCCCCTCCTCCTCCTCCCGCACATCCACGAATCGCTTGAGCATGGGTGAACGCCCCACCCCAACCCGCGCCCTGGGCCGCTATTCCCGGCGCGAGCCTGATGCCCGGCCGAGGGAGCTCAGGCCCGCGGCGAGGTGATCAGGCCCCACCCATCACGCCGCGAAGCGTGGCCTCGACGCGAGGCAGCGCCTCCTGGATGTCCTTCACGGAGACAGCCCCCACCGAGAGCCGGAACCACCCCGTGTCCTCCTCCAGCCCGAAGGCCTGGAAGGGCACCACCCCAAAGCTGGCCTTGTCCAGGAGCAGCTTGCGGATGTCGTCGTTGGTCTTCAGCCCCGCCTTGCCCACCAGGTCGAACTGCGCCGAGAGGTAGATGGCGCCCTGCGGCGTGATGGCGCGCACCGGCAGCCCCGCCTCACGCATCTTCGCGAAGCCCTGGTAGAGCGCCTCCAGCCGCTCATCCACGTGCTGCTTCATCTGCTGCGTGAAGGTGGCGGTGGCCTGCACGTCATCCAGCGTGCGCGCCACGGCGATCTGCTCGGCCTTGGGCGCCCACGCCCCCATGTGCCCGATGACGTCGCGCATGCGCGAGATGATGGCCGGCGGGCCCACGCCCCAGCCCACGCGCACGCCCGTGGCCGCGAACGCCTTGGAGATGCCGTCCACGAAGACGGTGTAGTGCGCCATCTCCGGCACCAGCTCCACGGGAGTGACGTGCTTCACCCGGCCGACGCTCATCGCCCAGTAGATCTGGTCGTACATGAGGATGAGCGGGGGCTGCCCACGCTGCTTGCGCTGGCGGTTCTCCGCGACGATGCGCTCGCAGATGTCCTTGAGCATCTCCGGGGCGATCATCGTCCCGGTGGGGTTGAGCGGGGTGCACAGGCACAGCAGCCGCGCCCCCGGCAGCAGCGGGGCCAGCTGCTCCACCGAGGGCATGAAGCCGTGATCGGGGTTCGTGACGACCACCGCGCTCTTGGCCCCCATCATGTGCGTGTAGTGGTTGTTGTTCCACGAGGGCACTGGGTAGATGACGGTGTCGCCCTCGTTCAGCACGGTGCGGTAGGTGCCATAGATGATGGGCCGCGCGCCGCCAGCGATGACGATGCCTTCCAGCGGATACTTCAGTCCCAGGGCGCGCTCGTAGAAGCGCTGCACGCTCTGGCGCAGATCCAGGACACCGTCCGCGGGCGGATAGTTCGTCTCTCCGGACTGGAGCGCCTGGGTGATGCCCTGGCCCAGCGCGGCGGGGATGGGGAACTCGCGCGGGCTGAAGTCTCCCACTGTGAGGTTACATACCTTGCGGCCCTGCGCGGTCAGCTCGCGAATCTCGGCGGCGATGCGGAGAATCTCGCTGCCAACGAGGCCGCGCGCCATCGTGCCAACGGAGGTGTCATCCCGCTTGGGGAGAAGGGTCGTGAGATCAATGGCCATGATGTCGCTCCAGAGGGCCCGGAGGCTCATCGCCGTCGGGCGGGCGGACCATACACGCCCCCTACCGCTCTGGGATCATCCATCGACTGGCCTTGCTTCCTGGCTCTCTAACTAGACGGAGTAGGATGAGCCGCCAAAGGGCTGGGCGAGGGAGAGCAACGCCTCCACGGGCTGCTGCACCACCGGGAGAGGCCGGGGGGCCATCGCTCCGAGCGCGCTCCACGTCTTGGGGCCCACGATGCCGTCCGCCTCCAGGCCCTTGGCCCGCTGGAAGGCCATCACGGCGCGCTCCGTCTTCGTGCAAAAGAGGCCTTCCTGGGAACTCGGCTCGAAGCCATGGGTGGCCAGCACCTTCTGGAGCACCCGCACCGCCGGCTCGCAATCCCCCCGCTTGAGGACGGGACGCAGGCCCGTGCCCCGGCGAGTGTCCAGCGCCGCCCACGTCCTCGGGCCAGCGATGCCGTCCACCTCGAGGCCCCGGGCCCGCTGAAAGGCCATCACCGCGGCCTTGGTCCTGGCATCGAATACGCCGTCCACCGGCCCCTCGAAGAAGCTCGCCGCCTCGAGCTGCCGCTGGAGGTACTCGACCTCTGGTCCGCACAGCCCCTGCTTGAGGGCAGGGAAGGGCTCGGTGGCGGCGGACAACCAAGGGACGGGCAGCTTGGAGGGCATCAACAACTCCCGGCGCTAGGTTCGAGAACGGGGGGCGCTTATCAGAGATCCACGCACGTGATGCCAGCCCCCCTCGGTGGTATTGGTTTTCTTTAGTACCTCAAAGGTGGGCGTATGTCAGGAAAATAGCATCGGATGCCAGGAGCGTGATGGATGAAGCGAGTGAGCAAATTCGAACGTGGTTTGAAGGCCTTGTGGCTCGTGGGCTCTCTGGCCATGGCTGGGTGCCCCAAGAAGGAGGAGCCAGCTCCCCAGCCGGAGCCAGCGCCGCCGACCGCGCCGGCGCCCACGCCATCCTCGGGTGGCACAGCATCCTCGGGTTCTCCGGACACGCCGCCAGCGCCGCCACCTGCTCCTCCCCAGGGCCCAGTGCCCCCCGAGGACCTGAAGAACCGCGAGTGGACCGCAGGCGTCGTGAAGTTGATGCGGCAGGGCCTGATGCCAGTGACGCTGCGCTCGGCACGCGCGGCCCGCAACGAGGGCTTCGACCGCGTGGTGTTCGAGTTCGATGGAGCACAGGTGCCGGGCTATCAGATCGAGTACGTGGACAAGCCCATCATCAAGTGCGGCTCTGGCGACCCGACGGAGGTCGCGGGCCAGAGCTGGCTCCAGGTAAGCCTCACGCCTGCGCAGGCCCACGAGGGTGGCCAGGCCACCATCACCGAGCGCGAGCGCAAGGCGGGCCTGCCCGTCATTCAGGAGTTGGAGCTCACCTGCGACTTCGAGGGCGAGGTGACCTGGGTCCTTGGCAACGCGCACCCGAACAAATACCGGGTGATGGAGCTGCGCGAGCCTACCCGCCTCGTGGTGGACGTGCAGCAGTGAGCGCCGGGCTCACGGCCTCCGCAGGCCGTCGGCCACACGCTCCAGTGCTGAGATGAGCTCGCGGTGGCGTGTGCGGAAGGACTCTCCGCCCGCACGCAGCGCCATCGCGAGCGCCAGGGGCAGGTTGAGGGCGGCGTCGCGAGAGAGCTTCTCGCGGTACTCGCGCGGGTAGTCCGCCGGGACGCGCAGGGTCCAGTTCTCCTCGTTGACGGTGCCCGGTGCGTTGTAGACATCGAGCAACCCGAAGAGATCCGAGAAGAAGATCATCACATTGCGCGCGTGGCTGGCGAAGAGGTCCGCGAACTTCGCCTGCACGAGCAGCCCGGGCTCCGCCGCGAGCCGGCGCGCGAAGTCCTCACGGCCCTCGGGCTCGGGGTGCAGGCGCCAGGCCAGGTAGTCCGCCTGAGCGCGATCCGCCCCGGTCTCTCGCCACCGAGCAGCGACGCGCCACAGCGGCGGAGTGTCGTGGGTCCCCACCATCACCCAGTCCTCGGGAGCCGCGTTCTCGCTCCGGTAGACGTCGGCGGGATCCTGCAGGTTGGCCTTCTGGGTGACGCGGAAGCGCCCCAGCCCGTACTGCGCGAGCACGCGCTGAAGGGGATAGGGCTGCGTGCTGAGCACCTCGGCGAGCAGGTCCGGCAGCTGGCGTCCGTGACGGCGCGAGGACGTGACGATGGTGTCGAAGAGGACGCTGTACTGGCGCACCTGTTCGGGAGTGAGCGAGCGCACCCAGCCATCCGCGTAGCGCGGCACCGAGCGCTCAATCTGTTCCGGCGTGGCGATCGCGTACCGGGCCAGCTCCGGGTGGTCCGGCAGGTCCGGGGAGTCGAAGAGCCGCGCCCCTGTCTGCACGGCGCGCAGCGCGTCCGGCGTGCCTGCTCGATAGACCCATGGGCACACGAGCCCGTGCGGGTGGTCGATGCGCAGCCCGTCATACTCACCGAGCATCTTGTCCATGCGCGCATCCATGAAGCGCAGCACGGGGCCGGGCCGCCGCTCCGGAGACAGCCCCTCCCGCAGCTCGAAGAAGCGGTTGGGATCCAGCACCGGGTAGTTCCAGGGCTGGCCCTCGGGGTTGGTGCGGCTGGGCGGCGCGCCCATCAGATAGGTGCGGAGGAAGAGTCCCTGCCAGGCCCAGGCATCCTCGAGCGAGAAGCCGATCTGCAGATCCCCGTAGAGCTTGAGCCCCCATCCCGCCGCGCGGCTCCGCAGTTGCTGATGCGCTGAGTGGACGAGGAGCTGGTGGAAGGCATGGCGCTCGATGAGCTCGGCATACTTCACGCTCAAGCTCCGCAGGCGAGCTTCACAGGCCTCCTCCTCACCGGGGTTGGGGTTGAACAGCCGCACATCGAGTGCCGCCTCGCCCTGCCCTGCCCACCGGCGCCAGTCGCGCTGCCCGTGCTCGACACAGAGGGCTTCGAAGAGGGCATCACGCATCAGCCACTCGCGGTGCTCCTTCTTGAAGGCTTCGAGGCGCTGCGCGAGCTCCCGGATGGCTGGGCGCGCATCCGCCCGGGCCCGCTCCCGCTGGAAGGCGGCCCATACCTCCTCGAGCGCGGTGCACTGGGCTCGGAACGCATAGCGATAGCGCTCCCCGGGTCCAGCCCCGGCAGGCCGAGAGACTATGATCGAAGCGAGCCGCTCGGGACTCAGCAGCCCGTCCCACTCCTCTCCCGCGAATTGGGCGAGCGGGATGTTGAGGATGTTGCGCGAGAAGAGCGTTGAGTCATAGGGCGACGCATTGGACTCGGAGGTCTGTCCCTGGGGGCCGAGCTGGATGCCGGTGAAGCCCAGCTGGCGAACAAACTCCAGGAAGCGGGCAGCGCCTCGGGTGTATGGCGAGCCACGGCCGGTGTCCTCGTCCGGGTCGCTGGGGAAGCTCGGATCGTGGATGCCCAGCACCAGGTTGCGCACGTCCAGTGCTTGCAGGGCCTCGGCGACGAGCCTCCGCATCTCCTCCCGTAGATTGTCCGGCCAGCTCCACTCAGCCATGCGCTCCCCGAGAACTTTCGCGGGGAACCATAGCCGATGCAGCTCCCTTCCCGTATGTCTGCTTGAGCCCAGCCTTCACTCCTGCCGGGCCTGGGGCACGGGGCGTGGCTCTCCTCCACCCCCGCCGTGCGCCGGTCCGGGCTTGCCGCGCCCGAACCACCTTCGGAACTTCCCGAGGATCCAGCTCCGTGCATCCGAGAGGATCTCGTACACCGTCGGGATCACCAGCAGAGTGAGGATCGTGGAGGTGATGACGCCGCCGATGACCGCACGGCCCAGCGGCGCGCGGAAGTCAGCGCCTTCGCCCCGGCCCAGCGCCACTGGCACCATGCCCGCGATCAGCGCGAACGTCGTCATGATGATGGGCCGCAGGCGGATGCGCCCCGCCTCGATGAGCGCCTGCCGCAGCGGCAACCCACGCCGCTCGTGCGACCACTTGGCGAAGTCAATGAGCAGGATGGCGTTCTTCGCCACGATGCCCATCAGCAGGATGACGCCGATGAGGCTCATGATGTTCAGCGTGTCCCCGGTGATGAGCAGCGCCAACACCACGCCAATGAGCGACAGCGGCAGCGAGATGAGGATCGCTAGCGGATCCAGGAAGGACCCGAACTGCACCACGAGGATGAGGTACATCAGCAGCACCGCGATGATCAGCGCCGTGAAGATGCGGGTAAAGACCTCTGCCTGATCCGCGGCCTCGCCGCCCTCGGAGATACGGTAGCCCGGCGGCAGGCGCACCTCCTGGATGCGAGCATGGATGTCCCGCACCACCTCTGACAACGAGCGCCCCGCGACGTTGGCCTGCACGTTGATGACCTTGTCGCGGTTGAGGTGGTTGATCTGCGCTGGCCCGAGCGTCTCGCGGATGTCCGCCACCTGTCCCAGCGGCACCACCACGGGAGGCCCGCCCGGCGCTCCAGGCAGCACCAGCGGGAGTTGGGCCAGATCGCTCGGGCGGGTGCGGGCCTCCGGCGCCAGCCGCACCACGACGTCACGTGTCTCGCCCGTAGGGTCAATCCAGTCGCCCACGTCCAACCCCGCAAAGGCCGGCCGCAGGGACTGCGCCAGCTGTCCTACTGTCACCCCGAGCTGCCCGGCCAGCCCGCGCCGCAGCTCTACCTCCAGCTCCGGCTTCTGGCCTCGTGTGGAAAGGCCCACGTCCACCGCACCCGGCACCTTCTCCACCTCGCGCATCACCTGCTCGGCCAGCAGGTTCAACGTGCGCGTATCCGTCCCGCGCAGCTCGAGCTGGATCTGCTTGAACGCACCCCCAAAGCCGCTGGTGAAGACGGAGACCTTGGCGCCGCCCAGCCGCGCCACCTCCTTGCGCAGGACATAGCCCAGCTCCTCCTGGCTCACCTCCCGCTCGTGCTTGGGCTTGAGGCGCACGTACACCAACGCCTGATCCACTCCCGGCGAGCGCAGCGGCAGCGGCGTGCCAATGGTGGAGTACGTGTACAGCACCTCCGGGTGAGCGCGCGTCAGGCGGGACAGCTCCTCCACCTTGCGACGCGTGTACTCCAGGCTCGAGCTGGGAGGCGTCTCCACCAGGAGCTCTATCTCGCTGCGATCGCTCACGGGGACGAAGCCCGCTCCGCCCGCCACTCCCTGGAGCATGAGGGCTCCCACGAGCGAGCCCACCGCCAGCAGCACCATGGCCAAACGGTGATCGAGCGCCCAGGCGATGACGCGCTTGTAGTTGTCCGCCTGCCGGTCGAACCAGTGGTTGAAGCGCGAGAGCGTCCGCGAGATGGGACCCTTGCGCGCTCCCTTCTCCACCTGGGGATCCGCCCAATACGCAGAGAGCATCGGGTCCAGCGAGAAGCTCACGAAGAGCGACACCAGCACCGCACAGGCGATGGTGAGCGCGAACGGCTTGAACCACTGTCCCGCCACGCCGTACATGAAGGCGATGGGTACGAACACCGCCACAATCGAGAACGTGGTGGCTGCCACCGCCAGGCCGATCTCGCTCGTGCCCTCGCGTGACGCCTTGTAGTGGTCCTTCCCCATCTCGATGTGCCGGACGATGTTCTCGCGCACCACGATGGCGTCGTCGATGAGGATGCCGATGGCCAACGACAGGCCCAGCAGCGACATGGTGTTGAGCGTGAAGCCGAACGCCCAGACGCTGATGAACGCGGCCAGCACGCTCACCGGCAGCGCCAGACCCGTGATGACGGTGGAGCGCCACGAGTTGAGGAAGAGGAACACCACCAGCACGGTGAGGAGGGCACCCTCGAAGAGCGCCTCCTGCACGTTGAGCACGGCGGCCGAGACGCGCGTCCCCGCATCCACCACCAGCTGCAGCCGCGCGCCCTGGGGTAGCTTCGGCTGCAGCGCCTCCACCCGCTCGCGCAGGGCATCGGCGACCTCGGTGGTGCTGTAGCCCTTGGCCTTCAGCACGTCGATGCCCACGGCCTGGCTCTCGTTGAAGAGCGCCAGCGTGCGGGGCTCCTCCGTCCCATCGCGGACGGTGGCCACCTGCCCGAGCCGGATCGCCTGGCCGTTGCGCGCGGTGATGACGACGTTGGCGAAGTCCTCGGGCGCCTCGAGCCGACCCTTGAGGCGGATGGTCTGCTCCTCCAGCTGCGCGTTGATGCGCCCCACGGGAGCAGCCAGGTTCTGCGTCTGGAGTGCCTGCACCACATCCGCCACGCTCAGCCCCGCGGCCTGAAGGGCCCCCGGCCGCAGCTCCACCGTCAGCTCGCGCTGGATGGCCCCCACTACCGTCACCTGTGCCACGCCCGGCACCGCGCGCAGCTCGCGCACCACCATGGGATCCGCGATCCGCGAGAGCGTCGTGGCCGGCAGCGTGTCCGACGTCAGCGTCACCGAGAGGATGGGCAGATCCGCGGGATCGAACCGCGTGAGGATGGGCTCCTCCATCTCCTGTGGTAGATCCGCGCGCTTGCTGGAGATGGCATCGCGGATGTCCTGCGAGGCCTGCTGGATGTCCTTCTCGAAGTCGAAGAAGACCGTGAACTGGGCCAGCCCGTCCGTGGCCGCCGACGTCGTCTTGCCCGCGTCCACCCCGCTGATGCTGAAGATGGCGTCCTCGATGGGATCCACCACCTCCCGCTCCACCACCTCCGGAGACGCGCCCGGATAGACGACGGTGACAGCGACGACGGGCTGCTGCACGTCGGGGAACTCGTCCGTCTCCAGGTTGATGAGCGCGATGAGCCCGAAGACGACCAGCGCCACCATGCAGGTGATGGTGACGATGGGACGCTTGATGGCGAAGTCGGAGATGAACACGGCGTGTCCTCCGGAGAGAGCGTGAGGGGACGGAGGAGCGCCTCAGCGAGGCGTAGGGGTGGTGGGGTTCTGTCCTTGCGGCCTGGCCCCCTGGGTCACCTGCACGCGCGTGCCCTCGGCCAGATCTCGCGCGGAGCCCAGCACCACCACGTCCCCGGCCTGCAGCCTCGAGCGCACCTCGAGCTGCTGCGCCACCTCGTCACGCAAGCCGGGTGTCACCGAGATACGCTCCAGCCTGCCGCTCCGCACCCGCAGCACCGAAGGCGGCGTGGTGCGCACGTCCACCGCCTCCAGCGGCAGGGCCAGCGCATCGCGCGCCTCGGTAACCACTCGCCCCTGAGCGAACAGCCCCACCAGCAGCGACTGCTCCACGTTGGGGATCGTCACATAGATGCGCACCTGCCCGGTGGAAGAATCCACCGCCGGGTTGATGCGCTCGATCTTCCCCGAGAAGGTGTGCTCCGTGCCTCCGGGGAGGTGGAAGTCCACCGGCGTGCCCGCCTCGATCTTCCCGGCATACTCGGCGGGGACCGAGGCCTCCAGCTCCAGGCTCCGCGGATCCACCACCGTGAGCAGGGGCGAGCCCGGCTGCACCACATCCCCGGCGTTCACCTGGCGCTCACTCACCACTCCGTCGAAGGGAGCGATGATGCGCGTGCGGCCCAGCTGCTCGCGCACCAGGGCCAGCCGGGACTGCGCCTCCGAGAGCTGAGCCTGGGCCTGGTTCCGCGCGAGCTGTATGCGCGCGAAATCTCTCCGGGTGATGACCTCTGCCTTGGCCAACTGCTCGTTGCGCTCCTCCTCGGCCGCGGCCACCTGGAGCGTGTTCTCCGCGACCCGTACCGCCGAGCGCGCGGCGATGAGCTGATCCTGCAGGGCCACGTCTTCGACGCGAGCCAGCAACTGCCCCCGCTTCACTGGCTGGCCCTGCTCAGCCATCACCTCCAGAACGGGGCCGGCCACCTCGGCGCGCAAGGTGGCCGCCCGCCTCGCCCGCAGAGCACCAGAGATGACCGGTCCGCTGCGCAGAGTCCGTGCCTCCACACGCGCGATGTTCTCCGGCCCCAGTGTCACCGCGCTCTCGGGCTCCTGGGGGGCTGACTCGTCTCGCTGGCCGTTGCAGCCCACCAGGCAGGCCACCGCCAGGGCTCCCAGCCACAGACCCACTCTCCAGCCTACGCTGGAGGAGCCTTTCCACCTGATCGGAACCTCTCGCATCACCGCTCGTCCCCTGTCTCCGGCTCCTTCACGGCCCGCGGAAGCTCAGGCCTCCGGTAACGAGACGCCAGTCATGTGCCCGCGCGGGCGAGGCACACGTGCTGGCGCGTTGACGGATCTCGCGCGGGCCGCGTTGAGCGGGCGACAGAGCGGCTCACTGCTGCGGCGGCGTCTCGCTGATGATGAGCGTCTTGGGGGCGAAGCTCGTGCCACACGACGTCACCAGGCGCTCGCCGCAGGAGATGGGCGTCGTGGCGCGCGTCTGCGAGCTGAAGCAGGTGGCGCCATCCGAGGTCCACTCCGCCTCGGGGACCCAGGCCTCGGTATCGACCTGGATGCTCATCGCGTCGTAGAGGTTCACCCAGTTGCCCTCCACCGTGTAGGAGGTGCCGTCGCCGCAGAAGTCCGCGCGAATCATCCGCGTGCAGGCATGGTGGTGCTGCTCCAGGCTCACACCGTTCACCGAGCGCCAGGGCACGTAGCCGGACCGCACGCACTTGGCCAGCGCCGCGCCCTCGCACGCGAAGGTGAAGGCAGACGCGTCGTAGATCTTGCCGCCGCCCCCGGCCACGCCCTGGCGGAAGTCCCAGCGGTTCTCCAGCGGGATGGCGTTGCCGGGCGTGCCGTCCGCGTTCTTGCAGATGGGGTACCACTGGCCATCCAGCCTGTGCAGGTACGACACCCGGTAGGCCCAGACGTCCTGGTCGGCGCCCGTGCCTGGGGTGATCGCGTCAATGCGCATCGTCAGCGTGGTGCCATCCTCCAGGTTCCCGACAAAGCGCATCTGCAGAAAGTCCATGCCGGACAGCTCCTCGGAGCCGAGCAGGCCGTGGAAGACGCTGGTCTCCAGCCACACCTCATCGAGCGGAGTGCTCATCCCCTCGCGCCGGGCGCCGTCATAACGCACCGAGACGAGCCGCTGGTTCAGCCCCGGCCCGTTGAGCTGCGAGCCGTTCAGCTGGCTCCCATTGAGCTGCGAGCCGTTCGTCACCGACAGCTCCGCTTCCGTTGTTGCCAGCGGGGGCTGAGACAGCTCCTCCTGTTCCGAAGCCCCACATCCCACCGCCACCCATGCGCTCATGAAGGCCGCCACCACACGCTTCGTCACCATGGAAGTCTCCCGTCCTGACCACGGCAGGACGGTGTGCAGCGGCACCCAAGCAGACAAGCTGCCCGGGTGATCTTCACCCCTGGCAACGTTGAGTCATGGGCATTCAAGAGCCCCGTGAGTACAGCGCCGGACGTTGCTCCGTTCACCAGTGGGCAACATGCGCGCAGACCCGCGGGGCCTGCCCGGAATTCAACGCGGCGCGGCGGGCAACGACGCGCAGAGTCGCATCCCGACGGACTGATCTCTCAAGGCGGGCTCCGGGAGTTCCCGGTTGGCGGAGCGCGCGGTGCTTGCACCAAAGTAGTAACTGCCGCCCCGGGCGACAGGCCTGCCTGGCTCCATGGACGAGTGTGTCCACTCCCAGACATTGCCCGCCATGTCATCCACGCCGAAGGGGCTGCGCGAGGCGGGGTGGCTGCCGACCTCATCCGGGCCGAAGCCTCCCGCGTGCTTGCCGTAGGTGACATCGATGTTGGCTTCATCCGCCTCGAGCGTGTCCCCATGAGGGAACTCGCGTCCATCCGCGCCGCGGGCGGCCCTCTCCCATTCGAGCTCCGTGCACAGGCGCGCTCCAGGGACGCGGCCCGTCCTGGCCACCCAGGCCGCATAGGCCTCGGCGCTCTCGAAGGGAATGCCTGCCACCGGCATCCGCAGCCAGTCCTGCTCCAGCCGCCGGTCTCGCTGGGAATAGCGAAGCTTCTGCCCGGCGCTCACCTCGTAGGCGATGGAGCTGGGCTGCAGGCGCAGGTGCCAAGTGCCTCCCTTCCACTCCAGCCTCAGCTGGCCATGGTAGGCGCTGCCCACCGCCGGCATGTGGCGCGCACGCTCCGGGGGTGTCAGCGCCTCGAGAAAGGCAATCCAGTCCGCGTAGGTCGTCTCGTAACGGGCGATGAGGAAGCCCGGCACCATCCGCTCGTGGAGGGGGCTTGCGTTGAAGAACTCACGCACCCGGTCATCCGCAGCGCTGCCGAAGAGCACCTGCCCGGGTGGCACATACAGGAAGCCTTCGGGCAGCGTGCCCTTGCGCAACAACGGCAGCTGCACCCGGCGCTGCTCCCCACGGCTGAGCTTCACGGGCAGCACGGCGGGCTCGTGGTCCGGTGCCTCTGCCTTCAGCCAGTAGTCGCCCGGCTGCAGGTGCACATCCTTCCCGGCCTCGATCACCTGCGGCAGAGGCTCGCTCAGCACGGCAAGCCCCCTGTCATTGCGAGAGACGGTGCGCAGCTCCAGCTGCGCTCCAGGCACTCCGGCTTCGATGGTGAGCAACGAGGGCTCACCCCACTGCTGCCAGTAGACCCCCTCCACGTCATAGAGCCGCAACCGCTGGAGCAGGGTGGGGAGCACGGAGAGCTCCCCCTCCTGCTCGGCCAGGAGAGCCCTCTCGTAGAGGTAACGCGTCAGCAGGGCCCGGGCGCTCTCCCGGTTGGGCGCCAGCCAGAGGGCTCGCTCGATGTGCTCCGAGACACTGTCGAAGCGCTGGAGCGCCTGCGTGCGCAAGGCCTTGGCATGAGCCCACGTCTTGTCTCCCTCCGCCCTGTGGCCCGCGTCGTACTGGGCGATGGCCGTGGTGCGCTCGGTGCTCAGCGCCTTGCGCTCCTGGCTGGCCTTGTCGAGCTCCGAGGCCGCGAGGGTGAGCTGCTCCTGCACCTCCTTGTCCAGCTTCCAGCGCTCGCGCAGCTGGCCGCTGCCGTAGACGAGCGTCAGCAGCACCAGGAAGCCCGCGGCCAGCGCACGCCGGGCCCTGCGGCGTCGCACCACCGTGCGGCGGGACTCCTCGAGGAACTGCTGCTCCCGGAGCGTCAGCTCGCCGGGATCCAGCACCGCCGCCTCCGCCAGCTGCCTCGTCCCCCAGAGCACGTCCCGCGTGTGCCCCAGGCGCTCCCAGTGGGCGGCGGCGGTCTCCAGCCGGGCTTGGATGTCACGGCGCTCGGCCGCCTCCGCCAGCCAACGGGCCAGCGTCTTCCAGCCGGTGACGAGCGCCTCGTGCGCCACTTCATAGGAGGTGCCGTCCTCCGCCTCGCGGGCCACGAGCAGGCGTGCGCGGACCAGCGCCTCCAGCGCGGCGCGGTAGCGCGGATCTGCGCCCACCAGCTCCCGGTCCGTCTTTCGCGCACGCGTGCCGTCCGCGGTAATGAGGCGCAGCAACACCCCGCGCGCGGCCACTCTCTGGTCTGGCAGCAGGCTGTCCACGGCCCCGTCCGCGTGCCGCGCCAGCGCGCCCGCCACTCCACCCAGCCCATCCAGCGCGGCCTGGGTGATGACCTCGGCGGCCTTGTCTCGCGCCTCCCACAGCTCCGCCAGGGCGAACTGGAGCAGCGGCAGGCCACCCTCGGTGGCGGCGGTGGCGGCCACCAGCGTGTCCACCAGCGCCTCGGACTCGAAGCGCACGTTCTTGACGCGCGCAGGGCCGACGATGGCCTCCCGCATCTCCTCTGGCGTCAGCGCGCGCAGCAGGTAGAGCGCGCGTGGCACCTCGGCGCCCAGGCCCGGCACCGCGGTGAGCCGCGTGAGGAAGTCGCTGCGGCCGGTGGCCAGCACCCGCACGCCGGTGACTCCCTCGGCCAGCGCTCCCAGCGCGATGCCGGCCTGCGTGGCCTCCTCTTGAGAGGCGAGCGTCACCAACTCCTCGAGCTGATCCACATAGAGGACCAGCCCCTCTTGCGCACCCAGCCTGGCACGCAACCGCCGCGCCAGACCGGAGGGCTCCTTGTGGAGGAGCTCGGCCAGCTGCTCCTCCTGCATCTCCAGCACGGGCGCCAGCGCCGCGGCGAGCGCAGCGACCGGGCGGCGGCCGGGCACCAGCCGCGCGCTCCGCCAGCGCCGCCCATCCTCTAGCGCCCCGTCGATGAAGAGAGGGATGACGCCGGCCAGGCACAGCGAGGACTTGCCCACGCCCGAGTCACCGGTGATGAGCAGGAAGCTGTCGCCCTTGAGGCGCTCCAGCACCGCGCGCTGCTCGCGGCGACGGCCGAAGAAGAGGGCCCGGTGCTCGGCCTCGAAAGCCTGGAGCCCACGATAGGGGTTGCCCTCGGGGATGACACCGGCGGAGGTCTCGTCCCGGCCCAGCTGCTCCAGCGCATCGAGCATCCCAGCGGCCGAGGAGTAGCGCTCGGAGGGCTCTCTCCGCAGGCAGCGGTCGATGACAGCGGCGAAGCCTGGGTCCACGCCAGGGGCGGCCTCGGCAAGGGGGCGCGCGTCCTGGGAGCGCACCACCTCGGACAGCTCCCGCCAGGGCACATCGCGGAAGGGACCCTTGCCCGCGCACAGCTCATAGAGGACGACGCCCAGCGAGTACACATCGCTGCGGGCCGTGAGCTCCTCGCCGGCCCAGGCCTCGGGCGACATGTAATAGGGCGTGCCCACCAGAGCGCCCCGAGGCAGCGACGGGAGGAAGACGCCGTCCAGCGAGCGGGCGCCAAAGCCGGGGCTGGCCTCTGGATCCAGATCCGCCGGCAACTCCGGCGGCGAGGGCACCCGGGGCTGGCGCTGGCCACCCTCGGCCGAGGTGGATGGGTCCAGCAGCTTGGCCAGCCCGAAGTCGAGCAGCTTCACCTCGCCGCTCTCCGTGAGCACAGCGTTGCCGGGCTTGATGTCCCGGTGCAGCACGCCGCGGCGGTGGGCCGCGCTCAGCCCGCGCGCCAGGTCCTTGCCAATGGCGATCGCGCGATCCGGGGGCACGGGCTTGGCAAGGCGATCCAGGCTCACGCCGCGGATGAACTCGGAGATGAGGTACGGCTGATCCTCGAGCTGCCCTACGCGGTAGAGGGTGACGACGTTGGGGTGCTGGATGCGCGCGGCGGCCCGGGCCTCCACGAGGAAGCGCGCCAGGGCATTCTGGCCCAGCGAGGGGATGAACTTTACCGCCACCGGGCGCTCGAGCAGGGTGTCGTGCGCCAGGTACACCCGTCCCGTGCGGCCGCGGCCGATGAGCCTGATCAGGCGATACTCATCGAACTCCTCGGGAGGAGTCCACGTATCGGGGGGCGGCGAGGAGGCGGGAGAGGCCACGATGAGTGCCTACGTGCCCGGACCTCGGCAATCAAGCCGCCCCGGGAGCCAGTACGCGCGAGGAGGCTAGCGCTTGTCCTTCGCCTTGCTCGGCTTGAGCATGGTGCGGATCTTGTTCTCGAGGTCCTGCGGCAGGCAGGGCTTGGCGACAAACTCGTCGGCGCCGGCTTCCTTGGCGTGGTTCTCGCTGCCGGCGAGCACGTGGCCGCTCAGGGCCATCACGGGGATGTCGCGCGTGCGCTGGTCCTGTTTGATGAGGCGGGTGGCCTCCCAGCCGTCCATGACGGGCAGGGACAGGTCCATGAGGATGATATCGGGCGAGGCCTCCTGGGCCTTCTCTACGGCCTCCTGGCCGTTGCGAGCGGTCTCCACCTGGAAGCCTGCGAACTCCAGGTACTCCGCATACATCTCACGGGCGTCATCGAAGTCGTCGACGACGAGCACACGCTTCTTCGAGGGTGCGGAGTCAGCGCTTGCACCCGCCTCGGCTGGCGGAAGTTTCGTTGCCGACTGGCTCATGGCGCGGGGGTTCTCCGGCGGTACGGGGTGGCGATCGGCGATCATTCTATACACAGACCGCGCTCCGTGCCCTGCCCCCCCTATGCATAGAGCGTGCACCAACACGCGCTCAGAGTGTCCAGAAGACGACACCGCCCCCTCGGAGCCAGACTCCGAGAGGGCGGCGGGACAGCCTTGGACCAGGGCTCAGCGCACAGGCATCACGGCGGGATGGCTACCAACGTGGCGGTGACGCTGATGTTCGCCGTCTGCGGCACGCCCCAGATGGACTCATAGCCATTCGTCTGCGGGCTCCGGATTCGGTTGAACGCGAAGACGAGCGGGACGGTTGTGGCCGCGCTGAAAGACACATAACCGGTGCCGACATACTGGAAGAAGTAGCGGGAGCTGTACCCGGAAGCCGGGATGCCTCCAAAGACCGGTATGGGATCCGCTGGCAATCCCAATCCGTTGAAGGTCTGCGGCTCATATGCCAGGAGGTTGAAGCCCGCAATGGCGGTGTTGTTGGGGTTCCACTCCCCTGTAACGGCGGTTGTCGTGCCGTCGAGATCCCTGTCGAAGTAGACCTGCGCGGGAGTGGATCCGAAGAAACTCATCACCTGGTTGAAGCTGATGGAGACGTACTCGCCATTATCGAGCTGGTTGTTGTTCCGGGTGGTTGCCCCTGCGGTTCCGCCGGTGTCCCAGAAGCGAATGGTGGCCTCGACGTTGATGGCCTGCGACTGCGTCGGGTCCCCTCCGAAGAAGGACACCGTCCTGCTGAGCGAGGTGCCTCCGTTGAGGGAGACCGCACGGATGTAGAGGTTGTACTCCTTGCCAGGCAGGATGTTCTGAGGAGCGAGCGTCAGGACCAGCCCACCGTTGGAGGGCGTCTTGTTGATGCCGATGACTTCCTGCCCGTACTCGTCAGTGAGCCCGACGATGACCGAGCTAGGCTGCACGGGCTGATTGAAAACGATGTTGATGCTGTCGCCCGGCTTGAGCATATTGGACTGCGGCAAGGTCGAACCGCCCGAGAGCGCGGCCATGTTGCTAAAGCTGATCTCGAGCGGCATCGCCGGGCTGTAGGTGAACTGCAGGGCCAGCGGGATGGCGTTGGCCCCGGTGAGCAACCCCGAACCGGTGTAGAATTTCACGTCGCCGTTGGACTCGAGGATGCCGTCGTTGTTCTCATCGTACGCGTAGACGACGAGCTTGTAGGCGGACGCCGTCGTGATCCGATCGATCTCGGCCGGCGGAGGCACGTTGTTGAAGGTGACCACCCCTTGAGCGTCCGCCACCGCCTCAGCCACCACCGTGCTCGAGACCGAAGCGGTCGGCCCGAAGAGAACGACGCCCGCGCCGTCCACCTCGAGGCTCGCCCTGACTCCCGCGGCGGGGCGACCCGTGGGCGAGATCAGCGTGAACTTGACCGAGCCACTCGTCTCGCTCAGGAGCACGGGGCCGAAGCTCGCGTTCCCGTTGTTGATGGGGACGTTGCCAGCCGTGGTGGGCACCGTCGAGAACGCGCGCAAGGGGGCGAAGCCCTCCTTGGTGAAGGTCAGCAGGATCTGGGCGCCACCCGGAACGTCCTGGAAGGTGAAGTTGCCCCCCTCATCCGTGGTGGACACCTTCGGCGTGGTGGAACTGCCGATCGTCATCGCGACGTTCACGCCCGCGAGCGGCCGCTGCTGCGTCGTCAGCACCTGCCCCGAGACCGTGCCCTTCGGCGTTGCCGGTACCACCACCGACACGTTGTTCGGATCCTGAACTCCGTCCGCGATCCCGTCACCGTTCGTATCCGCGAGCTCCTCGCCGCAGCCGAGCACCAGGAACGGCACCAGGACCAATGCCAGCTTCTTCATTGTTCCACCTTGGAAGTTTTTCTGAAAAGTCCATGCCGCGACATTGGCGGCGACCGGACACTCTCCGACTCCGCCCATCGCGTCAAGGAGGGGACCTCCCGATCAGCCCAAGGCATCCCTTGGATCCTCACTCGGGGTTGCGTAGCTCCTACTACCTCTCCCACCCCTACTCAGGGTTTCCCCATGTCCGGCGTCGCGGCGCCCAGCGGCAGGCGCTCGGCGCCGAGCACGCCTACGCCTTCCCGTCTTCGACGCCCCCGTCTGCCTGCCTGCCATCCCAGAAACTCCAGGCGCAGATTTCGAGGTCCGGCCCGTGGACCTCCCCCCCTCATGTAGGGAGAATGCGCCCAGCCCCATGAGATTGCTTCGCCCCGCCCTGCTCGCCCTGTTCCTGCTGGCCATCACCCGGCCCGCGCTGGCCAACAACACCGCGGACGAGGCGGATGTTGCCTTCGAGCTGGGCAACGAGGCCTATGCCAAGGGCAACTACAACGAAGCCCTCCGCTCCTACTTCACCAGCTATCGCCTCGTCCCCAACCGCAACGTCCTCTTCAACATCGCCCGCTGCTACGAGGCCCAGAACCGCTTCAACGAGGCCTACCGCTACTACAACGATCTGCTCGTGGAGGACCTCCCGGACGATGACGCCGCCGAGGTCCGGCGCTCGCTGGAGCGGCTCCGCCCCAAGGTGGCCCTCGTGCGCGTCACCACCTCTCCCGAGGGCGCCGAGGTCTACATCGACCGCGCGGACCTGGGCAGCCGCGGGCGGTCCCCCCAGACGCTCGCGCTGGCCCCCGGCCGCCACAAGGTGATGGTGAAGAAGGAGGGCTACCGCCCCACGGAGGCCACTGTCCAACTCACCCGCGGCAAGGCCGTGGCGCAGAGCTTCGAGCTGACCCTCATCACCGGCACCGTGGAGCTCTCCGGCACACCCGAGGGCGCCGAGGTGCGCACGGCCCCCGAGGGCGCCGTCTCCGCCCAGGTGCCAGGAAAGCTGACCCTCACGCCCGGCCAGCACGTGCTCTACGTACGCGCCCCTGGCCACGCCCCCGCGCAGCTCGTGGTGGAGGTGCCCGCGGACGACACCGTCAAAGTCCCGGTGGCGCTCGGCGTCCAGGCCAAGCCCACAGGGCGCCTCATCGTCACCGCCAACCGTGAGAACGCCAGCGTGCGTGTGGACGGCCAGCCCGCGGGCTTCACCCCCACCGTCGTCACCCTTACCGAGGGCGATCACGTCCTCGAGGTAGAGAGCCCGGAGGTGCGCCCCCTGCGACAGGCGGTGAAGGTGGTGGCGGACCAGGAGATCAAGGTCTACGCCGAGCTGCGCTATGCCCCACCCCCCGTCCGGGCCGCCTCCAAGGGGTTGACCTCGGTGGACGAGGCCCCCGCCTCCACCACCGTGCTCACCCAGGAGGAGCTGCGCGCCTTCGGCTGGCGGACCCTGGCCGAAGCGCTCTCAGGCGTGCGCGGCTTCTTCCTCGCCGATGACCGCACCTACACGTACTTGGGCGTACGCGGCTTCTCGCCGCCGGGCGACCTCAACACCCGCATCCTCATCCTCTGGGATGGCCACTCGATGAACGACGTGTGGGCCGGCCAGGGCTACGCGGCGCACGATCTCTCCGTGGACCTGGAGGAGGTAGAGCGCATCGAGGTGGTCCGCGGCCCTGGCAGCGCCCTGTACGGCACTGGCGCCTTCTTCGCCGTCATCAACGTGGTGCCGCGCGAGTCGCTGGGGACGGCGCGGCGCGTGGAGGTGACTGGCGCGGTGGGAGGGCTCGGGAGGGCGAGCCTGCACGCCTCGACGGGATGGGAGAGCGGTCTGGATCGCTCCGTGCGGATCTCCGGCGCGATGCTGCGCGCCTCCGGGGCTGATACCACGCTCCTCTCCCCCAGCACGCGCGTGGAGGGGCTCGACGGCGAGCAGGCCATGAGCGGCTCGGCGTACGCGCGCTTCGGCGGCCTCACGCTCATGGCCCGCCTCCACAGCCGCGTGAAGGAGATCCCCACGGGGCCCTTTGGCACCGCGATCGGCGCCAAGGGCACCCAGGTGAAGGACACCCGCGGCTTCCTCGAGGCGCGCTACGAGCGCTCCTTGACCGACTCCGTCACCCTCACCTTGCGCGGTGCCTTCGACATGAGCCGCTATCGCGGGTACTGGATGTACGAGGACAGTGATGGAGAGGGCTTCTCCCGGGACACTGATGCGGGCCGCGCGGATTGGGTGTCGGCCGAAGCGCGCGCGCTGCTGTCCCTGACAGAGACCAACCGCCTCACCGTGGGCCTGGAGGGCCAGGGGCAGCTCCGCGTCGAGCAGGAGAGCTTTGGAGCCGAAGGCGGCGAGCCGCTGCCGACGAAGACCCGCGCCCTGCTGTCCCTCTACTTGATGGATGAGTGGCGCCTCCACCCGCGGCTGACGCTGTCACTGGGTCTGCGCGCGGACAAGTACCAGGACCTGGAAGCCATCCCCATCACGCCGCGCATGGCCGTCATCGGGCGCCCCTACGAGGGAGGCCTCACCAAGCTCGTCGCCGGCCGCGCCTTCCGCGCTCCCAACGTCTACGAGCTCTTCTATGACGACCGTCTCGTCACCCAGCGGGCCGCCGAGAAGCTGGACTCGGAGACCATCACCACCTTCGAGCTGGAACACTCGCACGACCTGAGCAAGGACCTGCGCATTACCGTAGCGGGCTATCACAACCGCATCTCCAACCTCGTGACGCTGGAGACGGACGAGCTGCCTGTGCCTCAGTGCGGCAACCCTCTTGGCACCGTGCAGTGCATTGTCTACCGGAACAGCTCCGAGGAGACGCTCGCCTGGGGCGCCGAGGCGGGCCTGCACTGGCAGCCGGGCCGCTTCGTCCTGGTGGACCTGAACTACTCCTTTGTCACCCTGAGGAATGCCTCGGACGAGGTGAAGGTCGCCACGCCGACCCACATCGCCTCTGGGCGCCTGCTGTTCCCGCTGGGCGATGGCGGGGTGCGGCTGGCGACGCAGGCCACCTATCAAAGTGCCCGCGGCGTGGGTGAGACCGGAGATGACTTCGGCGAGGCGGTGCTGCTGGGGCTCGGCATCTCCGGGGAGCTCTCCCGCTTCCGCTACTTCGCGGGCGTGCAGAACCTGCTGGACGAGCGGTACGCCTTGCCCGTGAGCGCGGAGTCCTCCTCGGGCGCCGTTCCCCAGTACGGCCGCACCTTCACCCTGCAGCTCACGGGCTCCTTCTGATGGGCGCCTGGACGGAGGCTCGCGATGTCCTCGTGCGCACGGCGTACCGTGGCGCCTACTCGCTGGCCATGGCGTACTGGTTCGTGCGCCGCCCCCAGACCGAAGGCGTCTTCGTCGGGGTATGGCACGGCCGGCGGGTGCTGCTCCTGCAGAACTCCTACAAGCGCTTCTTCAGCATGCCGGGGGGCGGCGCGCACAAGGGCGAGAACCATCTCCAGACGGGTCTGCGCGAGCTGCGCGAGGAGGTGGGCCTCATCCCGAGCACCCCCAACCTGCGCCCCGCCTTCGATGTGGTGGACACCGGAGAGTACAAGCACGACCACGTCTACTTCCTGGAGCTGGAGGTGGACACCGAGCCGCCGTTGACCATCGACCGCCGCGAGGTGGTGTGGGCCTCCTTCCTCGAGGTGGGGGCCGCGCTCCAGCTCCCCCTCGCCTCTCCTGTGCGCGCCTACCTTGCCGAGGCCGCGCGGCGGCGAGCCAGCCCCGAGCTGCTCTTCATCTCTCCCGGGCATGCCCTCTACCCGGAGGAGCTGGAGCTCCGCTTCCGCGTGCTGCGCGAGCCGCTGGGCCTGACACGCTCCGAGGTGACCTTCCCCTTCGAGGACCAGAGCCTCCACCTCGTCGCGAGCCAGGGAGGCACCGTGGTGGGCTGCGTCCTCTTCCACCCCGAGGACGCTCACGGAGGCCGCCTCTTTCAGATGGCCGTCACCCCGGCGCTGCAGGGCCGCGGGCTGGGTGCGCGCCTCGTCACCGCGCTGGAGGAGGAGCTGCGGCGGCGGGGTTTCACCCACGTGCACCTCCACGCGCGCGCCAACGTCGTGCCCTTCTACGAGCGGCTCGGCTATGAGGTATACGGCGAGCCCTTCATGGAGCGGACCATCCCCCACCGCCACATGCGCAAGACGCTGGCCTCCTCTATCCTGGAGGGCCCAAGGAGCAAGGAGGCATGACGGCTATCCCTGATCGCACCCGGGCCACGCGCGCACGCGAGTTCTTCGAGCTGCACCAGCGCATCCACTGCATCCCCGATGCGCAGGCCCACGACGCGCTCCTCGAGGAGCTGAAGCACCCCTCGCGCCCCTACATCGTCTCGTTCGTCAACGCGCACGCGGCCAACCTGGGGTGGAACACCCCCGCCATGCTGGAGAGCCTGCTGCGCTCGGACCTGCTGCTGCGCGACGGCATCGGCGTGAAGCTGGGGCTCAAGGCCTTCGGGCGTCCGTACGGGCTGAACATGAACGGCACGGACTTCATCCCGAAGATTGCCCGCGCGTACCAGGGCCGCCGGGCCGCGCTCTTCGGGACACGCTCGCCCTGGCTCGACACGGCGCGGCAGAAGCTGGAGGCCGAGGGGTTGGTGGTGGTGGCCTGCCACGATGGCTTCTCCCCGCCCGAGAAGTACCTGGAGCTGGCTGAGGAGACGAAGCCGGAGCTCATCATCCTGGCCATGGGCATGCCCAAGCAGGAGGACATCGCGGTGCGGCTGCGAGAGCGGCTCTCCCATCCCGTCCTCATCGTCAACGGGGGCGCCATCCTCGACTTCCTGGGCGGCAAGGTGACGCGGGCCCCCGAGCTGATGCGCCAGATCGGCATGGAGTGGCTCTACCGCCTTTACCTGGAGCCCAAACGGCTGGCCCGGCGCTACCTCCTAGGCATCCCTGTCTTCTTCTCGCATGTGGCGGTCACTCGCCTGACTGGTCCCCGGGCACCCGAGGGTGGAGCGAGATCCCCGTGACCCCCCCTTGTGGCCAGCCGGAAAGTGCGCGTTCCTAAGGCCGCCGAATGGATACTGCCCGCGCCCATCAGGAGTTCCTGCGCACCCGCATCTTCCCGGGGCTGGACGGGTTGCGCTGTCTGAGCATCGTCCTGGTGGTGGCCCACCACGTCTCCGGGGTGCACCACGGCTTCCTGGGCCGCGGCTACCTGGGCGTCTCCCTCTTCTTCGCTATCAGCGGGTTCCTCATCACCACTCTGCTGCTGCGCGAGCGTGAGGCCCACGGGCACATCTCCCTGGCCCGCTTCTACGGCCGGCGCTCGCTGCGCATCTTCCCGCTCTACTATGCGGTGCTCGCCGTATACGTGGGGTTGGTGCTCTTCGCCGAGCAGGACGCGCAGCGGAAGGCTGCCTTCTTCGAGAACCTCCCGGCCTTCCTCACCTACACCTCGAACTGGTTCGTCCCGCAGGTGCCTAACACGAGCATCATCTTCTACTTCGCCTGGTCCCTGGCCACGGAGGAGCAGTTCTACCTGCTGTGGCCCGGCGTGATGCGCCTGGCCCACCGGTGGGGTGCCGTGCTCTTCATGACGGGGCTGCTCGTCATCTCCCTGTGGGCGCCCTGGGCCGTGGAGACGGGACGGCTGGATGACACCTTGCTCTCGGTGCGCATCCTCGCCAGCTTCGCACCTCCTATCTGCATGGGGTGCCTGGCGGCCTATGCCCTCCACTCGCCCCGGGGTTTTGCGTGGCTGTACCGGGTGCTGGGCTACACCTGGATGCCGCCGCTGCTGCTCGTGCTCGTCCTGGCCGCTGTGGCGACGGAGAGCACGCCCATTGGGCTCACCTCGGTGGTGATGACGGCGCTGGTGGTCTCCTCCTGCATCCGCACGGGCCACCTGCTCATGCCTGTGCTCACGCTCCAGCCCATTCGCTATGTGGGGATGATCAGCTACGGCATCTACCTGCTGCACATGATCGCCTGGAACGCGGTGCGCCGCGCGGTGCCCGGACAGCACTTCACCGTGAACCTCGTGCTGACGCTGGGCCTGAGCATGCTGCTGGCGGGCCTGAGCTACCGCTACTTCGAGAGCTGGTTCCTGCGCCTCAAGGAGCGTCTGGCCGCCGGCCCTTCACCGGCGAAGGCTTCCCATAGGGCTTCGCCGGCTCCAGCCTCCAGTCCAACCCCCTGACCAGCAGTCGAGTAGGCACGGGCAGGCAAGCGTCTGGACGGCCGTGCTGCCGTGTGGACGGCCTCACATCGGTACATTAACCGAGGATCAGGTGGCGAAAGGAGAAGGCGTCTCGCACGCCGTCGTGGCCCGCCGCCTGAAGGCGCGCCTGCTCAAGTGAAGGTCCTCTGGTCACCGCTGGCAGAACTCCGGACAGCCGAGGCTTTCGAGTACATCGCCCAGGATCGTCCACAGGCCGCGGCCCAGTGGCTCGACCGGCTCCTCGAATTGGTGGGCACCTTGCCCAAGCTGTGTGAGTGGCTCATTGCGGTTGCTTGGATGTGGGCGAGCGTGACCGGACGCCCGATGCCCGGTAGCACGAACCTTGCCACTCGTACTCCCCTTCCCCGCATGGCGGCTCGACGTTTGCCTGGAGCACCCAGCATCCTCCGTTGATGACCACCTCCCCGCGGCGGCGACAAGGGGGACGATCCTGCCCAGGAAGTGGTTGTGGGGGCACTTCCTGCGAAACAGATTCGGGCGCAACGGGGGCACCTTGAGAGTCCACCCGCGTGGTCATCGAGTCATCTCCGAGTCCTCGAGTTCCAGCGTCTGGGGCTGATGCGGCGCCCAGCACCTCGAGCTGCGCCACCCCGGGCATCTCGGGTTGCGAAGCGGGCCCCTTGCACACGATGGCCACCAGAAACAACACCACGCCTCCCATGATGGCCACCACCCTGACCCCCGGCTCCGGGGGAGGAACGCGAGGCTCGGTACGTACACGGACAGGCACGGCCTTGAGTTCAGCCTTGGGCGGCTTCGGGCTGGATGGTGAGGCAACCCGGGCCGGCACACCCTGAACCCTGGCCTCTGGCCACCCCAAGCCGAGGAATGGCACATTCGCCTCAGGCCTCTCCTGCTCCGCTGCAGACTCCGCCTCCTCTGCTACCTCTCGCGCCGAGGCCCTCGCCTCTGGCTCCTTCGCCAGCATCCGACCGATGAGCACCGACAACTCCGGCACCACCCGTCTGTTGAGCTCATGCACGGGCCGCCGCTGAGGCAGTGGCACCTGGAACTGCGCTTTCAGCGTCTCCGGATCCGTCCCAGGCGGTGGATACACTCCTGTCACCAGCCGGTACACCGCCACGCCCAGCGCATAGATGTCATCCGCCGGGCGTGTTTCATAAAGAACCCCATGCGTGCGCCAGTGGGTCCACTCGAAGCGCAGCGACTCGGGGCTGCGGTACTCCCGTGTATTGGGAGGCACCACCCACTCGGTGAGCGGGGGAGCGCCCTTCCACGTGCCCGAGCCGAAGTCCGTGAGCACCGCCCGCCCTTCCGGCCCCACCAGGATGTTGTCGCCCTTGATATCCCGGTGCAGACACTTCCCCTGGTGCAACACCTCGAGTGTCCGCGCCACCTGCGCCAACACCCGCAACACCTCGCGACAAGTGGGGTTTTGCATCCGGGCCCACTCGTACAGGGACCGTCCTCGAATCCACTCCATGACGATGTAGGGATGCGCCACCTCGGCACTGGCGTGCCACACGCCCTGGTCCAACAGCCGCGGCATGCCCGGGTAATGGTTGCGAGAGAGCAGCTCCACTTCGCGGCCGAAGCGCGGATCCGACGGGAACACCGCGATCTTGAGCGCCACAGGCTCGGAGTCGGGGTGGCCCGCGCGCCGGGCGCGGTATACGGCCCCATAGCTTCCCCGTCCGGCATACCCCTCCACCCGCCAGAGGCCCACGAGATCCCCTGGCCGCAGCGAGTCGGGAGTCTTCGTCTCCGGCATCGTGTCCCTCGGCGTGCACAGGGCGGTCCACTCCGCCCGCTTACATCCTACCCCAATAGTAGGCTGCCGTCATGCCGACCTGCCAGGTGTGGGTCAATCCGTATCCTTCTTTTCCGCGCGCGCGATCTCCTGGAGGAGCCATTCACGATAGAAGTACACGCTCGTGTACTCCGAGAACTGAACCAACTCGCCACCGCCGTAGAAGGTCTTGGCAATGCCCACCAACTCCATGGCCTCTCCTCGAGCACGTAGGCAAGGGCCACCGCTGTCACCTTCAAGGCTGTATGAGGCAACCTCCCTCTCCAACACCATCTCCTTGGTTTTGTATGGCCGACGTACGCGCACCGGCTTTCCGACGAGGAAAAATGCTCCGCTCTCCTCAATGCTTGCCACCTCGTTGAACCCAAAGCGGCGCCAGCCATCGGCTCCCGTCTTGACCATGTCTTTGCCAAACCCCACCAAGGTCACTGGCTGCGCGTAGCGCACCTGTTCCGCCGCCAACTGGATAGGTTTCACTCCCTTGAGCGGTTTCTTCAAGGCAATCACAGCGAGATCCGCGTTGCTCTCCACTTCTTTGTTACCGTCATTATAGAGCACCTTGATCTGCGGATGAGGCTTGACTGCTCCGATATATTCTTCTCTGGCCACGCTCTGGCCAGATCCATACGTCACCACCTCCACTTTCGCAGTCGGCGAGCACGTGGCCTTGTCAATGAGTCTCCCCGTGCTGCTGTCGGCAAGGGATGCCGCGCGTGGCAGGCACACACAATGGCCTGCGGTCGCGACAAGCGAGGGGGCAATGAGCGTACCACTGCACATTCCTTGCCCTCCTTCCACCAGCAAGACCGCCCGGTAGCGATTGCGCTCGTCCACCCCACTGTTTGACACGACAGAGTTGCCAAGCTCCGGCTGTATCTCCGCCGGAGCGTAGCGCCTGGGGGGCATCTCTGGTTCAGGAATACTCGCCAAACACCCACCTTCCAAAGACGCCACCAGAAGCATCCCGCCCATACCAGCGAATAGCGTCTTCCTCCGAATCATCTTCCACCCCTCCATGACTCCACGGCGTCCTCTCAGAAACTGCCTGCTCATCGTTCATCCAAGCGCTCGGATTCCGCTCGATGGATCTCCTCGCGTAGCCAGCCTCGGTAGGCATAGATGCTCGTAAAGGTGGCGCCTTCACCCAGCCACCGGCTCGAGATGCCCACCAGCGCAAGCCCCGCTGGCTTCCCGAGGAAGCAGGGCCCGCCACTGTCGCTCCGATACAGGTGCTTTCCGGGTTGCTCGACCAGGATGCGCTCATTCCCAGGAGCGAGGACTCTCAGGGCTCTGTTCACACTGGATCGGCGGTCATGGCCGAAAGCATCGGCGATTTCATCGTAGCCGTACCCTACGATGATGACGGAGTCGCCAATTCGAACCTCCGCGTCCGTCACCGCAGCGGGCTGAACCTCCATCGGCTCTCTCAACACGATGAGAGCAAGATCCGCCCTCGCCGAAACGACATGCCCCTGCTCGTCTAGGACGATCATCAACGCTGGATGTGGTCGGACCGTCCCCTCATGGACCTTGCCCCGCGAAGCCTTGAGCTCTACCCCGTCCTCGATCCTTGGCGCATAGAGAACCGTCTCGACGGTCGCGGTTCCAGAACACTTCGCCGTATCAATGAAAGCTGACTCGCCAGGGACGGACGGCTCCCTCTTTCTCCGTGCACAAACGCAGTGCCCTGCTGTCAGAACAGCCCGGCGGCTGACGGCGGCACCGCTGCACCTCATCCTGGACTCCTCGCCGTCACCTACAGTCACCCTGACAGCGGACTGATAGCTGTTTTTCAGATCAATCTCGCCGGACAACAGAAACAACCTGTTCTCCAGCAGCAGGGGCTTCCCTCCCTCCAGGACTGCGAGGGTCTCTCTTCCCCTTTGTCTGCCAGGTTCTTCGACTGCTGGTGGCTCCATGCACCCCTTGCAGCCACCGACAACGGCTGTTGCCACCACTGCGAGGAATGGCCAGAGAACTCCTGGCAACAGCCGAGTCACTTGCATGAAGCCTCGCTTCGTACGGTGAGCGCCATGCTACGCCGGGAGCGGATGGCCTCTCCATCGCTTCTCGCGAGACTCAAGGAGCGTCTGGCCGCCGGCCCTTCACCGGCGAAGGCTTCCCAGGAGCCTTCGCTGGCTCCACGCTCAAGTCCAGCACCGTGATGGAGTAGGGCGGCAGCTGCGCCCCCAGCACTCCCACGCCCATGGAGGTGGCTGCCCTCTCCGAGAAGCCGCTGGCCTCTCCCACGTATGTCAGCACCCGCGCGCTCTTCAGCGCCCCACAGCCCTTGAGCTCCACGCGCGCATCCCGCGCCGTGTCCGGCTCCAGATTGAGGGCGATGGCCACCAGGCGCTTCCCATCATCGCTGCGCGAGGTGAAGAGCGAGGTGCCCTCCTCCGCGCGCGAGGGCACGTAGGTATCCAGGAAGCGCCCGCCCTTGCCGTCAAAGTCCCGGTAGGCCCTGAAGGCCCAGTACGCGGGGCTGCGCGCGGGCGGGTAGGTGAAATAGAAGGCCGCGGTGAGCCCACCCTCCGCGAAGCGGCCCAGCGCCTCGGCCTGCGCCAGCCCACCGCTCATGTGCCGCGCGGCGCCGAAGTTGTACTCGCCAATGGCGATGCCCCGCCCCGGGTAGTTGTCCTCCACCATCTTCTTGAGCCGCGGAATGAGCCGCACCGGCTCGCCGATCCACGACTCGTCCTTGTAGCTCGGATCCCATAGTGCGCGCGTGGATCGGATGCGCAGCGCCGACGTCTCTGGATCCGTCTTCTCACCCTTGTCCGGGGAGACGCCCTCGGCCTGCGGGTAGAAGTGCACGTCCAGTACGTCGAGGATGCGCATGCCCGTCTTCTTCTCGTGCTCGCGCAGCTTCTTCAGGTACCAGGGCAGCAGCGGCACGTTGCCGTGAGCCTTGCGATCCGCGTCCGCCGGGGCGCCCTTCACCACGTCCGCCGCCGAGCGGAAATACCCTGTCCAGCCCCACTCCGTGGGCCCGGCGATGACAGCATCCGGATCTGCCTCTCGCACGGCCCTGCCATAGGAGAGGGTCCGATCCAGTAGCTCGTCATACGTGGTGGGCTCCGGGTGCACGTCCCGGTGCGTCGAGTTCCAAAGCATCGGCTCGTTGTCGAGGAAGTACATGTGCACGCTGCGCCCGCGCGTCATGTCCTTCTGGCGGATCGTCCGCACCCACTCGGAGATGAACCCGGGAGGAGCCGGCACGCTCGTCCGCGTGGGCACGGGCGGCGCCAGTTCGCGGCCCGAGGTTGTCCTGCCGTTGCCCGCATCCGTCACCACAGGATCCGCCTTCTCCTGCGCGCCGAACTTCGACACCGGGAAGCTGAACGAGCTCATGTCCTTGGCCACCCAGCCGATCATCGGCACGGTGAGCGCGGACTGGGCGCCATGGGAGCGGTTCGCCATGAGGAACTCCTCATAGGTGAACCCCTTGTTGTCCCCCGGCGCCGTGTTGCGGAAGTACCAGTCGTTGGCCGTGTTCCAAGCGTTGAGCTTCCAGTTGTAGCGGCTCGTGGGGTTGCCGCCCCAGCGCCGCATCGTCGCTCCCAGCTCCCACTGGTGCGAGCCCTTTTGCTCGTTCAGCGCGTCGAAGGCGATGCCGTAGATCTGCGAGCTGATGTAGTGGCCGGGTGCCGTGCAGTCCACGGACAGGTTCGCCGGCTTGGCCGGCCCCGTGGCCACGCGCACCATGCCCGTCGCGGACGCGCTCATCCCCGTCGCCACCAGGTGGGTGAAGCCGATCCGGTCCAGCAACACCCACTCGGTGCCCACGCGCCTGTGCGCGCGCATGATGACGCGGTCAAAGGGATTGCCCTCCGGATCCAGCTCCGCCAGGGGCACCATCACCTGCACCCAGTCGTCCTGCCGGTTCACCACGTGCTGAGCCCCAATGCGCACCCTCGGGAACACCGTCTCGTCCCCCGAGTCCACCCGCACTTCCAGGAACTCGCCATACTCCGAGGGTGCCTTGTACCGGAACGCCAGTCCGGAGAAGCGGCCCGTCAGCGGCTGCTGCCGACGCAGCGTCCACCCGCCCAGCTCCGCCATCATCACCTTCGCTGGCCCCGGGCCTTCCACCTGGCGCTCCGACCAGCCGCCCGCCTCCCAGCTCGGCTGCAGGCCGCGGTCGTAGGCCACCTCCACCATCTCCAGCGAGGCGCCTCCTCCCTTCTCCGTGGACATGGCCGCCCCAGGCAGGGTCAGCCCGAGCCCATCCAGCTCCACCCACTCGGGGCCCACTTTCTTGTGTGCCCGGAGGATGAAGCGATCGAAGGGCTTCATCTCCGGGTTCAGCTCCGCCATGGGGATGATCAACTGCACCCAGTCGCCGTCCTGCCCCACGATGTGCCGTGAACTCACGCGCACCCGCGGGAACGCGGCCTCATCCCCGGAGTCCAGCCGGACCTCCAGGAACTCACCAAAGCCGGCAGGCGCCTTGTACCGGAACGCCAGCCCGCCGAAGTTGCCTCCCAGGGGGCTCTTGCGCCGCAGCGACCAGCCACCCTGATTGGCCATCACCACCTTCGCCGATCCCGGGCCCTGCACCTGGCGCTCGGTCCAGCCCAGCTCCATCCAGTCCGGCCTCATGCCGCCCTGGTAGGCCACCTCCGCCAGCTCTACCGAGAGGCCTGGCGCCGACGCCGAGGGAGCCGGGCTGGCCGGCGTCTCGGCGCGCGCGTCTCCGTCCTCGCACGCCGCCAGCAGGAAGACACACGCCGCCAGCAAGGCCACCCAGAGCCCCTGGTACCCCTCGCGGCTTCCGGCCAGGGCCTGGATGCGGCGCCCTCCGGTCCCGTGTCTCATGACGCTCCGCTCGAGTCCTTCCCAGCGTCCTGCTGGGGCTTCGCCCCATCCTGCGCGGACGCCTGCCGGTAACGCGCAATGCGCCGAGCCACTTCCCGCCACGAGCCCGCCTCCGCTCTCGCTCCGCGCAGGTACTCCATGGTGTAGGCCACCGAGGTGCTCTTGAAGGCCACCTGCTTGAGCCCCAGCCGATCCGCCAGCCGCGCCGCGCCCATCAGCGCCTGCGTCACCGGCTTCGTCGGCCCGGGCAGCGCCACTGCCGTGGCCAGCAGCGGCCGCGCCAGTGCGTTCATCTCGAAGAGCATCCGCCACGGATCCACCTGCGGCACGTCCGAGTGCCGCTCGGACAGCCTCGAGTCCATGATGCCGTAGCGGTGCGCCCGCGCCAGCCACTTCTCGAAGCTGGTGTGATCCGAGCCGTGCAGCACGTACGAGTCGTTGCAGAACCGCACCTGGCAGCCCGCCTTCTCCAGGCGGATGCCCAGCTCGATGTCCTCGGACTGCTTCAGGCTCGGATCGAACCCGCCCACCGCCACGTAGTCCTCACGGCGGAAGGAGACGTTGCCCGTGTAGAGGTTCCACCCGTGCGCGCCCTCCTCGTGGAGCCGCCGCGCCAGCCGATCATGCAGGTACGCATACCAGCGCTCGAAGAGCGGCATGTCCAAGATGGCTGGATCCGGATCAATGCGCCCCAGCACCACGTGGCGCGAGCCCGGCGGGTGCTGCTCCAGGTGCCGCTGGATGAAGTCCTCCGGCACCTGCATGTCGTCATCCGTGATGATGACCACGTCGCCGCGCGCCGCCAGCACGCCGCGGTGCCGCGCCGCCGCCGCGCCCGCGTTCTTCTGCGTCTCCACCCGCAGCGTGTACGGCAGCTTCCGGGCGAGCTCCTCCAAGGGTCCCTGCGCTGGCTCCTTGGAGCCATCATCCACCACCACCACCTCATAGTCGGTGGGGGGCGCTGTCTGCCGTGCGAGCTGCTCGAGCAGCCGCGGAAGCAGGGCCAGCCGGTTGTACGTGGCCATCACCACGCTCACCCGGGGCCGCTGTGCTTCAGTCCGCGGCGGAGACTCCGAGCCCGCCGAGGGCGAGTCGCTCACTTCTTGCTCCCCACCTTCGGCGGCTGCAGCGTGACGCTGCCCAGGAAGCGCGCCTTGCCAATCAGCTCCAGCGTGTGCCGCGCCGCGGAGAACTGCGTCGCCGCCAGCGGCACGCACAGCAGGGCGCGCTCGGCGGACAGCGCCACCTCGAGCCCCACCGGGTTGGAGAGCACCGAGTCGATGCAGGTGACGACCATGCCGCCCTGCTCCACGTGGGCCTTGATGTCACGCACGAGGCGCGAAGCGGCGCCCGGCGGCAGCCCCTCCGCGTTGATGAGGCGGAGGGGCTTCTCCCGATACTGGCTGCCCACCTCGACGATGGCCCGCGCGGCCATCACGCCCGAGGCGCCCGGCTGCGCCGGCACCACCACCAGCGAGTTCCACTTCTCGCGCTGGGTGAGCAGCGTCCACAGGTGGAGCAGCTCGGTGGGGATCGCCTCTGCACTACCGGGAACGACTTCGTTGTAGATGGGCTCTTCGGGCGCAATGGGCAGCGGCGTCGGAGTGCCCCGCACGACAGACCAGGGGCGCGGACGACCCGGCCCCGGCTTGGGGCCGTTACCGTCGCCCCCCCGAGGAGGTCCACCACCACCCCCATTGTCAGTCGGCTCGTACATAGACGGATCCAGTCTACTCATTTTCTGGCCACTTCCCAGTGGGGGGTCCCCACTAGGATCACGCGAGTCAACAGTCATCCGGCGGAGATCCGCTCGGACTGAACGAGGCCCCTTCCGGCTCATGTACGCCCACCTCCGTCCTGCACCGACGCCGACATCATCGGTGCATCACCCGCAGGCACCGGCGCCAGGGCGTTCCGCCAGGCTCCCGTGCGGGTTGCCAGCTTGCCCGCGATGGTGACAGCCAGGGCCATGAGGATGGTCGCGTACCAGCTGGAGATGCCCATGTCTCCGAAGCACTGGTTGGTGTACGCGACGACAATGGCGACGGCCACGAGAGCCCAGGCGCGCCATTGCGGCAGGTGGGCCCGGTGGTACGAGCGCACGGCGAAGTAGACGGTGAGCGCTACAAACAGCCACACCCCTGTAAAGCCGACGACACCGCCGAAGGCCAGCAGGCCCAGCACCGAGTTGTGTGGGTGATACAGGTAGTCCTCGAAGAGGTGGGAGATGTCCGCGAGCTGTATCACCTCCTCGAAGCCATGCCCGTAGCCCGAGCCCAGCAACGGGTTCTTCTGCCACGTGCTGATGACGTTGAAGTTCTCCACGTCGCGGTAGTCCATCACGCCGGTGTCATTGTGCTCGCCGACGATCATCGACTTGAACGTGTTCACAGGCGAGAAAAAGCCCGTCGGATTGCTCCAGCCCACGATGACGTAGATGAGGAAGAGCGGCGCCACCAGGATGCCCGCCCGCGTCGCATAGCGCTTCACGCGGGACCAGGGGCTGATCAGGTAGATGGCTATCAGACACTGGTTGAAGCTGGCGTACGCCAGGCGGCGGTCGTTGTAGTCCATGCCCATGAGGATGACGCCGCAGATCAGCGCCATGCGCCGGAAGCTCTTCCAGTTGGGGTCCTCCGCCCAGGAGCCCATGGCGATGACCAGCCCCGTGATGTAGATCATCGTGTCCGAGTGCGTGGTGGCGTACTCGGTGTAGAGCCCCTGGGGCCGGGCGATGAAGACGATGAAGAAGGCGCCCAGGATGGCCTTGGTGAAGGCGGCCGCCACGATGATGCGCCCCAGGAGGCGGAAGTCCTCCGGTCCCTTGATGGAGACGTTGAAGAGGAGCACGAACATGGGCAGCAGCAGCAGCTTCTGGAGCTGCCACTTCGCGGGCCGCGGATCTCCACCTCGCACCAGCCCCCAGATGTACATCCAGGCGATGGTGGCCAGGACGAGCAGCAGCGCCATCACCAGCGGCCGGGGCAGCGGCGTCATCTTCTCGTCCGTCTTCAGCCCCACGGCCTGCCGGTAGACGTAGAGGGTGATGAGCCCGAACACGCCGAGGTCGATCAGCGTGAAGCCCAGGCCGGGCACGCCCGTGACGACGTTGAGGTTGATGAAGAACAGCCTGCCCACAAAGGAGAGCGGGGACTGCCAGTGGCCCGAGTAGGGGTTCTCCACCGCGCAGTCCACGATGAGCAGGATCGCCAGCAGGATGAGGACGGGGTAGCGCACTGGCACCTTCGCCAGCACCCACAGCAGGATGGCCGCCACCATGGGCAGCAGCGCCACCGCCGGGAAGAGCACGAGCAGCCCCAGCGTGGCCATCACCACGCCGGCCAGCATCGTCAGGAAGACAGGGGTGCGCGCGAGGAAGGCTTCCATCGTCATCCGTCAGGGCTTGCGCGCCTCGCGAGTGGTGCGCACCCACTCCCCCTTCTTGTCTCGAGGGCCCGCCACCATCAGCCACACCTTCCAGAACACGTAGAAGGGCGCCCGCATCAAGTCCAACAGCCCGCGCGCGCCCATGCCCGACACCCACCAGCCGCGCAGCACGTACAGGCCCAGGCTGCCCACGCAGAACGCCGCGGCAGAGGTGCTGAGCGCCACATGCCCCTGCCACACCGAGAGCGCCCCTGCGGCCATCGCCACCGCCACCGCGCCCAGCACCACGTAGCTCAGCGGTGGCACCAGCAGATCCATGGCCAGATCCAGCAGCACGCCATCCCGCTTGCGCAGCGCCTCGCCCAGCAGAGGTACGCCGAACTGCTTCGTCATCGCCCAGCGTCCGCCCTCCCAGCGGCGGCGCTGCGAGCGCGCGGCCTTCTCCGAGGAGACCATCTCCCCCAGCACCTCGGCCTCCCACGCGTAGTGCACGCGGTAGCCCTTGCGGCCCAGGCGGATGCCGTACTCGAGATCCTCCACGATGGAGAAGGCGTCGTGCGGCACCTCCTGGATGACGCGGTGGCTGAAGCACATGCCATTGCCGCGCAGCCCGCAGGAGACACCCAGCCGCTCGCGGCCCAGCGAGCGCACCTTGTGGAACAGCGCCAGGGCGATGGTCATCAGCCGCGTGCGCCAGGAGGCGTGCGGGTTGAGCACCCCATAGTGCGCCTGGACGGCGTGCGCGCCCGCCTCGAGCCTCAGGCCGAACGAGTGCAGCAGGTGCGGTGACACCTCCGTGTCCGCGTCCACGACGACGACCGCGTCCGCGAAGCCGTCCTTCACGCTGTGCTCGAAGGCATGCGCCAGCGCGAAGCCCTTGCCCCGCTTCTCCGTGTCGTGGCGCACCAGCACCGTGGCGCCAGCCTCGCGCGCCCTGTCCGCCGTGGAGTCCGAGCAGTTGTCCGCCACCACCAGGATGCGCCGCAGCGCCGCCGGGTAGTCCATGGCGGACAGGTTCGTCACCGTGCGGGCGATGCCCGCCTCCTCGTTGTGCGCCGGGACGATGATGTCGAACTTCAGCCGGGGAGCCACTCGGGCTGGCGCCGGCTTGTCACCCGACAGCAGCGTCAGCAGCAGCAGGTAGCCGCACGCCACCACCACCGGCAGCGCCAGCACCAGCAGCAGCGCGTCCGCCCACATCACGGCATCACCCCAGCACAGGACTCCATGTGCCTCACCCGGAGTTCCGATCCAGCTCCGCCAGCACGGGCACACCCAGCCCCCGCTCCACCTGCCAGCTCTCCAGCACCCGGCCGCTGAGCACATCGCGCGCCAGCGCCGCGAACACCCCCAGCGCCAGCCCCCCGATGATGCCGCCCAGGGCGATGACCAGCGCGTTGGGCTTCATCGGCTTGCGCGGGAACTCGGGCGGCGTGAGCTTCGTGTAGCGGTACTCGAAGGACTTCTCCGCGATGTCCAGCTCCAGCTTCGCCGCGTCGATGCGCTTGAGGATCTGCTGCTGCCCGCTCAGCCGGCTGCGCAGCCGGTCCAGCGCTACCGCGGCGCTCGGGTTCTCCGACACGGCCGGCAGCAGCCCCATCAGCACGCGCTCCAGCCCGTAGGGATCCGGCACCGGCTCGTCCGGGAACGGCAGGGACTTGCCCCCCATGTCCGCGTACTCGGCCAGCATCTCCCGCTCCTCTTGCTGCAGGGCCTTCACCTGCGGAGAGCCCTGCCGCAGCGACGCCACCCGCGTCTCCAGCTCCACCACCATGGGGTGATCGGGCGCGTACATCTCGCGCTTCTGCGCCAGATCGTCCTGCATCTCCGTCATCCGCTGGTTGTGCTGCACCTGCGCGTCCGCGATGGCGCGGCGCTTGGCTCGGATGAGGAAGCGCAGCTGCGCCAGCTCCTGCTCCGTGGAGCTGAAGCGCGGCAGCAGGCGCGGATCGCCCACCGCGCGCCGGCGCTCGATCATGATCGAGGAGAACGTCTTCTCGAAGTCGTCGTAGGACTCCTTCACCGCCATGGCGGCCTGCTGCTCGTGCTGCTGGAGGATGGAGAGCGCGTCCTTGATGCTGTTCAGCTCGTCTTCCTTGCTCTTCTCCAGGAAGCTCTCCTGCGCCGCCTTCACCAGCTCGTAGACGATCTGCGGGTCGCCCCACTCGGCGCCGATGGTCACCTTGCCGTCGTTGGTGCCCACCCAGAGCCGCTTCTCGAGCGTGCCCACCATGGCGTCCATCTTCCACTCTTCTTGCATCGGCCCCGAGATCAGCTGCATCACCTTGTCCTTGATGCGCAGCAGCGGCGGGCGCGTGGCCTCCCACCGGTCAATCAGGAGCAGATCCTTGGTGATCTTCACCAGGTTGGACCGGCGCATCACCGCCTCGGCGGCGGCCCGCGTGGGCCCGTCCACGTCGTTGGGCGGGCGCATGGGGTTGGGCGGATCCGGGTTGAGGATGTTGGGGCGCTCGGGGTTCACCAGCCCGGGGATGATGGTGTTGGCCGTGCGCCGCGGCAGCAGCTTGGCCTCCGAGTGCCAGGTGCGCGGCAGGAACTTGGCCGCCAGCAGCCCCAGCACCGCCGTCACCAGGAAGGTGGCCAGCGCCAGCTTCCAGTGCCGCCGCACCGCGTTGCGCACGTAGTTGAAGTAATCGCGCAGCTGTCCCCAATCGAAGATCTGCGCCTGCTCGCGCTCCACCTCGGGGAGCCGCTCCTCATGAGGTGCGGGCATCGCTCTTACCTCCCGGGGTTGCCTCGGCTGCCTTCGCCAACAGCCGAACCACCTGCTGAACAAACTCTTCCTGCGTAAAGGGCTTGGTCAAGTAACCATCCGCCCCCACCTCTTCAGCCTGTGCGCGGTCCAACAGCGTGCCGCGCGCGCTGATCATCAACACCGGCAGCCCCGCAAGCTCCGGCTGGCCCCGGACGTACTCACACACGTCGTACCCGGACACATCCGGCAGTGTCAGATCCAGACACACGAGGTCCGGGCGGCTCTGCGCCAACATCTCCAGGGCGGAGCGGCCGTTGGAAGCCTCCTGGATGCGCGTGATGCCCAGGGCGTGCAGGAACTCCGCCACCATCTTGCGAAAGAGGGGCGAGTCCTCCACTACCAGGACCGTGCACTGAGATACGTCCATGGCCGCGTTCCGGGTCCTCTCCTAATCGTCGAGCCGCGGCCAGATGACCAGCACCGCAAAGGCGTAAACCAAGTTGAAGAGGACCATCATCATGATGGCCTTCTTGACGCCGCGGACTGGGTGACGCTCGCGCGCAGCCAGGCTCGGCAGCAGAATCATGGAGTACAGCACGGAAAGCAGCAGGAACTTCTTCATGGCCTGGTGGGACTAAAGCCTACCATTCTCCTGACGGATCACCAATCCAACGCCCAGGAACCACTTATAGATGGGGTCGTCGTCGATCAGAAATTCTCGCAGCCTCAAGAATCTCCCAGACGCCACGACGGCCGAGGAGCGAGTAAGCGGCCATTGCACCTTCACGGCCACCCGCTCCTCCCCATCGCGGCGGTGGAAGCCCGAGGTGATGGCCTGAGCCACGGCGAGATCCAGGTTGACCTGGGCCTTGCGGCGGCCCACCCACTCGAAGCCGAAGCCGCTCTCGACCCGAGGGAAGACCAGGGTGGAGTAGGCATCCACGAAGGGGGCGTACTTGAGCGAGAGCTTCGCCTTCACGGGCCAGTGGTAGCCCACGGGGACGGGGGTGGTGAGGGCGGCTTCGCCAATGGGGTGGAGGATGCTCATGGTGGGCAATGGGAGGACGGTACTCTGCGGGCGGCGCTCTCCCACAGCCATGCCCAGGGCCAGTCGGCCGCTAATCAACGGGTGGAACTGGTACTGCACCAAAGGCGACGTTTGCAGCAGCGATAGGCGCGCATCGGTGGAGAAGTGCACATCCCGCCCGTACAGCTCCGCGCCCAGCACGAGGCGGCGGGTGAGGGAGTGGAAGGCAAACGCGCGCACCTCGGGGCCGATCTGCGAGGGCGTCACCTTCTCCTCACGCGGGCGCACCGTGGTGGGGGCATCCAGCAGGCCGTTGATGACGAGGCCTCCCATCACGCCGATGTACGTGCGCCGGATGCCGGTGATGTCGAAGCCCACCATGTTCTCCGAGTAGATGTACTGGCCGGTGTCCAGCAGGCGCGCGGTCTGCCCACCGTTGGTGGGCGCGGGGACACGGAAGTCCTCGAAGGGGAAGGCGCCGTACGTGGTGGCCTCCATGGCCCACACCTTGAACCCCCGGGCGAGCTGGTACTCGCCGCGCAGGAAGAGGAAGGTGAGGATCTCCAGCGTGGGCTCGGTGAAGGTGCGGCGCAGGAGCAGCTGCGGCTCGAGGATGGCCTTCAGCTCCAGGCGGGGCGTGTAGAAGATGACCTGGCCGCGAGGGGTGATGACCAAGTCCTGGATCACCGAGCGGTCCGCGGTCTCCGTCAGGTTCGGCGTGCGGACGACGGTCTCCGCGCGGAGCTGGGACGAGTAGCGCATGGCGGGTGAGCCCGCCAGCACCATGCTCGTCACCAGCAAGGGGAGGACCGTGGCCATGTGCCGAGTCTACTCCACCACCACGATGTCGCCGGTGCGCAGGATGAAGGAGGCCCCCTTACCCTGGGTGCGGCTGGTGGTCTCGTAGTTGAAGCGGATGCGCATCGGCGTGGGGCTGTCCGGCTGGCGCCGCAGCACGTAGACGCCATCCAGCTGGGCGTAGTCCGTGAAGCCGCCGGCCTGCGCCAGCGCGTGCAGCACGCCCGAGCCGGGCTCCAGCGACTTCATCCCCGGGCTCTTCACCTCGCCCAGCACCGCCACCTGGAGCTGCTTGGGCTCCCTCACGTAGACGGTGACAGAGGGGTTGCTCACCATGGGCTTGAGCAGCTCCTCCACCCGGCGGGCGAGCACCGGTGGGGTGAGGCCCGCCGCGTCCACGTCATTGAGCAGCGAGAGGGTGATGCGGCCATCCTCGCGCACCAGCGTCTCCGGGGTGTCCATGTCCCGCTGGTTCCACACCTTGACGTAGAGCTTGTCGCCCTTGCGGATGACATAGCCCTCGTCCTGCAGCGAGGGGGGCTCGCGGTAGTCGTCCACCCAGATGAAGCGGCCTGGTGTGTAGCAGGCGGACAGCGCCAGCAGCGCGGCTGGCAGGAGCCTGCGGAGGAGAAGGAGGGCAGCGGGGTTCGAGCAGCGCATATGCATACGAGGTCAGCTCCAGCTCACGCGGTGGAGGCCTGGGCTCGAGCGCGCCGCTGGCGCACCACGCGCAGCAGGCCTTGCAGCTCGCCCAGGCGCACCGCGCCAGTCACGAACACGAGGAGAAGATAGAGGCAGGCGCCCACCGCCAGCCGTATCGGGCCAAAGTCCACGAGCGCCAGGTGCACGCCCGTCACCACGGCGCACACTGCCAGCGTCTTGACGATCCGCATGAGGCTCTGCCTGTCAAAGGCACGCCGGCCCACGGCCGACACCAGCAGGGTGACAGCCACCACCTCGCAGGTGAGCAGCGCCAGCGCGGAGGCACACGCGCCGCCCACCGGGCCGAACCACTCCAGGAAGGGGCGCGCCAGCGTCAGGTTCATCGTCGCGTTGAGCACCATGGACACCACCGAGGTGCGTGTCACCCACCAGCCCTGGCCCCGGGCCGTGAGCACGCTGGCGCAGACCATCGCCACATACGTGAGCGCGAGGATGGGCGCCTGCAGCCGCAGCACCGCCGCCGCTGGCACGAAGCGCTCGCCGTACACCAGCCCGATCCACACCTCCGAGCCCAGCGCCATGGCCAGGGCCAGCGGAATGGAGAAGGCGCTCACGGTCTCCAGCGCGCGGCGGGCGATCCGGAAGAGCTCCTCCTCCGAGTGGGCCGCGGCGCGAGCCAGCAGCGGCATCATCACCCAGGTGAGCACCGGCGCCGCCATCAGCGTCATCCCCGCCAGGTTCCACCCGGCGCCGTACCAGCCCACCTCGGTGGTGTTCGTGAGGAAGCCCAGCAGGAAGATGCCCATGGGCCCGTTGGCCGCCAGCGCCGCCTCGTTGAGGAAGAAGGGCAGCGCTCCCGTCAGCGCCTCGCGCGTGCCCTTCGCATTCAGCCGCAGCTCGAGCCCTGCGTGCCGGCGCGAGAGCCGGAAGAGCACCACCGCCCGCACCAGCTCCGAGGCGAGGATGGGCACGCCCAGCCACGGCAGCGGCAGCCCCAGCGCGAGCACCAGCAGCTGCCCGCCACCCCACACGCACTTGGTGGCGATGTTGGCCACGGAGAGCCCGTCCACCCGCTCGCGCGCATGGAGCACCGCCGCCAGCGTGCCGTTGCACCGGAAGAACAGCTGATAGACGCCCAGCAGCAGCACCAGCACCCGCAGATGGTCCGGCTTGCCGTCCAGGTGCATCAGCCCCTGCATCACCCCGAGCAGCCCCACCGCCAGCAAGACCTGGAGGAGCAGCGTGCCGCCGAAGAACTCGCTGGCGTGCTGCGGCCGCAGGGCCACCTCCTTGCGGATGTAGACCTCCAGCCCCAGGCCGGCCAGCACGAAGAAGACGGCGGTAAAGCCCTCCGAGGCCCAGTTGAACTGTCCGAAGGCCTCGGGCCCCAGCACCCGCGGCAGCAGCAGCCGCACCGCCAGCGCAATCCCGTACGTCACCATGAGCGAGCCGCCCAGCTTCACGGCGTTGCGCATGGACGTCGTCACGTCCAGCGCCGCGGGCTGCGGAGCCGGAGGAGACACCGCGGCGCTCGGATCAGGGATCTGCGGGGACATGGGCTCGGCGACGGTTCGGTTCAGGTTGAGTGAACGACAGCCCCTCCCCCTCGTCAATTCGCGGGCCGCCTCCCCGCCTCGATCCCGAGCGTCCTAGCTGGCGCCGTTGCCCGTGATGACCACCGGCACCGTCTTGAGGATCAAGCGCCAATCCGTCATCAGGCTCCAGTTGTCGATGTACTGCATGTCCAGGTACATCCACTCCTCGAACGAGATCTGGTTGCGCCCGGACACCTGCCAGATGCACGTGAGGCCCGGGCGCACCGACAGCCGCCGGCGCTGCCAGGCGGCGTACTTCTCCACCTCCTTGGGCAGCGGCGGGCGCGGGCCCACCACGCTCATCTCCCCGCGCAGCACATTGAGCAGCTGCGGCAGCTCGTCGATGGAGTACTTGCGGATGAAGCGGCCGATCCGCGTGATGCGCGGGTCGTTCTTGATCTTGAACACCGGGCCGCTCTGCTCGTTGAGGGCCTCCAGCTTGGCCTTCAGCTCCTCGGCATTCACCACCATGGAGCGGAACTTCAGCATGTTGAACGTCTTGCCGTGCAGGCCCACCCGCTGCTGCTTGAAGAAGATAGGGCCGCGCGAGGTGAGCTTGATGAGGGCCGCCACCGTTATCAGCAGCGGCGAGAGCACGAGCAGTCCCGCGCTCGACGACGCGATGTCGAACAGGCGCTTGATGGCCATCTGGTGAGGCCGCGGCGCGTGCGTCACGAAGTGCAGGTAGCCATCGGCCACCGCGTGACCGTGCTCGGCCCGCGCCCTGTCCATGCGGAACGGGTGGGCCGGCAGCGCGAACGGGATGCCGAAGCGCTCGCACAGCTTGATGGCCGCCTGCATCTCCTGGCCGTGCTTCTGCACGTTGCCGGAGATGTAGACGACATCCACCGGCACCCGGCACAGCACCTCCTCAATCTGCTCCACCTTGCCCAGCAGCGGCTGCGGCGAGTTGGGGTTGGGCTGCTCGTTGCCAAAGGACAGATAGCCGGTGACGCGGCGGCGGCCGTGCTCCGCCAGGTGCTCGCCCGTCAGCCGTCCCATGGCGCCAATGCCGAGGATGAGCGCCTCGTCGAGCGGCTCCTCGCGCACCGCCAGCCGCCGGAAGACGAATTGCCTCAGCCCCACCACTCCGAACCACAGCAGCAGCGGGAAGAAGCTCAGCGCCACCACCGGATAGCCGCCGGCGATCAGCAGGCGCTCCAGGTAGAGCATGCCGGTGATCGACACCACGGTGATCGACACCAGCGCCAGGTCATCCAGCGGAGCCCGATCCGAGAAGCGCGGGTCATAGAGGCACAGCGCCGTGCCCACCAGCAGCCAGCCCAGCCCCGCCATGCCCAGCAAGGCCCAGAAGTCGAGGTTGCTCACCTGGATCCTGTGCCCCATGAGCACCGTGGAGCCCAGCAGCGCGCCCACCACCAGCAGCAGATCCACCAGCAGGTTCAGCTTCGCCGCGAAGCCCGGCGCCAAGCGCCCGCGCGTCGGCTTCAGAGAAGGTGCGGGAGCAGGCGCGGGCACAGCCGTCAGCGAAGGAGCAGGCACAGCTGTCAGCGCAGGCGCCGGGGCAGGCGTCATCCGCCGAGCCTCCGGCGCAGGCGCTGGAGCAGACTTCTCTTGCTCCGCCGCCGGCGGATTCTCGGAGACTTCATTCTGGACCGATGCGGATTGCATGCCAAGCTCCCGACACCCGAGATCCTTCCCCGGGGTGACACCGCCCACCTTGCGAGAGTGGGCAAGAAATCACGGCACCACCACGCTCTGGACCGGGCAAGATTGTACGGGGCCCTGAAAAGTGCACGCAAGCCAGCTGAAAATTGCTGTCACGGGGCGACCTGTCAGGTCGGGTCATTTCCCGTCGCATGCAAAAGACCGCCTCATGCCGAGCGGTTACGGGCCCGTTGACGGACAGTGATCGCTAGCTATCAATTGCGTTGAAAACAACCCGTGAGGGGAGTTGCTATGGCCCCCAACAGGTTTTCCTGGGAGTGGCCCTCCGGGGATTTCCGGACCTGGGTTAGCGCGCCGTGTCGAAGGGTTCGAGGATGCGCTCCACATAGCGCTCCACGGAGAAGTCGCGCTCGGCCTTCTCGCGGGCTCGCTGGCCCATGGCCTCGGCCTCCTGGGGATGGTCCAGCAGCCAGCGGATCCGGTCGCGAAGCTGGGCGGGGTTGGCGGGCTCCACGTAGAAGCCTGTTGCACCGTCCTCGATGAAGCCCTCCACGTACGGGTTGCGCGTGAGGATGACGGGCTTGCCCATGGCCATGCCCTCGAGCGCCACGGTGATGCCGCTGATGATGGACCGGGCCAGCGGCACCACCACCACCCGGGACTCGGCGTAGAGCTGGCGCAGGTGGGTGTACGAGCCCCACGAGCGCATCTCCACATTGGGCGGCAGCGCCTCCGTCTTCGCCTTGCCCTTGTCCGCCACCGAGTAGCGCCAGATGGTGTCCGCGGCGATCTTCACCTCCGCGTCCAGCCCGGTGGCCGCTTCGATGAGCGTGCCATAGTCGCGGTTCACCGCGCCGGCCGCGCACACCTTCCGCTGGACGGGCGTGTGGGGTTGGGGCTGGAACCAGGCCGTGTCCACCCGCGAGTAGATGACGGAGACGCGCTCGGGAGCGATGCCATACTGCTCCACCAGCACGCGCTGGCTGTGCGGAGATAAGCACAGGAAGTGCTCCACCCGACGCTTGAGCCCCAGCTTGGACAGCGCCAGCCACCGCTTCTTGCTGGACACGTTGTGGACGAGCAGCACGATGCGGCGGCGGCGGCGGCTCAGCAGCGCGTCGCACGCGAGGAACTGGAGCGCCGGAAACTCCTCGGCCAGGAAGATGTTCTGGCGCTCACGCGTCTCGCGCCACGCGGCCAGGGCAAAGCGGGCGCAGTCCACGTTCGACGCCGGGTTCAGCCCCTGCTGCGCCATGGAGAGCACCTGCGAGAAGACGCCGCGGCTCATCGCCGCGAACTCGCCCATCGGGCCCTTCTTCTCCAGCGCGTCGTTGACGCGGCTCACCGGCTCGCCCACACCGATGTATGCGGA
>Ga0247825_10000119_pt1 | contig 43916 bp, 26 predicted proteins | sample 13C_Vanillin_Day_FD_194413 | JGI IMG/M metagenome (GOLD analysis project Ga0247825, IMG submission 194413) | Soil microbial communities from agricultural site in Penn Yan, New York, United States - 13C_Vanillin_Day48 | ecosystem: Environmental > Terrestrial > Soil > Agricultural land | place...
ATTGTGAGATGTTGTCCCGTTTGCATTCATTCGTCTCAGCCGTGCGCACCGCCGCCGTTTTGACCCTCGTCGCCACGTCGGCGGTTGCACAGAACACCGCCGGCGTGGGCGCCATCACCGGCGTGGTGGTGAAAGCGGCGGGCGAGCCGGCCGAGGGCGTGCGCGTGTGCGCCCTCGACACTGCCTGGTGTGCCACCAGCGACGCCAGGGGTGCCTTTCGCATCGGCGAGCTGCGTGCCGGCGCCTATCGCTTGGAGATCCTGCCGCTCTCGGGCCTGCCGTTCACCAGCGATCCGGTGGACGTGCGTGCCGGGCTCGATGGCACCGTGGACATCGTGCTGCCCACGGTGGAGAACTTCAAGCAAACGATCACCGTGACCGCGCCGGCCTTCCAGGCGCCTGAGGAAGCGAAGACCTCGGGCTTCCTGGTGGAGCCGCGCGAGATCCTCAAGAGCGCTGCGGCGCTGCAGGATGTGTCGCGCTACGTGCAGGGTCTGCCTGGCGTGGTGATCGGCACCAACGACTTCCGCAACGACATCATCGTGCGCGGCGGCAGCCCCCTCGAGAACCTGTTCGTGGTGGACAACGTCGAGATTCCCAATATCAACGCCTTCGCGAACTTCGCGTCGGCCGGCGGCACCGTGAGCCTGCTCGATGCCGAGCTGCTGCAGGATGTGACCTTCCTCACCGGCGGGTACCCCGCGCCCTACATCAACCGTACGTCGAGCGTGCTGCAGGTGACTCAGCGCGAGGGCAGCCGCAGCGAGTTCGGCGGGTGGGCCACGCTCGGCTTTGCCGGCGCGGGCGCCATTCTCGAAGGGCCCATCAACGCAGGGAAGGGATCGTGGGTGGTGTCGGCCCGGCGCAGCTTCCTGGATCTGTTTACCGAAGACGTCGGGTTCGGCGGCGTGCCGGTGGTGTCCTCGTTCAACGCCAAGGCCGTGTACGACCTCACGCCCCGGGACCGGATCTGGATGATCAATATCGCGGGCATCGACGAGATTCGGCTCGGCCTCAGCGAATCCACCGACCTTGAGGACGAAATTGCCAACTTCGACATCCGCTACGACGGCTGGCGCAGCGCCACAGGCTTCAACTGGCAGCGCATCTTCGCGTCACGCGGGGTTGGCCTGTTCGGCATCACCCACTCCCAGGCGAAGGTGGGCCAGCAGGTGAAGGACCTGGTGGCCCAGGGCGTGCCGCCACCCGGTGTGCCACCCGAGGACATCGTCGCACAGAGCCCGGTGGTCTACTTCGAGGACTCGCGCGAAGGCGAGACCACCCTCAAGTACGACCTCACCGTGCACCTGCCGTTCTTCGAGACGGTGCAGGCCGGTGGCAGCTTCAAGACGTTCGGCATCAACTACAGGGTGGAATCGCCCTATGGCAACGACACGCCCTATTCGCCGGTCCCCGGCATCGATCCGTTCTTCCTCGACACGCGGTTCCGATCGTTCCAGACCGGCGCCTACCTCCAGGCATCGAAGCAGGTCGCGTCGCGAGCGAACGTGACCCTGGGCGGCCGCGTCGACCACTACGACATCCTGTCGACGGCCAGGTTCAGCCCGCGCGCCGGCGTTACGGTGCGCCTCACTGACACATGGTTGTGGAACTCCAGCCTCGGGTCGTACTACCAGCAGCCGGCGTTCCTGTTCGTGTCGGCATTTCCCGATAACGCCTCGCTCGTACCCTGGCGAGCCGACCACTACGTGACCGGTTTCGCCTGGTCGCCCGACGCGGATCTGCGTGTGACGGCGGAGGCGTATCGGAAGAATTACACCGACTACCCGGTAGCAGGCGATCTGCCTACGGTGTCGCTGGCCAACATCGGCGACACCTTCAACGTGCGGGAGATCCTGTTTCCCCTTACGAGCACAGGCGAGGGGCACTCTGAAGGCGTCGAGTTCTTCGTCGAGAAGCGCCTGTCGTCGAGGCTGTACGGCCAGGGCAACTTGTCGTTCTCGCGCACGCGGCACGCGGGGCTCGACGGCGTGCTCAGGCCCGGCTCGTTCGACTACCCGTTCGTGTTCAACCTGCTCGGCGGTTACCGGCTCTCGCCAGTGTGGGAGCTCTCGGCCCGGGTCTCGTTTCTCTCAGGGCGGCCGTTCACACCGTACGACCAGGCAGAGTCGACGGCGCAGCGGCGCGGCGTGTACGACCTGACGCGCGTCAACGCCGAGCGAGCGCCAGACTACGCCCGCATCGACATTCGCCTGGACCGTACGTTCACCGCAGGCGGGCAGCCATTGAATGTGTTCTTCGGCGTCCAGAACGTGGCCAACCGGCGCAACTTTGCCAGCTACAACTGGAACCGCCGCACCAACAGTCAGCAGTTTGGCGAGCAGCAGGGCATCTTCCCGATTCTCGGGTTCGACTGGCGGTTCTAGACACCGCCGGACACGGTTCGTCAAATCTGCAGCATGCCCGAGCTGTCACCAAGCTTCACAACCGGCACGTCGAACTTATCGAGGATGGAGACCAGAAGATTGCCCATGGGCGTCTTCGTCGGATTCACGAGATGCCGCCCGCCCTTGAGCCGGCCCGACGCGCCCCCGGCCAGAACGATCGGCAGGTCGGTGTGATTGTGCTGGTTCCCGTCGCTCATGCCGCTGCCGTAGAGCACCATCGAGTGATCCAATAGTGTTCCGTCGCCGTCGGGCGTGGCGCGCAGCTTCTCGAGGAAGTAGGCGAACAGCGTGACGTGGTACGTGTTCAACACCGCGAACCGGTCCTTGTTCTCCTGCACGTTCGAATGGTGCGACAGGATGTGGAACGCGTCCCTGACGCCGCTCTTCGGATAGACGGCGTTGCTCAGCTCCTTTGCCAGCAACAGCGTGGACACGCGCGTGATGTCAGCCTGCCAGGCCAGCGCCTGGAGATCGAACATCAGCTTCACGTGTTCTTCGACGTCCTTGGGCACGCCCGTCGGGGCGCTCGGGATGTCGAGATCGTCCGACAGCTGCTCGCCGACCTTCTGCACGCGTCGCTCGATTTCACGCACATCGGTCAGGTACTGATCCATACGGCTCCGGTCGCCCGCGGGCAGCGTTCGCTGCAGCGACGCCGCTTCGGCCGTGACCGAGTCCAGCAGGCTCAGGGCCTGCTGGCGTCGTACGGCCCGCTCTCTGGTGGTGTTCCCATCACCGAACAGTCGCTCGAACACGACCTGCGGGTTGTTCTGCATCGGCAGCGGCGACGAGGGCCCCTGCCACGAGATCGTGTCCCGGTACGAGCAGCTAAGGCCGTCGCCGCAATTCACGCTCGCCTCTTCGATCATCAGCTCGATCGAGGGCAGCGGCGTATCCTGGCCGATCTTCTGAGCGATGAGCTGGTCCAGCGTCACGCCGAGATGGGGCTTCGCGCCGGTCTGCGCATGCGCCGCGCTCAGAAACGACGCTGCGGATCGGTTGTGGTTGGCCGTGGCGCCGCTCCCGTAGGCCTGGGCGTGCTCGAGGCCGCTGATCACGTTGATCTGATCGTGGAACGGCTTGAGCGGCTGGAGGATCTCGGAGAGCTCGAAGCCGGCACCTTCGGTCGCCGGCCTCCACTTGGGCATGATGGCCCCGTGCGGGAAGTAGATGCATCCAAGCCGTGTTCGCGACGTCGCCGTCTGGCCCAGCGCCGCCGCGGCGGGGATCATCGATTCGAGAAGCGGCAACGCCAGGGTGACGCCGGCGCCATGCAGGAACGTGCGGCGCGACAGATGCTTCTTCATGACGAATGCCATATCTTTGATCTCCTCTGCGGCTACTTCTTCATTCTCTTCTGAAACGGGTCGCTCTCGACGATGCCGAGCAGGAGCGACGAGAACCGATTGTCATTCGCTGCGGCGCGCCGGGTGATCGCGCGCACGGTCGGCATGTCGGCCGCGTGGTCCACGGGCCGGCCGAGCGCGTAAATCAGCAGTTTTTCGGTGACGGTGGTCATGACGGCACCGGATCGGTCCAGCAGCGCGTTTCGCAGATCGGCCGGGCCGTTGAGCGGCGTCCCGTCCGCGAGCTGCCCGGACGAGTCGATCGGCACCTCGCCTTCGCGATCGCGCCAGGCTCCAACCAGATCGAAATTCTCCAATGCGAAACCCATCGGGTCCATCACCTTGTGGCACGACGCGCACACGGGATTCGCCCGGTGCGCTTCCAGGCGCTGCCGCAGCGTGACGGGCTTGGCCGCCGCCGGGTCCGGATCCAGATTCGTCTCGACGCCGGGGGGCGGGTCGGGAGGCGGCACGCCGAGCAGGTTCTCCAGGATCCATTTGCCGCGGGACACGGGGGACGTTCGCGTGGCAACCGATGTCACCGTCAGAAAGCTGGACTGCCCGATCAACCCCCGGCGCGGGCTCGCCGGGTCGAGCGGCACGCGACGGAAGTAGCTGCCCCGGACATCGGGGATACCGTAGTGACGGGCGAGCCGTTCGTCCACATACGTGAAATCGGCGTCGAGCAGGTCGAGGACGCTTCGATCCTCGCGGACGATGGCGCCGAAGAGCATCTCGGTTTCGCGCCGGAATGCCTGGCGAAGGTTGTCGTTGAAGTTCGCCGCGTCGGTTTGAACGCCCCCCAGCTCGCGCAGATACAGCCACTGTCCGGCGAAGTTGCTGATCAGCGCGTCAGACCTGGGATCGGCCAGCATGCGCCTGACTTGCCGTTCGAGCTCCTTCGGATCCCGAAGCCGATTCTTGAGGGCCGCATCCAACAGCTCGTCGTCGGGAATGCTGCTCCACAGGAGGAACGACAGCCGCGACGCCAAATCCACATCGCTGATGCGATACACCGTGCCGGCCGCAATGTTCTGTGGCTCGTCCTCGGCGCGGTACACGAACCGGGGAGCAACCAGCACCCGAGCGAGCGCCTGCTGGATGCCGGTGTCGAAGTCCACTTCCTCGCGGCCCTGCTTATAGAAACCCATCAGGGTATCGATCTCGGCATCGGACACAGGCCCCCGGTAGGCCCGTCGGGCCAGCGTGGTCATGATTCGTCGGGCGCAGGATGTCTCGGCACTACTGGTCGCGGCAGCCCCGGCGCCCCGCTCGCTTTGCCGCGCCGCAGCGGAGTCGGGACGGCACACGAAAATCCGGCGCCGGCTTGGCGTGTCGCCCACGCCGGTCGAGTTGAACGGACCGGTAATCGTCACGGTGTTCACACCGCCCGCCGGGGTGAACGCGGCATCGATCCTGAAGTCCGAGTAGATGTCGTCCACGCCGGCGCCCCGCACCTTGTCGACGACGGCTACGCCTATCTCGTGCGGTCCGGCGGCGATCGGCAGGCGGAAACCGCGGGGATTCTCCACTTCGATCTTCTCGCCGTCGATGGTGACGTCGAGGGCAGCTCCGCCCGCGAGACCGCCGCCGCCTCCGCCGCCGCCGGCCACGCTGAAGTCGTATTCGGCATCCAGCGGAAACGTGTGCCGAATCAGCATGCCGCCACGAGTGCCGAGCGGAAGCCCGTCGATGTGACGGTCCTGGGCCAGCCGGCCCGCGACGGAGTACGAGATCTGGAACGGAGCAAGGCTGCGATCGCCCACGGCCTGGCGGCTGATCTTCATCGCCGCGGAGACGTACCCTTGAATGAGCGACGGAGAAACGCTCAATGCCTCCGCAATGTTGTCGAAGCCTTCGCTCGAGCCGTCCGCCGGAAGGAGCATCGCCACGTCCACGTCCAACGCGAGCAGGTCGCGGATCGCGTTGGCGTATTCGCTGCGGTTCAGCCGGTGCAGCGCGGGCGTGGCGAGGTTCGCGCCCGGCGCCGCGGCGCGATCGAGGCTCGCTTCGAGCTGCGAGGCGAACGAATCAAGCGCCGCGCGCTCGGGACGGCGGGCGCCGGCCGGGGGCATCATCCCCGTTCGGATCTTACGGACCGCTTTCTCCCACGTTTCCGCGTGCTCCCCTACGCGCGTGACGTCCAGAGCGTCGAGCGCCAGGCCGGCGGTCTTCAACTGTTGGTTGTGACACGTAATGCAGTACTGCTCGAGAAACGCCCGATCGGGCGCGGGGGCCGCCGCCTGCTGCGCAACGCCTGGAAGAGGCGCCGCGATCGCCACGACCACGATCCAGGCGATGACGAGGAGGAGGAGTCTTCGGATCATCTCGCGCTCGCGCTCATGCTCTGAATCAGCTCGATCGAGCTGGGTTTGGGCTTCGCAGGATGTGTGGCGAGGAAGACGCCCTCGGCCCACGTCAACGGCGTGCGGCCTTCCTTGTCCTTGACGTCGAGCTTCGCGCCCTTGTCCAGGAGGAACCGGATGATGTCGTCCGACCCTCTGTTGGCGGCGCCGTGGAGCGCTGTCAGCCCCATCGAGTTGACCGCATTGACGTCCATCCCGAGCGAGTGGCACAGCTTCACCGCTTCGAGCAACGCCTCCGGTCCCTCATCGTACGTCTGGTCGAAGACCCAATTGACGCCCGCCGCGGCCATCAGCGCCGTCGTTCCCGCAAACGTCGGAATGTGCGGATCGGCGCCACGCGCGAGAAGCAGGCGCATCACGGCGAGATCGCCCGCGAGCGAGGCCGTCAGGAACGGGGTCTGGCCCGTGAAGTCCACCCACGAGAGCGAGCCGGTCGTCCGCAGAAACTGCCGTCTGATGGGTGGAACTTCCTTCATTCTCACGTTCGGGTCGGCGCCGCGTTCGAGCAGGACCTGAATCAGCTCGAGGAACGGCTGGCGGTCGATGCTGTTTTTGAACGTGGCGTTGTCCACGTCCATGTTCCGGGTCTCGACCGCCGCCCACAGGGGCGTCCGGCCGTACCAGTCGCTCGCGTCGATATCCGCTCCGTGATCCATCAGAAAGCGCGCCACGTCGACGTGATTGTTGGTAATCGCCGCGATCAACGGCGTGATGCCGTTGGCGTCCACCTGGTTGACATCGGCTCTGGCGGCGACGAGCGTCCGCGCGATGTCGAGACGGCCGTCGCGCGCGGCGTACAAAAGCGGAAACAGCGCGCCCGGGATCGGGTTCCGCAGGCCGCGCTCGGGCAACCCGCCGCGGACGATGCCGACACCGTGACCGAATCCCGGCACGGAGTTCGGCAGGATCCACGCCGGCGTGGCACCGGTTCTGGTTCTGGCATTGACGTCCGCGCCTCGCTCCACGAGAAACGCCACGACGTCGGGATGGTTTTCCCTGACCGCCACCATGAGAGCGGTTTGCTCGAACGCCGGATCCCTGGCGTCGAGCACGGCTCCGCGCTCGAGCAGCAGCTTCACGGCGCCGAGCGTCCCGACGCGGGCCGCCTCCATCAGCGGCGTCTCCCCGGTGGGATCGGTCGCATTCGGATCCGCGCCCGCATCGAGCAGCAGCCGGATCATCGCTTCGTTCCCGTTCGCGCAGGCCAGAAAGAGCGGCGTCACGCCGTACCGATTGGCCTGCTTTGGGTCGGCGCCGGCGCCCAGGAGCAGGCGCGCCATCTCCAGCTCATCCGTACGCACCGCCCAATGCAGCGCCGGTGTCCCGTCGTTGCCGGGCGCATTGACGTCCACTCTTTGCGCGAGCAACGCGCGCACGGCGGCTGCATCCCGTTTCATGGCGGCTTCGGCGAGCGGCGAATCGCTTTCCGCAGCGAGGGTCACGCCCAGCGCCAGCAGCACCGCCGCCATCAGCGACGCGACGATCCGCAGGCAATCATTCCAGTTAGCCATACCGTTATTAGATGGTACGCCTCTGCCCGCTCACCCGTAAAGTGAGAAAAAGCAGGGCTCCGTCGCCCAAGATCCTAGGTCCAGTCGACAGGCGGCGGCTGCAAAAATCCGTCAAATCGAAAATTTATGACGCGCCCTTCTGGAGGCGGCGAAACCGCGCGGCGCCGCGCAGCGGATCCAACTTCGGATCGACGTCCATCGCGTACAACCACGCCGAGTTCTCGGCCGACGCACGCTCGAGCTCGTCGAGCGCTCGATCGCGCTCGCCGAGCGCCAGGCGAAACGCTGCCATGTGGTACGCGTCCACGTACTCCGACCGGCGCAGGGTCTCCAGACCTTCCAAAATCGCGCGCGCGTCGCCGTGCTGGCCCAACATGGCTCGACACGCGCCTTCAAGCGCCCGCTGCCACGGCAGGCCAAGCGACAGGATCGACGCCACCTGATACTGCGCGAGCGCGTCCTCGAGTCGTCCGGCACACTGGAGCGCCTGCGCGTAATCGACCCGCACGATGTGAAGGTACGGGTGCAACTCGACGGACTTGCTGCCTACCGAAACGGCCGCTTGGAAGTCGCGCTTCCAGCAACGGACCAGGACTTCCGCGCCCGCGAGCGTTGGCAGCAGCGGGTCGGCCTGACGGCTAATGCGGCCTATCGTCCGGGATTGCCGAAAGTTTGTTCGAAGAGGACTGCCCTCGCCTGTAAAATCGCAGCCATATTGCCGTCACCAGTCTTAGAGACGAGAATCGACGAGCCGCTGCGTCTTGGATACCCCGTGTACGTGCTCTTCGTGCTGATGGTCTGTTACACGCTGGCGTTTGTCGATCGCCAGATCCTCAGCCTGCTCGTGGCGCCCATCAAGCGGGATCTCGGCATCAGCGATACGCGCGTATCGGTGTTGCAGGGGCTCGCGTTCGCGCTCCTGTACACAACACTCGGGTTGCCGATGGGGCGCATCGCCGACAGATGGAACCGGCGTCGGCTCATTTCCGTGGGCGTGCTGGTCTGGTCGGTCATGACCACGTCGTGTGCCGGCGCAAAGAGCTTCTGGTCGCTGTTCTTCGCGCGCATGGGTGTCGGAGTCGGCGAGGCGACGCTGGCGCCGGGGGCCTTTTCGATGATTGCGGATTCGTTTCCGAAAAGGCATCTCGGGCGCGCGATGAGCGTGTACTCGATGGGGATCTTCATCGGCTCCGGCCTTGCACTCCTTGTGGGCGGCACCGTGGTGCAGGCGACGACGCAAGTCCCCACGATCGACCTGCCCGTCTTCGGCACCGTGGCCTCCTGGCGCCTGACGTTCCTCATTGTTGGGCTCCCCGGCCTGTTGATCGCCGCGTGGGTGGCGACGCTGCGCGAGCCGGCGCGCCGCGATCTGCTGCTCGACCGCGAGGGGCGTCCGTCCGCGCTCACGATGCGTCAGGTGGTCGAGCAGGGACGCGCACGATGGCAGTCGATCATCGGTATTTCGATCGCGATGGTCTTCCAGTCGATGTGCGCATACGGCATCCTGTTCTGGACACCCTCAGTGCTGCAGCGGGTTCACGGTTGGACGCCGAGCCAGGCGGGCAATCGCCTGGGCATCCTGATCGTCTGCTTCGGTTGTCTCGGGATGTTTGCCGGAGGCGCGCTGACGGACCGCTGGCGGAAGCTCGGCATCGCCGACGCGCCGATGCGGGTCGGAATCATCAGCGCCATCGGCATCGGCGTGCTGTTCACTCTGGCGCTGACCGCGCGGACAAGTGACGTGATGTTGATCTGGTTCGCGCCGGCGCTGTTCTTCCTCGGACTCCCGATGGGGGTGGTCTATGCGGCGCTGCAGTGGATCCTGCCCAACCAGGTGCGCGGCCAGATCTCCGCGCTGTTTCTGCTGATCCTGAATCTGGGCGGCCAGACGCTGGGCCCCTTCGTGCCTGCCTGGATCAGCGACCACGTGTGGCGGTCGGAGCTTATGATTGGCGTGTCTCTCGCGCTCTCGACCGCAATGGCGGCTACGCTGATGCTTCTCGCGTTCCTGTTCACCTGCCGGCCGTACAGGACCGATTCCGCGGCGATGCCCTAATATCTTCTGAGGCCCATGTCCGCGCAAATGAAGCAAGTCTCCGTCACAACCATGGACGGCATTGCCGTCGTGCAGATCGACAACCCGCCGGTCAACGCCCTCAGCCGCGAGGTCCGTGAGGAACTGCCGGCCGTCGTCGCACGGCTCGCCGACGATGCGGCGATCGATGCCATCGTCGTCGTGGGCGCCGGCAGGACGTTTGTCGCCGGCGCCGACATCAAGGAGCTGGAACAGGCCGCGTGGAGCACCGCCGAACCGCCGGACCTTCACGATCTGCTGCGCCTCGTCGAAGAGGCTCCCAAACCGATCGTCATGGCGATACACGGCAGCGCACTTGGCGGCGGGCTGGAACTTGCGATGGCCGGGCACTATCGGGTCGCGGGTCCGGACGCTCGGATGGGTCAACCCGAGGTTAATCTCGGAATCATTCCAGGGGCAGAAGGGACGCAGCGGCTGACGCGACTCGTGGGCGTGGAGAAAGCCATCGAGATGTGCGTGTCCGGCAAGCCGATTGGCGCCGAGGACGCGAAGCGCGCTGGATTGATCGATCAGGTGATCGAAGGAGACCTGACGATGGGCGCCGTCGCGTTTGCGCGGGACGTCGTTCGCCGTGGCGCGCCGCATCCCAAAACCCGCGACCGAGCCGACAAACTGGGGACGGCTGAATCGAACGCGCCGCTCTTTGCGAAGGGCCGGGAGATGGCGCGAAACACGCGGCGCCATCAAACGGCGCCACTGCGGGCCATCGAGGCGATCGAAGCGGCAGTGACGCTTCCGTTCGACGAGGGGTGCCGCCGCGAGCGCGCGATCTCGCTCGAGTGCGTGCGTTCGGATCAGGCGCGGGCGCTTGTCCACGCGTTTTTCGCTGAGCGGAACGTCGCCAAAGTGCCCGGCCTTCCGAAAGACGCGCGGGTCGCCGATATCAAGGCGGTCGCGATCATTGGAGCGGGGACCATGGGGGCGGGCATCGCCATGGCCTGCGCCAACGCCGGCCTGCAGGTCACACTCAGCGACATCGCGCCGGAAGCGGTCGAGCGAGGGCTCGCAGCCATTCGACGGAATTACGAGTCGTCGGTCACGCGCGGCCGATTGTCCGCCGGGACCGTCGACGAGCGTCTCGGGCTGATTCACACTTGTGTCGGATACGACGGCTGTGCGACGGCCGACCTGATCATCGAGGCCGTGTTCGAACACCTGGCGTTGAAACGGCAGGTCTTTGCGGAGATCGATCGCGTGGCGAGGCCAGGCTGCGTGCTGGCGACAAACACATCCACGCTGGATATCGATCACATCGCGGCGGCGACCAACCGGCCGGCGTCGGTCGTCGGTTTGCACTTCTTCAGTCCGGCGCACGTGATGCGCCTGCTCGAAATCGTTCGAGGCCATGCGACAGCGGACGAGGTCCTGGCGACCGCGTTGGCGTTTGCGAAGCGGCTCGGCAAGGTCGGAGTGGTCGTTCGCAATGGTCCGGGGTTTGTCGGCAATCGGATGATGTTCTCGTATATGTACGAGGCGCAGTTTCTGGCCGAGGAAGGCGCCACGCCGGAGCAGGTGGACGGCGTGCTCACGGATTGGGGCATGGCGATGGGCATTTTCGCCGTGGACGACATGGGCGGACTTGATGTGGCCTGGCGCGTCCGGCAGGAGCTCCACCAGTTCGAGGAGCCCGGCGGGCGAAAACCACTCGCGGCGGACAAGCTCGTCGAGATTGGCCGGCTCGGACAGAAGACCGGCAAGGGGTGGTTCCGCTACGGCGACGATCGAAGGCCCATTCCGGATCCCGAGGTACTCGATTTGATCGAATCGGTCGCTTCGTCCGCGGGTATTCGCCGCCGGCGCATCAGCAACGACGAAATCCTCGAGCGGGCAATCTACGCGCTCATCAACGAGGGCGCGCGCGTGCTTGAAGCAGCCGTCGCATCGCGGGCGTCCGACATCGACGTCATTTACCTGACCGGATATGGTTTTCCTGCCCGTCGGGGCGGCCCGATGTTCTACGCGGACACCATTGGCCTTGCCACAATTCACGATCGGATCGCGGCGTTTCATCGCGAGCTCGGCCCCCGATGGAAACCGGCGCCGCTTCTCGTGCGACTTGCGCACGAGGGGTCGACGTTCCGCGAGTTTGACGCCATGCCGAAGGCGATTGAGACGCCAGCGAGCCGATCCTGATGGCGATTCCGCACGCGAGCACAAGGCGAATGAGATCGGTCAGAATGGCGTCCGCGAACGTGGCGGTCCGTTACGGCCCGGATGGCGTCGTCTACCTGCAATCACGTGATCGACTGGACGCGTATCCCATGAGGCTTACCGAGCGCCTTGAGTACTGGGCGGATCGCGCGGGCGATCGCGCGTTTCTCGCACAGAGAGATCCCTCCGGCCAGTGGCGCTCGTTGACCTACGCGGAGACGCTGGGCATCGTGCGCCGCGTGTCGCAGGCGTTGCTCGCCCGGCGCCTGTCCAGCGAACGGCCGCTCCTGATTCTGTCGGGCAACAGCATCGAACATGCGCTGCTGGCGCTTGCCGCCATGCACACCGGCGTGTTGTACGCGCCGATCGCTCCGGCGTACTCGCTGCAGGCGCGCGAGTACGGTACGCTCGGTCAGATCTTCGATCGCATCAACCCCGCCCTGGTATTCGCGGCGGAAGGCGCCTCATATGAGGCGGCCCTTCGTTCGGTCCTGCCGTCCGGCACCGAGTTGATCGTGTCCGCGTCAGCGCCGGACGGATTGTCCGCTACGCCGTTTGCCGAGATCGAGCGCACGCCTGCGACTGCCGCCGTCGACGAGGCGCACGCGCGGGTGGGCCCGGACACGATCGCCAAGATCCTTTTCACGTCGGGGTCGACAGGCCGGCCGAAGGGCGTGATCAACACGCAGCGCATGCTGTGCTCGAACCAGGAGATGATTCGCAGCGTGATGCCGTTCCTCGCCGACGAGCCGCCGGTGCTCTGCGACTGGCTGCCGTGGAACCACACGGCTGGCGGCAACCACAACTTCGGGCTCGTCCTCTACAACGGCGGCACATTCTACATCGATGAGGGACGTCCGACGTCGGGCGCGTTCGAGGCGACGGTGCGGAACCTGCGCGAGATAGCCGCAACGGCGCACTTCACCGTGCCGCGGACCTACATCATGCTCCTGCCCTACCTGCGCGCCGACGCGGTTCTGCGCGAGCGGTTCTTCTCCAGGCTGAAGCTGTTCTTTTATGCCGCGGCGGGAATGTCCCAGCGCGTGTTCGACGAGCTGCAGGAACTGGCCGTTGAAACGTGCGGCGACGAACTCCTCTGGGTGACCGGACTCGGCGCCACCGAAACCGCGCCGTTCGCGCTGTGCACGGCGCAGGCGGGCGCGTGGGCCGGGTTCGTGGGCTTCCCGGCTCCCGGCATGGAGCTCAAGCTGGCGCCGGCCGGCGGCAAAATCGAGGCGCGCGTCCGCGGGCCGAACGTCACGCCGGGATACTGGCACGATCAGTCGCTCACCGATGAGGCGTTCGATGAAGAAGGCTTCTACAGGATGGGCGACGCCATGCGGTACGTCGATCCCGACGATCCTGCGAAGGGCCTCATCTTCGATGGACGGCTCGCCGAGGACTTCAAGCTGTCGACCGGGACGTGGGTCAGCGTGGGACTGCTGCGCGCCAACATGCTCGCGCATCCAGGCGGTTACGTGCAGGACGTGGTGATCACGGGCCACGATGATGAATTTGTCGCGGCCCTCGTGTTTCCGAACGTCCAGCTCTGTCGCGGCCTGTGCCCTGATCTGCCCGGCGACGCGCCGGTTCGTCGCGTGCTCGACGATCCGCGCGTGCTCGACGCGTTCCGGCGCCTACTGACGGAGCTCGCCGCTCAAAGCACAGGCAGCTCGAGCTTCGTGGCGCGCGCGCTTCTCCTCGACGTGCCGCCATCCATCGACGCGCGCGAAATGACCGACAAGGGCTCCTTGAATCAAAAAGCGGTATTGCAGAATCGACGGCAGTGGGTCGACGAGCTTTACGCGTCGCCGCCGTCATCGCGAGTCATCACGGCATGAGCTCGACTCCGGCCGGGTTTGACGTCGAACGATTGTCGGCGATCGACGTCCACGTCCATCTCGAACACACCGGCAGCCGCGTGGACGCCGACGAGGCGGCCGCGAAATACTTCGGCGCGGGCGGCGATCGCGACTGGAACACGCTCGCCGACTACTACCGCTCGCGCCAGACTGGCTGTGTCGTGTTCACGGTCGACGAGAAGCTCACCGGACGGCCCCAGGTCTCAAACGACGCCGTCGTCGAGTTCGCCGCGCAGAACGCAGATATCGCGATGGCGTTTGTCAGCCTCGATCCGACGCGAGGCGCTGATGCGGTCCGCGAGGCGCGGCGGTTGGTTGCGGGGGGCGGCGTTCGCGGCTTGAAGCTTCATCCGCCACTGCAGCAGTTTTTTCCGAACGATCCCGTCGCGTATCCGCTCTATGAAGTCTTCGCGGAAGCGCGCCTTCCCGTGCTCTTTCACACCGGGCACAGCGGGATCGGGACCGGCATGTCTGGCGGCGGCGGCGTCAGGCTGAAGTATGGCCATCCGATGCCGATCGACGATGTGGCGGTCGATTTCCCCGACATGCCGATCGTCATGGCGCATCCGTCCTTCCCGTGGCAGGACGAAGCGATCTCCATCTGCTTGCACAAGCCGCAGGTCTACATCGATCTATCGGGCTGGTCGCCGAAGTACTTCTCGCCGACGCTCGTCCAGTATGCGAATACGCTTCTCAAGCACAAGGTGCTGTTCGGCTCCGACTACCCGTTGCTGACGCCCGATCGCTGGCTCGCGGATTTCGCGAAGATCGGCATCCGCGACGAGGTGCGGCCGCTTATCTTGAAAGAAAACGCGATGCGGCTGTTCCGGCTGTAGTGCCTGGGGTCGCTGGCTCTCAACCCTTCCAGGTCTCGTTCGTCCAGCCGTCCAGGTCGTAATCGGCGAGGCCCCGGATGGCACCATTAGCGGAGCGCCACACAGAACGCTCTCGAAGATCTCCTTGACCGCCGGCCACGCCGACGTGGCGAAGATGCGCATCGTGGCGGCGTACTTCGCCACTCGAATGCGACAGCCGTCGTCGTCGGTTGCCGGGTTGATTCCGGACAGCTGATCCTAGACGTCGAGGACGATGGTGTGGGCATCCACGCCGAACAGGTCACCAGTCCCGGTTCGCTGGGGCTACTCGGCATGAGGCAAACGCGCGAGGAGTGTCGGCGGCAGTCTCGACATTGGTCCGCTCGGCGAAACCGGAACGGCCGTGCGGCTGAGCGTGCCTGTTTCGACTCCCGTCCCGGCGGGTACCCAAGGTTCGGCCGGTCATCGCCGACGATCACCCTATTGTGCGCGAGGGGCTGAAGCACGTGATCGCCCGCCATCGAGACATTCAGCTGGGCGGGCGAAGCGGAAGACGGCGAAGGCTTCTTCAAGTTGTACCTATCGCGCGCCCAGATTCTCGAGAAGATGAATCTCAAGAGCAGCGCTGAACTCATCTTCTACGCGGTTCAGAACGGCCTGGTGCGCGAGTCCTCACCTGTATGATCCCCGCCACGCGTGACCGTGACGGCACTCAGACGACGAAGCGCTCGGCGGTCAGGAGTCGCCCGGCAATACTCTGCTGCAATCGGACGACGTTGACCATCTCGCGCGCCGCGAGCAGACGAACCTTTGTCTGATACGCCGGGTCGACCCCCGGGCATGCGCTCAGGATCGTCAGGGCCGCAGTCTCGAGATGGCGAAGAGACTCGCGAACGAGCACACTCGTCATGTCGCCGGCATTGGCGCCCCTATCCGATCGGGAGAGCTTTTGGTGTCGGAGGCTGCTCGATTCCATCGCAAAGACGTCTATCGCCATGTCAGAAAGAGTCGCCAGCAGTGACTGCTCTCTCTCCAGCCCACTTCCGTAGACGTCGAGGGCGGCGCCAAGCGCCAGCCAGAACAGCTCCTTTCCTGCTGTCACCGGATCGTTCGAGGCTCGATCCTCTCGCGCCCGAATAGCGTCGGGTGTCGATCCTCGTCTGATTTCCTGGACCGTCGAGATCAAGTCCGATTCGCCGCAGGCGGCGCGCTTCAGCAGCGCCCTCCCGATGAGCAGCCGATTGATCTCGTTGGTTCCTTCGAATATCCGATAGACACGTGCATCTCGGTAGGCGCGCTCGACCAGGTAGTCGCGGTGGTACCCGTAGCCGCCGTGAATCTGCACGCCCTCATCGGCGATATACCCGAGCGCCTCCGAGGCATATACTTTGACCATCGCACACTCGGCCGCGAACTCCCTGACGGCTTCGAGCCGACCTCGTTCACCATTCCTTGTGGTCGCTGAAGCTCCTTCGATCAGCCCGACGACCCGCCAGACCATCGATTCCGTGGCATAGAGCCGGACCGCCATATCAGCGAGTTTCTGGCGTATCAGGCCGAGAGCGCCGATCGGACCACCGAATGCCACTCGCGATTTCGCGTACCTGAGGGACGTGCTTAGCACATCCTTCGATGCGCCGACCGCGTAAGAACCGACCTTCAGCCGCCCGAGATTAAGGACGTTGAACGCGATCGCGTGACCGCGGCCCACTTCACCGAGGACGTTCGCGACAGGGACTGCTACGTTGTCGAGGAAGAGCGGAGTCGTCGAGCTCCCGTGGAGTCCCATCTTCGCTTCTTCGGCACCCGTGCTCACGCCCGCGAAACCCCTCTCGACGATGAACGCCGTGAAGTGGGCGCCCTCGACCTTGGCGAAGACGATGAAGAGATCCGCGATGCCCCCGTTCGTGATCCACGCCTTCTGTCCGTTCAGGATGTAGCACGTGCTGTCGGGCGTGAGCTGTGCACGCGTCCGAATCGCCAAGGCGTCCGATCCAGCTTGAGGTTCCGACAGTGCGTACGCAGCGATCATCTCTGCGGCAGCGAGGCGAGGCAGATACCTTCCCTTCTGGTCGTCGCTGCCGAAGAAAACGATCGGCCACGCGCCAATCCCTGCCTGACCGCCCAGGGTCACGGAGTACGAGGCATCGCGAGCCAGGGCCTCTTCTGCCACCATGACCGACGCGAGGTCCAGCTCCATTCCGCCAAAGGCCTCGGGAATGGAAATGCCCGGCAGCCCCAGCTCGACGGCCTTCCGCAGCAGTCTCGCGAGAACACCGGGCTCTTTGCGATGCATCGCCGCTAGATTCGGCGAGATATCGCGCGTCCAGAACTCATCGATCATCCGGACGATGGCGGCGTGCTCCTCGCGCAGGTCCTCGGGGGTGAAAACGTCCTGCGGGGCCGTCGGCCGGACCAGGAAAGAGCAGCTCGTCATGGGCACGGCAAGAGGTCGCGCAGGACCTCGACGCTGAGGGCGTTCACCGGTGGGGTGTCGATGGAGACGACGGCGACGTTGCCGTCCATGGTAACAGTCACTCGTTCACTCATGATTGGACCTGAGATTCTGGCGGTATGTCTCCTTCAACCCGAGCACGCACAGCCATGAGACGAGAGCGAGCACGGCCGCGTATGCCGTGACCCACGTCGAGGTCGACGTGGCGTTGACCTAGCTAGGTCCAGTCGACAGGCGGCGGCTGCAAAAATCCGTCAAATCGAAAATTTATGACGCGCCCTTCTGGAGGCGGCGAAACCGCGCGGCGCCGCGCAGCGGATCCAACTTCGGATCGACGTCCATCGCGTACAACCACGCCGAGTTCTCGGCCGACGCACGCTCGAGCTCGTCGAGCGCTCGATCGCGCTCGCCGAGCGCCAGGCGAAACGCTGCCATGTGGTACGCGTCCACGTACTCCGACCGGCGCAGGGCCTCCAGACCTTCTAAAATCGCGCGCGCGTCGCCGTGCTGGCCCAACCTGGCTCGACACACGCCCTCAAGCGCCCGCAGCCACGGCAGGCCAAGCGACAGGATCGACGCCACCTGATACTGCGCGAGCGCGTCCTCGAGTCGTCCGGCACACTGGAGCGCCTGCGCGTAATCGACGCGCACGACGTGAAGGTACGGGTGCAATTCGACGGACTTGCTGCCTAACGATACGGCCGCTTGGAAGTCGCGCTTCCAGCAGCGGACCAGGACTTCTGCGGCCGCGAGCGTTGGCAGCAGCGGGTCGGCCTGACGGCCGCGGCCGAGAATGTCGAGCGCCTCATCGAAGCGGCCACGCGCGCCGTACAGCATGCCGAGCCGCACATACGTCGATCCCAGCGCAGGTTTTTCCTCGAGCGCCCGCAGGAACTCGGCCTCCGACTCGGCGTAGCGCCGCTCGAATACGCACAGGCCAAAGGCGCGGTTGCAGCGCAGCTCGGGCCGAAGGCCGCTGAGGATCGCCGCCTGTTCGTTTGCTTCGAGAAAGCGCGGATACATCTCGAGCGGCGGCCGAATCCCAAAAATCGCCAGCGCCAAGTACGAGGCCGAGAGACCCTCGAACGCGCGGAAATCCGATGGACTCTCCCCGATGGCGCGCTTGAAACACTCGATCGCGCGCTCACAGCCGGTGCGCGTCCGCTGGCTCCAGAAATGCCATCCCTGACGGACGAGCTCGTCGGATCGCGGCACCTCGAGCGCATACCCGAACTTGGGGCGGTGGACGATCCAGCGGCCGTACTCGCCGAGACATCTTCGGACATCGCCGAGCGTCACGTCGATGGTGTGGCGCGACACATGAGTGCCTTCCCACGCCTCCGCCATCATCTCCTCGTACCCGACGAACTCGCCGTGATGCTGCAGCAACACGCGCAGGCTGTGGAACGCCCGCAGCCTGAGCCGAATCTCGACGCCCTCACGCGCCAAACGGGACCCAGTGGTGTCGAGCAGGAACGGGCCGAAGGAGTACTCCATTGAGGCCGACTATTGTGCAAGTTTTTGACGGTTTTTTGCGCTGCCCACCCTCGTTGCTTGCCCGTACAATCGCGCCACGTCAATCAACGGGAGAAGTCATCTTATGCGCGTCTGCCCCACCGGCTCCATGTAAAGGGAGAAACGGTAGTGGATTACGCCTATGGGCGGGGAGTAGACTCCCTTTTCTTAGCGTCGCGCTTTGGGATGGGTGAACCCCCTCGCCTTCAGGCGACGCCTTCAGGAGGCTTGCGATACGATGCGCGACCACCGTCGAGCTTCCCACGCGGTGTATGGCTTGCACTAGGCGATTAAGGGCAAGACGTCGCATCACCTGTTGCAGGATCGACGAAAGCTGCGGGCGGAGTTCTGGGGTCGGCACCTGTGGGCGCGTGGCTACTTTGTGTGCAGCAGCGGGAACGTCACGGACGAGGTGATTGCGCAATACATTCAGTTCCAAAGTGCCGAGCCCGAAGACGACGACCGCTTTCGAGTTACCGAATAGGGAAGCCTGCATCAGCGGCGCGGGCGACCCTTTAGTCGACTTCAGTCGACCGTTGAATCCCTCGCCTTCAGGCGAGGGTTGTTCAAGAGGAGCCTTCCATGGCCTTGTCCGTCGATCGCCGAAGCTTTCTGGTGTCCCTCCCCGCTGTTCTCGGCGCGCACCGCCTGATGGCGCAAGGGGGGGCGCCGCAGATTCGTGTGAACGGACTGAGCCAGCTGACCCTCACGGTGTCCGATCCCAAGCGCTCGATCGACTTCTACCAGGGGCTGTTCGGCATGCCTGTTCAGGCGCGGCAGGGGACGACGACGTACCTGAGAATCGGCGCCGGTCCCAGGTTTCTCGCCATCGTGCCCGCGGGGCCCGGCGAGCGGCCGAGCATCAGCCGCTTCGGCATGGGTATCGAGCAGTTCGACGTCGACAGCATCCTCACGATTCTTGCGCAGCATGGCGTCACGCTCGAGGAGGGCGAAAATGCCGCGAGCCCGAAGGTCGGACCGATGAAGGTCCGCGTGGTGACGCGAGGCAGCACGCGCGAGATGTTCGTGGGCGATCCGGCCGGCATCGTGTTCCAGCTGCACGATGCGAGTTACTGCGGGGGCAGCGGGCCCCTCGGCAACATGTGCCAGCCGGAGCCGGCGCCGACCAAGGGGCTGCTTGCGGTGAAGGACATGAGTCACTTCACGATCTCCGCGCCGAGCGCTCAGTTCTACCCCGCCCTGTTCGGCATGCCGGTGCAGGCGATGCAGGCGACGACGCCCGCATACGGAGTGGGACCGGGCGTCCATTTCCTGATGTTCACCGGAGGTGGCGGCGGGGGGCGCGGCGCCGCGCCGGGCGAAGGAGCGCCGGCGGCCGGACGCGGCGGAGCGCCCGCGGCGGGCGGACGCGGCAGTGGTGCGCCGGCAAATCCGACCATCGATCACGCCTGCCTGGGGATGGACGGCTTCGTCCCCGAAGCGGTCACGAAAACGCTCACCGGCTTCGGCATCAAGCCGGGAGCCCGGTCAGACGGAGCGCTCGTCACCTATATCTCGCTGCGTATGGAAAACCGGGGCGGCGCGCCGGTCACGGGCACGCCGGAGCTGTACTTCACGGATCCCGACGGCCTGGCGATCCAGCTTCAAGACACGAAATATTGCGGCGGCGGCGGGTACCTCGGCGACATCTGCCCCGGGTAGCCCATACGGCTACTGAAAGGGGTTGACGACTCGGCTTCGAGCCTTTCTCAAGGAGGCACAGCGACCAGACAGGTATCGATTCGCGACCTGGGCCCGATCATGTTCGACTAAGGAGGAATCAGCTCATGTTGAAACTGCGCGCAGTTTGCGTCGTCATCCAGCTGGTCGTCGTCCCGTCCGCGGCGTTTGCTCAGGCCTCGATCACCGGTATCGTCAGGGATACGTCGGGGGCGGTGCTCCCGGGTGTCACCGTCGAAGCCTCCAGCCCGATATTGATCGAGAAAGTCCGCACCGCCGTCGCTGATGCGACCGGCCAGTACCGCATCGTCAACCTTCGCGCCGGCACCTATACGGTGACGTTCACGCTGACCGGGTTCAGCACCGTCAGGCGCGAAGGCATCGAGCTGACGGGGGCCTTCGTCGCCACGGTGAACGCCGACATGAGCGTCGGGACGCTCGAAGAGACCGTCACCGTCACCGGTGAGTCGCCGATCGTCGATGTCCAGAGCGTGCGGCTGCAGACGACCATGAGCAACGACACGATCAGCGCTCTGCCATCCTCGCGGGCCTACAACAGCCTCATGGGGCTGATGCCCAATGCGGTCGCGGCCGGCGGTGCCGCCTCGGATGCGCAGACGGTTCCCGGCATGGTCGTGTTTGGGGGCGCTGGTGGCCGCGGCAACGAGGGACGTCTGCAGCTCGACGGCTTGAGCGTGGGCTCGGCGTTCAACGGCGCCGGGGTGTCCGCGTACATCCCGGACGTCGGGAACGCGCAGGAAATCACGATGGTCGCGTCGGGCGGCCTCGGCGAAGCCGAAGTCGGCGGCCCCACGATGAACATCGTGCCGAAAGAGGGCGGGAACACGATCGCCGGTCAGTTTTATACCGCCCTCGTGAGCGAGGGGATGGTGGGCAGCAACTACTCCCAGGAATTGAAGGACCGCGGCCTGACCACGCCGGGTGAACTGGAGCAGCTCTGGGACTTCAACCTCGGCATCGGCGGGCCGATCATGAGAGACCGTCTCTGGTTCTTCGCCGGCGTGCGCGATGAAGGCAGTCATCGGTCCGTGCCCGGCATGTTCGCGAATGCCAACGCCGGAGACCCGACGAAGTGGACGTACGTGGCGGATACGTCCCGGCCAGCGGTTAACGCAGCCTCCTATCGAAACCTGTCGCTGCGGCTGACCGTGCAGGCGACGCCGCGCAACAAGTTCAATGTGTTCTGGGACGAGCAGGCGCCGTGCGAGGGAGGAGCGACTCCCGACGTGTCGCCGGACGTTTCCGCGTGCCGGCGCTCCGGCGACGGCGAGTACTTTGCCGGCGGCACGGCGGCGCCCACTCCGCGCGCCAGCGCGACGCTGGCGCCGGAAACCGCCGCGTATCGCGCGTTCGGGCAGCGGGTCCGACAGGTGAAGTGGACATCTCCGGTGACGAGCCAATTGCTCCTCGAGGGCAGCGGAGGCGCCTACTGGAGCCGGTATGGCGGCATGCCGATGCCGGGCTCGAAGACGACCGACCTGATTCGCGTGGTCGAGCAATGCGCGACGGGCTGCCTCGCCAACGGCAACATACCCGGCTTGACGTACCGTTCGGGCAACTGGTCCTCGAATATCAACATGTCGGTCAACTGGGCGGCGGCCGCCACGTACGTCCTTGGCGCGCAGAGCATGAAATTCGGGTACCAGGGCGCGCTCCTCTATCAACAGTCGAATAACCTCACGAACTCCGAGTACCTCCAATACCGCACGAACAACGGGGTGCCGGATCAGATGACCCTCACGATCGGCAATTTCTCCTTCGGCGGACGCGTCCGCGCCGACTCCTTCTACGCGCAGGATCAGTGGACGCGAGGCCGCCTGACGCTGCAGGGCGCCCTGCGGTACGATCACGCCTGGAGCTATTTCCCGGAGGTGCAGGTCGGCCCCGTCCGGTTCTTCCCGGATCCGGTCGTCTACCCGCTCACGACCGGGGTCGAGGGCTATCACGACCTCACGCCACGCGGAGGCATCGCGTTCGATGTCTTCGGCAACGGGAAAACGGCCATCAAGGGGAATGTGGGCCGGTATCTCGAAGCCGCCCAGAACGGCGGCCTCTTCATCGACTCCAGACCGGTCGGACGCCTGGTGACGACGACGACCAGGGCCTGGACCGATACGGACAAGGACTTCGTGGCCGACTGCGACCTGTTGAATCCGGGGGCACAGGATCTTCGCAGCAGGGGCGGAGATGTCTGCGGCGCGAATGCGAACCAGGCATTTGGAACGCCGGTCTTCGACACGACGCAGGACCCGGCGTTGCTATCGGGCTGGGGGATCCGATCAGGTGACTGGCAGGTGGGCCTGGCGATCGAACAGGAACTGCTTCCTCGCGTGTCGCTCGAGGTCGGCTATCAACGGCGCTGGCTTGTGAACTTCTACGCCAGCGACAGCCTCAACCGGAGTGTGGCAGACCACACGCAGTTCGGCATCAATGTTCCCGTGGATGCGCGGCTGCCTGGTGGCGGAGGGAACGTGCTCGGCGGACTCTACAACGTGACCGCGGCCGCGGCTGCGCTCGGCGCCAACAACTTCGTCACGAAAGCGGGCACCTACGGCGACCAGACCCAGGTGGCCAACTCGATCAACATGAGGGTCACCGCGCGGCCGGGGAGAGGACTGTCCCTGCAGGCCGGCTTCGGCACCTCGAATACAAATTCGGATTACTGCGAGATACGGAGCCAGCTGCCCGAATGGACCGTTGCCAATGCGCAGAACCCGGTCAACCCCTGGTGCAACACGTCGACCGGGTTCCGCACGCGTTTCACCGGCTTCGGGTCGTACACCATCCCGAGGATTGACGTGCAGGTTGCCGGGACGATGAGGAGCGACCCGGGAGGAGACTTGGACGCGAACTGGGCCGCGCCCAATTCGGCCACTGTCGGGCTGAACCGGCCCTTCGCAGGCGTCGGGGGTCAGACGGTGACGGTCAACCTCATCGAGCCTGGCACGTTTTTCGGTGATCGGGTCAACCAGATCGACATCCGCGTGGCCAAGATTCTCAGATTCGGGCGTACGCGAACCAACGTCGGGGTCGACATCACCAACATCACGAACGCGGCACCGGTGCTCACCTACAACGAGACGTTCATTCCGGGACAGGCGGGCTGGTTGACGCCGACCTCAGTGCTGCAGTCGCGTTTCATCAAGTTCGGCGTGCAGGTCGATTTCTGACGAGAAGTTCCCGCTGAAGCCGGACGCTACGTACCTCAGTACATGGTGTCCGGCTTCCTGGCCGCAGCCTCGGCGAAGGCGGTCGGCCAGACTGTCTGGCTCACCTGGCGCTCAAGGTCTCGATCAACGCGATGGAACTCGGCTTGGGCCTCGCGGGATGTGTGGCCAGGAAGACGCCCTCGGCCCACGTCAACGGTGTGCGGCCTTCCTTGTCCTTGACGTCGAGCTTTGCGCCCTTGTCCACGAGGAACCGGATGATGTCGTCCGACCCCCGGTTGGCTGCGCCGTGGAGTGCCGTCAGCCCCATCGAGTTGACCGCATTGACGTCCATTCCGAGCGAGTAGCAGAGCTCCACCGCTTCGAGCAACGCCTCCGGTCCCTCGTCGTACGTCTGGTAGAAGACCCAGTTGACGCCCGCCGCGGCCATCAGGGCCGTGGTCCCCGCCACCGTCGGAATATGCGGGTCGGCGCCGTGCGCGAGGAGCAGGCGCATCACGGTGAGATCGCCCGACAGCGCGGCGGTCAGGAAGGGCGTCTGACCGGTGAAGTCCACCCACGAGAGCGAGCCAGTACCCTTCAGAAAGTGCCGTTTGAACGGCGGGACTTCCTTCGTTCTCACGTTGAGGTCGGCGCCCCGTTCGATCAGGACCTTGATCAGATCGACAAACGGCGCGCGATCGATGCTGTTTTCCTGCGTGTTGGCGTCGAAGTCCTGGTTTCGTGTTTCGACGGCCGACCATAGAGGCGTGCGGCCGTACCAATCGCTCGCGTGAATATCCGCCCCGCGATCGATCAGGAACCGGGCGACGTCGACATGATTGTTGGTGATCGCGGAGATCAGCGGCGGGATGCCGTTGGCATCGGCCTGGTTGACATCCGCCCCGCCCTCGACGAGCGTGCGCGCGATGTCGAGGCGGCCGTCGCGCGCGGCATAGAGGAGCGGCGACAGGCCGCCTGGAATCGGGGTTCGCAACCCGCGCTCGGGCAAGCCGCCCCGCACGATGCCAACACCGTGCCCGAAGCCGGGCACCGAGTTCGGCAGGACCCACGCCGGCGTGTCGCCGACTCTGGTCTTCGCGTTCGGCTGCGCGCCATGAGCGAGGAGCAACCTGACGATGTCGGGATGATTCTCCCGCACGGCTACCATCAGCGCCGTCTGCTGAAACGCCGGTTCCCTGGCCTCGACCAGCGCGCCGCGGTCGAGGAGCAACGTGACGCCGGCGCTGCTGCCCACGCGCACCGCCGCCATCAGTGCGGTCTCTCCGGTCGGATCGGAAGAATTCGGATCGGCGCCGGCGTCGAGCAGCAGCCTGATCATCGCCGTGTTCGCGTTCGCGCAGGCCAGGAACAGGGGCGTCACGCCGTATCGATTGGCGAGTCTGGCGTCTGCGCCGGCCTCCAGCAGCAGCCGCGCCGTCGCGAGATCGTCCTCGCGGACAGACCAGAGCAACGCCGGCGTGCCGTCCTTCCCGGGCGCGTTGACATCCACTTTCTGCGCGAGCAGCGATCGCACGGCGGCGCCGTCGCGCTTCATCACGGCGTCCGTGAGCCGCGAATCGCCTTGTCCCGCCGCACTGACGCCGGGCCACGACAGCAGCATTCCTACGAGCGACGCGATCCTCAGCGACCGAAGGCTTCCGGGGGCTTTGCAGTCCATATGTCCTCCGCCCTTCTAAGGAAACCGCAATCGTCGGATTGTAGCTGCTCTGGCGGGGAAACTCGACTGGTAGTTTCGAGCCGGAAGAGACGCGGCCACCGGGCCGGACGCCCATCGATCGGTCACGGACCTGCGGCGTCCTGCCGACATGTCGCCGGAGACGCGGGTTCCCGCGCCGTCGACCCGGTTCGCGGACGCGGCCGGTTTGCGGCCGGACGTCACGACGTGACTGACAAAGCGCTACTGGAACCCGAGCCCGAAGGGCCTTGCCCTTGCAGTTCCCGTGTCCCGGCTCGACGTATCGGTTGAAGCGTCTCGCCGGCGCATTCTCTTATATGCTCTCCAACGGAGATGGACCGCATGAAGAGACTGCTTGTTTTCGTCTGTTGTGTGCTCTGGGCCGGCAATGCCGCGGCGCAGAACCTGGTGTTGACGAACGCCCGCATCCTGGACGGAAAGGGCGGCGTCATCGAGCGCGGCTCCATCGTCGTGCGCGACGGCACGATCGTGTCGGTTGCGGTGGGGACACCGGATGCGGCGGGCTCGCGCCTGCTCGACGTCAAAGGCATGACCGTCCTGCCGGGGTTCATCGACGCGCATCGCCACCCGATTGGCGGCGGTGCCGACTGGCTGAAGACCGAGGCGCCCGCGCGGATGCAGGAGTTCCTCGACGCCGGGTTCACGACCGTGCTCTCGGCCGGCGACGACGTCAACACGGCGATTCCGCTGCGCGAGCAGATTGCCAAGGGTGCCATCAGGGGACCGCGTCTGATCGTGCTCGGCCGGGTTCCGACAGCGGGTGCGGCGGCACCGCCTCCCCCCGCTCGGGGCGCTGCGCCGACGGTCGGCAGCGGCGGGGGCGGACGCGGGGATCCGGCGCGCAACGTCGCGCTGCGGACACCCCCCGCCACGCCCCCGGCGGCGGTTCCGCCCGACCAGACGCGCGCTACCGTCGAGAAGATGGCCAAGGCCGGCGTGGACGGGATCAAGACAGTGATCCAGGTGTCGCCGGGCGGGCCGGAGAAAGCGACGCTGACGCTGATCGTGCAGGAGGCCAGGCGCTTCGGCATCCCCGTCGTCACCCATGCGGTCAGCGTGGACGACACCATCGCCGCCGTCGAAGCCGGCGTGCAGTCGCTGGCGCACACACCCCACATCGGCCAGCTCTCGCTGGCACAGGCGCAGATGGTGGCGAAGGCCGGCATTCCGATGATGTCGACGCTCGGCGTGTTCGTGCCGTACTTCGACGCCAAGAACACCCCGCTCTTCCGCGACCGGCTGCCGTTCCCGTGGGAGACGCTGTCGAGCGCCGGCCAGGGGCCGGTGAACGCGCGGCTGGTGTGGGAGGCCGGGATCACCTACGGCTACGGAACCGACACCAGCTGGCTGCCGCGCGAGTCGCTTGCGCTGGAGCTCCGTCCGCTGTCGCTGACGTTCTCACCAAAGGATATCGTGTCGATCCTGACCAGCCACGCCGCGACGGCAACGCTCAAGCGCGACCGCGGCACGCTCGAAGCCGGAAAGCTCGCCGACATCGTGGTGCTGAACGGCGATCCGCTCGCGGACGTATCGAACCTGCTGAACGTCGCGGTGGTCATCAAGGGTGGCGAGGTGGTCGTGGACAAGCGGTAGTGAGCGAAGGACGGTTCGCGCTCGTCGCCGCCCAGGAACAGCAGCTCGCACGACCAGTAACCGCCGTTCAGCAGGGTCTTCGTTTCGGCCGATCGCGATGTTCGGATGATTCAGCGCGGCGAGCACCTTGGCTTCGCGGTCGAACCTGCGGGCGGACGAGGCCGCCGGACTCGGTCCAGTTCCTACACGTTCAGGAGAACGATCGGTTTGACCTTCGTTCGCAGGCCTCGATCGAAGGTGACGAGCGTCAACTGCCCGGTCGCAGCAAAGGCGGCGAGATAGGAATCCGCCCAGTGCCTGGTCGCCGGTGTGCGCAGCCGCGTCAGTGTCCGAAAGCGCTGTTCAAGGCCAGGGGGCTCGTCCATGAAATCAACGCGTTCATCCTGCTGCCACCTGTCGTACGCGCTCCACGCCTCGGGCTGGCTCATCACCTCGTCGCCCATCACAGCGCGGGCGGTCAGCAACCGCAGCAAGCCCAGTTGTGTGAACCTGCAGAACGTCAGGCTCGAAGACCCATCGACCGAGCCAAACCAGCCGACGGCCGTCGTGTGATGCGCGTGGCCCTCGTACGTGAGCGCGACCCACACGTTGATATCAGGGAAAAGCGATGATCTCGTAAATGCGGGCATTGTCGAGTTGCACGGAACCAGGTCGTTTGGATCGAACGATCGGCAATGAGACCCTCCCACCGGCCTTTCGTCGTGTGGGCTTCAGGACTTCCTTCACGCCGCGCAGAATCAGGGCCCTGGTGGAACGTCCCTCGCTAGCCGCGCGGCTTTTCAGGCGTCGGTACATGGCATCGGGGATATCGACGGTCGTTCTCATCCACCAATTGTGCCATATTTATGGTCACTGAACATTCCGTGTCCCATTTGCTGCGAGCCCCGCGGTGACGACCATCGAGGCTGATGATGTCCGGGCCAATATCGGACGACTTTGGTCTTCACGTATCGTGGCCCTGACTAATTCCGATCCTCGGGCGACGGCAGCCGCGCGGCGAATCGTCCGAACGCCACAACGCCTGGGAACGTATCCGCGTACAGCACAACCCCCGTGTACTCGACGAAACCTGACTCGTCCTTCACCGACCCGACTCTCCCGCCGTTGACAAAGAAACTCACGGCAGCTGACCTGCCGCCCTGGGAGGCGCAGACAATACGCAGCCGATTCTTTGTGGTAAGTCCTGTAATCGCTCCGCCTTGATTTGCGCCACCCAGTTGAATGATTTCCTTGCTGTAGCGCATGATCCCCCAGGCGCCATTGGTGCTCAGAATCGCCCAGTAGCCAGTGTCGCGGCTGCTCAAGCAGCCGAGACCGAGCAACGCGCCTCCCGGTTCGAGTCCGCGGCCACTCTCGACGCTCGCGTCGACTTCGGCCGTCACTTCCGCCGTGCCCCAACCGAAGTTCTGGAGAACGTGGACGGGCCCGGGCTTCTTGAGGTGGAGGCGGTAGGCGCCGTCATCGCAGCCGAAGGAGAAACTGTCGTTCTCGCCACTCGTCCACAGGCAGTCCCTGGGAAAGCTGTCGGTAGTCGGCAGAGTCGCGGACCCGCGCTTTCGCAGGACGGTCGCAAAGTCAGTGTGCCTCATCGATGTCGCCTGATCGATCGGTGTGACACCGGTATTGCTCCATGCGTAGACGTTGGCGCCTTTGGCCAGGAGCACTTCGGCCACTTCGCGGTTGCCCTCGATCGCCGCCCGGTGCAAGGCCGTCCACTCGTTTGCGTCTATCGCATTCGCGTGCGCGCCCCTGGCCAGCAGGAGCGCGACGATCGAGTCGTGGCCCGTGGTTACAGCAACGTGCAGCGGTGTCCCGCCGCCCTGGTTCAGTCTGGCGTTTACGTTGGCCCCTCTGTCCAACAGCAATTCCGCTAATTCCTCGTACCCTCCCTGTGCGGCAAAGTGCAAGGGCGTCCAGCCGGCAGTTTCCGTGGCACTCACGAGACGAGGATCTTGATCCAACAGGGCTCTCACTCGAGCGACGTCGCCTGCTCTGGCGGCCGCATGGATTTCACCCAGCTGCTCGCAGGCAACCGACATGGTCAACAGGATCATTGAACAGAGCGTGCTGACGATCGTTGCTCTCATTGCTTACCTGAAAGGGTCGAACAAGTGGAGTCAAGGGATCCGGCGCCGCACTTCGTCGAAGAAGTTCAGCAGGAACGTCGCGTGCAGCGAGCCCTCCGTCTCCTCCGCCGCGGGCCTTGGGAACATCACGACGCGTTTGCCGTCGGCCGACACGTCGAAGTTCTGACTGCTACGGATCCTGCGAATCTGTGTGGGCGACCACTGGCGCGGCCTGCCAGCGGTGAACGTATCGCCGTTGATGGAGTACTCGACGACCATGATCCGATCGTCCCCGCCCAGGAACAGCAGTTCGCTCGCCGCGCGCGACCAGGCCGGGAACTTGCCGCCCGAGGTCGAGATCCTCCATTTGCCGCCAGGCCCCGGGAAGGAGCGCACGAACACTTCTTCCGGGTCCGATTCGTTGGAGGTGTACGCCAGGAACCTTCCATCGGGCGAAAACGCCGGGTCGACTTCCACGATTCGAGGTTCAACCAGAAGGGGCTCGGCCTTGCCGGGCTTGGGCCGCTCCGGGTCGCTCAGGTCCACCGGGAGGGTGTGAATGTCCGGCAATCCCCGTGGCGATTGCGTGTACGCCAGCCGTCCATCCGGCGCAAAAAGACCAGGGCCGGGTAGTAACGACAATGTCCAGGAGCTTTAGCGGATCGCCCGATCCGTCGGCCCGAATCCACCACAACGCCGAGGCGTCGCGGAACACGACATGCTTCGAGTCCGGCGCCCACGCCAGTTCGCCCGCCACGGAACCGGTGAACGTGAGCTGCGTGGGCGTGTCGCGGCCCACGTCGTAGACCCAGACGTCCGTCCCCTTGCTCTCCGTCGCGGTGTACGCGAGCCGCGTGCCGTCGGGCGACAGCCGCGGAACTTCATAGGTGCCCGCCCGCGCCACAAACGGCGTCGTCTTACCCGCGGCGTCCAGCCACATCATCGGGTACGCCGCGTTCTCGACTGTGCCGCTGAGGTAGATGAAGGTTCCAGTTTGGGAGAACGCAAATTGCCCGCCGCCGTCAGCGCCACTGTTAGCAGTAGTGCTGGCAGCGACGTCATCCAGCAGCGGCACGGGCGTGCCGCGGATTTCGAGGCGTGCCGGATCGAAGGCGACGCCGAAGAGCGTGCCTTCGTGCATGTAGAGCAGGTCGCCGGTCGTGCCGGACGTGGGCAAGTAGCGCGGCCAGTAACCACCGTTCAGCAGAGTTTTCGTCTCGCCGGTTTCGAACACCAGGACGTCGATGCTCAGATCCTCCAGGCTGGTCACGCTGGAGGGTGCGGCGTTGAACAGGACTGCGCGCGCTCCCAACAGGACCTGGGGAAAGATCTCGAGGCCAGCCTTCGCCTTGAGCGGCTGCGCTGCGCCTCCCGCTGAGGGCAGCCGTATGAGGCCTGCCGTAGAGCCGAGGATGATGTTTCCATCGTCGCCCCAGCTGGCACCCATTAAGCCGGGGGACTCGCCGATAGTGACGGCGGAGCCACCTTGCACAGCCACCTTCCTGACAACGCCCGCGGCGAGGAACCCGATCCACTCGCCGTCGGGCGAGAAAAACGGAGTCGAAAGAGTTCCCCCAACCTCAGTCCCCGCCAGTGGGGTGGCCACTGCTTGATCCAGCCGCCGCGTGAACAGCTGTCGCGGTAGGACGGTGCCACGGCCCGTGAACACGAGGCGCGTGCCGTCAGGAGAAAGAACGGCCGTGATGCGCGGGCCCCGTACAGCATCTGGACCAAGGTCCACGCTGAGGCGCGTCAGCGGGCGATCGAGGGGGCGCTCGGCGCTCCACCGGCTCCATCCGGCAGCGGCCGCGACCGCCAACGCCAGCACGGCGACCGCCCAGGGCGTCCATTTCGGGGCGGGGCCGACAGGCCGCGGCAGCCTCTCCTCGGGAGCCACTCCAGCGATGACGCGGTCCAGGACGATGCGCGCCTCGCCGATATCCCGCAACCGGGTCTTCGTTTCCCGATCTAGACACCGTTCGAGCAGCGTGCGAATCGGCTTGGGTGTCGCCGCCGGGAGTTTTGTGAACTCGATCGGCATGCGCAGCACGTCGGCCAGCGTGCGCGACAGACTCGGACCTTCGAACAGCCGTTTGCCCGTCAACATCTCCCAGAGGACCACGCCGTAGGACCAGATGTCCGCGCGCTTGTCCACGGGAAGGCCCTCGGCCTGTTCCGGGCTCATGTACGACGCGGTGCCCAGGATCGTCCCGGCGAAAGTGCCCGCGACAGTCAGCGTCGGCGAGTTACTGAGATCCCCCGACGCCGCGGGCGCAGTCTGCACCATCGCCGCCAACCCGAAGTCGAGCACCTTCACCAGGCCTGCCGGCGACACCATCACGTTGCCCGGCTTCAGATCCCGGTGCACGACGCCCCTGTCGTGCGCCGCCTCGAGCGCCTCCGCGATCTGGCGCGCGATCTTGTACACCTCCTTGGCGGCGAGCGGACCACGCGCAATCATGGACGCGAGCGTCTCGCCCGGCACCAGCTCCATCACCAGCGCGCGCTGGCCACCGGATTCGACCAGGCCGTGGACGATCGCGATGTTCGGATGATTCAGCGCGGCCAGCACCTTGGCTTCGCGGTCGAAGCGCGCAAGCCGTTCCGGATCGCTGGCGAAGGCAGGTGGCAGAACCTTGACCGCGACCTCGCGCTCCAGTTGCGTGTCGCGCGCGCGATAGATCTCGCCCATGCCGCCCGCGCCGAGCGGGGCCACGATTTCGTACGGGCCGAGGCGCGTGCCGGGGGAGAGGGCCAAGCTCAGCCTCGCTGTGGATTATACGCGCCCGGCGAGTGTCGCCCCAGGGGAGGCCTGACCAGCCACGACGCTGAAGCGCGACCGCGGGACGCTCGAAGCCGGCAAGCTCGCCGACAGCGTCGTCGTGAACAGCGATCCGCTCGCGGACCGTCTCGAACCTGCTCAACGTCGCTGTGGTCATTAAGGGCGTCGAGGTGGTCGTCGACAAGCGGTGGTCAGCACCAAGAGTCGGGGATGCTTTGTCGCTTGCGCGCGGATCCGGCCGGAAACTGGCTGCGACGGCGAACCGTTGGAGCGGCGCGTCGCACGCGTCAGACGGGAAACCGCGTCGCAGGCGCCGAGATCCGCCGCAGCGTCAAGGACCTGCGGCCTGCCGCCGACACGTCGCCGGAGACGCGGTTTCCCGCGCCGTCGACCCGGGTCGCGGTCGCGGCCGGTTTGCGGTCGGACCCTACGGCGAACTGACAAAGCTGCACTTGCAGACGCGAGGAGCAAGGCCGGCAAGGCCACACGGAATTAGCGCTCAGCCAAGTTTGAGTCCACCCGGAGCCAGCCGGGCAATCAGGGCCAGAACCTGCGGCTCGCGATAGCCGCGCCCTGCGCCAGCGAGCCGAGCTTGGCCCAGACGACATCCGAGTCCACGCCGCCCGACCCGACGTGAATGCTGAAGCCGCAGTCGACGCCGGCCATGACGTTGTCGCGGCCGACGAGCTTCGCGTACCGCCCGATCCGCTGCGCGACGAGCTCCGGGTGCTCGATGTAATTGGACTGGCATTCGATGACGCCGGGTATCAGCACCTTGCCTTCCGGCACCTTGACCGTCTCGAACACCATCCACTCGTGCCCGTGGCGCGGGTTCGCCGCTTCGAACTGGATGGCGTGCGGCTTCGCCTTCCACACGACGTCCACGATGTCCTGCAGCGGCACGTCGAAGTGGTGTGGTCCCGGATAGTTCCCCCAGCACAAGTGCATCCGGACCTGCGTAGCCGGAATGTTCACGAGCGCCCGGTTCAGCGCCTCGATGTTCAGCTCCATCCGCTCGCGAAAACCGGCGAGGTCGAGGTCCCTGAACTGCGTATGGCGTCCCATTGCCAGGTCGGGACAATCGACCTGCAGCGTGACGCCGGCGGCGACGATCGCCTCGTACTCGTGGCGCATCGCGTCGGCAATCGCGAACACGTAGTCTTCGGGCGTCCGGTAGTATTCGTTGCTGAAAAAGAACGCGGTCACCCCCGGCGACGCCGCTGTCAGGAACCCGCGCGCTCCGCTGTGGGCCTTCAGTGCCTTCTTCAACCGTTCGGCGTCCTTGCGCGGCGCCTCCATGTCGCGCACGCTAATAGCTCCGTTGCAGGCGGGCGATTTGCGGTGCTTGCGGCCGGGATCGGCTGCCACACGCGACTTCGTTTCGGGCAAGGCCTCGATGTCCTGGAACACGTAAGAGGTGGTGGCCGCTCCACCAAAACCATTCAGGCGATCTTTGATGTAGGTCGCATAGCTGGGCTTGCCCCACTCGCCGTCGTTGACGATGTCGATCCCTGCCTTCGTCTGCCGCGCGACGACCTCATCCACTCCCCGGGACACACGTTCTTCCAACGCCGCCTTGTCCACCGGAATGCCGTCCTCCCGCGCCCACATCAAGTCCCTCAAATCGTCGGGCCGTGGGAGGCTGCCGACGTGCGTGGTGAGAAAGCGGCCATTGGTAGCCATGCGTGTCCTCGTGTGGTCCGGATGTCGCGTTGTCGGGACAGAGATTACTTGATTGACGCCGACTTGTGAAAAACCGGGGACCTCGGGACCCCTCAGGCGACGAAGCAATCGAAAGGTTCGCTGGCTGAGCAGTATCGCCGCACCGAATCTTTCGAAACGTCGCGGAAACCGGTTGGTATAATCGCCGCTCGCGGTCGGGCCAATAGTGGACCAGGGTTTCGGTAAACAGCCTGCGGGCAAACCCATGTCGGCCGAGCAGCGCGACACCGTCACGCTCGAAGACATGACTGCGGCTTGGCACCAGGCCACCGAGGCGCTCCGCGACAGCGAACGTCGATACCGTGACCTCGTCGAGTACAGCCTCGGCCTGATCTGCACGCACGACCTGACGGGCACCATCCTCTCCATCAACCCGGCTGCGGCCCACTCGCTCGATTACCGCCCGGAAGACGGCATCGGCCGGAACCTGCGCGATTTTCTTGCACCCGAGAAGCGCGATCTGTTCGACGAGTACCTGCAGCGCATCCGCGAGCAAGGCCACGACGAGGGGCTGATGAGCGTCGTCGCCCGGAACGGGATCACCAAGATCTGGCTATACCGAAACGTACTGTCGGACCGTCCTGCCGGATCGCCGTACGTCCTCGGGCACGCGATCGACGTGACCGATCGTGTCGCGGTCGAGCGGACCTTGCGCCAGAATGAACGGGCGCTGCGAGCCGCGCACGCGGAACTCGAGGGGCGGGTGCAGGAACGGACGGCGGAGCTGGTACAGGTCAACGATCGTCTCCGAATCGAGATTGCTGAAAGGGAAGCGGCCGAGCGGTCTCGGGGACAGGCCCTGATCGAACAACGGGACACGCTGGCATTTCTGGCGAACCTCTCCGACCGGTTGGCGCCGCTTGTCACGTTCGAACAGGTCGCCGACCTGATGCGTCATCTGCCGGTGCCTTTCCTGGCCGACGGTGCCATTGTCCATGTTCTCGAAGCCGACGGGTCGATTCGGCTTGTACGGGGGATACATGCCGAGCTCGTGCTGCAGCAGCCGGCTGACGCCCAGGAGCCCGCCGACACCGCAGGATCCCCTGGCTCCCACCCCTCACACCTGGCGCGAGTCATCGCCACAGAAGCCGTCGCCATTCTTGATGCGCACGATCTGGCATCGCGGCCGATCGGACCGGGTACCTCAATCAGCGCGAGCCTCCGAGCACGTGCGGCAGCGATGCTCCCGCTGATCGTCGATGGCAGGGTCAAAGCGGTCCTGACTCTCCTTTCGAAGAGCGAAGGTCGCTTCAGCGGGTCGGGCGCGCTGGTTCTCGACGACGTCGCGCGCCGTGTCCGACTGGCGATGGACCGGATCCAGCTTTACCGGGAGGCGCAGGAGGCCAACCGGCTCAAGGACGAGTTTCTCAGCACGCTCTCGCACGAGCTGCGCACGCCGCTCAACGCGATCTTTGGCTGGGCCAGGATTCTCCAGACCCGGAGTCTCGACGACAGCACGGCGCACGCCGTCGCGGTCATCCAGCGCAACGCGGAGGCGCAGATCCGTCTGATTGAGGAAGTGCTGGACGTCTCGCGAATCATCACGGGCAAGATGGCTCTGGCGATGGAGATTCTCGACGTGGGCGCGATCGTCCGCTCCACGATCGACGTGGTCCGACCAGCGATGCATGCCAAACGAATTCGCTTCGAGGAACGCATCGGGAACGTGCCGCCGGTCTTCGGCGACCCCCATCGGCTCCAGCAGGTGTTCTGGAACGTCCTCTCGAACGCCCTGAAGTTCACCGGCAAGGAGGGCGCCATCATCGTGAGCCTGCGCAGCATACCGGGGTGGCTCGAATTCGAGATCCTCGATACCGGCGTCGGTATTCGCCGCGAGGCGCTGCCGTTCGTGTTCGACAGGTTCCGACAGGCTGATTCGTCCATGAGTCGGACTCATGGGGGGTTGGGACTCGGTCTGGCCATCGTCCGACATATCGTCGAGCTCCATGGCGGTACGGTTCGAGCGGCCAGTGCCGGCGAAGGAAAGGGTGCGACGTTCACTATTCAGTTGCCGATCGCCGACCGGGCCGATTTGAAGGTCCGAACGGGCCCGACCAAGGGGCCACTGGGCGAGGACGGTGGTTTCAGGCTCGGCGGTCGCACCATTCTCGTGGTCGAAGATCATGACGACGCCCGCGAGCTCATCTCGGCCGTGCTGGAAGGTGCCGGCGCGCGGGTCATCGCTGCGGCATCGACGGCAGAAGCCATCGAACGCGTGAAGGATATCCGCCCCGACGTGCTCGTGGCCGATCTCGGTCTGCCGGGCGAAGACGGGTACGCCCTGTTGACTCGATTCAAGGCGCGATATCCGGACGTCCCCGCCATTGCGCTCACGGCGTATGCACGGTCGACCGATCGGGATCGAGCGCTCGCCCACGGGTTTCGGCGTCACGTAGTCAAACCGATCGATCCGAAAGCGCTCGTCGAGCACATCGTTTCGGTGCTCTGACGCGTCCCTCAGGTCAGAACAACCACGCTCCGCGTGCCATGAACGCCGCGACGAAGACGATGGCCACCACGAGCGCGAGCTCGACCGTGTTTATGAGGCGGAATGCTTCGAGCGAGAACTGGGGCAAAGAGGCAGGAAAACGGCCCCTAATCCGAGCGCGAGCGTGAGAACGTGGATGGCGGAAAGAAGGGCCGCGGCGACCACGACGGAGTGTACCCAGGTTGCCGTGCTGCTCGCAAGGAACGGACACGGTCAAGTCGGCTCGAACGGCCCGCCTCTGCTCAGGTCAGCGCCAGATACTCGTGCGCCAGCCTCACCATCATCGAGCCCTCACCGACGGCCGATGCCACGCGGTTCATCGCGCCGGCGCGGACGTCGCCGGCGGCGAACACGCCGGGCACGCTCGTTTCGAGCGGCAGCGGCTCGCGCGGCTCCTTCCAGACGCGCGCGTACGCCTCGGCCGCCATCAGGTCCCGTCCCGTGAGGACGAACCCTTTGTCGTCGCGCAGCACGTTGGGCGGCAGCCACTCGCTTCGTGGACGGGTGCCGATGAAGACGAACATCGCATCGGCTTCCTCGACCTGACACGCCCCATCGTCCAGCGACCTGAGCGCAACCCGTTCCACGTGACCCTCGCCTTCGACCCACGCGATCTCCGTTCGCGGCCGCAGCCGAATGTTTGGCGTCTTCTCGATCTGCTCGATCAAGTACTTCGACATGGTGTCCTGCAGGCTCGCGCGGCGTACGACGATCTGCACTTCTTTCGCGTAGCGGGACAGGTACATGGCGCCCTGGCCCGCTGAATTCCCGCCGCCGACGACGAGCACGCGCCGGCCGCTGAAGGCCGGGGCCTCGGTCGTGGCGGCGCCGTAATAGACTCCAGCGCCCGTATGTTCGGCGACGCCGGCCGCCGGATGCTCGCGATAGATCATGCCGGTGGCCGCCAGCATCGTGCGCGTGACGAGCTCGCGGCCGTCGCCGAGAGTCAGACGTTTGTAGCCCGCGTCGATCGAGACCCCGGTCACCTCGAGCGGCGCGAGGAACTCGGCGCCGAGCCGCTGCGCCTGCGTCAATGCGCGCCGGGTCAGCTCGTTGCCGCTGACCCCTGCCGGAAACCCGAGGTAGTTCTCGATTCTCGAGCTCGATCCTGCCTGCCCGCCCGCGGCGTGCCGGTCGAGCAGCAGCGTGCGAAGCCCCTCCGAGGCGCCGTATACAGCCGCGGCGAGGCCGGCGGGGCCGGCGCCGACGATCACCAGGTCGTAAACGTCGAACGCCGCCGACAGCGACCGACCGAGCCGCTCGGCAACCTGGCGCGGTTCGGGATCGCGCAACACGGATCCGTCTTCGAAGAACAGCGCCGGCACTTCATCGGCGGCGAGCCCGCCCGCGTCCATCAGAACGCGCGCGTCCTGGTCGCGGGCGACGTCGAGCCACCGATAGGGGATCAGACTGCTCGCCAGGAAGTCCTTGATCGCGTGCGATCGCGGCGACCATTGATGTCCAACCAGCCTCAGCCCTTTCGCCTCGGGCAGACATTCCGCCTGCCACGCGTCGAGGACATCGTCGATCACCGGATACAGGTGCTCCTCGGGGGGATCCCACGGCTTCGACAGGTAGTAGTCGAGATGTGCTTCGTTGATGGCCTTGATCGCCGCCTCGATGTCCGAATACGCCGTGAGGAGGACGCGTCGCGCCAGGGGGTACATCTCGCGCGATCGGGCGAGCACTTCGTTTCCCAGCATGCCCGGCATGCGCTGATCGCTCATGAGCATCGCCAGAGAATCGCCGCGGCTCTTCAACTCGCGGGCGGTCGCCAGCGCTTCCTGCCCCGATGCCGCGCTCATCACCGTGTAATGCTCCCGATAGCGGGAACGAAGGTCGCGGCGCACGGCCGCGAGCACCTGTGGATCGTCGTCGACGACAAGGAGGACCGGTTTGTTCACGCTTTCACTCCCACGTCGTCGACCTCGGCCGTTGGCAGCGCGACGCGAAACTCTGTTCGGCCCGGACGCGACTCGACAGCGATTTCGCCATCGTTGTGGCGGACGAGCCGCCGCACGATATCGAGACCCAGGCCGGTGCCGTGACCGAGCGGTTTGGTGGTGAAGAACGGGTCGAAGATTCGCTCGCGAACCTGTTCGGGGATGCCTGGTCCGTTGTCGACGATCCGCACCACCACCTGGCGACCCTCGCGGTTCGCCACGACGTCCACGCGGCCGGAGTCCGGGATGGCGTCGAGCGCGTTGTCGATCAGATTCGCCCAGATCTGGTTGAGCTCGCCGACGAAGCCGCGGACGCGGGGCAGGTCGGGTTCCGCTTCGACGACGACCGCCGCCGATTTGCCTCGCGCCTTCGAGCGGAGCACAGCGACCGTGTTGTCGAGACCCTGAATCAGATCCACCGGCTCCGCGACGGATGCCCGATCCATGTGTGTGAAACCCTTGATCGCCATGACCAGACCCGAGATGCGCATGGCGGCGTCCTGAATCTCCGATGCGAGACCGCGAACCGAACATCCGGCGGCGGCCGACTGCAGTGCGGCGTTCAGCGCCTGCTTTTCAACCACGCCAGCGATGAGATCGAGCGCCTCGAACGTCACGGCGGTTTCGGCGAGGGCCTCGGCGCTGGAGGTATCGAGGTCGTGCCCGGAAAGCCAGTCGGCGATGGTTTCCTCGCGTTCGGCCTGCTCGATGGGCGAACGCACGCCGGGCGTGCGGGTCGCGAGGCAGGCCTCTCGAACCGCATCTATCGCTGCCAGCTGTGCCTCGGTCAGCTGGCACGAGCCCAACGCGCGCATCGCCCTCTCGGCATCCTCGAGTCGGTCCTCGAGAAGCGCGGCGCTGCGCTCGATGGCGGACGCTGGATTGTTCAACTCGTGCGCCAGGCCTGCGGACAGTTTTCCGAGCGAGACCATCTTCTCGTCATGCAGAGCGCTCGAGGTGAAGACACGCGCGCGATCGACCATCGTGTGGACCAGTATCGTCGTAATCTCCTGGCAGTCGCGGATCATCTCGTGGAAGTCGTCGCGGTGGACGGCGAGAATCGTCGCTGGTTCCTGGGCGACGGTATCGGCCGGTGGCGCGACCAACCGGGAGTAGGGCAGCATGCCGGTGACGTCGCCCTCGCCCCATTCCATGATCTTGTGCAGGCCGGCGCCGCGGTCGACAGAGATGGCGATCCGTCCGGAGAGCACGATGAACAACCCGTCGGGGCTGGCGCCCTTCGCGGTCAGCACGTCGCCGCTGTTCAGGTGCCGGAGGGATCCGTGCGTGGCCAGCCACGCCAGCTCGTGTCGAGCCGCCGTGCCGAGCGTCTTGTGCGTGGCCAACCGATCGACGAGATCCCCTGCCGTCAAGAGCCTGCTACCCCGTTGCGAGTTGAATCGTACATCGCCAGCGCGTGGACAGCCAATTGTGCCCTGGCGATCGCCGCGGTGAGCCGGCGCGACTCGCCGCGGCGCGTGACCTACTTGAGTGGGATGAATGCGAGACCGTTGTTGGCATTCATCGGGATGACGAGCTGGTTCGCGCCCGAGTCGTAGCACATGGAAGCAGGGTTCGGAATGTTCTGGGCGATGAGCTCGGCCGTCCCCCCGGGGCGAATCCTGGAGACGCCGCCGTTGACGACGCTGCTCACGTACTTGGTGCCGTCAGCCATGATCACGAGGCCGTCGTTGCCGGCCTGCGCCGCTTTTTCTGTCTTCAGCAGCTGGCCGGCAGGTGAGAACGTCAGCACGTCCTCGTTCCCGATGTTGATCACGACGATGTTGCCTTGGGGGTCGAAGGCGATGCCGTTCGGCTGCCGTAATGGCGCGCCCTGCACGAAAATCGAGGCGGTTCCGTTTGGGGCGATCTTCCAGACCTGCCAGGTCGTCGCGTCGGGATTCTGTCCGCCGGCGCCGGTCTGCGTCCCGTAGATCGTGCCGTCGTCGGCCACCTCGATGTCGTTGAACCCGGTGGAACGCTCGATCCGGACTTCGCCCGCGGGAGCGCCGGTCTTCATGTCGAAGCGACGAATCACCGATACCGCCGTGTCGGTTGGAGTCGTCCCACCGTCGCGGTCCGCCACGTACAGCATGCCGTTGGCGATGTCGCTGCCGAGCGGCTCGTTCAAGACCAGCGGCGGCGTGAGACTGGCGCGCTGCTCTGGAGGCTGGATGCCGATCCATCGGGCCGTATGAACCGATCCGTCGTGGTTGATGAACGACACCCACGCGTTGTTGGTCTGCACGTTCTGAGCGACGCCGCGGTTGGGGACAACAATGAGGTTGCGAACCGGGTCGTAGGAACAGCTCTCGGCGGAATAGATGGCGCCGTACACTTTCACGTTCGAGGACATCGCGGCCAGCGATCCGTCAGGAGCCGGGTTGATCGGAAGGCCAAGGGCGTTCCCGACGAAATACGGCTGCGGCTTCTGCTGTGGCTGCTGGGCCATCAACGAGACCGCGGGAATACCGATCGTCAACGCTGCGGCGCAGAGCTGCGCAGTCATACGTGTCATTGCTCTTCTCTCCATGATTTGGTGCTGCCTTTCGCCTTGGCGGAGTGTCCGCGCACGTCGCATTGTGGCACATTGACATGGTTGCGAACCAATTCGGGCGCGCAGCTTTTTCGGATAAACGGACCGAGAAGTCGTGAGGCAGGGGAGATAATCAGGATTCATGATCGGGTTGATCGTTCTGGTAATTCTCGGAGTGTTCCTGTGGAAGCTGTGGGCGCCTGGCCTGACATTTGTGCCCGGCTTCGCCTCGTTGCTCGAGCAGCCGGCCGGCGAAAGCGGGCTGTGGCCCTTTCTGAGAGGAGTCGAGAGGATCGGAGGTCAGTACCGCGGCCGGCCCGTCGTGCTGATAGTGCACCACAAGCGGGGTAAAAACACGCTCGGCTACCTAACGGTGGCGATGCAGTTGGTGGATGCCCACGCGGTCAGCAACGGTATCGAAGCCCCCCGGGAGCGGCTTCGTGAGACGGTGGGACGCGATGCGTGGGACGAGCTCGAACTGCGTCACGAGCTGAAACTGTCGTTTGCCGACGGCTGGTTGAAGGCGATGTGGCAGCCGGGCGGATTCGTCATCTTTCCCGGCCGCTTTGAACCGGAACGCTGGGGCAGCGTGCTCCGATCCATGCATGCGGTTGTCACCTCGCTCGAACGTGAAGCACCCGTTGCGCCGCCCCGGTGAGTTCTCAGAACCAACGAGACGGGGGCGTTGCCTCATCGACGTGTTTCGCCGCCTCGACGTAGGCTTGTGCTCGGGCACGATCCGCCATCGCCGAGATTTGCGCCGGATCGATGTGGGGGAGCGCGCCGAGGCGCGCCTCGGCGTTGGGAGCATCAAGGGGGGCGAACGTCGTGCGCGCGCGATCGTTGAACAGGAGAAGCGGAGCCCAGGCTGCGAGTAGCACCCATGCCGCCGTCAATGTCTGGCTGGCCCCTCTCGTGACCGTACGGTAGCGCTGGAGCTCGTCCAACGCCCTCGTCTGTTCCGTGCCAGCCCCATCAGGTGTCTCGCGGATCAGTTGCTCGACGGATGGCGCGAGACGCTCGACGGCCACCGCTCCGAGGAGGCTTGCTCCGACCAACCCACCTTGAATCAGCACGCAGAGAACGAGCGCTCTCGGCACGCGCGAACTGCGCAGCAGAAGCAGCAGGATCAGCAGCACCGACGCGATCGCCTGGGTTGAGGCGGCGATGACATCGATAGCGGGAACGGCAAGTGCCGCGATGACGGGCATGAGGACGAGGCCCGAGGCGCCAGTGTCTCCCTGCAGGCCCTGCCAGAGGTCGAGCTGATCGGCCAGCATGAGCACGTCGCGCCAGAACGCCGCCAGCGGCTGAAGCTGGCTGAGGATCAGGAGCGGCAGGCCAACCAACGTCAGCGGGAAGAGGATCATCCAGCCGTCCAGGCCGGATCCTGCGGACGCACCTGAGTGTTGGCCATCGGGGAGCCACGTCGTTCGCGCACGCAGCAGATAGAGCGCCGTGCCGCCAGCGAGTGCGAAGACCGCAGCCAGTTGAATCGACGCGACGCTGGCGAGCCGAGCCATCTCGGCGTCTATCACCCACAACGCGGTGGCCGGCACGATCAGAGCCAGGGCGGCCATCGTCATGCAGGTGGCCGCCAACCTGAGCAGGGCGACGACGAGACGTTCGACGACCGAGCGGGCAAACTGCATTTGTAGCTAGTATCGGCTCAAGCGCGCGGGTGGTTCATGCGGTGGTTGCACCCGGCCGCCGGCCCGCAGCTGGCATAATTACGGTAGGGCGCCTGCTCTGAATTATGATCTCCTGGTAAGTTGAGGCCCGCTCTCCATACTGTTCATATGCAGCGAACACTTTTTGAGAAGATTTGGGACGCCCATGTGGTCACCCAGGAACCGGGCGCGCCGGCGGTCCTCTACGTTGATCTCCATCTGATTCACGAGGTCACCTCGCCGCAGGCGTTCACCGGCATGCGCCAGCGTGGACTCAAGGTGCGCCGCCCGGACCGGACGGTGGCGACGATGGATCACAGCATTCCGACCACCGACCGCTCGCTGCCGATCCTCGACGAGATGGCCGCCAGGCAGATTCAATATCTCGAAGACAACTGCAAGACATTCGGCATTCCGTTGCACGGGATGCGGTCTCCGCATCGCGGCATCGTGCACATCATCGGGCCGGAGCTCGGGCTGACCCAGCCTGGCATGACGATCGTGTGCGGCGACAGCCACACGTCGACCCACGGCGCTCTTGGCGCCCTGGCGTTCGGCATCGGGACGAGCGAAGTCGAGCACGTGCTGGCCTCGCAGTGCCTGCTGCAGTACAAGGCGAAGACCTGCGAGGTGCGCGTGGAAGGCCGCCTTGGCCGAGGGGTGTCGTCGAAGGACATCATCCTGGCCTTGATCGCCAAGATCGGCATCGGCGGCGGCACCGGCCACGTGTTCGAATACACGGGTCCGGCGATCCGGGCGCTGACGGTCGAAGAGCGCATGACCATCTGCAACATGTCCATCGAGGGCGGTGCGCGCGCGGGGATGATCGCGCCCGACGACGTGACGATCGAGTACGTCGCCGGCCGCGAGTTCGCACCACAGGGCGCGGCCTGGGACGAGGCCGTCAGGCGCTGGCGGAAGCTGCCGACCGACGAAGGGGCGAGCTACGACAAGGCCGTCACCCTGGACGCGACGGACCTGGAGCCGATGATCACCTATGGCACCAACCCCGGCATGGGTATGCCGATCACGCACCGCATTCCCGATCCGACCGCCATCCCCGACAGCAACCAGAGGGCCGCGCTCGAAAAAGCGCTCAAGTACATGGCGCTGCAGCCCGGCCAGCCGTTGCTGGGTCACCAGGTGAACGTCGTCTTCATCGGGAGTTGCACGAACTCGCGTATCTCCGATCTGCGGCTGGCGGCGGGCCTCCTCAAGGGCTCGCGCGTTGCGCCAGGCGTCCGGATGCTGGTGGTGCCTGGCTCGCAGGACGTCAAAAAGCAGGCGGAAGCCGAAGGGCTGGACGACATCTTCAAACGGGCTGGCGCAGAGTGGCGCGAAGCGGGCTGCTCGATGTGCATTGCCATGAACGGCGATCAGCTCGAGCCGGGCGAGTACGCGGTCAGCACCAGCAACCGCAATTTCGAGGGACGACAGGGGAAGGGCGGGCGGACGTTCCTCGTCTCGCCGCTGACGGCGGCGGCCACGGCGATCACTGGTAAGATCACCGACGTACGCACAATGCTGTCGTGACCAGCTCCGGACCACTCGAGCGTCCGGCTTCAGCCGGACCAAGACCATGGCTCACTTCACGAACATCAAGTCGCACGCAGTAGCGATCCCCTCGAACGACGTCGACACCGATCAGATCATCCCCGCGCGCTATCTCAAGGTGACGGACAAAGCGGGGCTCGGCGCCGCGCTGTTCGCCGATTGGCGGTACAACCCTGACGGATCGCCGAAGCCCGAGTTCGTTCTGAACACTCCGAACGCCCAGAGCGCGCAGATTCTGCTGGCGGGCGACAATTTCGGCTGCGGCTCTTCACGCGAGCACGCGCCGTGGGCGCTGACCGGTTACGGCTTCCGCGCCGTCGTGAGCACATCGTTCGCCGACATCTTCCGGAACAATGCGCTCAAGAACGGCCTGCTACCGGTTGTCGTAGACGCCGAGGTGCACGCCGAGTTGATGAATGCCGTGGCGCGCGCGCCGCTGGCCGAGCTGAGTGTCGATCTGGAGCGTCAGCG
>Ga0247825_10000120_pt1 | contig 43862 bp, 39 predicted proteins | sample 13C_Vanillin_Day_FD_194413 | JGI IMG/M metagenome (GOLD analysis project Ga0247825, IMG submission 194413) | Soil microbial communities from agricultural site in Penn Yan, New York, United States - 13C_Vanillin_Day48 | ecosystem: Environmental > Terrestrial > Soil > Agricultural land | place...
GCCCCGGGCCCGGTCGCAGCTCCACCGGCTGCCGTGTCTCCAGCGCCACCACTCTCCGCACCCAGGGCTCCACCTCCAGCGGCGCCAGCTTCGGCGGCGGTAGCTTCGCCAGCTTTGCGTAGGCCGACAGGAACCGCGCCAGCGACTCGCTGCGCCGCTCGATGATCCCCAGCCCCGACCTGGCATCCTCGTCCCAGTCCGGTGGCCGCGTCCCCTGCACCAGCGCGTCCCTCAGTGCCCCAGCGATCGACTGGATGGGCGTCAGCGAGTTGTTGATCTCGTGGCTCAGCACTCGCACCATCCGGCGCCACGCTTCGCGTTCCTCCTCGCGCAGCGCCTGCCGCAGATCCGCCACCACCACCAGCTGATGCGGCAACCCTCCCTGCCGGAATGTCCCCCGCCGCAGCTCGTAAGGCCCTCCCTCCGCCGCGAAGGTGCGCGTGAGCCGACGCGGCGCTGGGCCCTCCAGCAGCTCCGCAAGCCCCAGCACCCTCCCGCTCTTGTTCACGAGGTGCGCTCGCGGCAGCCCCAACAGCCGCTCCCCCGCGCGGTTGACCAGCTTCAGCGTCCCCTCTGCATCGAAGGTCAGCACCGCGACGTCGATCTCCTCCATCACCTGCGTCAGCAGCGCGCCCGCCTCCATCGCCCCCAGGCGCTGCTCACGCAGCGTGGCGCCCAGCGCGTTCACCTCCAGGAGCACCTCACCCAGGGGATCGTCCGGACGCGCTCCTCGTCCGCGCACCGAGTAGTCCCCTTCGCGCAGCGCGGCCAGCAGGTTGGCCACCGTCTGCAACGGCCGGGAGATCCGCTCACGCACGGCGATCGCTGCACCCAGGTGCACTGCCACCACCAGGACGGAGACGGTCCACTGCACCTTGGCGCTCACGTCCCCCGTCCACAGCAGCGCCAGGGTGGCAATCGAGCCCGGCAGCCCCGCCAGCAGAGCCAGCAGGAAGATCCGGAGATCGAGCGGCAGCGATCTCCGGGGGCGGCTCACCGCGCTCCCTTGATGCCGTAGTACTGCATTCGGCGGTACAGCGCGCTGCGCGACAGCCCGAGCGCCCTCGCCGCATCGCTCACGTTGCCCTCATGCCGGGTCAGCGAGCGCTCGATGAGGTAGCGCTCCACCTCCTCCAGCGTCATCTCCTCCAGGCGCGACGGGCCCTCGCGGCTGGCGCGCCGCAGCAGCAGATCCTCCGAGGTCACCTCTTCCCCGGTGGCCATGAGCAGCGCGCGCTCCACGGCGTGCTCCAGCTCACGCACGTTGCCCGGCCACGAGTACGCCATCAATGCCTCCAGCGCCCCCTGCGACAGGCGCATCCCGGGACGACCATAGCGCCGGGCCTGCTCCGCCAGGAAGTGCGCGGCCAGCAACGGGATGTCCTCGCGCCGATCCCTCAGCGGCGGCAGCTGTACCTCCACCGTGTTGAGCCGGTAGAGCAGGTCCTCACGGAAGCGCCCCTCGGCCACCGCCTTGGAGAGATCCGCGTTCGTCGCCGAGATGACGCGCACCGACACTCGACGCACCTTGGAGGAGCCTACCGGGTGCAGCTCGCCCGTCTGCAGCACGCGCAGCAGCTTGGCCTGCTGCGTGAGCGGCATGTTGCCGATCTCGTCCAGGAAGAGAATGCCGCCGTCCGCCAGCTCGAAGCACCCGATGCGGTCCGTCTTCGCGTCCGTGAAGGCGCCCTTCACGTGGCCGAACAGCTCGCTCTCGAAGACGCCCTCGGACAGGCCGCCCGAGTTGACCGCCACGAAGGGGCTGTCCGGGCGTCCGGAGGCTGCGTGGAGCCAGCGCGCCATCACCTCCTTGCCCGTGCCGTGCTCGCCTGTGATGAGGATGTTGGCCCCCGAGGGCGCCACGCGCTCCACCAGCCGGCGCACCGCCTGCATCGCGCGGGACTCAGCGAGGAACGGAGGCCGCTCGCCTCCCTTGTTGCGCAGGTGGGTGTTCTCCTCCTCCAGCCGCCGGGAGCGCTTCAGCGCCCGCCTCAGCTCGAGCTGCGTGCGCAGCAGGGTCAGCAGCCGCGTGTTGTCCCACGGCTTCTGCACGTAGTCCCGAGCACCCCCGCGAATGGCCTCCACCGCGCCCTCCACACTGCCCCACGCCGTCATCACCACCACTGGCAGCGTCGTGTCGAGCTGCCGCACGCGGACGAGCAGATCCAACCCCTCGCGCCCGGAGGTGGTATCGCGCGCGTAGTTGAGGTCCATCAGCAGCACGTCCACGTCCTCGGACTCCAACATGGCCAGGACGCCCGCCGGAGACTGGGCCGTCAGCACCACGTACCCGTCTCGCTTCAGCAGGAGGCGCAGCGCCTCCAGCACGTCAGCCTGGTCGTCGGCGACGAGGACGCGTGGCCGCGCGTCGGGCTCGGGCCTCGGCTCATTTCCAGAGGTTGCAGGAGCGGTCTCGGACACGGCATCACCCAGGGGAAGAAGGACTCTGCCAGAAGCCCCTCGCAGAGGGGGAACACGATTCATGGGGTCGGGGGCTCCTCCAGGCAGTCCTGGAGAGCAGTCAAGGGTTCAGTGGGGTTCCTGGATCCAGCCGTCCGCCAGTTGGACGACACGGGTGCCGTAGGCGGCGTTGGTCTCGGAGTGGGTCACCTGCACCACGGTGGTGCCCTCACGGTTGAGGGCCTTGAACATCTCCATGATCTGCTTCGCCTGCGTCGAGTGCAGGTTGCCGGTGGGCTCGTCCGCCAGCAGCACCTTGGGGCTGGCGATCAGGGCCCGGGCGATGCCGACGATCTGCTGCTGCCCGCCGGAGAGCTGGTTGGGGTACAGGTCCTTCTTCCCCACGAGCTGGAAGCGGTCCAGCATGTCCGCGACCAGCGCCTCACGCTCGGAGCGCTTGAGGTTGCGGTACGAGAGCGGCACCTCCAGGTTCTCCGCCACGGTGAGCCCGTCCAGCAGGTGGTACTGCTGAAAGACGAAGCCGATGCTGCTCTTGGCCAGCTCCGCCCGGTCCTTCGGCTTCATCACGTGCACGGCCCGGCCGTCCAGCAGGTACTCGCCGCTCCACTCCGCGTCGAGCATCCCCAGGATGGACAGCAGCGTGGACTTGCCCGCGCCAGAGGGGCCCATGAGCGTGACGAACTCGCCGGGCTGCACGTCCAGGTGGATGCGGCGCAGCACCCAGGTCCGGCCACCCGCGATGGGGTAGGACTTCTCGACATTGCGCAGGGAGATGAGGGGTTGTGACATGGGCTTCACTCCGCTCGAAGAGTCAGTGCCGGGTCCACCTGCGTGGCACGGCGTGCGGGCACCCAGGTCGCCACCAACGCCACGCCCACCAGCACCACGGCCACCCCGGCGAAAGTCAGCGGGTCATGCGCCTTCACGCCGTACAGGAGCGCGCTCAGCAACCGTCCAAGCCCCAGCGCCAGGACGAGTCCCAGCCCCACGCCCACCAGCGTCAGCCGCATCCCCTGCCCCACCATCAGTCCGAGCACGTCCGCCTGCCGCGCGCCGAGCGCCATGCGGATGCCCAGCTCGCGGGTGCGCAGCGTGACGGTGTAGGCGATGACGCCGTAGATGCCGAGCGACGCAAGGACCACGGCCACGCCCGCGAAGAGCGCCAGCAGCAGCATGGAGAAGCGGCGCTGGCTCACCGAGCCATCCACCACGGCCTCCATGGGTGCCACGTCGTAGAGCGGCAGATCGGGATCCACCGAGCGCAGCTCGGCCTGCAGCGAGGCCAGGAGCGCCGAGGGGTTCTGGCGGGTGCGCACCACCAGGTACGCGCCCATGGGGGTCCGCTGCGGCAGCGAGTAGTACGCAACGGGACGCACCGGCACATCCAGGCCCCACTCCCGCACATCCTTCACGATGCCCACGATCGTGGCCCATGGAGCATTCGGGTTCCGGCTGTTGAGCCGGATGCGCAGGCCGATCGGATCCTCTCCCGGGAAGATGGCCCGAGCCATCGTCTCGTTGATGACCACCGTGTGGGGAGCGTCGAAGCCATCCGTGTCCGCAAGCATCCGCCCCCGGACCAGCGGAATCCGGAGGGCCTTGTGGTAGTCCGCGCTCACGGCCCGGTACTCCACGGCTGGGCGGGGCGGATCCGCTGGCCCCTGCATCCTTCCCTCGATCTCGAAGCTCCAGTCTGAGCGGCCGGTGAGCGGCAGCAACGTGGCCAGGCCCGCTGCCTCCACGCCGGGCACCGCCTGCGCCCGCGCCACGAACTCCCGCATCGTCGCTGCGCGCTTGGCCGGCTCACCATAGCGCTCCAGGGGCAACGACAGCCGCGCGGTGAGGACGCCCTGGGGATCAAAGCCCGCATCCTCTCCTTGCAGCACCATGAAGCTGCGCAGGAAGAGCCCCGCCCCCACGAGCAGCACCAGCGCGAGCGCCACCTGGGCCACCACCAGCATGGCGCGCACCCGCCCTGAGCTCCGCCCCCCCGTGCCTCGCGCTCCCTCTCGCATCGCGCCATGCAGATCCGCGCGGCTCGCCTGGAGCGCGGGCACCAGGCCGAACAGCAGCCCCGTCAGCACCGACACCGCCGCGGTGAACAGCACCACCCGGCCATCCAGGCGAACCTCGGAGGCCCGAGGCAGCCCGTCGCCCACGAGGGCCAGCAGCGCATCCACGCCCCACATCGCCATCAGCAGCCCCAGGGCACCTCCCGCGAGCGAGAGGACCAGGCTCTCCGTGAGGAACTGGGTCACCAGGCGTACACGGTCCGCGCCTAGCGCGGCGCGGATGGAGATCTCCCGGCCACGCGCCGCCGCCCGGGCGAGCTGGAGGTTCGCCACGTTGGTGCAGGCGATCAGCAGCACGAAGCCCACCGCACCCAGCAGCACCCACAACGTGGAGCGCACTCCACCCACCGTCTGCTCCTCCATGGACACCACGGAGATCGCCCACCCGCTGCTCTTGCTGTAATTGCCCGGGTGCGCCTCCATGAGCTGCACCGCCACGCGATCCATGTCCCGCTGGGCGGCCTCCACCGTCACGCCGGGCTTCAGCCGGGCCACCACGTCCAGAAAGCGGCTGCCCCGGGCGGCGGGATTGAGCTGATCCGGCGTGGGAGCGAAGGGGACGTAGAGGTCCGTCCCCCGCGGGTACTCGAAGCCGGCGGGCAGCACGCCCACCACCGTGAAGGGCTGGCCTTCGAGCGTCAGGCTCGTCCCAATGATCTCCGGGTTCGCCCCGAAGCGCCCGCGCCATAGCCGGTGCGTGAGGATGACCACTCGCTCGCGGCCTTGGGTCTCCTCCTCCTCGGTGAAGTGGCGGCCCATGGCCGGAAACACACCCAGCGTGGGGAGGAAGGACGAGGTGGCGACGATGGCGCGCAGGCGCTCGGGTGCATCCTGGCCGGTGAGCGTCACATCGGCATCGGCAAAGGCCGACACCGAGGCCAGCACTCGCGGCACCTCACGGTAGTCCCGGTACTCGTGCACCGAGGTCGAGATCCGCTCCAGCCCGCTCGCACGGAAGTTGCCGAAGATGCGCACCAGCCGGTCCGGCTCGGTGAAGGGCAGCGGGCGCAGCAGCACGCCATTCACCACGCTGAAGACGGCACTGTTCGCGCCAATCCCCAGCGCCAGCGCCAGGACCGCAGCCAGCGCGAAGCCTGGACTCTTGCGGAGGACACGAAGCGCATAGCGCGCGTCCTGGACGAAGTGTTCCATAAAGGCCTAGCGCAGGCGCTCGTCCTGCACGACACGCCCGTCGAACAGGCTCACCATGCGAGTCCCCAGCCGGGCCTGCGCCGGATCGTGCGTCACCATGATCAGCGTGGCGCCGCCCTGGTGCAGCTCGGACAGCAGCTGCATCACCGACTCACCATTCTTCGAGTCCAGGTTACCGGTGGGCTCGTCCGCCAGGAGGATGAGGGGATCGCCGGCGACCGCTCGCGCCACCGCCACGCGCTGCTGCTGACCGCCCGAGAGCTGCCCCGGCATGTGCCGCGCCCGGTGGCTCATGCCCACGCGCTCCAGCGCCTTCTCCACCCGCGTCTTGCGCTCGTCGGCGGGCATGCCCCGATACGTGAGCGGCAGCTCCACGTTCTCGTAGACAGACAGATCGCCAATCAGGTTGAAGCTCTGGAAGATGAAGCCGATGTGCCGGTTGCGCACCAGCGCCCGCTCCGTGGGAGACAGCTCCAGCACCGACTTGCCGTCCAGCAGGTAGGTGCCGCGGCTGGCCGTGTCCAGCAGCCCCAGCACCGCCAGCAGCGTCGTCTTCCCGGAGCCGGAGGGACCTACGATCGACAGCCACTCGCCCGGCCGCACCGTGAGGTGCACGTCCGAGAGCGCGTGCGTCTCCACCTCCTCGGTCTCGAAGACCTTGGTCACTCCCTCCAACTGGATGAGCGCCTTCTGCGGCACCACGTCCGCTGCATTGGCGGCCGCTGCCACCGACATGCCGTTGCTGTTCGCGCCGTCCGAAGCCGTCGTGTTCATCGCACTCTTACCCGATCCACCGCGTCCCACGCGGTCATGTCCGAGAGCACCACCTGATCACCCTCGGTAAGGCCCTGCACCACTTCAATGGAGTTCACCGAGCCCCGTCCGAGCTGTACTGGGATTCGCACGGCCTCGTCGCTGTCCGGCTGCAGCCGGAAGAGCGACATCGTGGAATTCGGCTGGGCCCCCGCCGGACGGCCCACGAAGAGCACGTCTCCCAGCCGCTCCAGCTCGACCGTCCCCTCCACCGTGAGATCCGGCCGGGCGCCCCTGGGGAGCTGCTCGGGCAGCGCCACCTCCACACGCACCGTGCCCTGGCTGGCCGCTGGCGCCACGCGCGACACCTGGCCCTCTACCACCCCGTTACGCGTGTCCACCTGCGCCCGCTGCCCCACCTGGATGTCCCGCGCCTGCGTCTCGGCGATCCGCAACTCGGCCTTGAGCCGCTCGGGCTTGACGACCTTGGCCAGCACCGTGCCCGGCGTCACCCACTGTCCCAGCTCGAGCGGCAGCTCCGTCAGCACTCCGGCCTCCCCGGCCTTCACCTGCATGGACTCCACCTGAGTACGGCGGAACCGGGCGACCGCTTTCAATCGCTCGATCTGTCCCAACTGGGCCGCGAGCTGATCGCGGGTGCTCGCCTGAAGCACGGTCAGCCGCTTGCGCTCCAGATCGAGGCGGACGCTGAGCTCGCCCGCCCTCTCGCGCGTCTGCTGGGCCTCCAGGGTGGGCACGAAGGCGCGGTCCAGCAGCGCCACGGTGGCCTGGGCCTGGCGGCCGGCATGGGCTGCCTCGGCCTCCAGGCTGGCGAGGGCGGCCTCCTGGGAGATGCGCTGTGTCTCCAGCTGGGTGCGCAGGGCGATGAGCTCGGCCTCGGCGCTGGCCAGCTGACGCTCGGCCTCGAGCGCCTGGAGTTGCACGTCCGGGTTGGACAGCTCCAGCAGCAGGGTCTCTGGCTCCACGGGGGCGCCGGGACGCACGTGGATGCGCTCGACGCGGCCCGCGGTGTCGGCGGTGAGCCAGCGGATGTACTCGGGGACGAGCGTGCCCGCGCCCTTGACCTGGCGGAGCATGGGGCCGCGCTTCACGGTATCCAGCCACACGCTGCCGCGCTCCACGGTGGGGGCGGCGGCCCGGAGCTGGGAGAGGCCCCACGTCACGCCTACGAGCGTGAGCAGCCCGGCGGCGCCGAAGATCCAGGGCTTGCGGTTGGGTTTGCGAGTCCGAGGGATGTCCACGGTGGGCCCCCATCAGCGAAGCCCGTGCCAGCGCCGGGAAGCGCCCCAAACCCTTGGAATTCCTGGGGATCACCTCCCTCTCCAGGAGGGGGCTGCCCGATTGCGAAAAGTGTCGTCCCAGAATCGGACACTTCGCCCTGTGTCCGGAGATGGGACAAGCCTTCCCAGAGGCGGGCAGTCGCCGACGGCTCGGCACCGCTCCTCAGAGGGAAGAAGCGCACGGGAGCGTTGGCACGCGGCTCGCTTTAGGAGCCCTTCACTGATGGACACCCTCCTCCAGGATCTCCGCTTCGGCCTGCGCCTGCTGCTCCGGCAGCCAGCCTTCACGCTGCTCGTGGTCCTGACCCTGGCGCTGGGGATCGGGGCCAACACGGCCATCTTCAGCGTAGTGAATGGGGTGCTGCTGCGCCCGCTGCCGTTCCCCTGGCCCGAGCGACTGGTGATGGTGTGGGGCCATCACGCAGATATCGGTCAGGAGACGGCGTCACTGCCGGACTACCTGGACTGGCGCGAGGGCGCTCCAGCCTTGGAGCACCTGGAGGCAGGCTCCTCGACCTTCTTCAACCTCACGGGCCAGGGAGAGCCGGAGCGCATCGTGGGGGCACGGACCACTGCGGGCTTCTTCCAGGCGCTGCGAGTCCCGGCGGCGCTGGGCCGCACCTTTGAGCCGGGAGAGGATCGGCAGGGCAACAACCGCATCGTGGTGTTGAGCCATGGCTTCTGGAAACGGCACCTGGGCGCGAGCCCGGAGGTCCTCGGACGAACGCTGACGCTCGATGGCCTGCCGCACACCATCATCGGCGTCGCTCCCGAGCACTTCCGCTTCCTCTGGAACGCGGAGCTGTGGGCGCCCCTGACAGTGGACGCTCAGCTGGGCCGCCGCTCGGACTTCCTCTCCGTCATCGGGCGCCTCGCGCCGGGAGCCACGGTGGAGCAGGCCCAGGCGGAGCTGACCGCCGTGGCCTCGCGGCTCGCGCAGCAGTACCCGGACACGAACGCCCGGTGGACGGCCAAGGTCGTGCCGCTGCACGAGGAGCTCGTGGGGGAGGCGCGTCCAGCACTGCTGGTCTTCATGGGCGCGGTGGGGCTGGTGCTGCTCATCGCTTGCGCCAACGTGGCCAACCTGATGCTCGCGCGATCCTCAAGGCGGCAGCGGGAGCTGGCGGTGCGTGCGGCGCTGGGAGCGAGCCGGGGGCGGCTCATCCAGCAGATGCTCACCGAGAGCGTGCTGATGGCCCTGCTGGGGGGATTGCTGGGGCTGCTGCTGGCGGTGTGGGGAATTGACGGGCTGCGGATGGCGCAGCTCAGCCTGCTGCCCGGCCACTCCGAGATCGGTATCGACGGGTGGGTGTTGGGCTTCACGCTCGGGCTGTCACTGGCGACGGGGGTGCTCTTCGGGCTCGCTCCGGCGCTGAACCTTCCTGGCCGCGATCTGGATGGAACGCTCCGAGCAGGAGCGCGAGGGCTCACGGGCAGCATGAGCCTCCGCCACCTGCGGGGGTGGCTGGTGCTTGGGGAGGTGGCCCTGGCGTTGGTGCTGCTGGTGGGTGCGGCGCTGCTCCTGCGCAGCTTCGACCGGCTGCAGCGCGTGGACACGGGCTTCACCCCCGAGGGCCTGCTGACGCTCCGGGTGATACTGCCGCAGACGAAGTACCCGGAGGATCCGCAGCTCACGGCCTTCTATCAGCAGTTCACGGACCGGGTGTCGGCGGTGCCCGGAGTGGAGTCCTCGGGCCTCACCAACGCGCTGCCGCTGGGGGGCGCACCTGCCTGGAGCTTCGGCATTGAAGGCGAGACTCCGGCCGCCAACGCGGTACAGGACGCGGAGGCCTTCTCGGTGAGCCCCGATTACTTCCGGACAATGGCCATCCCCTTGCACGCCGGGAGGCTCTTCGAGCCGCAGGATGGCCCCACGGCCCAGCGAGTCGTGCTGATCAACCAGACGCTGGCGCGCCGGTACTGGCCGGGACGGGAGCCGCTGGGCTCGCGAGTGACCGTGGATGGAACGACATGGGCCACGGTGGTGGGCGTCGTGGGGGACGTGCGCGCCGACTCGATCCAGAAGGAGCCCTACCCTCAGCTCTACTTCCCCTTCACCCAGATGCCTCGGCGAGCGATGTTCCTCACGGTCCGGGCCGCGGGAGAGCCGATGAGCCTGGTGGGCTCGTTGCGCCGCGAGGTGACCGCGCTCGATCCGGACCTACCGCTGTCGGACGTGCTCACCATGGAGCAGCGCCTCGGGAGCGCGGTGGCACAGCCGCGGGTGAACGTGCTGCTGCTCGGAGGCTTTGCCGTGGTGGCGCTGTTGCTGGCGGGGATCGGTATCTACGGAGTGATCTCGCAGATGGTGGCGCAGCGCACGCGGGAGATTGGTATCCGCATGGCGCTGGGCGCGAAGCCGGGGGATGTGCTCCGGCTGATGATCCAGCAGGGCATGACGCCCGCGCTGGTGGGAATCGCGCTGGGATTGGTGGCGGCCTGGGTGGGCTCGAGCCTGCTGGCGAGTCTGTTGTACGGCGTCAGCGCGAAGGATCCGCTCTCCTTCCTGCTCGTGCCGGTGTTCTTGATCAGTGTGGCACTCTTTGCGGCCTGGCTGCCCGCGCGCCGGGCGGCGCGGGTGGACCCGACCGAGGCGCTGCGACAGGAGTAGGCGGCGCTCATCACTCTCCAAGGACGGCAGAGGTAATCCCTCCAAAGTCCCGACGCGCCGGGGTGCACTCACGCTCACCCCGGCGCGTCGTCTTTTCAGCGCCACGTGCGCGGCTCACGGATGGATGCTGTCGATCAGCAGGCAAGCGCAGGCGACGACATGGAAGGCCATGACGGAGCACATGATGATGAAGGGGTTGGAGTCGTTCTGAGTCTGAGAGCCAAACATGGTGAGTCTCCTGAAGAGCGTGCCCGACCGCACGCACTCCCTCACAAAGCAAGGCCCAGGCCAGCACTGCGAAGCTCCGGGCGTGATGAGACATGGGCGAGGACGCGTGAAATGACGCGCGCTTACGCGCCTTTGCGGCTCACGTCCCGATGAGCTCCCTCGAAGCGTTCAAGACACCGTGTCATTCGTGGGATGTGGCGCATCGGGAACGGACAATCTGTCAACAGAGAAGAAGAACACCGAGCGTGGGTTCGATTCAGGCGCCTACCTGTTGTGGATTCCTGCCCGCATTGCACATGCCGCCCCACGGCTCTCATGCCACCGCGCCAAGCGATATGCTGTCTCCATGAGAAAACTGCTCTTCGGAGTGATCGGTTCAGCACTCTTCGCGATGGCCTGCTCCTCTCTCGCCCCGGGCTCCCCCGGCCGGCCCAGGAGCGTCAGCGACATGCAGACGACTCAGAGGGATCAACCCAAGGATCCTAATGATTTCGTGGCGGATCCCACGATCGGCAGTGCCCCTCCCCCAACCACCACCGAGAAGCCGCTCTGCCAGCTGCAGTGCGGTCCCAACATGCACTGCGACGCCTCCGGCTTCGTCGAGCGCTGCGTGCCCAACGAAGAGAAGAAGCAGTAACGCGGGACTTCCTCCAAGCGCTGTACAAGATGGGGCTGCTCTCCGTCGGCGTCGCACGAAGCCTCTGGCCTCTCGCTCTTCCAGGGACTCCATGTATCACGTGTATCATTGTTTTTCAGTGCTGTAGGGTTCCAGACATGTCGCACAACCTGTCAGGTTGAAGTGATTAATCTCAACCGATACAACGGAGCCATGACCGCTCGGTTCAATCTGTTCACGCCTGAGGTCCATGAAGATCCCTATCCCGTCTACGCCGAGCTGCGGCGCCTCCCGGGCCTCACGCAGGTGGAGCCCGGTGGCTTGTGGGCAGTGAGCCGCTACGCGGACGTCCAGCAAGCGCTCAAGAATCCCCAGGTCTTCTCCTCCTCGGGGTTCCAGATCGCCCTGCAGCCCGAGTGGCTGGGACGCCCCAACCCGATGAATGACTCGATCCTCGTCAAGGATCCGCCCCAGCACGCGCGCCTGCGGACGCTCGTCACCCGCGCCTTCGGGACTGCAACCCTGACCCGGTTGGAGTCGCATATCCGCGCCTATGCCCAACAGGCTGCCGCCAAGATGCCGATCGGCAGCCCCGTTGACTTCATCCAGTCCTATGCCCTGCAGATCCCCGCCAACGTCATCGGCGAGCTGCTCGGCCTGGACCCCTCGCTGCACGGGCGCTTCAAGCGCTGGTCGGACGACATCACCAGCACCAGCTCCGTGCCTCCGGACGCCCATGCGTGGCAGACCCAGGTTCGCGCCACCTACAACGAGATGGAGGAATACCTGAGCGGCATCATCGCGCAGCGCCGCCGCCAGCCCAGCGATGACATGGTGAGTGATCTGCTCACCGCCCGCGTGGACGGCGAGGCCCTCTCGGACAAGGATCTGCTGGGCTTCCTGGTGCTGCTGCTCGTCGCAGGCCTGGAGACCACGGTGCATCTCATCGCCCACTCCGGGCTCATGCTGGCGAAGCGGCCGGAGCTGATGGAGCGCCTGCGCGCGGACCGCTCGAAGATCCCTGCCTTCGTCGAGGAGATGCTGCGCTACGAGTCACCCGCTCAGGGAGTCCTCCGCCTGACCATGGCGGAGACGGAGCTGAGCGGTACCCGCCTGCCGGCCTTCACGCCCGTGCTCCTGCTGCTGGCCTCCGCCGCCCGTGACGAGAAGCAGTTCCCGGACTCGGAGCGCTTCGACATCGACCGTCCGGGCCCGCAGAACATCCCCTTCGGCCATGGCATCCACTTCTGCCTGGGCGCCCCCCTGGCGCGGATGGAGGCGCGGATCGCCTTGGAGGTGCTGCTCGACCGGTGCGGCGGGCTGACCCGCGACACCGCGCCCGTGCAGTGGAATCAGTCCATCATCGTCCGTGGGCCCACGGTGCTGCCGCTGGTCCTGCAGCCGCCCCGAGGGTGAGGCTCAACCCCGGGCCTTGGGGACGACGGAGAAGCGCTGGAGCTGCGTCAGCGGCTCCTGCCACCCGGGCTTGAGCGCCACGGCCTGGCGGTAGTCGCTGTAGGCAGCGCGCATGTTGCCGAGCAGCTCGTAGGCGACGCCGCGCGTGTAGTAGGCGATCTCGGGCCGCTCGGGCTTCAGCTCCAGCGCCTGGCTGGCGGCCGCCACGGCCTCGGTGTCGCGGCCGAGGTTCACCAGCGCGACGCCCTTGTTGACGTAGGCTTCAGCGAGACTCGGATTGAGCCTGATGGCGGACTCGTAGCTCTCGAGCGCGAGTTGGAGCTGCTTCGCATACATGTGGAGGATGCCTCGGTTGACGAAGGTCGCGGCGCGATCTTCCGGCGCCAGGGTCCGCTCCTCGAGCGCTTTGTTGCACGTCTCGACGCCGCTGTCCGAGGCATGGCCGGCCCTGGCGTATTCGTAGCATTGACGGCCGAACCCGCTACCGATCACCTTGACGGACGCTTCCGCAGGAACCGAGACAAGCGTCACACCCGCAAGCGCGGCGCCAACAACCCACAGTTGCCCCTTACGCATGGTGCCCACCTCCCATGAATGAGGGTGGTTTTACCATGAGTGCGAATCCCTCCGTGAGCAGCCGGGCCCCCCGCAAATGCTGCGCACCGGCCTTCAGGCGCGCAGAAAGTGCGCGCCGGGAGGGCTCTTGCCTTCTGCCCGTCGCTCGGCCTGGTCCTTGCAATCCCCCACGCAGGATTGATGCCGCTGGGGGAGATACCCGGCCTTCATCAGGGAGAGCGCATGCCATTCAAGCCAGAAGACACCTCACAGCAGTCCCCTCAAGTTCCCTCCAACGGAATGCCCCAGGGAACGGTAGCCGAGGAAGGACGGCACACAGGTGTTGGCGAGTCCGCAAAGGAGCTGAAGCCAGGCCAGTTCCTCATCCTCGAAGGCAGGATCGAGAACCGCCACCCCGTGGCTATCGGCGGTGAGGCTCCGCCCTCCGGGAGCTGGCTGGTCCTCTCCTCGCCTCTCCAGATCAGCAAGCTCCTGACTCGGGAGGTGTACCTGCTGCACAAGCTCCTGCCCGCGGGCACGAAGGCCCTGCTCCATGGCCGCCTCGTGCTCCGCGAGTATGGCGGTGTCGAGACGCCTCGGCAGGCCTACGCCGCGATCAGTGGGATCTCGGATCTCGCCGCTGACGAGCCCTTCTTCGACGGAGAGCAGTTCTGGAGCCGGGAGATCGATGAGCCGCTGCACATGCTCGTCATCGGAGAGGCCCACCTGGTGGATGCGCCCTCGCGCCTCCTCGTGCTCGAGGACGCCCGGCAGATCGCCCATGTGGGGACCTGGGGAGGGCTGCTGCCTGCGTCCGAGGGCCCCTTCCAGGGCTTCTACGCGAAGGTCACCATCGAGCCTCCGTCGCAGGCAGACCTGGCGGCGATCCGCTTCGATGAGCAGCGCAAGCCCGTGGACGTCGCGACCGGTGAGCCGCTGCGGGAGCTCGGCCTTCGAGGGCCCGAGATGCCCCACGCGGACGCGATGTACACCACCTACTGGTGGGATGAGCACACGGAGACTGTCTACGTGATGCTCAATGGCGGCATCGCAGGCTTCCAGAACTACATCCAGTGGGTCATCCACGTGCCTCGCCGCGGGACTTGAGCGGGCTTATAGGCGCCGTCACCCAGCGGCCTCGCTCATCGCGGGCGGAGCGGTGAGCCAGCGGGCAAGGCTCCCGAGCCCCACGGACGCGGTGAGGTACAGGAACGGCAGCCACACTGGGATGCCCAGCACGTGCGCCTCATGGTGGACGAACACCCCCGCGTGCACGAGCGTGATCTCGACCGCGGGTCCGAAGACGGCGGCCAGCGCCGCGATGATCAGGCCGAGCCGCGTTCGATCGCAGCTGGCCCAGCCCGTCAGGAAGATGGCGCTCAGGAGGGCGCAGCGCACGAGCCAGGGCCAGGGCACCACGGTCAGCCAATAGGCCGCGATGAAGAGCCCCATGCCCAGGGCCACCTTCCACGCGGGGATCGGAGGCTCCTCTGGCGCGAGCAACGGCCGCCCGATACCCGTCCCATACGCGCCAGCAAAGAGCAGCGGGACCCACCACGCGGCCTTCGCGAGCACAGGGCTGGTGTAGCTGATGGCCCCGAAGTGCGAGTGAATGGCATCCAGCGCGGAGCCCAGGGTCGCGCCCAGGCCCACGAGGATGACAGCCGCTCTGATGAGACGCTGCCTGCTGACGGGCATGGTCCTCATTGTGCCGCGAAGAACCTCAAGCGGATTTCCCACCGCATGCCTGAAACACGGCACACGCCACCGGAGCGAGCGCTCCAAGGTCCACCCGCCCCGGTGGCGCGGCCGCAGAGCTTCGGGGCAGAAGCCCCAAGACTCCTGAAAGGACGCTTAACCATCAGAGGCTGACAGGGCCAGTGACTCCGAGTCAACCTGTTGGGTCGCTTGCCCGAGTGCTTCCACCCAACGCTCGAGGAGATCCATGAGCGCGCTGCGATCCTCGCCCGCCAGTGGCAGCAGCAGCCGGGCCATGCGTTCCAGAACGATGGAGTCCACCCGCTCGGCCTGCTCGCGCCCCTTGTCGGTGAGCCGCACGCTCACGTGCCGGCGATCGTCGCGGATGATCTTCATCCGCTGTACCCAGCCTGCCTCCTCGAGCTTGTCGAGCATGCGAGACATCCGCGGCATGGCCACCCCCCCCAGCCGCTCGGCCAGCGCGTTGATCGTCAGGAAGCCCTCGGCCCGCAGCCACCACAGCGTCTCGAAGTGAAGTGGTTCGAGCTCCGCATCCGGCGGGGCCGCCAGCGGGCTCGCGAAGATGCCCCGGCGGCCCACATCGATCAGGAGGTGGCGCAACCGGGCCACCTGCACTCGCACCTCATCCGACAAATCGGACATCGGGCAAACCTCCCTCAGGAGCCCCCGTGCCGGCCCCCGGCTGGAGGTCCAGCCGGTCGAAATGCGGGCCCATATGTCCTCAACGCCCGGTCGAGGAGGACATATCGCCCGAACCAGCGGAGCCGGAAGGGGTAGGACCCCGCGGGTCCTGGGGAGGGACACCCTGTCCCAGCGCGAGCAGCTCGGACACGGTGACGAACCGGTAGCCCTGGGCCTTCAGCCGCTCGATGACACGGCCAGCGGCCTCCAGGCTGCCTGGCTTGGGTGCCCACCCATCGTGAAGGAGGATGATGGAGCCCGGCCGGGTGGCCTCGAGGATGCGCGAGGTAATGAGGGCGCCATCCTGGGTCGCGTGGTCATCCGGCACCACGTCGAACGTGATGTGCTTGCGGTGCTCGCGCGCCAGCAGCCAGGGCAGGACGAACAGCTTCTTGCCGAACGGGGCGCGGAAGAGGATCTCCCCCTGTACCCCCAGCTCGCGCAGCAGGGCGTCCGTCCGGGAGATCTCCCCCTGGATGAAGGACGGCGAGCGGAGGACGAGCCTCGTGTGGGAGTAGGAGTGGTTGCCCAGCTGGTGGCCCTCGGCGAGCACGCGCGCCGCCAGCTCCCGGTGGGCCTCGATGTTGCGCCCCACCATGAAGAACGTGGCCTTCACCTGGTGGCGCGCGAGCAGCTCGAGCAAGGCCGGCGTGTTGTCAGGGCTGGGCCCGTCATCGAACGTCAGCGCGACCACCTTCTCCGGCGTCTCCACCCGGACGTACAGCTCCCCGAAGGCCTGGAAGGTGCGCGCCTTCGAGAGCTGCCACAGTCCAATCACCCCTGCCAGGACAGCCAGGACTCCGATTCCCCATCGTCTCCAGCTCATGCCGGCGCTCTGTGCAGGAATTACACCCACGCACAACCCTGCGATATCAGGAGACATGGGCTCGTGCCGACGCGCGGTCCGTGGCTGGAGGGCCACGAAGCTCGAGGCGCACGCCCGCTCAACCGATCGCGAGGTTGAGGGCGAAGAAGTACAGGTCGATGTACGACTGCATCGCGTTGAAGAGCTGCTGGGTGAAGGGCCATCCCAGGAAGGCGGCCAACCCCGCGAAGAGCAGCACGGCGGTGATCGAGACGTACTCGGTCATCGCCTGGCCGCGAGCCGTGGAGGTCCGGCGGGTGCGCAGCTTCATGGCATCGCCTCCGGCTTCAGCGAGGTGTGCGCCGTGACAGAGGTCCCCTCCCCCTGCGTGGAGAGGGCCAGGTTCCAGGCACGTCCCTGGCGGGTCGCGAAGCGCAGCGTGCGATGGCCCGCCTCGGCGGTGTCCGGCTCCCGCGCGTCCGCCACCTCGGCGTAGCCCCGCTGTGCCAGCTCCTTCCGATAGAACTCCTCCACCACGGAGGGCGCGTCCGAGGTGTCGAAGCTCACGGTGAGCGACGAGCTGCCCTCGTCCCGGGCGGTGATGGCCACCGGGTGCGTGCCGGGATAGACGGGCAGATCCCCGGTGTTCTCGTGGGACGAGCCCTCCCGGAACGCCTTCATGTCCGCCAGCCCGAGCACCACGCTGCTCCCGTCCTCATGCGGCATCACCATCACCGTGAGCTGCAGCTCCTCGTCCAGCAGCGTGGCGCTCACCCGCGGGTAGGGCACCAACCTCCTGGCGCTGGGCACGTTCGAGTAGGGCCAGCCCTGCTTCTCGAAATGCTGTGCGTAGTACTGCAGCACCTCGATCGCGCTCATCTTCGTCTCGAAGGCCGCCAGGTTCATGGGCACGCCGTGGGCGTCCAGCTGATCTCCAATGGAGATGAGCGGCCCGGCCTTGGGCGGCAGCGGCATCCGCTGTCTCAGAGCGGCCTGTCCCGTACGCTCCACCTTGCCCGTGAGCCTCTCGACCAGCTGAGCCCGGCGCGCGGCGTCGGCCTCCGGGATCGGCCGGGGGCGCACGGGCTCTGGATCCAGCTCGAGGGTCTCGGCCAGCACCCGCGCATCATCGGGCCCTGGCTCCGCGAGTGCAGCCTCCTCCCGGGCCTGGTACGCGTGGCCCAGAGTGCTGCCCACGATCACGCTGATCGCCAGGCCTCCGGCGAGCATGATCAAGCGGGGTCTCTTTCGAGGAGGGCTCACGGCGGTGAGTCGAGGAAGTTGGGGTTCCTGTGCCCCAGGTAGTGGTTCTGGTTCCGGGAGTTATGAACGTTCTGGGTGCTGGGGTAGGGGCCCTCGTCGTCATCCCACGGGTTCACGTGCGCTTGCGCGGTGCCGTTGTGGTTGTTGGCGGGGAAAGAGACCATCCTGTTCATGTCGTTGAAGTAGGCGAGCTTGAACACGGAGGTCTGGCCCCAGTCCGCGTCGTCTTCATCCAGCATGAACTTCATCGCCTCTCTCACCTGCTGGGTGCCGATGCCTCCCGCGATCTCCGTCGGATCCCCCCACATCTTCACCTTGTAGATCTTCTCGCCCACGTTGAAGTACTTCTGGTTCTCCTTCGTGCCCACCGGGTTGCTGGAGCCGTTCTCCAGGCCCCAATCGTTGGTGAGCACGATGATGCCCGGGACATGCTCGCCCTCGCAGCCCCAGAGCGAGTTGCCGCTGCCGCAGACGGTGAAGCCTGTGGCGAGCTCATCCCTCAGCAGGTCCCGCTTGCTCGTGTAGCCGATGCGCATGTCCCGGGGGATGAACTGGGGGGCGAAGCTCACCCGGGCGTTGCACACCACGTATCCTCCGCGGTGCAGGAACTCGCGGGACTGATAGGGCATGGCCTGGAAGGTGAGCAGCGCCTTGTTGAGGATGGGGCGCGCGTCCATGGGCCTGCAGTCGATGTCCTCGAGGCGCTGCTGGCTGATGACCTGCTGCTGTCCGCTCCCCGAGCCGCGGTAGCTGTCCATCCCGCGCAGCTCCGCCTCGACCCGGCTCTCCACGGCATTGGTGATGTCCTGGTAGAGCGAGGGATCTCCGTTCGGGCCGCTCTCGTAGTCCTCTCCATTGATGAAGTCGTGCAGCAGGTAGGCGGTGACGTCCCAGCTCGCGGAGATCTCCGCCTCCTGCGCGCGCGTGCCCGCGAGGAACGCCTCCCCCGCGTAGATGGCGTAGAGCGCCGTGGGGATCAGCAGGAGCATGGACAGCGCCACCTCCACCGTCGAGGCGCCACGCTGCCGACGCAGCCGCTGGGGGGAGCGAGAGGGCTTCATCAGTAGTTCACCGCCCGCCAGCGATTGAGCTGGAGGAGCATCCGGTAGGTGGCAGGGTGGGCGGTGCGGGTCACGTTCACCGCGTCATCAGCCCTCATCGGGTGCAGCTTGGCCCGCCAGAAGGGATTCCAGAAGTTGGGCGGCTCGCGGTACTCCTCACCGTCCGGCTTGTGGAAGTAGACGAGCGCGCCCGCGAAGGCCGCCATCTTGTCGTCGCTCTCGGCATCCGCGGGGGAGTTCGCCGTCGTGAACTGGAAGGGGCCGAGGACCCCCGCTTGAATGTCGATGTCCCAGGGCCGGGGCCCCCCCTCGTTCACCGGGCGGGTGATGAGCGACATGGTCCGCGGCATGTTCCACAGGTTGTCCTCATCGCTGGAGTTCTTGAAGCGCATGTGCCCGCGGTACACGCCGCGCTGGATGTTCTCGCACCGGATGTCTTCACACCGCCCGAGATCCGTGCCGTGCGCGGGGACCGCCGCCAGATCCGCGTGGAAGATGTGCAGGCTGTGCGTGAACGGATCCCCATCCACGCTGTGATCGGGGTTGCCATGCCAGTCGTGCGGATCTCCCCAGACTCCGTTCCGCCCCGGCTCAATCTCCGTGCGCTCGACGAAGCCGCCGTACCGGGTGACCACCCAGCCATGGTCCTCGGCCGCGATCCCGTCGCTGTCTCCCAGGCCCGGCCGGTTGTGGCCCCTCACGTGAGTGGACTTGGAGAGCTCCCGGCCGCTCTGCGGAACCTCGTAGTATGACGGCCGGGGGGGATCGTCGGGCTGGGGTGGGGGCATCTTCCTGTAGACAGGCGGCCACACGTCCTGGAGCGGACCCGGCCTGTTGTTGAATGACCCGGGATCATCCGCGGCTGAGGAGATCTTCAGCATGCGAGTCGTCCCCTCGCTCACCACCTCGCTGAAGGGATCGGTGCGCAGGTCCAGCCCGACGGCAGCCACGGCCTTCAGCTCCAGCCGCTCCCAGTTCTTGTCCACCTTGAAGCCGCGCTGGGTGATGAACGAGGGGAAGCGCGTGGCGGCGAGGACCTCGTCATAGTCCTTGTGCAGGTTGCCTCGCAGCCCGTCGTCCACGGCGCGGTTGTAGTACCAGAGTGACCGGTCCCCGGCGCTCTTCTCGGCCTTGAGCCGCTTGTCCGTAAGCGACACCAGGTGCTGGGCCAGGGACCTCTGCGGGAGCGCGAGGATGTCTGCCTTGAGGCTGTCGTACATCTCCACCTTCTGGGTGGACGCGCTCAGCAGGGGCTCGTCGTCCACCGGCATGATGTCATCCGAGTCCCCGGTCATCATCAGCCGGAGCTGGGACTCGACCCCCAGCTGGTGGGCGCGCAGCAGTTCGACCTTCTCGAAGTGGTCCCGGCTGCCCTCGAGGAGCCTGTAGCAGGTGTTGCTGCTCGTCTTCCCGTGCCACTCCTTGTGGTACCACCGGGCTCCGCGGACATCGTTGCCCTCGATGTTGCAGAACGACTTCCCCTTGCACTCCATGTCCACCACGCACTTCTCTCCGCCCTTGTTCTCTCCGCCCTTCTTCTCCTTGACCCAGGTGCAGGGCTTGCCTTCGAGATTGAAGTCGCTGTTGAGGTAGCTGTTCGCGATCTCCGCCAGAAGCGTCTTGGTAGGGTTGTCGGAGTCGAGGCGCTGAGACAGGAGCATGAAGTTGTTCGCGGTGGCGGCGAGTAGATCCTCGTAGAAGGTGATGTAGCTGGTGTGCGCGTGCACCGAGAGGATGCTGATGTTGTGCGCCACGATGGCGCGGTTGCTGTACGCGTAGAAGTTGAAGGCGCGCGCCTCGGCCACCGCCAGGCTGTAGGCGGTGGAATCAGCCATGGCCTGCAGCTGGATCTTCCGGCGGGTCCGCGTGCCGACCGCGAAGGTGAGGAACACCGCCGCCGTGACGAACAGCATCAGCAGCACGGTGAGGACCAGCGCCTGCCCGCGCACGGCTCGACGCATGGAGCTGTGAGCCCGGGAAGGTGTCATTGGCACCGTCCCTCCGGCAGCCGCGTGCCTGGCAGAGGATCGCTCATCATCCGCATGGACCAGCTGGAGACCAGGGGCGTCGTGAAGTAGTTCTGGCGGATGGCGTCCTGCACGATGTTCACGTCCAGGGCCGTCTCGTTGGCGGGGGCCACCACTCCCGGGGTGCGCCGCACTGGAGTGAGGGGATCGGCCCCGCTGGCCCACGCCTGTCCCGTCTGCGAGGCCAGCCAGACCCGGGAGATGATCCAGTTGGCGAAGGGGATGCGGTACTCGAAGAAGTACGACACCCGGACGTGCACCTTCAGCGGCTCGTCACCTGGCGCGAGCTGATGATCGAACGTCCGGCTCGGGTTTCCAGACACCCGGTAGCGCACCCGAATCAGGGGCATGCTGATGCCGGCAAAGGGAGGCTTGTTGTCGCTGAGCAGCTCGCGTGCGGCCCCCAGGAAGCGCTGCTGGTAGGTGCCCGTGCCCGTGCGGCCGATCGTGGGCACCAGCGCCATCAGCCCCGCATTCACCATGCGGCCACAGTCCAGGCGGTACACGCTCGCGGCTCGCGCCACCTTGAAGGCCGCGTACTCATTGACCAGGCGCGCCTGATACGCGAGCGTCATCTGCAGCACGCCCAGCAGCATGAACACCATCACAGGCAGCACGATGGCCGTCTCCACCGCGGCCTGCCCGCTCTCGCTGCGCTGGTGTGCCGGCTGCCTCACTGCTCCTCCAGGCCCTGAGAAGGGAGGATTCAGGGATATCCGTACCGCACCCAGGGTCTCCATCGGTCATGTGGCCGACCGTGAGGGCAGGTCCTCGAAACCCGCACTGGGCGTCCGGAAATTCCAGTACAGCTGGATTCTGCTGGCTTCGGAGAAGGGGTTTCGCGGCGCGCCTGGCGAGCACCTGCTTCACGTCCTCTTCGCGGCGCCAAGCAGCTCGCGCACCTGCGCCGAGAGGGCCCCATTCGTCGCGATGGCATTGCCGCCGAACGAGGTGCGCGCCCCTGTCCAGTCGGTGAACACCCCTCCCGCCTCCTCGATGATGGGCTGGAGCGCCGCCGCGTCCCAGGGCGAGAGGATCTCGTCCACCATCACCTCGGCGCGGCCGGTGGCCACCAGGAGGTAGCCGTAGCAGTCACCCCAGGTGCGATCCATGGAGGCCTTCGCCGCGAGCGCCCGCCAGGCGTTGCCCCGCTCCGGGTGCTGCAGGAAGCGCTCGTCCGTGGACAGCACCACCGCTTGGGACAGCTGCGACACGGAGGAGACCTTCGTCAGCTTGTCATTCCAGAAGCAGCCGGCGCCTGGCGAGGCGGCCAGCAGCTCGCCCACAGCTGGGAAGTAGGCCGCCCCGGCGAGGATGCGCTCACCCTCGGCCACCGCCACCAGCGTGCCCCACAGCGGCACTCCGCGGATGAACGTCTTGGTCCCGTCGATGGGGTCGAGGATCCACCGGCGCTTCGCGCCGGGCCGCGTCTCGCCGAACTCCTCGCCAAGGATGCCGTCCTGAGGGAAGCGCGCCTCGATCCAGTCGCGCGCGGTCTGCTCGGAGGTGCGATCCGCGACGGTGACAGGCGTGCCGTCTCCCTTGATGTCCACGGTGACGCCCTTGCGGAAGAACTCGAGCGCCACATCCCCGGACTTCCGAGCCACCTCGGCGGCGGCCTGCATCAACCCCTGCGCTTCCGTCGTCATGCGACGCTCCTGATCCTGACGGGGACGTCCACTGCCTCGGCGACGGCCCGCGTCAGGTCCAGGTCATACCCCGAACGAGCCCATCGCGATCGCTGCTCGTGAGGAGGATCTCCCCAGCGCCGCGTTTTACACACTCGAGGGCACCGGCTGACCAATCTCAGGCTGACATCCTCTGAGTCCTTTGTGGGACTGAAGACCCAAGCACCAAGGGGCTGCGTCCAATGCTTGAAAACCCGCGGCTGAAGCCGCAGAACCGGTCACCATGAGTCTCCCAGATGTCATCATCGTGGGCGGTGGAGTCATGGGCTGCGGCATCGCCCTCCGCCTGCGCCAGGCCGGCCTGAAGGTCACCGTGCTGGAGCGCTCCATCCCCGGCGCCGAAGCCTCCAGTGCCGCGGCCGGCATCCTCGCCCCCCAGATGGAGTCCGATGGCCCCGGCCCCTTCCTGGATCTGTGCCTGCGCAGCCGGGCGCTCTATGGCGCGCTGGCCACGGAGCTGCGCGAGCTCACGGGCGTGGACATCGCCTACCTGCCCTGCGGTGTGCTCAAGGCCGCCTTCACCGAAGGCGAGGTCCACCACCTGGAGGCCACTGCCGCCTGGCAGAAGGCCCTGGGCCTGCGCGCGGAGCTGCTGGACGGAAAGCATGCCCGTGAGCTCGAGCCGAAGCTCTCTCCCCACGCCCTCGCCACAGTGCGCTTCCCGGACGATCACCAGGTCGACAACAAGCTCCTCGTCCGAGCCCTCTCCATGGCCGCGGCCCGCGTGGGCGCCGCCTTCCGCAGCGGCTATGTCCGTGGCGTCGTCGAGGAGAACGGCCGCGCCGCGGGGGTGGACCTGGACGGCGATCTCCTCCGCGCCGGAGCCGTGGTCGTCGCCGCTGGCTCCTGGTCCGGGCTCGTGCAGGGCACTGCCATGGATCCCCACGTGGTGCGCCCCGCACGCGGGCAGATGATCGAGCTGCAGACACGGCTCCCCGTCACCTCGCACATCCTCACGTCCGAGAAGGGCTACCTGGTGCCTCGCACGGATGGGCGGCTCATCGCCGGCAGCACCATGGAGTTCGCCGGCTTCGACAAGAAAGTGACCGCCGAGGGCCTCTCGCGCATCCTCGCCACGGCCCTGGAGCTGTGCCCCGAGCTCGGTCACGCCTCCGTCTCCGAGATGTGGGCAGGGTTCCGCCCCTATACGGAGGACAGGCTACCTATCCTGGGGCCTGGCCCCCTGCCCGGTCTCTTCCTGGCCACCGGCCACTTCCGCAATGGGATCCTCTTGACTCCCATCACTGCGAAACTGCTTACGCAGTGCCTACTCGGAGAACGTCCGTCAGTGGACCTCTCGCACTTCCGGTATGATCGGTTCAGTGCTAGGGCTGCACCCTGAAGCGACCTGCCGCATCCTGTATCGGTGGGCGACCGATTGAGCAGGGAAGGTGGTAAGCTCTCGTACCTATTGGCGATCTAAACCCGGAAACCTCTAGAATCCCCGTCGTGGAAGCCATTCCCCCAGCCCCTCCTCGCATCCTGATCGTGGACGACGATGATTCCGTCCGCGACGTCATCTCAGTCCTCCTGACGGAGGAGGGCTACAACTGCGTGGTCGCCAGCGGCGCCGAGATGGCGCTGGATCTCGCAAGCGAAGCCGAGACGCCGCTGGTCATCAGCGACATGAAGATGCCCGGCAAGGACGGGCTCTGGCTGCTGGAGAACCTGCGCGAGCGCCACCCGGATACCTCCGTCATCATGCTGACGGGCTATGGCGACACGGAGTCCGCGGTGGACTGCCTGCGCCGAGGCGCGGTGGACTACCTGCTCAAGCCACCCAAGCTGACGGATCTCATCCGCGCCATCGAGCGCGCGCTGGCCAAGCGCCGCATCGAGATGGCGCGCAAGCGCTACCAGAAGAAGCTGGAGCGCAAGGTACGCGATCGCACGGCGGAGCTGCGCTCGGCGCTGCGGAACATCGCGAACACGTACCAGAACACGCTGCTGGCGCTGGTGGCCGCGCTGGACGCGCGCGAGCACGAGACGTCGGATCACTCGCAGCGGGTGGTCAGCTACACCCAGGCCATCGCGCACCGCATGAGCATTGGCGGCAAGGAGCTGGAGGAGATCGGCCGCGGCGCGCTGCTGCATGACATCGGGAAGATCGGCGTGCCGGACGCGGTGCTGCTCAAGCCTGGCAAGCTCACGCCGGACGAGTGGCTGGAGATGCGCAAGCATCCGGACATCGGCTTCCAGATGATCCAGAACATCCCGTTCCTGGACACGCCGGCGCAGATCGTGCTGTCGCACCAGGAGCGGTGGGACGGCGCGGGCTACCCGCGCAACCTGCAGAAGAACGAGATCCACATCGGCGCGCGCATCTTCGCGGTGGCGGACACGCTGGATGCGATGACGAGCGACCGGCCCTACCGCAAGGGCACCACGTTCGCCAACGCGATCCAGGAGATCAAGCGCTGCTCGAACACGCAGTTCGATCCCGAGGTGGTGCGGGCGTTCCTGGACATCGGCGAAGAGGGCCTGGTCCGCATCAAGCTGGAGATGGCCGAGCGCAAGCTGAAGCCGCCCGAGGTGGAGGTCCAGGCCCAGGAGGCCGAGGCCGAGTTGGAGAAGCTCACCGAGGACGACGACCTGGAGCTGACGCCGACGCCCAGCTCCACGCCGCCGCCCGTGCCGGGTCTCTCCGGGAATAAGGTGGCCTGAGCCCTGCTGAACGCTGGCATGCGAACGGGGCTGTTCCCGGCGCGAGAGGCTGTTAAAGAAGCAGGAACAGTGATGCCTCCTCCGCCGCCAGCTGCTGCCGCGCCCCTGAGAGATCCGCTCCTGCCGCCCCTCCTGGACGCGCAGGGGAGGCGGATGACGTACCTGCGGCTGAGCATCACGGACCGCTGTAACTTCCGCTGCACCTACTGCTCGCCTGCCTCCTGGGGTGGCAAGAAGGACCTGCTCTCCCCCGCCGAGTTCGCGCGCATCGTCTCCGTCTTCGCGAGCATGGGCATCCAGCGGGTGCGCCTCACCGGCGGCGAGCCCCTCATCCGTCCGGACATCCTCGAGATCGCCCAGCGCGTGGCCACCACCCCCGGCGTGCAGCGTGTGGCCATCACCACCAACGCCAGCCATCTGGAGCGGCTGGCGGTTCCCCTGCGGGAGGCGGGCGTCAGCCAGCTCAACCTGAGCCTGGACACGCTCTCCGAGGAGACGTTTCGCCGCATCTCCAAGCAGGGGGACTTCGCCGCCACCCTGCGCGGCATCGACGCCGCGGCGAAGGCGGGCTACAGCTCGCTCAAGCTCAACGTGGTCGTCATGCGTGGCGTCAACGATGGCGAGGCCCCGGCGCTGGTCCGCTACGCCCACGAGCGCGGCATCACCCCTCGCTTCATCGAGCTGATGCCCTTCGGCCAGGGCACCCCCGTCCCCACCGCGGAGCTGGTCGCGCAGCTCCAGGCCGCGGGCATACCGCTCGCCCCCGAGGCGACAGAGGACGACTCCAGCCCCACTGCGGGCCCGGCGCGCTACTGGCGCTCGCCCACGGGGCGCGTGGGCTTCATCTCTCCCCTCACCCAGAACTTCTGCGGCGGCTGCAACCGCGTGCGCGTGGCCTCCAATGGAGACCTGCGCAGCTGCCTCGGCGGGCGCGCCCAGGCACCGCTCCACCAGCTCATCCGCGGCGGTGCCTCGGACGTGGACCTGGCCCTGGCCATCCGGCGCGCCCTGGGCGAGAAGCCCGAGGGCCACCGCTTCACCGAGGCCGGCAACGCCTCTACCCTGCTGCCGATGATGGGCATCGGCGGCTGAGGGCCCGGGCTACTTGATCATGCGCAGGTTGAAGGGATAGCGGTACGACACCCCTTCGTTCACCTTGAGCCCACCGATGATCCCCAGGATCACCGCCGCCAGGCCCACGATGGGGAACAGCAGCGCGCCGATGCACGCCAGCGTCAGCACCGAGCAGATGATGTAGGCGATGAAGACCGCGATCTGGAAGTTCAAGGCCTCGACGGCCTGAGCCCGGAGCCACGGGGACTTCTCTCCCTTGGTGACCATGATGATCAGCGGCACGAGGACCGGGACGATGATTCCACCGATGTGCGCGACGAGCGCCATGGTCTTGTCGTCCTGGCTCGGCGCCGGCGACCCCGTGAGGATTGACGACTCCTTCTCCAAATTCATGAGCCCCTCGCTCCAACTGGTGTCGGTGGCGCGCACACCGCGCCGCCACCCGTGTTTTGCCAGTGCTTGCGCCAAATGTCACGAGGGCCGCAGCTCAAAGCCCTGGGAGGGCCTGAGCCGTCGAGGGGACGCTTGGGGCCTCAACGATAGAGCTCGCCGCCCCCCTTCTTGAACTCGTCGCTCTTCTCGGCCATGCCGGACTGGACGGCGTCGCGCACCTCCTGGGTGATCTTCATGGAGCAGAACTGGGGGCCGCACATGGAGCAGAAGTGGGCCACCTTGGCTCCCTCGGCGGGCAGCGTCTCATCGTGGAAGGTCCTTGCACGCTCGGGATCCAGCGAGAGGTTGAACTGGTCCTCCCAGCGGAACTCGAAGCGGGCCTTGGACAGCGCGTTGTCGCGCGCCTGCGCGCCCGGGTGTCCCTTGGCGAGATCCGCCGCGTGCGCCGCGATCTTGTAGGTGATGACGCCCTCCTTCACGTCATCCCTGTCCGGCAGGCCCAGGTGCTCCTTGGGCGTGACGTAGCAGAGCATCGCCGTGCCGAACCACCCGATCATCGCCGCGCCGATCCCGCTGGTGAAGTGGTCGTACCCCGGCGCGATGTCCGTGGTGAGAGGCCCCAGCGTGTAGAAGGGCGCCTCGTGGCACACGGCCAGCTGCTTCGTCATGTTCTCCTGGATGAGGTGCATGGGCACATGGCCTGGCCCCTCGATCATCACCTGCACGTCGTGCTTCCAGGCGATCTTCGTCAGCTCGCCCAGCGTCTCCAGCTCACCGAACTGGGCCGCGTCATTGGCGTCCGCGATCGAGCCCGGGCGCAGGCCATCGCCCAGGCTGAAGCTCACGTCGTACGCCTTCATGATCTCGCAGATCTCCTCGAAGTGCGTATAGAGGAAGTTCTCCTGGTGGTGGGCCAGGCACCACTTCGCCAGGATGGAGCCGCCCCGGCTGACGATGCCCGTCAGCCGCCGCGCCGTCAGGGGGATGTACGCCAGCCGCACGCCCGCGTGGATGGTGAAGTAGTCCACGCCCTGCTCACACTGCTCGATGAGCGTGTCCCGGTAGATCTCCCACGTCAGCTCCTCGGCCTTGCCACTCACCTTCTCCAGCGCCTGGTAGATGGGCACCGTGCCGATGGGCACCGGCGCGTTGCGGAGGATCCACTCGCGCGTCTCGTGGATGTTGCGCCCCGTGGACAGGTCCATCACCGTGTCCGCCCCCCACCGGATGGACCACACCATCTTCTCCACCTCCTCCTCGATCGAGGAGGTGACGGCTGAGTTGCCGATGTTGGCGTTGATCTTCACCAGGAAGTTGCGGCCGATGATCATCGGCTCCAGCTCCGGGTGGTTGACGTTGGCCGGGATGATGGCGCGGCCCCGGGCCACCTCGTCCCGCACGAACTCCGGAGTGATCTTCCGCGGGATGGATGCGCCCCAGGACTGGCCCGGGTGCTGCGCGGCGAGCGCGGCCTCGACCTTGAGGTTCTCGCGCACCGCCACGAACTCCATCTCCGGGGTGATGATGCCCTTGCGCGCGTAGTGCAGCTGCGTGACGTTGGCGCCCGGCCTGGCCACGCGTGGTTTGCGGCGGTGGGAGAAGCGAAGCCCGGCCAGGCGCGGATCCGATTCGCGGGCGCGGCCATACTCGGAGGTGACACCAGGCAGCTCCTCCGTATCTTCCCGGGCCGCGATCCAGCTGGCGCGGATGGGCGCGAGGCCTTCCCTCAGCTCGATCCGCACCTGGGGATCCGTGTACGGGCCGCTGGAGTCATAGACGAACACCGGCGGATTGGGCGTCACCCGTGCCTCGGGCCCATGGCCATGACGGGTGGGCGTCTGGCTGATCTCACGCATGGGCACCCGCAACTCCGGGTAGCGCTCCCCTGGCACATACACCTTGCGAGAGGCAGGCAGCGACCCCTGGCTGATCCCCTCCAGCACCTTGCCATCGACCTTGAGGCTCCTCGACGCTCCGCTCATCCAGCTCCTCCTCCTGTTGGCGGAACGGGAGGCAAGCGTGGAAACCCAGCGCCTGCCGCTTCCCTCCGCCGGTCCAAACCGGTTCAGGTTCCAAGGGTCCGGCCGCTGCCACGGCCATCTCAGCCCCCTCCCAGGGGCACCCCTAGCGACGAGCTGGGTCTATCCCATGCGCGCCCGCCCCTTCAACCCGGGCACGCAGAATCTGCGAGGTAGCAGGCATCCGCGCATCCGTTGCGCGAACCAGTGCACAACCCTACCGTCCTTTCGGGATGCCGTAGGTTGGACCCAAATGTGCATCGGGGGTCATCACGCCTTTTCTTTCGGAGCCACCCTAGCCATGAAGACCGTCGGCGAGCTGATGACCCGTGACCTGGTCACCCTCAAGGAAACCCAGAACCTGGCGCTTGCGAATGAGCTGCTCCGCCTGCACCGCATCCGGCACCTGCCCGTGGTCCGGGAGGGCAAGCTCGTGGGCCTCATCACCCACCGGGACCTGCTGAGGGCCGCGGCCCAGAAGGAGCTGGATCCCGCCAGGCAGCCCTCGTGGGCGGCAGACATCATGAACCGCGAGGTGAAGACCGTGCGGCCGGAGACGGCCCTGCGCGACGCAGTGAAGGTGATGCTGGACAACAAGTTCGGCTGCCTGCCCGTCGTGAGCGACAACGGCAACCTCCTGGGCATCCTCACGGAGGCGGACCTGGTGCGCTACGCCCAGCTCCTCATCGGCGATCTGGATCGGCTGAGCGAGGCTGCGGAGTACGAGGAGTAAGTCACCTGCCTCCCTGCTAGAAGCATCTGACGTGCCCAGGCTGAACCGCGAAAGGCAGGAGCACCATGGCCATCGTCTTCGGAACCGACTTCTCGGAGCACGCTGCCGTGGCAGCTCTGGCCGCTGCCGCGCTGGCCCAGCGCACGGGCGAGACGCTCCACCTCGTCCATGTCCTCGAGTACGGGAGCGCGGGAAGCTCGGCCGCCATCCTCGAGGCGATGCAGCGCGAGGCCACCACGCGCCTGGAGCAGCAGGCCGCGGAGCTGCGCCGGCGCGGAGCGGACCTGAAGACCCACCTGCTGAACGGGGCGCCGGACGAGGCGATTGTCGACCTGGCGTCCCAGGTCCACGCCTCGCTCATCGTGCTCTCCCATCATGGGCAGCGGGCCCCCCGTTGGCGCATTGGCAGCGTCGTGGATCGCGTGGTCCAGGCGGCGCGCTGCGCGGTGCTCGTGCTGCGCTCTCCCCAGCCCATCGAGGCCTGGGCGCGGGGACAGCGCTCGCTGCGTCTGCTGCTCGGGCTGAACTTCTCGGCGCCCTCGGATGCAGCGGTGGCCTGGGTGCGGAGGATGCGGGCACAGGGCCCCTGCGAGGTGATCGCCGCGCACCACTACTGGGGCGTGGACGCGCACACGCGCTATGGCCTGCCGATCTCCCCCGAGACGGAGGTGACGCCCGAGGCCGAGCAGGCGCTCCGCCGGGATCTCACGGCGCGCATGGGGGACATGTCAGGCAGCGGCTCCGTCTGGGTGCAGCTGGTGCCTGGCCTCGGCCGCCCGTCGGAGGTGCTGATCCAGCTGGCGCGCAAGGAGGCGGTCGATCTCGTGGTGGTCGGCACCCACCAGCGCACCGGTACGAGCCGGTGGTGGCACGGCTCCGTCTCTCAGGCCGTGCTGCATGACTCACCCACCTCCGTGCTCTGCGTGCCCTTCACCGCCGCCATGACGCGCGCCATCCCCCACACGCGCCGGGTGCTGGCTCCTACGGACCTGTCCGATCTGGGCTCCAGTGCGGTGCGCCATGCCTATGGGCTGCTCCCCGCTGGTGGCACCGTATTCCTGCTCCACGTGCTGCCCCTGCCAGCGGGGGCGCCCGCGCTGGGCACCGGCTATACCCTGCCCGAGCCCGCCTCGGCGAAGGCGCGGGCTGAGCGGGAGCAGCTCACCGCCGAGCTGCGTGCCCTGATCCCGCCCGAGGCCGCCGCGCGTGGCATCACCACTCGCCTTGAGCTCGTCACCGGCCGCAAGGCCTCCGAGGCCATCTGCCAGGCCGCCGAGCGGCTCGACTGTGACGTCATCTGCCTGGCGACCCATGGGCACTCGGGGCTCACGCGCGCACTGGCGGGCTCGGTGGCCCAGGAAGTGCTTATGAACGGCACGCGGCCGATGTTCATCGTCCGCCCCCCACGGGACGAGTAACGGATGACCACCACACCAGCCCCTGCGCTCCAGGAGCCCGCCTCTCCAAGCCCCCGCCCCATGCCCTGGGTGCGCCTGGGCGTGGCCCTGGTGGGAGTGGCCACAAGCCTGCTAGTGGCATGGCTGGGGGTGGACAGCCCCGTGGTGGCGCGCTCGGTCGTGATCGCCGGAGTGTGCCTGACGCTGTGGCTCACCGAGCTGGTGCCACCCTTCGTCCCCACGCTGCTGCTGCTCGGGGCGACGGCCGCGCTGCTGGGCCCGCTGGCCCCGGCCTACAAGCTGTCCGGGGTGCTCTCCTGGTGCGCGGATCCCGTGCTCCTGCTTTTCCTGGGCGGCTTCACCCTGGAGGTGGCCGCCTCAAGGCACGGCCTGGACAAGGCGGTGGCGCAGCACGTGGTGAGCCTGGCCCGTGGGAGTCGGCGCCTGCTGATGATGCTCGTCATCGCCGGGGTGGCCTTCCTGTCCATGTGGATGTCGAACATCGCCGCCGCGTCGATGATGATCGCCTCCCTCCGGCCACTGCTCCAGGCCACCCCTCAGGACACCGCGCTACGGCGGGCCCTGCTGCTGTCCGTAGCGCTCGGGGCCAACTTCGGGGGCATGGCCACGCCGGTGGGCAGTGGACCCAACGGCATCGCCATCTCCGCGGCCACGCCCTACGCCCAGGTGACGTTCGCCAGGTGGATGGCCTTCGCCTTGCCCCTCACCCTGCTGATGCTCCTGGTGGGCTTTGCGCTCCTGGTCGTGGGCTACAAGGTGCGCGGCCGGTTCGAGCTGCCCCCCACGCCCGTGCGCAAGCTGGACTCCCGGGCGCACTGGGTGCTCGGCATCTTCCTGGCCTGCGCGGCCCTGTGGCTCAGCGAGCCCTTGCACGGCCTGTCGGCCCCCCTCGTCGCGTTAGGGGCCGTGGTGGCCCTCTTCGGTACAGGCTTGCTGCAACGTCAGGATCTAGGAAAGCTGGACTGGTCCACGCTCATCCTCATCGCCGGGGGCATCTCCCTGGGGCGGCTGGTGGAGCAGTCGGGCGTCGTCGCCTCAGCGCTGCACGAGGTGGACTGGAGCGCGTGGCCTCAGGTGGCTCAGGTGGGGCTGCTCGTGAGCCTGGCGGCCGTGCTCGCGGCGCTCATGAGCAATACCGGCACGGCGGCGCTCCTGATCCCCATCGCCGTCCAGCTCTTCCCCTCTGCCTCCATGCCCATCCTGGTGGCCATGGGGTGCTCATTCGGCATCCCCTTCGTCATCAGTACCCCGCCCAACGCCATGGTCGCCGGAGAGGGAGGTGTGGAGTCCTCGGACCTGCTGCGTCTAGGCATCCCCCTCATGGTGCTGGGCTGCCTGGTAGTCGCCCTGACCGGGCCCTGGGTCCTTCGCATCTTCGGGCTTCCATGAGCCCTGGCACAGACGTTGAAAGGATGGTCTCGCAAACTCACTTGGAGGTTCCCATGACGTCCATCTCTGTGACCGAGTTCGAGACGCATCTTCAGTGGCAGGGAGAGCAGCGGGCAGCGCTCACCTCCGAGCACGCCCCTGAGCTGCCACTCGGCGGCCTGGTCGCCCATCATGCCGTGGAGGATCGGTGGTCCCCCGAGACGTTGCTGGTGGGTGCCGTGGAGGGCCGCACCCTGCAAGCCTTCCTGGAGCGCGTCCGCGCCGAGCGGATCACGATCCTCTTCTACCAGAGCTCCGCCATGGGCCGGCGCGTGGACATGGGCGGGGGGCTGCCCCACTTCACGGACTTCATCGTCCGGCCCCACGTGGCCGTGCGCTCCGAGGAAGATGCCGAGCAGGTCCGCCGCATCTTCGATGAGCTGCCGTGCCGGTGCTTCCCCAGCTCCATCATGCAGCTCACTCCGCGCATCGAGCCCATCGTGGAGGTCTGGGATGAGGCGTATGCCCCGGGACACATGCCCCCCTCCTCTCTCGATACCAACACCTCCGCCCCTGCTATTGTCAGCGTATATGGCCGCTGAACGCATCCTGGTCGTCGACGATGAAGACAATGCCCGCCGTGCCATCGTGACCATCCTCGGCGAGGAAGGTTACGAGGTCGCCGAGGCTCCCAATGGCGCGGACGCGCTTGCCCGCATCGCGGAGTTCTCTCCCGCGGTGGTGCTCTCGGATGTCCGCATGCCTCAGCTGGATGGGATCTCCCTGCTGAGGAAGGCGCGCGAGCAGGGGTCGGACGCCACCTTCGTGATGATGACGGCCTTCGCCAGCGTGGAGACGGCCGTCGAGGCGATGCGCGCGGGCGCCGACAACTACCTCGTCAAGCCGCTGGATGCGGACGCGGTGCTCGTCGTCCTGAGCAAGGCGCTGGAGAAGCGCAACCTGCGCCGGGAGGCGGAGACCCTGCGGGATCAGGTGCGCGAGCGCACCCGCTTCCACAACATCATCGGGGACTCACCCCAGCTGCAGGGCGTCTACGACGTGATCCGGCGCGCGGCGGGCACACGCGCCACGGTGCTCATCCTGGGCGAGTCCGGCACGGGCAAGGAGCTCATCGCCCAGGCGCTGCACCAGGAGTCGCCGCGCAAGGATAAGGCCTTCGTCCGAGTGCACTGCGCGGCGCTGTCCGAGAGCCTGCTGGAGAGCGAGCTGTTCGGCCACGAGAAGGGCTCCTTCACCGGGGCCGTGGCGCGCAAGGAGGGCCGCTTTGAGCTGGCGGATGGCGGCACCCTCTTCCTGGACGAGATCGGCGAGATCTCCCCCGCGGTGCAGGTGAAGCTGCTGCGCGTGCTCCAGCAGCGCGAGTTCGAGCGCGTGGGCGGCACCCAGACGCTCAAGGTGGACGTGCGCATTGTCGCCGCGACACACCGGGATCTGGCCGCCGAGGTGAAGGCCGGCCGCTTTCGTGAGGACCTCTTCTACCGGCTCAACGTCGTCGCCGTCACCCTGCCCCCGCTCAGGGAGCGCAAGAGTGACATCCCCGAGCTGGTGAACCACTTCCTGGAGAAGTATGGGGACAACTACGGCAAGCAGGTGAAGGGGCTGGCGCCGGGCACACTCCAGGCGCTGCTCGCCCATGACTGGCCGGGCAACATCCGCGAGCTGGAGAACGCCATCGAGCGCGCGGTGGTGCTGGCCCAGGGCTCGGAGCTGACCACGGATGATCTGCCGCCCGTGCTCAGGGGCCCTCGGCCGTTGGGCTCCACCTCGAACAACCTCATCCCCGGCGCCTCCCTGGCCATCATCGAGCGCGAGGCCATCCTCCGTACATTAGAGATGGTGCAGGGCTCCACGAGCCGCGCTGCGGAGATCCTCGGGATCAGCGTGCGGAAGATCCAATATCGGCTTAAGGAGTACAGCGCCGGGAAGACTCCCAGCACACAAGAGGACTCCCCGGAGGAGGCCTCAGCGGAATCCGGCAGCTGACAGCCTTGGGTCTGCGCAGCTCCGGCATGCCTGGATCGACTCGATTTGGAGGGAGACGTGGAGTTCTGGGTAATGACGGCGGTTGGAATGGCGGTGATGATCCTGCTCGTCGTGCTCCTGGGGCCTGGGCTGTGGAGCTCGCGCGTGGACATCCACAAGTCTGATGAGAAGCCTCAGGACCAGGGCTCCAAGCCGGAAAAGTAGGAGGGCGCTACGGCGCTCGAGGTGCTCCAGCCGCAGGCAGGACAGGCTCGCGGACCTTGCCCTCCCAGCTCCCCTGCCGAAGCAGGGGCAGCACGCTGCCTCGCTCGTCCGTCCACGTCACCCCGGGCGCTTCCACCAGCTCCAGGCGCCGCACCTCCGAGGGTGCGTGCAGGAAGGTTGCCCCCCAGGAGAACCCCGCGTCCGGGCTCAGGAGCATCCACGTGCTGCGTGCCGCCTCTTCATGTGAGTCCATCTGCGAGCCGTGCCTCGGATCGTAGACGACGCGCGTGGCGTGCATCCCAAAGGTGCGTGCATGCGCGAGCGCGATGGGCACCAGATCCAGGTGGGCATTGCTGATGTGCAGCGCCAGCACGCCGTGGGGTGCGAGGTGCCGGCGGTAGACCTGAACGGCCTCCTCCGTGAGCAGGTGCACGGGGATGGAGTCCGAGCTGAAGGTGTCCACCGCCAGCACGTCGAACCCCTGGGCCTCACTCCGCTCCAGCTCCAGCTCCAGCGCGATGCGCGCATCGCCCTCGACGATCTCCACCCGGGCCGACGAGTCTGGCAGGTAGCTAAAGTAGCCTCCCTCGCCTCTCGCCAGGGAGATGATCTTCGGGTTGATCTCGTAGAAGCGCACCGAGTCCCCGGCCTGGGTGAGCGCCGCGGTCGAGCCGACGCCCAGCCCCAGCACTCCGAGACGCAAGCCTCGCGGACTGCCCTCGGCTGCGCTCAGCCGCCGGAGCTCCGTGACGGCCAGCCCCAGGCCGCTCTCGAGAGTGAAATAGGACATGGGTAGCCGCCGGAGCGCGGGATCGGTGTACTGGACACCGTGGGCGATGGTGCCGTGCTTGAGCGTGAAGCGATGCTCGGAGGGCTTTCCCCTCCCCAGCTCCACCACCTGCACCACGCCGAAGAAGTTACGCGCCGTCAGCTGGATCTCGCGCCGGAAGTCCAACACCGCCACGCTCAGCCCCGCGGCCACGAAGGCGAGGAGGAACATCCGGAAGCTCCGCCCCAGCCGCCCCAGCGGCTCCTCGTCAGGGCGACGCCGGAGCGCGGCCCCCAAGGCAATGAGGCAACACGCCGCCAGCGCCAGCGGGTACTCCGCGAAGGTGACGAAGACGCGCGGCGCCACGATGCTGACGATGAGCCCGCCGAGCACGCCTCCCACCGACACCCAGAGGTAGAAGGCGCTCAGGTGACGAGGCGCCGGCCGCAGGCGGTACAGCTCACCGTGGCACACCATGCAGCCCGCCAGCAGCGCCCCGCCGTGCGCCAGGAGCTGGAAGCCGAGCGGAGTGTGAGGCCCGGCGACGGTCACCCGAGTGACGCCCGCCACCGAGACGATGAGGAGCATGGAGAACAGCGTGCGCGAGTACAGTGCCTCCCGCTCGAAGGCGATGATGAAGGTGAGCAGGTAGATCGCCAGCGGCAGCACCCACAGGAACGGCCCGGCCGCCACATCCTGCGAGAGCTGGTTCGTCGTGGCCAGCAGCAGCACCGACGCGCACGCGCTCAGCCCCAGCCACGCGAGCGTGCGCCCCGGGCCCGGACGCGTGCCCTCCTCCGCTGGCGCAGCGGCCTGCTCCGGAGGCACCACCGCCACGGGCGCCGCGGCTCCCCGCTTCCACAGCTCGCTCGCACACACGGCACAGCCCACCACGAACACGCCAAAGCCCGCGGCCCACCCCCAGGCCTGCACGCTGCGCGGCACGGCGGGCTCGATGAGGAACGGATAGCTCAGCAGCGCCAGCAGTGAGCCCGCGTTGGACAGCGCATACAGCCGGTACGGCGACGCCCCCGGCCGTGCCCGGGCGAACCAGCTCTGCAGCAGAGGCGCCGTGGTGGACAGCGCGAAGAAAGGCAGGCCGATCGTCACCGCCAGCATCGCCAGCAGCCGGCCCGTGAAGCCCTCGACTCCGGCGGGACGCCACTCCGGCCCGGGCGCCACCGGCGAGCCCACCCAGGCCGCGCGCACCGCGAGCATCGCCACCGTGAGCCCCAGCAGCCCCAGGTGCACCCTCACCTGCGCGCGCGGCGCCAGGCGCGTGGCCACGGCATGCGCGTACGCGTAGCCTGCCAGCAGCGCCGCCTGGAAGAAGAGCATGCACGCGGTCCACACCGCTGGCGTCCCACCGAACCACGGCAGGGCGAACTTCCCCACCAGCGGCTGGACCCCGAAGAGCAGGAAGGCGCTGAGGAAGAGCGTGAAGGCGTACCGGGACATCGTGGCGGCAGGCTACTCCACCACTCCTTCCGGCGCAGGCCTGGCCTTGCGCAGCCGCAGCAGAAAGCGAGCGCCACCGCCAGGCGCCTCCCCCACCTCCATCGTCCCCCCATGCTGCGTCACGATGGCATGCACGATGGAGAGCCCCAGCCCTGAGCCCTCGGCCTTCGTGGTGAAAAACGGCTCGAAGATGCGATCGCGCTGCGCCACGGGGATCCCCGGCCCCGTGTCGTCCACCGTGACCCAGACCCCGCGCTCATCCTCCCCCGCGGAGACCTGGACACTGCCCCCGGCCGGCGTCGCCTCCAGGGCGTTGAGCGCCAGGTTGATGAGCACCTGGCGCAGCCGCTCCTCCTCTGCCGGTACCCGGGACGTGGGCTTAGGAACCGACGCCTCGAGCCGCACCTTGCGGGCCTCCGCCTGGCCGCTCAGCAGCTCCACCACCCTGCGCAGCAGCGGCTCCAACTCGATTGGCTCTGGCCTGAAGTCACGCGGCCGTGCGAGCTGAAGGAAGTCCTCCAGGATGTGATCCAGCCTGCGGATCTCGTCGCGCACCAGGCCCAGGGGCTCCAGCAGCGGGCCCTGCTGGGCCTCTGCGAGCTTGCGCACCCGCCGCTCCAGCACGGACAACTGCAGCGCCGCCGCGTTCAGCGGGTTGCGGATCTCGTGCGACAGGCCCGCGGTCATCGTCCCTACCGCCGCCAGCTTCTCCGTCATCTGGGCCCGGTGTGCCAGCTCGCGCTTGTCCGCCTGCAGCCGCACCTGCCGCATGGCCTGCTCGAGCGTGAGCAGCAGATCCTGGGGCGCGCACGGCTTCATCAGATAGGCGCACGCCCCCGCCCGCACCGCCGCCATGGCCGTCTCCAGCGTGGCGAAGCCCGTGAGCAGCACCACCTCGGACTCCACGTGCACATGCTTCAGCTCCGCGGCCAGCGCGGTGCCTTCTCCATCTGGCAGGCGCAGATCCACCAGCGCCACGTCAAAGCCAGCTCTTGCCCGCTCGAGCGCGGCCTGGCAGCTCTCCGCGGTGCTGACCTCATAGCCGGCATCCCCCAGCAGCTCCTGGAGGTTGTCCAGGAATGCCGCGTTGTCGTCCACCACGAGGACCCGTGGGCGGCGGCTCGGGGACATCATGCGGCGGACCACCGCGCGGCATGCACCTGCTCCAGGGTTCGCAGGAGAGCCTCGGTATCAAAGGGCTTGGAGAAGACGCCCGCGACGTCTTGCAGCGGAGTCAGCTCCGGGTATGCGGTGACGACAAAGGTGGGCATGCCTGGGTAGCGGGACTTCAGCCGGCGCAGCGCCTCGCCATCGGGGCCACCGGGCATCCTCAGGTCCACCAGCGCGGCGAAGGGCTTCACCATGGAGAGCCGGTCCGCCTCCAGCACCGAGCGGGCCGTCGCGCACGAGAAGCCCCGGGAGCGCAGCAGCTCGGTCAGGTTGTCGGCCAGCGCCGGATCGTCCTCCACCAGGACCACGAGCCCATCCCGCCTGGCGGCCTTCAGCAGCCCCATCAGCGCTGGCACCGGCACCGGCTTGGGCAGCACCGCCAGCACCCCCTCGCGCCTCGCCGCCTCCAGATCGCTCTCTCCCGGGTAGGCCGTGATGACCACGGCGGCAAGGTCCGGGTCCAACCGGCGGATGTGGTGCACCGCGGTTGCACCGCTCATGCCCGGCATCTTCATGTCGGTGAGGAGCGCGTCAAAGCGCGTGTCCTTCACCAGGGCGAGCGCCTCGGTGCCGTCGGTCACCACGGTGGCGGCATCACCCTCGTCCCGAAGGATCTCGGCGAGGTTCTCCGCAAAGGCCCTGTTGTCATCAAGCAGAAGGTAGTGACGCATGGGACGGGACTCTCTAGCGCTCTATGGGTAGCCGAAGGAGAAAACGTGCGCCGCCCCTTCCCTCAGGGCGAGGCACGTACGAGATGGAGCCGCCGTGGCGCTCCAGAATGCGCTTCACGAGCGGCAGGCCCAGGCCGATGCCGCGCGCCTTGGTGGTGATCAGCGGCTCGAAGAGGCGCCGGCGGATGGACTCGCTCACCCCAGGCCCGGAGTCCTCGATGGCCAGCTCCACCGCCCCCGGAAGGGCTCGAGCGCTCAGCTCCACCTTCCCAGCCCCCCCTATCGCCTGGACGGCGTTCTCCAGCAGGTTGACGAACACCTGCCTCAGCTGAGGCGGATCCCCGTGCACCTCGGGCAGCTCCGCCAGCCCGTGCTCCTCGATGACCACCTCAGGCTGATGCTGGACAGCAGAGACGGCGTTGCGCCAGACCTCCACGAGCCGCACGGGCTCGGCCTTCAGTGGCTTGTCGCGGATCATGTCCAGCAGATCCGAGACGATCCGGTTGGCGATCGCCACCTGCTCGCCGATGCGCCCCAGGTGCTTGGCCACGCGCTCGTCCCCCGGCGGCTGGCGGCCCTTGAGGATGAAGAGCGACGTCTCGATGACGCCCAGCGGGTTGCGCAGCTCGTGGCCAATGGAGCCCACGAGCTGCCCGAAGGTGGCCAGCCGCTCGCTTCGCGCCTGCTGCGCGAGCAAATCCTCCCGGTAGGTGTGAAGCATGATGGCCAGCTCCAGATCGAGGATCTTCGACAGCGCCCGGCGGACCCTGCCCAGCTCCTCGGGCCGCTCACGGTAGTGCTCGTCGATGAGCGTGTTGAACTCCTGCCGCAGCACGTTCATCGCTCCGAACATGTAGTGCTGGGGCAGCGCGATGCGCACGTGCATGCGCCCGATGCGGCAGCGCAGCTCGAAGTAGGCCTCATCCCAGGGACCTCGCAGGAGCTGATCCATCCAGACCTGCAGGGTGCCCTTGAGGTGGCCGACCTGGCTCTCTCCACCCTCGAGCGCCGTACGGGCGCCCTCATGCTCGAGAATACGCGCATAGAACACCTCGGCGATCCGCGAGAAGTGCCCTCGCGCCACCGCATGGAGAGAGCGCAGTGCCCGCTCGTCCTCCGGGCTGAAGCCCACATACCGTTTCAGTTCCTCGAACAAGGTCTCTGCCATGCACCACGAGCCTATCCCACCAAAACCCGAGGCAGCCGTTTCCACGGGTTTGCCCTCCCGGTCATCGGGCCTCCGTCCTTCGGGAACAGGCCCCCGGTCCAGGGGGTTCCAGCAAACCTCGCGCCACCCCGTGCGTCCGTGGATCTCCCCCCTTGAAGGGCGCAATTTCTGCGCGGCCCCTCTCCCCGGCGCAGCCATTGCGCCCTCTGCCGAGTGAATCAGCGCGCCCCCCGGAAGACATGATGAATGGATGACATGAACGCAGCGCTGCTGGCCGAGGACGAGGCAGCCTGAGGCTCACGCACCCGGGAGGAGCACGGCCCGGCCGGGCAGGCTCTTCTCTACGTGCTCGAGGGCTCGCACGGCCTCCGTCAGCGAGTAGCGCGCCGTAATCTCGTGAGGGCGCAGCACGCCCTGCTCGAACAGCGGCGCGAGCTGCTGAAGCCCCTCCGCACAGCGGGTCGCATCCAGCGTGGACGTGTTGACGCCGTAGAACGAGATCCACCGCCGGAAGAACGACTGCAGATCGAGCGTGGCCTCGCGGCCCCCCGTGGCGGCATACATGACCATGCGGCCACGCGGAGCCAACGCATCGAAGAGCTGCTGGAACACCGACCCGCCGACGCCATTCAAGGCGACCTGACATCCCTTGCCGCCGGTCACCTGCTTGACCACCTCGGCGAGCTCATCCCGATCCGATCGCGCGACAGCGGCGACTCCCTCACGGCTCACACGCTGAGCCTCCGCCTCATCCTTCACCAGGGCGATCACCTTCGCTCGCCGGGCGTGCACCAGCTGGATGGCGGCGTGGCCGACCGCACCCGCGGCGCCCGAGACGATCACCCACTCGCCCTCGCTCACCCTCGCCTGCTCCATGCAGTGCCAGGCAGCGAGGAACGGTACGCCCGCAGCCGCAGCCTGCTCCGCAGACAGGTTCTTCGGGCGCCGGGCGGCAGCATCGCGAGGAATGACCAGGTACTCGGCGTGGGTGCCATCGCGCGTGATTCCAAGCTCACCCCCCGAGCCCCACACGGACGTGCCGACGAGCTCGGAGGGCCCCTCGACGATGGTGCCAGCGAAGTCACGGCCGGTGATGCGAGGAAGCTGCGCGTTCGGGAACCGGCCCAAGATGCCGAGCACGTCGCTCGGATTGACGCCCGCGACCTCGACCCGAACCTTCACCTCTCCCGGACCCGGCTTCGGCTCCGGAGCGTCGCTCGCCTTGGCCTCGGACACAGCTCCATGCTGACTGATCTTCAGCGCCTTCATCGATCTCTCTCTCTTGCCGGGAGCGTCAGTCCAGGAATTCCTGGGGAACCTGCGGCCCCCACTGATAGAGCACGTCCAGCGAAGCCTGCGCGAAGCCGGTCGGAATGTCAGCTTTCAGGAGATCCCCGTCGGCGTAGTGCTCGATCACGTTCCCGCCGGGATCGCGCCAGTAGTCGAAGATCTGGCTGCCGATCACATGCCGGCCAATGCCCCAGTAATGCCGATGTCCCTGCTGGAGCATCCACTTGTTGCCGAGCGCCTGCGCATCGAGATCCTGCACCTCGAACGAGCAGTGATGTGGCTTCGCGACGGAGTTCGCGGACTGGAAGAGCGCGACGGTGTGGTGATCCACCCACTCCTGGCCTCGATCGAGCCGGAGGAAGCCACCGACGTGGTTGTCCTTCGAGCCATCGAAGAGGATGTCCGACGGCAGCATGCCGAGCATCTCCCGGTACCAGGTCAGAGATCGCTGGAAGTTCGAGACAGTCAGCGCCACATGCCCGAGGCGCAGGACCTGGGCAGGCCCCAGCGGCGCCCGCTGAGTACCTCCATGGCGGTTCTTCGCCCGCGCGTAGTTCAGCAGCAACGGCTCGCGCATGGGCAGAGGCTCGACCTCCGGCACCCCATGCACCAGCTCGATGCGGAACCCGTCCGGATCGTGCAGCACCACCCGGTGGCCGCCACCCGGCGCATCGATCGGCTCCACCTTGGAGGCCCCCGGGGTATCGGCGAGCCGCTTCAGCACGTCGATGCTGTCTGCCTCGAAGGCCAGTCCCCGGAAGCCGGACGTGTCCTCGAGCTGGGCCACATAGACATAGGACTTCGAGCTGGCGCCTCGGAAATAAATCCGGTTGTCCGTCCGCGCAGCGGGCTGGAGACCGAAGTCGACCAGGAACCGCTCGGCAGCCTTCAGATCCGTGTGGCCATAGACCACATGTCGAATCCCCGAGATACCCTTCATGGCTCCTCCTTCCCGCGGAACGAGCGGGAGCGCAAACGGTATCAGATCCCGATCCTTGCCTGGCTGCCCGCCCGCTCAGCCTTCGGCGACGATGGGATTGGAGAGCACGCCGATGCCTTCGATCTCGACCTCGATGGTGTCACCGGGCTTCATGAAGATCGGCGGCTTGCGCGCGAAGCCGACACCCGCAGGCGTGCCGCTGATGATGATGTCTCCCGGGCGGAACGCAAACGCCTCCGAGCACATCTGCACCAAGGTCGCCACGTCGAAGATCATGTCCCGGGTGTTGGCGTTCTGCATCACCTTGCCGTTGAGCCGCGCCTGGATCTGCAGGCCGGACGCGCCCGGGGGCAGCTCATCGGCCGTCACGAACTCCGGACCGAACGCGCCACTCCGATCGAAGTTCTTGCCGATCATCCACTGCGGCGTGCGCATCTGGTAGTCGCGGACCGAGCCGTCGTTGAAGAGCGAGTAGCCCGCCACATGCTCGAGCGCCTTCGCTTTGTCGATGTAGCGGCCCGGCTTGCCGATGACGATGAGGAGCTCAGCCTCGTAGTCGAGCTGCTCCGACACCCTGGGCACCAGGATGGGCGCCTTGTGCGCCACCCAGGAGGAGGCAAAGCGCTGGAAGAGCACAGGGAACTTGGGCGGCTCCTTATAGGGGCTCTCCGCGGCGTGGGCGACGTAGTTGAGACCGACCGCGATGGCCTTCGAGGGGTTCGCCACCGGAGGAAGGTAGGTGATGCTGTCCAACGCGAGGCGGCTCGTGGCTTGCGAGATCGCGTCACGCGCGGCCCTGAGGCCAGCCTCGCCGCGGAGGAGCACCTCGTCGAGCGTCGCAGGCAGCCCTAGCGCGGTGAGATCGACCACTTCTTGTCCGATTCGCGCTCCGAGGGCTGGCTTGCCATCGGGGCGCGAGAACGCGATGAGACGCATGCAGACTCCTTGAAGGGGTGAGGGATGTCACCCCTGCGGGAGCAGTCTAGCCCTTGAACGTCCAGTGCCAGTACTCGCCGCGCACGTCGTTCTGGAAGCCGTACTTGCTCGCGTTGTTCTTCAGCCAGAAGTTACGCGCGGCTGCGGTCTTCGGACCGAAGTCCCCATCCGCCGCGATGTTGTAGCCCTTGGTCGGCATATGTCGGACAGGGTTGCTTCTCACCTTCCAAAAAAACCACCTCAGTCCAGACTCGAGCTCAGCACGCGCCGGGTGTGGAGGGCGATCATGGCCTCTTCATTGGTGGGAATGACCCAGGCGGAGACGCGGCTGCCGGGCCTGCTGATGCTCGGACCGCCGCGAGCGTTGGCCTCGTCATCCAGCTCCAGCCCAAGCCAGCTCGCGTCGCGGCAGATCCGCGCGCGGATCGGCGCGGAGTTCTCGCCAATGCCACCCGTGAAGACCACGGCGTCGAGCCCACGCAGCGCCGCCGCGAGCGAGCCGAGCTCGCGGCTGACGCGGTAGACGAACAGATCCAGCGCTTCGGCGGCGGCGGCACTGGTGCTGGCGAGCAGCTCTCGCATGTCGCTGGAGATGCCGGAGACCCCTAGCAAGCCGGATTGCTCGTAGAGAAGCCGCTCCAGCGCGTGCGCGTCCATGCCATGCCGTTCGATCAAGTACAGCAGAACCCCGGGATCGATTGAACCGCAGCGGGTGCCCATCATGAGGCCATCCAATGCGGTGAGGCCCATCGTCGTCGCCACGCTTCGCCTCCCGAGCAAGGCGCACATGCTCGCGCCGTTGCCGAGGTGAGCAATGACCGTACGCCCCTCAGCGGCCCTGCGATCCGTGCTCGCGAGCGCGGAGGCGACGTATTCGTAAGAGAGCCCATGAAACCCGTAGCGGAGGATGCCCTCTTCGGCATAGCGAGGAGGCAAGGCGAAAGCTTGGGCAACGGGCGGTTGGGTGCGGTGAAACGCGGTATCGAAGCATGCCACCTGTGGCACCGAAGGCGCCGCCTCCGTGACGGCTTTGATCGCCGCCACGCAGTGGGGCTGATGCAACGGCGCCAACGGAATGAGCGCCTCCAGCTCTGCCAGTGCCGCCGCGTCCAGGAGCGAGGGTCCGGAGAAGCGCATGCCGCCATGGACCACACGATGGCCCACGGCCGCGACATGGCGCCCGCCGAGGACGCCCTCCCGGCCCCAGGAGAAGAG
>Ga0247825_10000121_pt1 | contig 43706 bp, 53 predicted proteins | sample 13C_Vanillin_Day_FD_194413 | JGI IMG/M metagenome (GOLD analysis project Ga0247825, IMG submission 194413) | Soil microbial communities from agricultural site in Penn Yan, New York, United States - 13C_Vanillin_Day48 | ecosystem: Environmental > Terrestrial > Soil > Agricultural land | place...
CCGTCGTGGAGCACCTGCTCGGCGCTTCGGCGGTCCAGGCTAGCGAAGCGCTCGTGCACCCAGCCGTGCAGGCCGACTTCGTGTCCGCGTGCGGCGAGCTCCTCGACCCGCTCGGGATGATGCAAGGCGTTCCAGCCCTCGATGAAGAAGGTGCCGTGCAAGCCCAGCTCATCGAGCAGCGCGAGCAGCCGCGGATAGCCGACCGCGAGATCGGGCGAGGCAGCATCCGGCGCCGCCGCGCGGCCTTCGCCGATTTCGCGCGCGCGCCCCATGTTGTCGAAGGTGAGGCATAACACGCCGGCCTGGCGCATGCGGTCTCCCGTGATCGCGAAGAATACAGGACTGATAGACTGGTGCGCTCGGATACGAGGAGCAAGTTCTGGAACCGGGCCGCTGGCGCACCCCCGCCGCCGTTCTGCTGTGCGGCGGGCTGATCCTGATGATCTCCCTCGGCACGCGGCAGGCGTTCGGACTCTGGCTGCGTCCGATGTCGCTCGACCTCGGCTGGGGCCGCGAGGTGTTCTCCTTCGCCATCGCGCTGCAGAACCTGGTATGGGGTCTCGCCATGCCGCTCATGGGCGCGGTGGCCGATCGCTATGGCGCTGGCCGCGTCCTGGTGGCCGGAGGGCTGTGCTACGCCACCGGCGTGGTGGCCATGGCGCATGCGACCGACCCGCTCGCGTTCCAGCTGTCCGCAGGACTGCTCGTCGGGCTCGGACTCTCGGGCACCGGCTTCGGCGTAGTGCTGGCGACCGTGGCGCGCGCCTACCCGCCCGAGAAGCGCAGCCTCGCGGTCGGCATCGCGGGTGCCTGCGGCTCGTTCGGCCAGTTCGCCATGCTGCCGCTAGGGCAGACGCTGATCTCGGCATTCGGCTGGGCGAGCGCGCTGCTCATCGCGGGCATCGCGGCCTTCACGATGATTCCGCTCGGCGCGGCCCTTGCCGGCCGCAACGCCGCCAGCCACGAAAGCGATCAGTCGATGACCGCGGCGCTGCGCGAAGCAGCCGGCCATCGGGGGTACTGGCTCGCTACCGCGGCCTTCTTCGTGTGCGGGTTCCAGACCATCTTCATCATGACGCACCTGCCCGCGTACCTGGTGGATGCCGGCCTGAGCGCGCAGCACGGCATGGCGGCGCTCGCCACGGTGGGCCTTTTCAACATCCTGGGCTCGTACCTGGCCGGCGCGCTGGGCGGCCGCTACAGCAAGAAGCTGATCCTCGCCTGGATTTTTGCGGTTCGCGCGGTTGCCATCGGCCTGTTCATCGCCTTGCCGATCACCCCGGTGAGCCTGTACGCGTTCTCTGCCGTCTTCGGGTTGACCTGGCTCGGCACGGTGCCGCTGACCAACGGGCTGGTGGGACAAATCTTCGGCGTGAAGTACCTCTCGACGCTGTTCTCCATCTCCTTTCTCGGCCACCAGCTCGGCGCCTTTGCCGGCGCGTGGGCAGGCGGTGTCCTGTTCGATGCCACCGGGTCCTACCAGCTGGTGTGGATCATCACCATCGCGCTTTCGGTCATCGCCTGCGCGCTTTGCCTGCCGATCGATGAAAGGGCGCTGGTGCGCCCCGCGCTGCGTCCCGCGCCATGAGCCAGTCGCACGAGCGCCTCCTGGATGCCATTCCGTTGCCCTTGATGCTGGTGGCGGGCGACGGCGAGATCCTGCATGCGAATCCGGCGATGCAGGAGCGGCTCGGGACCCATGGCGCCCGCGGCAGATTGCGCCTGGATGCCCCTCAGCTCGCGGGCGCCCACGTGGCCACCACGCCGCTGGGCACGTGCGTGGCGCTCCTGCCAGGTCCGGCCGGGCGGCCGCCTGATCTTCCGGCAGCGCAGATCCAGCGGCTCGCGGCGCTGGGCTTCACGCTTGCCGGGGTATGCCACGAGGTGGCCAATCCCCTTTCGGCTATCCACTCCATGGTGCAGATCCTGCAATCGCCCCGCGGCGTCAGTCGCGAAACGCTGGAGAAAGGCCTGACCTCCATCGCCGCGAACGTATCCCGGGTGCTGGAGATAACACGCAAGCTGGGACACTTCTCTCGCGTTGCCGGCGACAAGCCCGCGCCGGTGTCCATCGACCCCGCGATGGAGGAGGCGGCTGCCCTGCTGCGCCACAGCGCGCTCGGTGCGAGCGTGTACCTGGACTATCGCGGCGCTCCCGGCGCGCAGGTGCTCGCGCGCCCGGGAGAGCTCCAGCAGGTCATCTTCAATCTCCTGCAGAATGCCGCGCAGGCCATGTGCGGCAAGGGACGCATCGAGGCTCATGCGGTGCCGATGCCGGAAGGCCGCATACGGCTCACGGTGCGCGACACGGGTCCCGGAATCCGGCCCGAGCATCTCGAGCGGGTGTTCGAGCCGTTTTTCACCACCAAGCCGCCCGACCAGGGGACCGGCCTGGGGCTCGCGATCAGCAACCAGATCGTGCACGAGCTGGGCGGGACGATGCGCGCCGCGAACCACGCGGAGGGCGGCGCCTGCATGGAAGTGCTGCTGCCACGCTACGATGGCTGAGCAGGTGCACGACGCCCCCCTCCATGGCGCCGAGCGCATTCTCGTCATCGACGACGATCCGGGACTGTCGGAAGTCGTGCAGCTCATGCTCGCGCGCGAGGGCTATGCGGTGGAGCGCGAGGGAACGCTCAAGGGCGGATTGCGCCGGGTGGGCGCCGCCGACTTCGATCTCGTGGTGACCGATCTGAAGCTGCCGGATGGCACCGGCCTGGACGCCATCCCGGCGATCCGCAGCCTGCACGAGGGGTTGCCGATCATACTCATGACCAGCTACTCCTCCGTGGAAAGCGCCATTGCGGCGCTGCGCGCCGGAGCGGTCGACTACATCACCAAGCCCTTCCAGAACGACGAGTTCGTGCACGCGGTGGAACGGGCGCTCAACGAGCGGCGCATGAGCCGCGAGAACGCGCTGCTCAAGCGAAGGCTGCGCGCCGCGCACCAGGCGAGGCAGGTCATCGGCGAAAGCGCGGGTGTGCGGCGGGTGCTCGAGCTGGTCCAGAAGGCGGGCCGCTCCGAAGCGAGCGTGCTCATCTCCGGTGAATCCGGCACGGGCAAGGAAAGGGTGGCGCTCGAGCTGCACTACAGCGGCCCGCGCGCCGACGGTCCGTTCGTGCCGGTCAACTGCGGTGCGATCGCGCCCGCGCAACTCGAAGCCGAGCTGTTCGGGCAGGCGGGCAGCCCGCTCGCCGGTGCAGCGCCGCGCACCGAAGGCCGCATTCGCGAGGCGCATGGCGGCACGCTGTTCCTCGACGAGGTCTCGGAGCTTCCTCCAGCGCTCCAGGTAAAACTGCTGCGCGTCCTCGAGGAGCAGATGGTGCGGCCCGTGGGTGGCCGGCAGGCGTATCCCGTCGAGGTGCGCTTCATCGCGGCGGCGCACCGCGACCTCGCCGACGTGGTCGCCCAGGGCCTTTTCCGCAAGGACCTGTACTACAAGCTGGGGGTCATCTCGATCCCGCTGTCGCCGCTGCGCGAGCGCGGCCCGGACATCCTGCTCCTCGCGCGGCACTTCCTGGAGCAGCACGCAAGAAGGCTTGGGCGGCCGGTGCGCGGATTCGACGATGATTTCGCCGCCTTCCTGCAGAACTACCCCTGGCCGGGCAACGTGCGCGAGCTGGAGAACCTGATGGAGCGCGCGGCGATCCTCGGCGAGAGCGAAGTGCTGACCGACCGCGACCTCGCGGAAGTGGCGCCCGCGCTGCCCATGGTGCGGGCAAGCGCGCCGGCGCACGGACACCGTCCGCTCGCCATCGAGGAGTACATCCGCGAGGTGATCGAACGCTTTCAGGACTCGCACAGCGAGACCGAGCTCGCGAAAATGCTCGGCATCGGCCGCAAGGCGCTGTGGATCCGGCGCCGGCAATGGGGATTGAAGCGCGGCCGCAAGACCGAAGCCTGAAGCAGGGTGTTTCGCGCGGAAATGTGGTTTCGTTGGGAAACGCCCGCCGTTTCTCGGCCACGTGGCCGGCGATCCGGGCCTTGCTTTCCCCGCTCCATCTTGCTATCCAACAGAGCGCAACCAATCGAGGAGGCATTCATGGCGGAGCAGAAAGCGGACGCGGCGCAGAAGCCGCGCCGGAAGGTCACCATTCCCATGCTGGTGGAGAAGATGAAGAAGGGCGAGCCGATCGTGCAGCTCGCGGTCTACGACTACGAGACCGCCATCGTCGCGGACCGCGTCGGCATCGACATCCTGTGCGTCTCCGACACCGGCGGCATGGTGCTGTTCGGGCACGAGTCGACCACCTCGGTGTCGTTCGAGGAGGTGATGTTCATGGCCCAGGCGGTCAAGCGCGGCTCCAAGTATGGCCTGCGCATGGTCGACATGCCCTACATGAGCTTCCACCTCTCCGCGCAGCAGGCGGTCGACAACGCCGCCAAGTACGTTTCGCAGGGCGGCGCCGAAGTGATGAAGTGCGAAGGCAACCAGCACCACGCCAAGTACATCGAGGCGATCGTCAAGGCCGGCATCCCGGTGCAGGGCCACATCGGCATCACGCCGATGCGCATGCCGCAGCTCGGCGGCTTCTTCGCGCAGGGCAAGACCGCCGACCGCGCCAAGGAGCTGATCGATGACGCGTTGGCGATGGTAGACGCGGGCTGCTTTTCGATCATGTGCGAGGTGACCACCTCGGAAGTCTGCGAGTATCTGGCGCAGACGCTTCCAGTGCCGGTGATCTCGCTGGGCGCGGGCAACCGCGCGCACGGCGTGCACATCATCGGCTCGGACCTCTTCCACCTCTACGAGGCACACACGCCGCGCCACTCGAAGATCTACGTCGACCTCGTGCCGATCATCGAGAAGGGCCTGTCCGACTACCGCGACGACGTGCGCGCGCGCCGCTACCCGGGGCCCGAGCACACGGTGTTCATGAAGGAGGACGAGCTCGCGAAGTTCAACAAGCTGATGTCCTCCTCCGCGCGCAAGAAGGCATCGGGTTGACCGAGGCGGTCCCCGGCCAGGCCGCGGCGGCGATGGACGTCCTGCTCCAGGCGCGGTTCTTCGCCGGCCTGACGCCGCCGCAGCTCGAGCGAGTCGCGGCGCTGGGGCGCAGCCGCTCGTTCCCGCAGGACACGCGCATCTACACCGTCGGCGACGCGGTCGACGACTTCTACGTCCTCGCCGCGGGGGTAGTACGCTTCACGCTGGGCCTGGGCAAGCGCGAGACCTCGGCGGGCGACATCATCCGCCGCGGCGACGTGTTCGGCTGGGCGCCGCTCGTCGAGGGGCACCCGCGGCGCATCGCCACCGCCTACTGCCTGACGCCCTGCGAGGTCGTCGCCATCGACGGCGTGGCGCTGCACGGGTTGATGGAAGCCGACAACGGCCTCGGCTACGCCATCATGAAAACGCTCGCGGTGCTCCTCACCAGCGAGCTCGTCGCCTTCGCCGCAGGATAGCGCGGCGCGATGATGGCCGCGCTGCTTGCTGCAGTGGCGGTCGCCGTCGGCTTCTTCATCGGCTCGGTCGGCGTTGGCGGCGTGCTGCTGATCCCGGGGCTCTCGCTCCTCGGCGGCCTCGAGATCCACCGCGCGAGCGCCACGGCGCTCTTCACCTTCTTCTTCACCGGCCTGCTCGGCACCTGGCTCTTCTACCGCCGCGGCTCGATGGACTGGCGCATGACCGCGCCGGTGTGCGCCGGCTCGGTGGTGTTCAGCTACGTCGGCGCGATGCTCAACTCGTGGATCGCGCCCCGGCCGCTCGCGCTGTTCATCGCGGCGATCATCCTGTTCGCCGGGCTCTATGTCCTGCTGCCCGCGCGGCGCGGCGACAGCGGCTTCCGCGGCACGCGCGGCCCTGCGGCGCAGGCGCTGCTCGCCTGCGTCGGCGCGGCTGCCGGGCTCGGCTCGGGGCTGTCGGGCGCGGGAGGAGCGCTGTTCTCGGTGCCGATGATGATCGCGCTGGGCTTCGTGCCGCTCGCCGCGATCGGCACCAGCCAGGTGCTGCAGATCGTCGTCGCCCTCTCCGGCACGCTCGGCAACCTGCAATTCGGCTCGGTGGATTTCCGCACCGCGGCCTGGGTAGCGGCGTTCTCGCTCGCCGGCGTCGCGCTCGGCGCACGCGCCGCGCACGCGGTCAGCGTGGCGGTGCTGCGCCGCATGGCGGCCGGCCTGTGCATCGTGGTGGGGCTTTTCATGATGGCGCGCTGGATGTGAACAGCGTCGAGGAGCACCTCGCGACCCGCGCGTCCGCCGGGCTTTTCGACTTCTCGTTCATGTCGCTCTACGAGTTCGCCCGGCTCGAGGCGCTCCAGGGGCTGCAGACCCGCGACCTGCGGCGCCTCGCGCCGGGCCAGATCGCGTACACGCTGCTCCTCGGGCCCGATGAAGCGGTGCTCATCGATGCCACGGTATGGCGGCTGGACGAGCGTCGCTTCTGGCTCTTCACCGGCAAGCCGGTGCCCGCCGGCGGGCAGGACCGCAGCGGCGAGCATGCCATCCTCGCCCTTCAGGGCCCGGCGAGCGGCGCGATCCTCGCCCGCCTTGTCGGCGAGGTTGCGGTCCGGGCGCTGAAGTACTTCCGCTTTGCCTCCCTGAAAGACATGACCGTCGGCCGGCTCGGCTTCAGCGGCGAGCTCGGCTACGAACTGCTCGTGCCCGTCGGGCGGGGCCCGCGCCTGCGGCAGACGCTCCTCGACCTCGGCGTGCCCCAATGCGGCTGGGCCGCCGCGGACAGCCTGAGGATCGAATCGGGCTACGTGCTCTTCGACCGCGAAATCGACGGCCGCGCCAACCCGCGCGAGCTTGGCCTGGAGCGCCTGGTCGACGACAGGACGAAGGACTTCCAACTAAGGCAGAAGCTCGTCGGTCTGGAGCTGCTCGAGGGCAGTCCTCCGGAAAACCTGCCGGCGGCATACGTCACGAGCGAATGCCGCTCGCCGACGCTCGGCAGGCGCCTGGCGCTGGGCTTCGTCGGCCCTTCGGTCGCCGAGGGAAGCGCCGTACGCATCGACGGCGCGCGCACCGCGCGCGTCGCTGCCCTGCCCTTCTACGATCCCGAGCGATGCCGGCCGCGCGCAGACCCCATCTAAGGAAAATCTGAATAGTCGCCCCCGCGAAGGCGGGGGCCCATTTTTCTTTTACGAGAACATGGGTCCCCGCAGCCGCGGGGACGACGAACGCCGCTTTTTCAGAGTCTTCCTATGCGCTGCCGCCGCGCATGCCGGCGATGATGAACAGCACCATGCTGACCCCCATGCACGCGTAGCCGGCGATATTGAGCTGCCGGGCGCGCGGCGCGCCGATGATGCCGCGCACTTGCAGCGCGCTGGCGGCGACGGAGAACAGGGCTCCCACGACAGCGAGCCCGATCACGGCCTCGCGCGTGAGGAGCCAGTCCACCGGGGCTAGGACTTGCTGACGCGCTTCGAGTAGGCCTCGACGAAGTCGGCGGCCGCCTTGCTGCCGCGCGAGAAGGACTTCATCGCCTCCTCGTGCAGGATCGACAGTGCGCTCATCTTGATCTCGTTGGCGCGGTCGTCCTCCACCATGGCGATCAGCGTGCGCGGCCGCGGGATGTCGATGTCGAGCACCGCGCGCACCTGGCAGGGAATGTTCGACATGATGAGCAGGCGGTCGGCGAGGAAGATCGCCTCGTCGATGTCCGTGGTGACGAAGAAGTTGGTGCGCCGCGTCTCCTCGAAGAGCCGCGAGTAGTACTCCCACATCAGCTCCTTGGTCATCGCGTCGAGGCCGCGGAATGGCTCGTCCAGGATCATGACGGCGGGATTGTTGATCATGGCGCGCGCCAGCTCGGCGCGCCGCTGCATGCCGCCGGAGAGCTGCATCGGGTACTTCCTGCGGAACTGGGCGAGCCCGACCTTGTTGAGCAGGAAATCCGCCATGTCGAGGGTTTCGCGGCTCACTTCGCGGCGCGCGCGCGGCCCATACAGGATGTTGTCCCAGGTGTTCATCCACGGGAAAAGCGCCGACTCCTGGAAAAGCACCAGGCGGTCGCGCGCCGGCCCGGTCACCGGCGCGCCGTTGAGGGTGATCGTGCCCCTGTCGGGCTTCTCGAACCCCGCCAGCAGCCGGATGAGGGTGCTCTTGCCGCACCCCGACGGCCCGATCATCACCGTGAGCTTGCTGCGGTCGATGGTGAACGAGCAGTCGCGCACCACCTCGGTGCGGAATTGCGCGTCGCCGTAGCCCTTGAAGACGTTCGAGACGCGGATCTCGCTGGGCTTGATGCCCGCGCGCAGCGTCTGCCCGTCGTGCGGAACGGCGCTCATCGCACCCTCAGCCACGGCGTCACGTACAGCCCGAGCCGGCGGATGATCGCGCTGGAGATGTAACCGGCGATGCCGATGCTGATCATGCCAACGACGATGTGCGGGTAGGAGAAGCCGATGTAGGAGTTCCAGATGAAGAACCCCAGGCCGCCGCCGGCGCTCGACTGGATCGCGCCGCCGCCGCCCGAGATCATCTCGGCCGCCACCACCACGTTCCACGTGATGCCGATGCCGACCTCGCAGCCCACCACGATCGAGGGCAGCACGCCGGGCAGGACGATGCGCCGGAAGATGTCCCAGTTGCTCGAGCCCATGGAGCGCGCCGCCTGGAAGAAGCGCACGTCGATCGAGCGCGCGCCGCCGATCACGTTCAGCATGATGGTGAAGATCGCCCCGAGGAAGATGACGAAGCCGATGGAGAGCTCCTGCGTCGGCCAGAAGATGATCGCCGCCGGGACCCACGCGAGCGGCGGGATCGGCCGCAGGATCTCGAACACCGGGAACGTGAGGTCGTGGAACACGCGGCTCGTCGCCATGGCGAGGCCGAACGGGATGCCGATGATCATGGCGGCGAGGAAGCCGGAGAGCACGCGGCGCGAGCTCTGGTACCAGCTATACCAGTAGCCCTGATCGGTCAGCAGCGGAATCCAGGTGTCGAGCACCACGCTGGGCGGCGGCACCTCCCCTACCCAGGGCGCCTTGAGCCGCGAGCCGAGCTCCCAGAGCAGGATGAACACCGAGATGGAGATCACCGCCCGCACCACGTGGTGGCGGAAGATGGACTGGCCTGGACGGGGACGCGGCTGCGCCGCGGAGGCGACGATTGCGCTCATCACATCTCCTTCTCGCCGGCCTCGAAGGCCTTGACCGCCTCTTCGTGCACCGCGTTCACCGTTTCCTCCATGAGGCTGCGAAACCGCGGACTGGTCAGCACGCTGTAGTCGCGCGGATGCGGGATGTCCACGTCCAGGATCTTCTTCGGCTTGCACGGCCGCGTGGTCATGATGGCGACGCGGTGGCCGAGGAAGATGGCCTCCTCCAGGTCGTGCGTGATGAAGAAGATCGTCACCTTGTTCTTGTAATAGATCTCGAGCAGCGCCTCGTGCATCACGGACTTGGTAAGCGAGTCGAGCGCCCGGAACGGCTCGTCGAGCAGCAGCACCTTCGGGTCGTTCATCAAAGCGCGCACGATCTCGACGCGCCGGCGCATGCCCGAGGACACCTCGCCGGGATAGTTGTGCTCCACCCCGACCAGGCCGGCATCGGCCATCATGCCGCGCGCCTTCTCGTTGGCCTGCGCCTTGGTCAACCTGCCCTGCACCACCGGGCCGAACGCCACGTTCTCCAGGTTGGTCTTCCACGGGAAGAGCGCCCCGTTCTGGAACACCACGACCCGGTCCGGCCCGGGATCGGCCTTGGGCCTGTCCGGCCCGCACAGCATCTCGCCGTCGAGGTAGATCGCGCCGCCGGTGATGTCGTGAAAGCCCGCGATGGCGTTGAGCAGCGTGGTCTTGCCGCATCCCGAGGGCCCCACGATCATGCAGATCTCGCCGGCGCGGATGTCGAGGCTGCAGTCGGACACGGCTTGCACCGCGCCCTCGCGCGCGTAGTACATCTTGTCGACGTTCTGGATGCGGATCGCGCCTTTGGTCGCCATGTCGCCCCGCGCGTTCATCGTCCGGCCCCCAGCGCGAGCTCGCGCACGCGCCACTGCATCAGGTAGTCGCCCGCGAGGCGCACCAGGGCGCTGCTCGCATAACCGACGATGCCGACCGAGATCATGCCGATGAGGATCACGGGATACTGGACGTTGACGTACGAGGTATTGATCAGGTAGCCGAGCCCGTATTCTCCCGAGACCATCTCCGCCGCCACCAGCGAGAACCAGGCGACGCCCACGGAGATCTGCAGCCCGGTGAAGATGAAGGGCAGCGCCCCGGGGATGATGATGTGGCGGAAGATCTGCCACTTGCTCGCCCCCAGGCAGGCGGCCGCGCGCGGATAAGCCTCGTCGATCGACTGCACGCCGAGCATGGTATTGAGCGCGGTGGCGTAGAACGAGGCGAGCGTGGTGAGGAAGATCACCGGCGTCTCCTCGCCCCTGAACATGACGATCGCGAGCGGCACCCAGGCGAGCACCGGAATCGGCCGCAGCGTCTCGAATACCGGGAAGGTGAATTCCCGGAAGGTCTTCGACCAGCCGAGGAACAGGCCGAACGGTACCCCCAGCCCGGTGGAGATGACGAAGGCGTACAGCACCCGCCGCAGGCTCGACCAGACATGTACGTAATAGTCCGGCGTGTAAAGCGACATGCCGTACACCGGGTTGGGATTGAACCACTCGATCAGCACCTGCCGCGGCCCCGGCAGGCTGGCGAAGCGCCAGAACCTGAACACCTCCGAGAGCAGGAACCAGGCGCCGAAGAACAGCATGAACCCCACGAGCATCAGGTACGGCGTCGGGCTGCGCACCCATTTCGAGACGCGGTACGTGAACATGTCCCATGCACCGATCTCTCCCGCCGACGTCGCGCGAATGACGTTAGCCATGGTCGACGCCGGCGGGAATGGACGAGAACGGACGCTGCATCACTCGCGCCAGCTCGCCGGCAGCTGGATCTTGCCGCCCGGGTACTTCGACGGATCCTGCGCCTCGATCTTCGCGAGCGGCACCTTGAGACCGCGCCGCTTCAGGATCTCGTCGGTCCAGCTCGAGTCGACCAGGTCCTTCGGCAGCTCGGCCATCGGCAGCACCTTGATCTCGTGCAGGAACCCGACGGCGTCCTTCATCATGTTTCTCACTTCGTCGTTGATGCCGTAGTACATGATGTTGCGCACGTCGCCCCCGCCCATGACCTTGGGGTACTTGCCGGCCATCGACATCCAGAGCACTTCCTTGCTGAAGCCCTGGGTGTTCTTGTGCGCCATCTCCACCACCTTCATGTAGTTCTCGGGCTTCGCCCAGAAGAGGTTGGCGTCCAGCTCGGCCTCGAGCCAGCCCTTGACCACGTCGGGGCGCTGCTTGATCAGCTCGTGCTGCATCGCCATGAAGCCGCCGTCGAGCTTGCCGATCACCTTGGTGTCGCCGATGCGCTTGGCGATGCCTTCCATGATGATCTTGGAGGCGGTGGGCTCCCACATGATCGAGCCGTCGAGGCGCCCTGCCTTGAAGTTCGAGGTCTGCACCTCGATGTTCTGGTTGAGGTATTGCTGCGGCTTGATGCCGAACTTGCGCATCATCTCCTGCCCGCTGCGGTCGGTGCAGCTGCCCTTCGCCACCGCGACGCGCTTGCCGTTCCACCACTTCACCGCCTCTTCGGGCGACTTGAAGTCGGGCGACTCGTTGCGCGACAGGAACACGCTGCACTGGTCGTTGGCGAGGCCCAGGACGGCCACCATGCGCAGCTCGCGCACGTTGCGCTTGCTGATCGCGACGATGGTCGGCATGTCGCCCATGTAGCCGATGTCGTTCTTGTCGGCGAGCATGGCGTTGCCGACGATGGCGCCCTGCAGGCCGATCTCCCACTCGACCGTGGAGCCCTTCGGCAGGTACTTCTCCCAGGGCTTCATTTCCTTCTGGATCACCGCCGACCAGGCCTGTGTGTAGTAGGGCTGGTAGCCGATCACCAGGTGCACCGGCTCGCCGGGCTTGCCGTAGTCCTTCGCAAGCACGCCCGACGCGAAGGCGCCGAGCACTGTGGCGGCGACGACCGCCCCGCCCAGGCGCAACAGCTTCACTGCAGCTTGACTTCTCCTCATGGCTCGTACCTCCTCCTTGGTTAGTACCGCTCCAACGTTCCAGCGCAAGCCGCGAACCGTATTTATGTCACCAGTAGAACCTCACGTGATAGACCGCCACCAGCGCGGCAATGAAGAGCACGATGAACGGCATGTACGGTACCAGCTTCCACCAGAGATTTATCGCTGCGTCCTTCATAGCTTGAAGGGAAGTGGATAGAAAAAGTTTATGATGTACAAAGTTCCGACGATGCCCGTCACTCCTCCCAGCATCAGCTTGAGGAAGTGCTCGGGCACGAACATCTGCGTCTTCGATGCCGCCCATGATCCGAAGATGCCGCCCGCGGCGGCGAAAAAGCCCCACGCCCACTCCGGTGCGATCGGCGCGGAGCCGAACGCGGGCAGTATGAAGTTGTAGGTGAACAAGCCGACCGCCGAGAGGACGATCACGTAGGGAATGGTGGCAGCGACGAGCACATACATCGGTAATCCATACAGCGAGGCGAAGATCGGCACCAGCAGGAAGCCGCCGCCCACGCCGAGCGCCGCCGCGAACATGCCGACGCCCGCGCCGACGCCGAAGAGCGCGAGCATGTTCAGGTCCCAGCTCTGCTCGCGGAACGACACCAGGACGCGCCAGCCCGAAACCCGCGCCTGGATGCTCACCTTCTCGCGGTAGGCGTCCCCGGCCACCGGAATGCGCTTGGCCGGCGCGTGGTAGGCGGCGTAGCACAGGTGCACCCCGGCGATGGCGAGCGCGACGCCGACCGCGACGTGGAACACGTCGGCGGCGGCGAGCAGGCCCGAGCGCAGGAAAGGACCGATCAGCCCGCCGACCGCGCCGCCCATGCAGACCGCAGCGGCGAACTTGAGGTTCCACTGGCCGCTGCGGCGAAAGCCGAGCAGCGCGCCGAACGGATTCAGGAAGGTGAGGAGCTGCGTCGACGGCGTGACGCTCGGGTTGACGAACTGCAGGATCGACATGGAGTACGGCAGCGCGAAGATGCCGGCGGCCTCGCCGACCACCGCCATGGTGTAACCCGTCCATACCCCCATCCAGATGAGATGCCAGATCGGCACGCGCACTTCGGCGACCGGGAACGCACGCTCGCCGCCGGGCAGGAACCCATGCTGAACATAGGCCGCGATCACCCCCAGCAGGAGGGCGCCGGCGATGAGCGGCACCTGCTCCCGCAGGAACTCCCGGGCGATCGAGCTGCGGGGCGCCGCGCTGCGGGGAAGCGTACTGGCGGGAACCGACATTATTTCGCTCCGGGGGCGACGAGGAACCGCGCGATCAGGGATGAAAGGCGGCGCATGACCAGGAACCCCGAGGCGGGATCGGACTCGAGGAGCTTCAGCACCTCCTTGCCGTTGAGCCGTAGCAGGGTCGAGTTCTCGAGCGCCCGGGCGCTGGCGATGCGCTGCGGATGCGTCTCGAGGAGCGCCGCCCAGCCGAACACCTCGCCCTTCTTCAGCATGAAGCCGGCCGGATTGACCCGCCCTTCGCGCCCGAGCTGGAACTCGACCCGTCCCGAATCGAGCACGAGGAGATCGTCGGCCGGGTCGCCCAGCCGGTAGATCATGCTGCCACCGGCGAACTCCTCGCGCTTGGCGAGCGAGGTGAGCGCCTTCATGGTCTCGGGCGCGATGCCGTGGAAGAGCTCGCCCACGCCGAGCGCCCCCTGGGAATCGGCGTCGATGTAGATCGCGTCGCCGTCCACGGCGATGTCATAGCGCTCGAGGGGCGCTTCGGCAATCCCCATCGGCGCGCCGGTGCGGATGTCCCACTGCCACAGGTGCTGGTGGCAGGTGAGCACCGTGCCGTCGTACATGCCCTCGCAAAGCGGCACCTCCTGGTGCGGGCAGATCGCCTGCACGGCAAAGTACTCGCTTCCCGAATTGGCGATCAGCACCTTGATGCCCCCCTCCCCCTCGCACTCCTTCAACCCGTTCGCCGGAACGTCACTCTTCCGGCAGATCATCTTTCTCGACATTCCGTGCCTTAGCTGAACTTGTCGTAGCGGATGGCGTCGGCGGTCAGCTTCGCCTCGAGCAGCAGCACGCGGATGGCGGCCTCCACCGCGGGCGGCGGCCCGGCGAGATAGGCGCGCACATTGTGGTAGTTGCCGGCCATCCGGCGCTTGGCGACCTCGTGCACCAGGCCGCGCTCGAAGCGCAGGAGCGGGAACTCGCCGGCCGCCGCGGCCGGCACGTCCTCTTCGGACAAGGCGACGGTGATCTCGAGGTTTCGCGGGAACGCCTCGCGCAGCGCCGACAGCTCATTCAGGTAGAACGCATCCTTCATCGTGCGCACGCCGAAGAAGACGTGCCCGTGATAGTGCTCGAAATAGCGCTCCTGGGAGGCGCGCGAGAGGATCGACATCATGCCGGCGATGCCGCTGCCGCCGGCGATGCAAAGGAGGTTCTTGGCCAAAGCGGGATAGAACGTGGCCTTGCCCAGCGGACCGAGCATTTCGATCCTCGACCCCGCGGCCTTGCCCGAGAACAGCCATTCGGAAAAGCCGCCGCCCGGCTTCTTCTTGATCAGGAACTCGAGCCGCCGCGCCGGCTGCTCGAAATTCACCATCGAGTAGCCGCGCATGCCGTGCACGCCGGGCGCATTCACCACCATGAACTGTCCGGCGTCGAACTCGCACGGCGCGTCGAGCGCCACGTCGATGCTCGTTACGTCGTGCGCCAGCGCGCGTGCTTCGCGTACGGTGCCCGACAGCGCCGCTACCCGGCAGGCCCCGGGATCGCTCGGGTAGACGAAGCTCGCCACCTCGATGCACACGTCGCCCCGCGCCGCGCACTGGCACATGAGGAACTCGCCGCGCTCCGCCTTGAGGAATTTCTTGCCGGGCGCGCCCGGCCAGCGGTCGTCGATCGTTCCATCGATGAGCTTCGCCTTGCAGGTGCCGCACGTGCCGGTTGCACACTCGTAGGGCAGGCCGGTCTGCGCCCGCAGGCCGGCATAGAGGATCTTCTCTCCGGCGGCGATCTCGAACCGATAGGCGCGATTCCGGGCGTTGACCTGGACGTGCATGGGCAACGGTCGGCTCAAAACGGCACGTGGGAGCCGAAGCCGAGCTGGCGCGTCTCCATCTTGACGACGCGCTGCGCGAGCTTCGGCGCGCTGCCGTCGAGCTTCACGGTGTCGATGAGCCGCGCCACGGAGTAGATCTCGGTGGCGCCGCCGTCTAGCGCGGTGCGGAACACCTGCAGCGCCGACACCACCTCGGCCTGCGTGCCGTCCACCTTGACCGTGTACACGGTGGCATGGCGCGTAAGGGGGGAATGGTCGCTGTTATGGCGCGGCAGCTGCGTAAACAGGGTTTCCATGCCTTTCTTGTCGTGATCGAGCCAGACCATCTCCTTGCGAATCTCCGGGCTGTAGGCGGTCACCTTGTAGCGGAAGCCGTCGTCGCACAGGTCGAGGAACGCCTTGAAGTCGCGGTCGTCGAGCGCCAGGCACGTGCGGTAGACCAGCTCCTCGATCTCTTGTCGTCTTTCCATGGCGCTATCTCAGGCCACCGCGCGGGCGAGCTCTGGCCGGTTCTCGCGGTACGGGTCGTACGCCGGCCGCCCCATGCGCCGGCCCCACTCGGCGTAGAAGTGGCGCATGCCGATTTCGTCGTGGATGGTGCTGTTCTCCTCGCGGCCCTGGATCACCCAGCGGCTGTCGGTGCCCTGGCGCATCGCGCGGCCCTGGCCGTGGACCGCGATCAGGTCCTCGTGCAGGTTGCGGCCGAAGGGGCCCCAGATGGTGTTGTGGTCGAACACGCGCTGCGCGCGCTGCTGCGGCGTGTCGCTCTTCAGGCCAAGGCCGCGGAACTCGATCGCCACCTTGTTCGGCCCGAGCGGGATCGCAGTATCGATGCGCAGCACCGACGTGCGCAGGTTGTAGGTCATGCCCGGGAAGAGGTCGACCATGTACCAGCCGCCGGGTGCCAGGCCGGGCCAGCCGACCGCGCGCTCCTTCGACCCCGCGTATTTGTCGTACTGGATCTGCATCGACCCCACGGTGGCATGGCCGTTCGGAAACGCGGTGTACTTCCGGTCGAAATAGCCGGGCTGCATCATGCCGGTGATGCGGTTAAAGTAGTGCACGAAGTCGTGATAGAACTCGCTGTTGGTGTCGTGCCACAGCTTGTAGTTCGTGTCCACGATTGCCCGGTTGAAGTGGAATACCTCCATCGGCTCCACCATGTAAGGCGCGAGGATGTCCATCGCGGGGCCGATGTACTCCTCGAGCGTGCAGCTCGCATCGTCGAGGTTGACCCACACGAAGCCGCCGAAGCCGACCGCTGACTTCACCTGGCGCATGCCCGCGTCTTCCTTGCTGAAGCGCTCCTGGTAGCCCTCCCGGCCGCGCGAGATATCGATGCAGCTGCCTTTCGTGTCGAACGACCAGGCGTGGAAGATGCACGTCATGCGCTTGGCATTGCCGGCCGGGTCGTAGAGGATCGTGTTTCCGCGGTGCGGGCAGATGTTGTAGAAGCTGCGCACCTTCATGTCCTCGCCGCGCACGATAATCAACGGCACCCCGCTCGGATGGGTGAACAGCCGGTAATCGTTGGCGTTGGCGATCTCCGACTCGTGGCAGGCGATGATCCACGAAGGCTTGAAGAGCTTCTCGATTTCCTCCTCGTAGATCGACTGGTCGGTATAGATGCGGGAATCGACGTAGTGGGTCACCGGCAATTTCGGCGGCGCATCCCATTCTGCAGCTGACTTAGCCATGACAAGGCCTCCTTGTGGCGTCATTGTGTGTCGACGGTGCGCATTTCGGCAAGATGGCGGCGGCGTAATCCACTGTTTCGTCGAGAAACGTGCGTCGCATTCAGAAACAGAATTCAAGCAGCATGGCGATGATCATCGATCGCGCGTGATTTCAAGCAACACCTCTTGCGGTCTACGCCGCTCTGGGCTGCGCTGCCAACCGCTCGGCTGAAGCGATGGTGTTGCACAGGAGCATGGTGACGGTCATCGGGCCGACGCCGCCCGGCACCGGGGTGATGTACGAAGCCTTGCCGCGCACGCCTTCGAAGTCGACGTCGCCCAGCAGCCGGCCATCGGGCAGCCGGTTGATGCCGACGTCGACCACCACTGCGCCAGTGCGCACCATGGGAGCAGTGATGAGATTGGGATGCCCGGCGGCAACCACCAGGATGTCGGCCGCAATGGTGTATTGCGCGAGGTCGCGCGTGCGCACATGGCAGATTGCAACCGTCGCCTCACGCTGCAGGAACATCAGGCCCATCGGCTTGCCGACGATGTTCGACGCGCCGACCACCGTCACGTTCTGGCCCGCGATGGGAATGCCGGTGCGATCGAGCAGGCTCAACACGCCGTAGGGCGTGCAAGGCGGAAAGACGGTACCGCCGGCCACCAGCCCGCCGACGTTGTACAGGTGGAAGCCGTCGACGTCCTTGTCCGGCGAAATGGTCTCGAGCACGGCGCGCACCGAGATCTGCGGCGGAAGCGGCAGCTGCACGAGGATGCCATGGCAGCGCGGATCGGCGTTGAGCGCCTGGATGCGCTCGAGCACCGCGGCTTGCGGCGCGTCGACCGCGAACAGGTGCTGCTCGGAACGGATGCCGATTTCAGCCGAAGCGCGCAGCTTGTTGCGCACGTAGACCTTGGAAGCGGGGTCCTCGCCGACTATCACCACCGCCAGCCCAGGCGTGCAGCCTTGAGCGCGCAGCCGGTTGGCGCGCGCCTGCCATTCCGCGCGGATCTGGCGCCCGATGGCGACGCCGTCGATGATCCTTGCTGTCATCTATCGGCAGTTCGTCATGCAGCGCACCGCCTTGGAATCCGGACGGTCGTCCACAATGAAGCCGTTGCGATTGGGCATCTGCACGCGGGGCAGCGAAGTGGCGTCCATGACCGCGCCCGCGGGAACCAGGCCGTTCAGATTGAGCAGGTACGCCGTGAGCGCGTAGCTCTCGTTGGCGCTCAGGGTCTGCGGGCCATCCATCGGCATGGCGCGCCGGATGTAGTCGAACAGAATCGGCGCGTAGGGGTACATGCTGCCCGGCGTGAGGACGCGGGGGCTCTTCGTCATCGAGCCGATGCCGCCGACCATCGCGCCGTACACCGATCCGCCTTTGGCATCGGGGCCGTGGCACACGACGCACTTGGCGTCGTAGATCCGCTTGCCCTCGGCAACGCTGCCGCGGCCGGCCGGCAGGCCGAGCCCGTCGCTGGTACGCACATCGATGTTCCAGGCGGCGACATCCGCCTCGCTGATGGCTTGTCCGAAGCGCGGGCGATCGGGCAGCGGCTGCACCGCGTGCGGCCCGGCCGCGCCGAGCGGAATGCCCTCGGCCGTCCTGGATGTCATGCCGCTGCCGCCGCCCACGCCGGCGCACCCCCACAAGGCGAGCGCGCCCACGACGCCTGCCGCGACGAGCTTAAGCCTGGCCGATGGCATTGCGCACCTCCCCGTTTGCGTTCACTGTCCATGGCTGGATCGCATTGTGGTGCTGCACGAAGCCGACGATGGCGCGCGTCTTTTGCAGGTCGGCCACCGAAGGCTGCACGTAGCCGGTGCTATCCACTGCGCGGCTCATCAATACCGCCGGCGCGCCGGTCCAGTTCCAGCCGAGCTTGAAGCGCGTGAGGCACTTGTCCATTATGGGCTCTTCCAGCATGGCTTCGCGCCAGTTGCGACCGCCGTCGAATGACACGTCGACCGCGCGGATCTTGCCGGCTCCGGACCACGCGAGCCCGGTCACTTCGTAGAAGCCCGGCTTCTTGAGCTGCTGTCCGCCCGACGGCGAGGTAATCACCGACTTGCATTCCATCACCATGCTGAACTGGCGCCACTTGCCCTCGGGCATCGGGTCGGTATAGCGCGCGGTTTCGCTGCGCAGATGCCACGGCTGGTCGCCCACCTTGATGCGCCGCAGCCACTTCACGCTGGTGTTCCCTTCCCAGCCGGGAATGACGACGCGCACGGGATAGCCGTTCTCGGGCCGCAGCGCTTCGCCGTTCATGCCGTAGGCGATGATGGCGTCGTCGAGCACCTTCTCGACCGGAATCGAGCGCGCGTGCGCCGAGCCGTCTGCGCCCTCGAAGAGCAGCCACTTGCCCTTGGGGTCGATGCCCGCTTCCTGCAGCAGGATCGACGCCGGCACGCCGGTCCACATGACCCCCGAGAGCAAGCCGTGGGTCTGCTGCACGGTCGTGGAGGCCGGCTTGAGCCAGTCGGTGAGGCCGTTGCCTGAGCACTCGTGGAAGTGGAAGCGCGATACCGACGGGTAGCGCGCCAGGTCTTCCATCGCGAATACCAGCGGCTGCTTCACCATGCCGTGGATCGCCAGGCGGTGCGTGGCCGGATCGATGTCCGGGGTTCCCGCGTGGTGGCGCTCGAAGACCAGGCCGTTGGGCGTGATGATGCCCGGCTGGTGCTGCAGCGGCGTCATGCTCCAGTCCGACCAGTTCTGCCGATTCTTGAAGACGTCGCTGCGCCGGCGCGCGACATGCGACTCGAACTTCGACGGCATGCCGTACGCGCGCTCGTCGATGATGCGGCCAGTCGCCTGCGAGCTGGGCTGCACCGCCAACGGCGCGCCGCGCGCCGCGCCGGCCATGGCGAGGGTTCCTCCCCCCGCGAGCGCGGCGCCCCTTCTCAGAAAATCGCGCCGCCTTCGCGTCGCTGGATCCGATTGCGGCTGCGGCAGAGCGTCGCGCTCCTTCATGGCCCCTCCTCCAGAGGACAAAAAGATTTTTCCAGTATAGGACGAATTCCGCGCATGCAAGCAACGGCACAGTGGATGGAAAAGGCATGCGGGATCTCGGCGGCGAGGCGCGGTGTTTCCTTTGGAAAACTCTGGCGGCCGCTCGCGCCAAAAGGAAACAAACTAGGCTGGCTGCACGCGCCTTAAAAGCAGCACGGCGAGAACCGCGACGCCGAGCGCGAGCGCCGCGCTGATGGCGGCGCTGAGCTCGAAGGCGTGCACATAAGCGGCTCGCGCGCTCTCGAGGATCGCCGCGCCCAGCTCGCCCGGAAGCTCGGCGGCATACGCCACCGCAGCGCCCAGCGTATCTCGCGCCTCGGGCGCGGCATCCACCATCGCGCCGCGATAGGCGGCGGTCACCACGCTGCCCAACAGGGCGATGCCCAGCGCGCCGCCGAGCTCGGAGCTGGTCTCCGAGAGGGAGGAAGCGGCACCCGCGCGCTCGGGCGGGGCGGCACCGAGGACGATGTCCGTGGTGAGCGTCACCACCGGGCAGACGCCGAGCGAGAGAATCACCGAGCCGACCACGATCGTGGCGAGCGCGGAAGCGCCGTTGTCCACGCCAGTCAGCACGCCGAAGCCGACGGCCGACACCGCCATGCCGCCGGCTATCACGAATGCCGGGCGCACGCGCCGCACCAGCGCCGGCGTCAGCATGGAGCCGGCGATGAAGGCGAGCGCCGAGGGCAGTCCCCAAAGCCCGGCCTGCAGCGGCGACAGGCCGAGCACCGACTGCAGGTATTGAGCGATGAACAGGAACACCGCGAAAACCACGCAGAACCCGAGCAGGTTCGTGGCGATCGCAGCGCTGAAGGCCGGTGCACGGAAAAGTCGCATGTCGATGAGCGGGTCGGCGAGCTTGCGTTGCCTTCTGACAAAGAGGAACGCCACGGCGAGGCCGGCGCCGATCGCCGTACCCGCCGCCATGGAAAGCCCCTGCTCCGCAATGTGCTTGAGGCCGTAGATCACCGCCAGCACCGCCGCCAGCGACTGGCCGGCGCTGACGATGTCCAGCCGCCCGGCGTTCGGGTCGCGGAACTCCGGCAGAAAGAGCGGCGCGAGGAAAAGCAGCAGCACCATCACGGGGACGTTGATGAGGAATACCGAGCCCCACCAGAAATACTCGAGCAGCACGCCGCCGATCACCGGGCCTATCGCGGCGCCCGCGGAGTAGCTCATCACCCAGACGCTGATCGCCACGGTGCGTTGCTGCGGATCGAGGAACATGTTGCGGATGAGCGACAGCGTGGACGGCGCGAGCGTCGCCGCCGCTATGCCGAGCAGCGCGCGGCTCGCGATCAGCATCGCCGACGTGCTCGAGAACGCGGCCAGCACCGAGGCGACGCCGAAGGCCGCCGCGCCGACGAGCAGCAGCCGGCGCCGGCCGATGCGATCGCCCAGCGTGCCCATGGTGATCAGGCAGCCGGCCACCATGAAGCCGTAGATGTCCACGATCCACAGGAGCTCGGCGCTCGAGGGCTTGAGCTGCGCGCTGATCGCCGGCACGGCGAGGTTCAGGACCGTGAGGTCCATCGAGTAGAGCATGCACGGCAGGGCAATCACGGCCAAGCCGATCCACTCGCGGCGCGTGGCGCGCGGTCCGATGACGCTTTTCATGAACCAAAGTCGAAGCGGGCCGGTCAATCCTTACCGGCGACGATCGCGTCCACCTTGTCCGGATAAAAGGCGAGGTGCTCCTTGATCACCGCAACCTCGTCATAGGGCTGCTCGTAGCTCCACACCGCGTTTTCCGCTCCTTTCACCAGCGAGTAGTACGACGCGTGCCCCTTGAACGGGCAGTAAGTGGAACGCGACGTGCGCAGCAGCCGATCCATCTTCACGTCCTTGCGCGGTACGTAGTAGACCACCGGGTAGTTCGCTTCCTGCAGCTCGATCGCATCGCGCGTATCCGCTATTACTTCTCCACTCATCTTCACTTGCACCCGCACGCCTGCCGGCCGGGTGGTAATGCGATGCTCCGGGTGCTTCGCATAGCCGGGTCCGGGATTGCCGCTCATGACGCTCTCCTTGCTCGCGCGAAAAAGCCTATCGGCGGCCGGGCCGCCGGGTTACCGATGTAATTCCAGAAGCCGCTTCGCAGCGTGCAGATCGCGCATGACCCATTCCGCGTCGGCGGCGAACTTTTCATCCGACATGCCTGGCTCGCGGACCAAGGTGAGGACGAGCTCGCAGCCGGTGCCCTTGGGAACCACGCGCAGCGGCACGTACACGCCGGTGCCGTTCTCGCGAATCACGGAGTGATCCAGCACGCCGAACGTGTTGGCTTCGGAAAACAGAACCCGCACCGGCCCTGCCGCCGTCTGCGCAATCCACTCGCCGTCGACCTTCTGCAACGACTTGCCCAGGCCCGACGCCCACTTGGTAAAGTTCTCAGGCATCGACAGGAACTCGTACGCCTCCGCGGCCGAACGTTCGACGGTAATTCTCAGCTCGCATCCCCGGGAGGTCATGGCGGCTCCCATCAATCGACCAGCGACCCGCACGTCAGGTTGGCGATGGCGCCGGTCATGGCGCCGGCGCGATCCGAAGCGGCAAAGGCCGCGAACTCGGCCACCTCTGAAAGCGTGGGCAGGCGCTTGAGCAAGGTTCCGGTACGCGCTCGTTCCGCGAGCATCGCTTCCACGCGGGTGCCCGCCCGCTCGGCGAAGCCCTGGAAGACCTTCCGGGCATGGGAGACCGCAAGCGCTTCCGGGATGGCGTCCGGCCGCAGGCAAACGACGCGCACGCCGCTTTCTCCCAGCTCGCCGGCCAGGAGGCGCGAGAACGCCTCTATGGCCGCGCAGGTCACGCCGTATCCCAGGAACCCCACCCCCGACATGCGCGACCCAGGAGTCGACAGGGTGAGGATCACACCAGCGCGCTGCTTGACCATGTGGCGCGCGACCGCCCTGGCGGTTATGAAGTTGGTGCGCGTATACGCGGTCACCGGATGCAGGTAGTCCTGCAATCCCAGCTCGGCGAGTGGCGTGCCTTGGACGTGCGGGATGCCGACCGCATTCAGCGCGATGTCGATGCGGCCGGTCTTGGCCGCGACGGCGTCGGCGTGCTCGGCCACCGCTTTTTCATCGAGCGCATCGACCTGCGCCACGTCAGCGGGAATTTCACGGGCGATCTTGTCGAGCGTGGTGCGGGTGCGACCGGCGAGGAAAACCCGGGCGCGCTCACGGGCGAATGCGCGCGCCACCGCGCTGCCTATCGCGCCTGCGCCGCCGTAGATGACCGCCGTCTTGCCTTCAAGCAGCATTCGGTTTCCAGAGACCCATCATGCGCCCCTCCGGATCGGTGAAGAGCGAGAAGGCGCCCATGCCGGGCACCTGCTGTTCCTCCACGCAGACCTGCCCGCCGGCGGCGACGACCTTCTTGCGATAGGCCGCGAGGTCGTCGACGGCGATGTAGCACAGCATGTTGCCGGGCCACGGCCCTTCGTGCTCGGGCTTGACGATGCCGCCGTTGATGCCGCCCTGGCTCGCCGTGTCCACGAGGCGGTAGTTGAGCTCGGGCCGGTGCTGGACTTTCCAGTCAAAGACCTTCGAATAGAAGTCCGATACCTTCGCGGGATCCTTTGACATCAGTTCCCAGTGCACGACGGGTTGACCCATGGTGTCTTCCTTTCAAGAGGAGGTTGCGAATGCGGCGAGCATTGCGCCGCAGGTGACGAGGTCGAGGGGCAGGCGCCACAGGCTGCGCCGTGCCCAGGCGCGCGCCGCACTCTCCGTGATCTCCGCCGGATCGGTGCGTTCGAACGCCAGTGCCTTCGGAATGAAGTCGAACGCCGACCAGAGGCGCATGACCACGTGGCTCGCGAGCGCGATGAGCAGCCACTTGCGCGCATCGGGCTGCGGCCACGCGCCGACCAGCGAACCGATCAGCGCCAGCTCGAATGCAGTGTGCGCGGGGATCCAGAAGCGCTTGCGCGAAATGCCGCCGTGCCCGGGCTGGATCAGCTCGGGCTTGCGCGGCCAGAACGGATCCACGACGAGATATTCGTACAGTCCGCCTCCCAGGCTGGCGAGGGCAAGCGCCGTGGCGACGCCGATCAGGACTGTCGCGAAGTCCATGGTGGAATGAGCAACGCGCGCAGCCGTTCATCTCGCAGGAGCAGCCCTCCCCACGCCATGAGGCCGAGGTACGCGCCGAAAAGCATGTGCGTGAAGACCGGGCTGCCGACGCGCAAGTGGGTGGCGATGGCCCCGCCGAGCAGGCCGGTCAGGAGGATGGAACCGACGACGCTGGTGCGCGGTATCGCGTAGAGCGCGGCGCAGGCAAGCGTCAGGACGCCGAGCGCGCGCTCCAGGCCCGCGGGATAGCCGAGCTGCGCCATCGCCTCGGTAACCGGCGCCAGCGGCACAAGCTTGATGCCGCCGTCGAAAATCAGGAACACGACGACCAAAGCACTGAGGAGGCGTCCGATCCCTATCATGCCTGGCCCTGCGCTTGTACCAGAACCATCCACGACACGCCGAAGCGGTCGGCCACCATGCCGAATGCGGGGGAGAAGAAGGTCTTGGCGAGCGGCATCTGTACCTGCCCGCCTTCGGCGAGCGCGCCGAACAGGCGTTTGGCCGCGGCCTCGTCGGGCGCATTCAGCGACAGCGAGAAGCCCTGGAAGCTCGGCCGCCCGGCGCAGTTGCCGTCAGAGGCCATGATGGCGGTCTCGCCGATGCGGAAGGACGCATGCATCACCTTGTCGCCTGGCGGCGCGTTGCCGGGCATCGGTTCCGGGCTTTCCCGGAAGCGCATCAGCATCTGCACTTCGGCGCCGAGCTTGGCGCGATAGAACTCCAGCGCCTCCTCGGCGCGGCCGTCGAAAAACAGGTAAGGCTGGACTTGCATTGGCGTCTCCTTTTCAGGAAGCGGGTTTCACATGCGCGCCGAGGCGCGTGAAGGTCTGCGCCCAAACGGCTTCCATGCCGTCGAGCATGGGGGCAGCCCCGGCGTTAAGCCCGCGCGCAGTGGCGCGCAGCTTGACTTCGGTGGTTCCTTTCTTGCCGGCGAAGCTGACCTCGATGATCTCCTCGAGGCGCGGAATTCCATTCTCGTCATCCGCGGTGCACGCGATGACCAGGTGCTCCGGCGCCACCACGTCGCGGTACTCGCCCCGCACCCAGTAGTCCTTGCCTCCCGGCGAGCGCACGCAAAGGCGAAAAATGCCGCCGGGCCGGGCATCGATCTGGGCCGAGTGCACGCTGAAGCCCGCCGGGCCGAACCAGTGCACGAGATGCTCGGCGCGCGTCCAGGCCTCGAACACCCGCTCGCGCGGCGCGCGGAATACGCGCGTGATGGCCACGGTGCGCTCCCTCATCTCTCCGCGATCGACTTGAGGCTGGCCAATCCGGCCTCGAAGTCCTGGCCGACCATCCGGTCCATGTCGACGAACAGGCAGATGACCTTCGAGATGAAAGGCATCGGTCCCTGCATGGCCCAGGTAACCGTGGTGGCTTCGCCTGTCGGCTGCAGCGTGAAGTCCACCTGGTTGTGCGCCTCGAACGGCTTCACGAAATCGAGCTTGAGCGATACGCGGGAAGGCGCGGCGGAATCGGTTATCTCCATGCGCCCCTGGCCGACGTCCTGGTTGCCTTCCCACGCATAAACCGCGCCAGCGCCGGCCGCCGGCCCGCTGAAGCTGCGCTTCATCGCCGGGTCCTTTTTCTCGTACGGCGACCAGGCTCCCCAGCGGCTGAAGTCGCTGATCAGCGGGAAGATCTTCTCCGGCGGCGCCTTGATGCTGGCTGCACGCCGCACGCTGAAGCGGTCGGGTTGCATGGCGGCGACCGCGAGCACTCCGGCAATGGCCAGAATGATCACGATTGCCGCGATCTTGAGGCTCTTCACAGGTCCACCACCACCTTGAAGCCGCCGTAAATCATGCGCCGCGCGTCGAACGGCATGTTGTTCATGTCGCCCTTCAGCCGCTCGTCTGCCATCACCTTCTTCAGGATGCGGTCGCGATCGGCGCGCGAGCGGTAGACGATCCACGAGAACCAGACCGCTTCGCCATTCTTCAGCTTCACGCTTTGGGGAAACGAGGTCACCTTCCCCGGCTTCACGTCGTCGGCGGCGCATTCGCGGTACTCGAGCGCGCCGTGCTCCTTCCAGATCTTCCCGGCCTTGCGCGCCATGGCGCGGTAGGCGGCCACGTTCTTCTTCGGCACCGGTAAGACGAACCCATCTACGTACGCCATGCTTCCTCCATTTGTTTAGGAACGCTCTCAGCGGATAGTCGAACCACCAGGCCTGAAATCGACACGCGGCCTAACTCTTTGAACACATGAGGTATTCAAGGGCGCGCTTCATACGCCCGCCTGAGCGCCGCGATATCCATCTTCTTCATCTTCAGCATTGCGGCCATCACGCGGTTGGACTTCGCGCGGTCGGGATCGCTCATCATTTCGCCGAGCGCCGAAGGAATCACCTGCCACGGCAGGCCGAACCGGTCCTTCAGCCAGCCGCACGGCTGCTGCTGTCCGCCCGCGGAGAGCTTTTCCCAGTAGTAGTCCACCTCCGCCTGATCCTTGCAGTCGATGGTGAAGGACACCGCTTCGGTGAACCTGAAGTGCGGGCCGCCGTTCAGGGCGATGAACTGCTGCCCGTCCAACTCGAGCACCACGGTCATCACGCCGCCCTTGGGTCCCGGGCCAGCGTCGCCGTAGCGCGCGGTCGTGACGATCTTCGAATTCCTGAAGACCGAAACGTAGAACTTTGCGGCCTCTTCCGCGTTGTCGTCGAACCACAGGAAGGGTGTGATCTTCTGCTTCATGACAGTTCGCTCCCGAGAAACGCGTCGAGCTTGACGAGGGCCGCGCTCCAGCCGCGCCGGTGGCCGTCGCGCGCCGCCTCATCGAAGAACTGGTCGTGGCGGAAATCGAGCTCGGTACCGTCGCCGACGGCCTTGAAGACGACCGTGACCACCGACTCGCGCTCCGGCGTTGTATTGGGCCAGGTCCAGGTAAACACGAGCCTGCGGTTCGGCACGACGTCCCGGTAGACACCCTGCACCTCGTGGTCGGTTCCCTGGGGGCCGCCGAACACGATGCGAAAGCGGCCGCCGACGCGCACGTCGAGCTGCGCGAGCGACACCCGGTCGTTCGGGTCCGGGCCCCACCAGCGCTTCAGCGCTTCCGGGTCGGTCCACGCACGCCAGACTTTCTCCGGCGCGACCGGGTAGCGGCGCTCGAGGTGGAGGAAGGGCTTTTCTCGGAGTCGGGCTTCTTCCATGTCTGCAGTTCCTCTTGCTGGTACAGGTATCGGGCGAGCGAATCGAGCTTCTCGGTCCAGAACTTCTCGTAGCGGGCCATCCAGACCGACGCTTCCTTCATCGGCCGGGCCTCGAGCGCGCAGCTCACTACCCGGCCCTCCTTGGTGCGGGACACCAGGCCGGCGTCCTCCAGCACGCGCAGGTGCTTCATGAATCCGGGCAGCGACATCTCGTAGGGCGCGGCCAGCTCGGACACCGCCAGGTCACCCCTGCTCAGCGACTCGAGGATGCCGCGCCGCGTAGTGTCGGCGAGGGCAGCGAACACGGCGTCCAGCTCCTCGTCCGCATACTTAACCATTAGGTTTAGTTTCTGCGCGCAGCGGGCGCCTTGTCAAGCGTCCCGCATTTCACGTGTAACTTACCGCTTGGGGATCTTGGCCGACTCGACCACCTGGCCCCAGCGCTTCGCCTCGGAGACGAAGAACTCGCGCAGATGTTCCGGCGTGCTGGCGCGGCCGTCGACGCCGAGCGCCTTGAAGCGCTCCTGTACCTCGGGCGAGGCGAGCGCCTTGTGCACCGCCTGGTTCAGGCGATCGATGACCGGGCGCGGGGTGTTGGCCGGCGCCGCGAGGCTGTTCCACGACGTGACGACATAACCGGGCACGCCCGACTCCCCGACCGTCGGCACGTCGGGCAGCCCCGGGAAGCGCTTCTCCGTCGTGACGGCGAGGGCGCGCAGGTTGCCCGACCTAATGTGCGACATCGACGGCGCGAGAAACTCGAAGATCACCGCCGCGTCCTGGCTCTTCGCGGCAGTAACCACCTCCCCCGTCGCCTTGTAGGGAATGATCTGCACCTCGACCTTCGCCATGGACTTGAACAGCTCCGCGGCCAGATGCTGCGTGCTCCCCAAGCCGATGGTGCCGAAGTTGAGCTTGCCCGGGCTTGCCTTCGCTGCGGCGATCAGCTCCTGTACCGACTTAGCCGGAGCCTTCGGATCGTTCAGCATCACCAGGCTGAACGATCCGACTGTCGAGATCATGGCAAAGTCGTTCACCGGGTCGTAGGGCAGCTTGTTGAAGAGCGCCTGGCTCACCGCGTTGCCATTGGTAAGCAGGAGCAGCGTGTGGCCGTCGGCCGGCGCGCGCGCCACGTCGTTTGCCGCGACGATGCCGCCGGCACTCGGCTTGTTCTCGATGACCACCTGCTGGCCGAGGTCTTCGGCCATTTTCGGCGCGACGGTGCGCGACACGAGGTCGGCGACGCCGCCCGGACCGAACGGCACCACCAGTCGTATGGGTTTCGAGGGAAAGGTCTGGGCCACCACAGCCACCGGCAGCGCGAACAGCACCACGCCTAACAGCTTCCTCATCATTCGAACAGCTCCTCTACGGTAAAGCGCCGCAGGATCATTCCCTGGCGGAGTGCGCACTCGATGGCGACCTCGAGGTTGCGCCGGTTCGGCTCGATGCCGTGCGGCAGGTGCGGCGGGTCGCCCGCCGCCTTTTTGCTTTCCAGCAGCAGGCGATACACCTCGTCCGCCTCGGCCTTCGGCATGCTTTCCCTCACCACCACGAGGTGGTTGAGCTGGATGGCGCCGCCGTGCCGCTCGCGCCAGCGCTGCGCCCCGCCTTCGAGGTCGGCGACCAGCGGCCTGAGGCGCTCGTCGGTCGGGATGGCGCCGAGTATGGCGGCATCCAGCTCGCCCGCGAGCAGCATGCCGGTGATGTCCTTGCCCGCCGGCGCGCGCTGCACGTTGGGCGGATCGCGAAACTCCGCCACGTGCGGCTCCTCGAACGTCACCCAGTTCACGCGGCCGATGTCCACGCCGTAGTCCTCCATGAGGATGGCGCGGATCCAGGCGCCGGTCGTCACCGAATACGACCGCACCCCCACGCGTTTGCCCTCGAGCGCCTCGGGCTTGAGCGAGGGCGTGCGCTCGGCGTTGAACCTCAGGAACGGATGCTGAAAACGCGCCACGGCGACGAAAGGCAGCAGCCGGTAGGGCGTGCGATGCGCCTTGGCGACGAGGTAGGTCATGATCGCCAGCTCGGCGACGTCGAACGCCTGCTCGCGCACCACGCGCTTGAACATCGGGGCCGGGCTGCCCTTGACCTCCGCGAAGTCGAAGCGATCGGTGCGCGCGCGGAACTGCTTCGTCACCGGGTAGTCGCCCATCAGGGCCTTCAGCTTCGCCATGGCGGCGATTCTAGAGCCTGGACACCTTGACGCGGGCGTCCTTTCGCGTCGCGATGCCGGGCTGCAGCCGGGTACCGAGGCCGGGTCCGGCGGGCGCGCGGATAGTCCCCTGTTCGATCGGCGGCAGCTCGGTCACCAGCTTGCCGTACCAGTCGTAGTAGAAGGCGCGCACGATTTCCTGTACCAGCGTATTGGGACAGTTCATGGCGAGATGCACCGACGCCGTGAGCAGCACCGGGCCGGTGCAGTCGTGCGGCGCCACGGGCAGCGCGTGCGCTTCCGCCAAGGTCGCTATCTTCTTCGCTTCCGAGAGGCCGCCGGTCCAGCCGACGTCGAGCATGCAGACCGACACCGCGTGCTTCTGGAACAGCTCGCGGAAACCCCAGCGCGTGCCGAGCGTCTCGGATGCCGTCACCCAGACCTTCGTGCGGCGCGCATAATCGGCGAGCGCGTCGAGGTTGTTCATCTTGACCGGGTCCTCGAACCAGTAGGGATCGAACGGCTCGAGCGCCTGGGCGATGCGGATCGCCGCCGGCAGCTGCCACAGCGAGTGGAACTCGACGTGGATGTCCATGCGCTCGCCTACCGCCTTGCGGATCTGCTCGAAGGGCCGCAGCGCCTTGCGCAGATCGTCCTTGGAAATATCGGTGCCGCTGCTCGCCTCCGCCGCCTCGTCGAAAGGCCAGATTTTCATGCCGCGGATGCCCATCTCGAGCAGCGACTCGGCGAGCGCGCCGGCATCGGTGCGGAAGGCAAGCAGGTCTTCGTAGGGCCTGCCCGGGTCGGCCCTGGACGGAACGCCGAAATTCGCCGTGCCCTGCACCGGCTTGGACCGCACGTACTCGTATCCCGCGCAGGTGTTATAGACCCGGACGCGGTCGTGGCACGCGCCACCCAGCAGCTGGTAGATGGGCTGACCGGTCGCCTGGCCGAAAATGTCCCACAACGCGATGTCGATGGCCGACATCGCGCGCATCTCCACGCCCACGCTGTTGAACCCCAGGTAGGTATTCAGGAAATGGCGCGAGATCTGCTCGATGCGCAGCGGGTCGCGACCGAGCAGGTACGGCGCGCACGTCTCGTGCAGGTGCTCGATGACCGGCGCGATCGCGTAGAACGTCTCGCCCAGGCCAATGAGCCCCTCGTCCGTATGCAACTGCACCCATAGCACGTTGGGAAATTCGTCCAGCGCGATCGTCTCGACGGCGGTGATCTTCATGTCTCTATGCTTCCTCCAGCGGCAGGCCCGCATACTGCTCGGCGAGCGCGGCCTCGGCGTGGTGCGACGATTTCAGGTACTCGAGCTCGTGCTCCTGGGCGCGCTGGTCGAAGTCGCTCGCGCCCGGGAAGCGATGCAGCAGGGTCGTGAGGTACCACGAAATGCGCACCGAGCTCCATACGCGGCGCAGCGCCGTTTCGCTGTAGCGCTCGAGCAGCTCACCGTCGCCTTTGCGATAGTACGCGGCGATCGCCCGCGCCAGGTAATAGACGTCGGACACCGCGAGGTTGAGGCCCTTGGCGCCGGTGGGCGGGACGATATGCGCCGCGTCGCCGGCGAGAAAGAGGCGCCCGTGACGCATGGGCTCCGCCACATAGCTCCTCAGCGGCGCGATCGACTTCTCGATCGACGGGCCGGTGACGATGGCTTCGGCAAGCTCCGGCGGGTAGCGCAGCTTGAGCTCGCGCCAGAAACGCTCGTCGGGCCAGTCCTCGATGCGCGTGTCGAGCGGCACCTGGAGGTAGTAGCGGCTGAGCCTGGGGCTGCGCATGGATGCGAGCGCGAAGCCGCGCGGATGGTTGCAGTAGGTGATGTCCGGAAGCGGCGGCGTTTCCGACAGGATGCCCAGCCAGCCAAACGGGTAGACCTTCTCGTACTCGCGCAGCGCGCTCGCAGGAATGGAGCGCCGCGCCACGCCGTGGAAGCCATCGCAGCCGGCGATGAAGTCGCAGTCGACCTTCCCGCCCTCGAAGGTCACATAGGGCCGCTCCGTGAGGAAGTCGTGCGGCTGCACGTCGGCTGCCTCGGTCACGATCGCCGCTTTACGGCGATCTGCGGCGGCGAAAAGGTCCTCCTGCAGGCTCGTCTGCCCGTAGGTCATGAAGCGCTCGCCCACGTGCTTGCGGATGTCGATCATGAAGCTCTCGCGCCCGGCCCACACGATCTTCATGCCGTCGTGGGGATGACCCTCACGGTCCATTCGCGCGCTCAGGTCGTTTTTGCGCAGCACCTCGACCGTGGTCGGCTCGAGCACGCCGGCGCGGATACGCCCCAGCACGTGCGCGCGGCTGTGCCTCTCGAGCACCACGCTGTCGACACCCTGGCGATGCAGCAGCTCGGCGAGCAGCAGCCCCGCCGGACCGGCGCCGATGACGGCGACCTGCGTCTTCATCGCCGCGTGGCCAGGAACACGCCGCACAGGATAATGACGAAGCCGGCGGCGTGGAACCCGGCGAAGCTCTCGTCCAGGAGAAGGATCGCCAGCACCGTGCCGAAGGCCGGAAGCAGATGGATCGTGAACCCGGCGGCATTGGCGCCGACCACGGCCACGCCGCGGTTCCAGAACGCGAAAGCGAGCACCGACGCGGCAAGCGCGATGTAGAGCACCCCTATTGCCTCGGCAGGCGATGGCCAACGCGGCGGCACGGCAATCGCCTGGGCTGCATAGAGCGGTGCAAGCATCAGCGCACCCGCCGCGGAGATCGCCAGCAGGAACGGAGATCCACCGAGCTCGGAGGGGCGACGCTTGAGCAGGACGGAATAGATGCCCCATACCGGCATGGCGAGCAGGATCCAGGCGTCGCCCGCATGGAGCTCGACCTGGCGCAGGCGCTCCAGCTCGCCACGCGACACGATGACCAGGATGCCCGCCAGCGAAACCAGCATGCCGGCGATCTGCCTCCCGCTCGGGCGCTCGCCCTCCAGCGCCCAGGAGCAAAGCAGCATGAAAAGCGGCAGCGAGGAGTTGAGCAGCACCGCATTCACCGCGGTCGTGGTGCGCAAGCCCTGGTAGACCATCGTCTGGAACAACGCCACGCCGAAGAATGCAAGCACCAGGAGGATACCGGCATCGCGACGCAGGATCGCGCGCTTCGCGACGAGCGCGGGGAGCGCGAACGGAAGCAGGATCAGCGAGGCGAGCGTCCAGCGCCAGAAATTCAGCGACACCGGGTCGAACACTTCGCCCAGCGCCCGGCCGGTTACCCAGTTCCCCGCCCAGAGCAGGTTGGCCAGGGCGAGCAACGCGAAAGCGCCTGGCCTGCTAGAACCCGTAGAGGCGCGCCGGGTTGTCGACCAGGATCTTGTTCTGCAGCGCCTTGTCCGGCGCCATCAGGGGAAACAGATCCACCAGGTCCCCGTCGTTGGGCATGTGTCTTCCGACGTTGGGATGCGGCCAGTCGGTGCCCCAGAGGATGCGGTCCGGCGCCGCCTGGATAAGCGCCTGCGCAAACGGCACCGCGTCGGTGAACGGCGGCCCCATGGACGAGACGCGCTCGGCGCCGCACACCTTCACCCATGTATTTTGATTTTTCATGAACGACAAGAGCACCCGGAACGGCTCCTGCTCCAGCCCGTCCGCGGCCTTCACGCGCCCCATGTGGTCGATCACCATCGGCACCGGAATCGCCTCGAACTTCTTGCGGAACTCGACGATGTCGGTCGCATCCAGGTGCAGGATGAGGTGCCATCCCATCTCCTTCAACCGCGCTACGGTGCGGTCGAAGAACGCCATGTCGGGCCGACCGCCGAGGTGCTTGACGAAGTTGAAGCGCACGCCGCGAATGCCGCCCTCGTCCATCTCCCTGAACTGCTTTTCCGTATAGCTCTCGTCGATAATCGCGGTGCCGCGGTACATCCCCTTCGACCTCGCAATAGCATCCAGCGTCACCCGCATGTCCGATCCGTGGCAACTCGCGTGCACGATCACGGCGCGCTCGATTCCCAGGATGGCGTGCAGCTTCTGCAGACCCTCGAACGGCGAGTCCGGCGGCCAGTACGACGCGTCGGGCGCGTACGGAAACTTCGCCGCCGGCCCGAACACGTGGCAGTGCGCGTCGCAGGCCAGCGGCGGCGGCGTGAATTGGGGTCGCTTGGTATTCGGATCCGGAGGTGCCGTGGTCTTCATGGGCGAATTCTAGCGACCTTATCGAAGCGTCCAAGCGACGTTTCGCCCCGGCGGGCCTCGGTCAACCGGCGCACTCCGAGCGACCACAGCCTTCGAGCTAGCCACTTGCAGCCTATCTCCATGCAGCCGCCCGCCGTGCAGCCTAATACGGGTCCCGCTCAGGGCTTTGTCCGCGCAACTGCTTGTTCAAGGGCGATAAGATGGCGAAGAGCGCGCGACGGTGTGTAATTAGACTTCTTTTGGGAAGTTCACATTACGTTAGGCTTTTGGTGCGTTGTTAGCAGTCAGCCGGTGTCCCCGCCCGTGCCCGCAGAACGGCGCGGCGCGGATCTACCTAGAAGCGACGCGCTATTCTCGAACTTCCTTTACTGCAGAGGCGGTCCAGGGCGCCGCGCGGCTGGCTCGAGCACCGGACAGTCTGAGCAGGCGCCTGCGCTTTGCTGCTGTCCGGGGCACGGGCGGGCGCAGCGTGCTGTGCTGCAGTCCGCGCGCCAAGGAGCCAGGGCACCATGCATTGGTGCCTTTGGCGAGGTCTGAAAGGGCAGCGTACACTGCGCCATCTTCAACCAGCTCCGGTCAACAGGGGTGCAGTGCATGCATCGAGAGTGTCTCAGCCAGCCTAACAGCGCGGTCGAGTCCGACACTCAAGGCCCGGCGCTACGCGCCTGCGCACGCGCGGCTCACCGCGAACGTTAGATGGCAACGCCAACCTCGGGCCTTGCGCCTAACCCTCGATGCCCAAGTTGCGGTGGCCGCATCGATAGCAAATTGCCATCTGGCAGCTTGCTTGCGACCGTCGTCCTGGGTGACCTCGCAACGTGGGTGCTTGCCGGCCTTTTCACAGTCGTCGGGTTTTTCTGGGAACTAGCTTGGGTCCTTGCCCTTATCTTTGTCTTGATCGCAGTCGTTCGTCGAACAATGAACGCACCGCTTTACGAGTGCGTAGAGTGCAAACGCGAGTTCACGCATAAGGCCGTGTATGGCGCAAAGTAAGTTGCCATCTAACAGCGCGTTGTTGACCGACGCCTACCTCGCGCTGCGCGCTTCGTCCGGCGCGGCAAAACGCGGACGTTAGCTGACTATGGAGTGCGGCGATGACTTCTATCGACCCTTTCGGAAGAACTGACAAGCTCGACGACAACATGCTTGCGGCCTTGGTCACTCGTTTCGAGGCCCGTGGCAAGAATCCCCAGTTCTCGAAGATGCTGAGTGACTATCTGGACGCCATGAGCATCCCCCCGGCGGCTCGGGTGCTCGACATGGGCTGCGGGACCGGGCTGGCCGCCCGAGCTATCGCACGCCGCACCGGTTTCTCTGGACGTATTACCGGCGTCGATCTCAGTCCTTACCTTGTATCGGCGGCGAAGCGTTTGGCTAGCGAGGAAGGACTAGCCGAACGCCTGGAATTTTGCGCCGGGGATGTTCGCAGGCTCGATTTCGCCGATGGAACATTCGACGCGCTTGTTGCACATACCTTGTTGAGCCATGTCGATGACCCATTGTCTGCGCTCAAGGAGGCGGCGCGGGTCGTCAAGCATGGCGGGATGATCGGAATCTTCGATGGCGATTACGCTTCGTTGACGTTCGATCATGCCGACCCCATGAAGGGAAAAGCGTACGACGAAGCGCTAATCAGCGCTCTGGTCACGAATCCGCGGGTCATGCGTCAGTTACCACGATTGCTCCGGGCGGCAGGCCTGGAGCTTGTCACGTCCTTCGGATATGCCCTATCGGAGATAGGGAAGGCAAACTTCTGGACATCGGCCATTGAGGCTTACCGAAAGCTGGTCGTGAAGGCGGGCGAGATGACCGAGGACGAAGCGAACGACTGGGCGGCTGACCTGCGCGACGACTCTGACGCGGGGACATTCTTCGGCAGTAGCAACTACTACGCTTATGTCGCGCGGCGCCCTAGCGGCCACAATGCGTAGCTCGCCAGCTAACAATGGCATGCAGCCCACGCGCCAGAAGCCGAGCGCGGCTGACGCCGAACGTTAGGCGTCACGGGTCGCCCGGTGCCTTGCGCCGATGACCGTCGATGGCTCCAGCGGCAGCTAGTCGGCCCTGCCGTTAGTCCGTAAGCACGATGCCGGACTTCGCAATCACCTCGGCTAGCCGGCTGCGTTCGCGCGCCATGAAGGCCTCGAAGGCCTGCGGCGAGCCGGCGGCGGGGACCGCGCCCATCTTCAGCACGCGCTCCTTGACGTCCGCGACGTTCAGCACCCTGATCACTTCGTCGTTCAGGCGCCGCACTACCGGCTGCGGCGTAGCGGCGGGCGCGACGATGCCCCACGATTGGGTGATTTCATAGCCGGGCACGGTATCGGCGATGGGCGGCAGATCGGGCAGGCTCGGGTTGCGCTCGGCGCCGGTGGTGGCAAGTGCGCGCACCCGGCCGGCGTTCATGTGCGCGCCGGCAGCGATGGGCGAGGTGATGATGAGCTGCGCGTTGCCGGCGATGACGTCGAGCAGCCCGGGCGCCGCGCCCTTGTAAGGAATGTGCGTCATCTTGATGCCGGCGAGCAGATTCAGCATCTCGCCCGCGAGGTGCGCAGGCGTGCCGACGCCGGCGGAAGCGTAATTGATCGCTCCGGGCCTGCTCTTGGCGAGCTGCACCAGCTCGGCCACCGACTTGGCCGGCAGCGAGGCGTTGACTACCAGGACATTGGAGGTGGTCGCGACGCGCGAGATCGGCACGAAATCGCGCGCCGCATCGTACGGCAGGTCCTTCCTCAGGCTCGGCAGGAGCGCCCAGATCGCGGTGGTGGAGAGAAGCAGCGTGTAGCCGTCTGGCGGCGACTTGGCGGCGAGGTCCGCGCCGATCGCGCCGCCCGCGCCGGGCCGGTTGTCGACGATCACCTGCTGGCCGAACCCCTCCGACATCTTTTGCGCGAGGATGCGCGCGAGCTGGTCGGGCGCGCCGCCCGCCGCGTCGGCGACGAGGAGCCGTACCGGCTTGGCGGGATAGGGCTGCGCAGCGGCGTTGACGGCGGCGAAAAGGAGTGCGAACAGGAACGCTCTCATCGATTCCTCCCTAGTTCATGTCGGGCGCCTGGCCCGGCGCCGGGGTGTAGTTGAGGTCGCCGCGGGCCAGCGCGGCCTCGCGCCCGCCGTAGCACGCGAGCAGGTCCGCCTGGCGGCGCTTGGCGCGGGCGTCCACCTCCTCCGGATCGCAGAAGCGTAAGAGCTCCGCCTTCAGCGTCGCGAGCGTGGCTGCGTTCTCCGGCTTGCCGGCGATGTCGACGAGCTCCTGGGGGTCGCTCTCCAGGTCGAAGAGCTGCGGCCGGTAGTTGACGTAGTGCACGTACTTCCAGCGACCCTTGCGCAGCATCGTCACGCCGCCACGGGAGCCAATGGCGTGGTACTCGCTGAGCACTGCGCGATCCGCGTGCTTTCCGGCGGCGAGGTCGAGCGGGGAGATGCCGTGGTATCCGGTCTTCGGCACTGGCACTCCGGTGGACTCGAGGAAGAATGGGAACAGGTCGACGTGGCTCGCCGGCGTGGCGCATCGCCTGCCGGCAGCGACGTCCGGCCCGGCGAGGATCAGTGGCACGCCGGCCGACTCTTCGTACATCGTCGACTTGCCCCACAGGCCGCGCGCGCCGAGGTTGTCGCCGTGGTCGCTGGTGTAGACGACGCGCGTCCCGGCGGCGAGGCCGGCTTCCTCGAGCGCGCGAAGCACCTCGCCAACATTGTGGTCCATGAAGCTGACCAGGCCGAGGTAGCCGGCAATCGCGCGCCGCACCTTGGCGAGGTCGCCGGCGAAGCCGTCGTCGTAGGCGACGCAGGCGTGGTAGTCGCGCAGATACGGATGCTCCGGGCGCTCGGCGCTCGCATACTGCTTCGGCAGCGGGATGCGCTCGGGCGGGTAGCGATGGAAGAACTCCGCCGGCGCGACCAGCGGAAAGTGCGGGCAGACGAAGGAGACGAAGAGCGCCCACGGTCGCTCGCGCAGCTTCGACGCTTCCTCACGCAGCCAGGCCTGCGCGCGCGCCGCGATGTCGCGATCGTAGCGCGTGTACGGCGACTCGCCCGGCCCCGCGAGGTCGGCGAGCTTCGCGTAGCCCTTGCGCCGCGGGATGTCGCTGCGCACCAGGCCCTTGACGTCGCCGAGGCCTTCGACCACGTGCATCGGCAGGACTTCCTCGGAGAAGCCGTGGTCGTCGCCCGGCAGGCCGCGGAAGTGCAGCTTGCCGATCGACACCACGCGGTGGCCGCGTTCCCGCAGCAGGCGGTGCCAACTCGGCACCGAGCCATCGTAAGCGTCGGCATTGTCCCAATAGCCGATCTGGTGGACGTACTTGCCGGTGGCGAACGCAGCGCGCGCCGGAACGCATATCGGCGAGGCCGTGTAGGCGCTCGTGAACCGCGTGCCGCGCGCGGCAAGCCGGTCGAGGTGCAGCGTCTGTGCCAACGGATGGCCGGCGGCGCCCATGGCCTGTGGGTTGTGCTCGTCCGACATGATGACGAGGAGGTTCTTGGGCGCGAGCGGCATGCGAACCGAGAGTAGTTGTCATGACATCATTCGTCAAGGACGCCTAGAATGGCGCATGCAGCATTCCGACGACCCGCGCCTGCTACGCGGCTTGGTCTCGCACCGCGTGCTGGTCCTTTCCAACACCCTCGCGCTCGCGGCCGCGCGATACTATCCGCGCCGTTTCGGCATCCGCCTCGCCGAGTGGCGCGTCATCGATGCGCTGCACGCCGGCCGCGGCATCACCGCAATCCGGATCAGCCAGTGGCTGAAGACCGACAAGGCATGGGTCGGGCGCTCGGTGGAACGCCTCGTGAAAGCCGGGCTTGCCCGGCGCCGGCCCGATCCGGGGCACGGGCGCCGGCAGCTGGTCACGCTGACGGACAAGGGCGAGCGCGCCTATCGCGTCATCGCCGCGGCCGCGCAGCGGCGCAACGAGAACCTCCTGGCGGGGCTCAAGGCCGGCGAGCGCAAAGCGCTCGAGCGCTCCCTCGCCGATCTCCAGGCGCGGGCCTCCCGGCTGCTGGCCCGCGCGGACCTGGGGTATGGGCGCTTGGCCGGGGACGCCGGAACCCGTTCCAACGGGAAAGAGAATGGCGAACAGCGAAAGAGTTGCGTGTCGCCTAACAACGCCTTGCAGCGGACGCGGGAAAAGCGCCGCGCCGCTGAAGGCGCACGTTAGGCGACAACATGCGGCCGGCGTAAAATGACCTTATGAGCGAGTTGGAAGAACTCGAGAAGCGAATCCGCAAGCTGTCCGCACAGGATTTGGCTAAGTTCCGCGCGTGGTTTGCCGAGTTCGACCATGCATTGTGGGACCGGCAGATCGAGTCGGACGCAAAAGGCGGTAAGTTAGACCGCCTGGCCAATGAAGCTCTTGCAGACTACAAGGCTGGGAAGGCCAAAAAAATTTGAACCACTACGCCTCGCCGCAGTTCTGGGCGCTGTACGAGGCGTTACCGTCAGACATCCGCGATCTCGCGGACAAGAACTACCAGCGTCTGAAGTCGGATTCTCGCCATCCCTCGCTCCACTTCGAGAGGATCGTGTCTCAGGCGTGCGCTTTGCGTTGCGGGTCGACGATCTTCTCCAGGCGGCCGAGTACCCGCATGCAGGGCAGGAGCTGCGCGAGGCTGCCGTTCGGCTCGCGCTTCTCCTTGATCGCGGCGAGGAACTCGCGGTCCTCGAGCTCGATGCCGTCCATCGACACGTCGACCTTGGAGACGTCGATCGGGTTTTTCTTGCCGTCGGCGAGGTCGTCGTAGTACGCCTGGTAGGTGCCGTTGTCGCAGATGTAGCGGAAGAATGAGCCGAGCGGCCCGTCGTTGTTGAAGGAGAGCGATAGCGTGAGGATTGCGCCCGAGGGCACTTTCGCCACGATGCCCATGTCCATGGCGATCTTGAGCTCCGGGTGCTGAGGCCCCTGCACCGCGTAGCAGTCGGAAATGGTCTCGCCCGCCTGGTACTGGAAGAGATCGATGGTGTGCGCCGCGTGGTGCCAGAGCAAATGGTCGGTCCAGCTGCGCGGATTGCCCGCGGCGTTGATGTTCTTGCGGCGAAAGAAGTAGGTCTGCACGTCCATCTGCTGGATCTTCAGCTCGCCCTTCTCGATGCGCTTGTGGATCCACTGGTGGCTCGGGTTGAAGCGCCGCACGTGGCCGCCCATGGCCGTAACGCCCGTTTCCTGCGCGATCTTCACCAGCTGCTCGGCGTCCTCGACGCTGTCGGTAACCGGGATCTCGACCAGCACGTGCTTGCCGGCGCGCATCACCTGCTCGGCCTGTCGGAAGTGCAGCTTGGTCGGCGTGGTGAGGATCACGGCGTCGGCGCGCTTGATCCCTTCGGCGAGATCCTGCGTGTGGTGCGCGATACCGTACTTCTTCGCCACCTCGGCGGTGGTGGCGGCGCTGCCGCCGACCAGCGAGGTGACCTCCAAGCCCGGGATGCGCTTCAGCGCGTCGAGGTGCTTCTGGCCGAAGGCGCCCTGGCCAGCGACGCAGATCTTCATTTCGCTCTCCTGTTCTCGAGGATGATGTGGCCGACGGCGGTATTGGACGCCGGCACGGTGTAGAAGCGGTAGACCTCGTCGACCTCCTCGTCCAGCGTGCCGCGCATGATGAGCCACATCACCAGCTCGATAGCCTCGGCGCCGGCTTCGCGGATGTACTCGAGGTGCGGGATGCGCGTCAGCTTCTTCGGATCCCGGGTCAGGTTGTCGAGGAAAGCCTTGTCGAACTCGCTGTTGATCAGCCCGGCGCGCGGCCCGGAGATCTGGTGCGACATGCCGCCGGTGCCCAACACCAGCACGCGCAGCTCTTCGGGCCAGGACTGGATCGCCTTGCGCAGCGCGCGCCCCAGCATGAAGCAACGGTGGCCGGTGGGCGGCGGGTAGAGCACCACGTTGACCGCGAGCGGAATCACCGGGCAGGGCCACTGCTCCGGCGAGCCGAACAGCAGGTTGAGCGGCACGGTGAGCCCGTGGTCGACCTCCATCTTGTTGACGACGGTCAGGTCGAACTCGTCCAGGATCACCGACTGCGCGATGTGCGCGGCGAGCTCGGGATGGCCCTTCACCACCGGCACCGGGCGCGGCCCCCAGCCCTCGTCTGCCGGCGGGAACTCCGGCGCGCAGCCGAGCGCGAAGGTGGGCACCACCTCCACCGAGAACGCGGTGGCGTGGTCGTTGTAGATCCCGATGATCACGTCAGGGCGCAGCTCGGCGATCAGCTCCCTGGTCTTCTCGAAGCCCGAGAACACCCGCTGCCAGTAGGGCTGGTCGGTCTTCCTGTTGTCGATCGCCGCGCCGATGGCGGGCACGTGCGACGTGGCTGCTCCGGCGATGATCCTAGCCACGCTTGGCCCCGCTCTTCCTGCGCTTCTCCTTGCCCGACTTGCTGCGGTTGCCCTCGACCGGACGGCCGCCGGCCAGCATCATGGCCGCGTACTGCTCCTGGCTCATGCCGGTCATGACCGCGGCGAGGTGCTGGAATGAATGGCCGTCGGTGGCGCCCAGCTTGGCGGTGTAGTAGATGTTGCCGCCGAGCTCGAGCATCCGGTTGTAGTTGCGATCGAGGATCGCCTGCGTCTGCTCGGGCGTGAGCGGAAAGCGCTTCAGGTACTCCGCCTCGTTGGCGCGGAACGCCTTGCGGTTCTCGTCCTTCATCAGCGACATGCAGAACATGTTGATGCCGTAGCCCTGGCGCGAGCGCTCGGCGTCGAACACGAAAGTTCCGGGGATGTCGTCGTACTCCTGTTCCTGGCGGGGCATGGGGTCTCCAGAGCGTCGGCGCACCGCGACTTGCTCGCGGCCGGACGATTTTAGCCCAACGCGACCTGCCGGCCGCCCGCCGCCCGCGAAACCCCGCGCGGTTGACCCGACGGCGGCCGCGGGGATGAAATAGCGGCCTCGATGCCGCAACCTCAAGAGGTGCGCAGATACTTCGCCGCCTCGCCGCCCAAGGCGGGCAGCGTGCTGCGCGAGCTCCAGGGTGCGATTCGCGCTGCGGCGCCCGACGCGGTCGCGGAATCGCGGAAGGCTTTATGAACATCACCGTCCGACCACTTCGCGAGGACGACCTGCAGGAGGCCGATCGCATATTGCGACTGGCTTTCGGTACGTTCCTCGGGCTGCCTGACCCGGCCTCCTTCACCGGGGATGCGAGTTATGTCCATACCCGGTGGCGTGCCGATCCGATGACTGCCTTCGCTGCGGACGCGGACGGCCAGCTCGCCGGCTCGACCTTCGTCTCGCGCTGGGGAAGCGTTGGGTTCTTAGGTCCGCTGACCACTCGCCCGGACCTCTGGGACCGCGGCATCGGCAAGCGTCTGATGGATCCCGTGATGGCCTGCTTCGAGAAGTGGGGCACCCGGCACGCTGGGCTATTCACCTTCGCCCACAGCCAGAAGCACGTAGGCCTTTATCAGAAATTCGGCTTCTGGCCCCGCTTCCTCACTGCAGTCATGTCGAAGGCCGTCGGACAGGCACGGCGCCAGTCGGGCTGGACTGCGTTTTCTGGAGTGCCGGGCAATCAGCAGGACACGTTGCTACGTGCCTGCACCGATCTGACCGACCGCATCTATCCCGGCCTGGAGGTAACGCCGGAAGTTCGCTCCGTCAACCGCCAGAAGCTTGGCGAGACGATACTGCTTTGGAAGGGCGACCGGTTGGCAGGACTCGCCGTCTGCCACTGCGGTCCGGGAAGCGAAGCGGGGAGCGGCGTCTGCTACGTCAAGTTCGGAGCGGTGGCACCAGGTCCGTCCGCGGAGGAGGACTTCGATCGGCTGCTCGACGCCTGCGAGCAGCTGGCCGCCAGTCAGGGACTGTCGCGCCTGGTCGCCGGGGGCAACGCAGGCCGCGACGAAGCGTACCGGCGCATGCTCGGCCACGGGTTCCGCGCGGATATGCAAGGCGTAGCGATGCAGCGTTCCAATGATCCGGGCTACAACCGGCCGGGCGTATACGTCATGGATGACTGGCGCTGAGCGAATAGCCATGAGCTTCGCAGCCACGCTGATCGCCGCCCTGGGTTGCGGCCTCATGGCCGGGGTGTTCTTCGCCTTCTCCACCTTTGTGATGAAAGCCCTCGCCCGCATTCCCGAGGGCGAGGGCATCGCCGCCATGCAATCCATCAACCGGAGCGTCATCAACCCATGGTTCATACTCGTGTTCCTGGGGACCGCGGGCATCTGCGCTTTCCTGGCGAGCGTGGCGGTGGTGCGCTGGGGGACGCAGCGGGAGCAGTACCTGCTCGCGGGAAGCGCGCTTTACATCGTTGGCACCGTGCTCGTCACGCTGGTCTTCAATGTGCCGAAGAACAACGAGCTCGCCAAGATCGGCAGCGCCGATCCACGCGGCTTGGTGCTCTGGCGGCGCTACCTCTCCACGTGGACCGCGTGGAACCACGTGCGCACCGCAGCGGCGCTGGCCGCGGCGGTATGCTTGACCCTCGCGCTATAGGAATCCGCTCATGTGCCGGAACATCAAGACGCTGTTCAACTTCGAGCCGCCCGCCACCGAGGAGGAGATTCGCGCGGCGTCGCTGCAGTTCGTGCGCAAGGTCTCGGGCTTCAACAAACCCTCCAAGGCCAACGAAGCCGCGTTCGACCGGGCGGTCGACCAGGTCGCCGCGGCGGCGCGCCAGCTTCTCGAATCGCTCGAGACGAGCGCTCAGCCTCGCGACCGCGAGCTAGAGGCGGCCCGCGCCCGTGCGCGCGCTGCCGAGCGGTTCGGCACTTCCTGATTCATGGCGCGAAACGCCACGACGGCGTAGCGTTCGTCGCCGCCGGCTTGCCACTCATCCAGCGGCCAACAGGTGATGAGCGTAAGGCGCGAAGGGCCCTCCTGGCTTGCGATCCACAACTCGCTGCGGTGGAGCACGTACGTTTCGCGTACCCGGTAGCTCACCGTCTGCCCGTCGGCGCGCTCGACCAGGATCTCGTCGCCGGGATCGAGCTCGCCCAGGAATGCGAGGTGGGTATCGCGATGGCCGCCGATCAGGCTGTTGCCGTCCGCGCCCGGAGGCACGGTGTGCGAGGCATGCCCCGGCCCGAAAGCGAGCGCCTGTCCATGCGCTCCGGCGAGCACGTAGCGCTCGATGCCGAGCTTGGGCACGCTAAGCCGCGCGACCGGCCAGGTATCGGCCCAGGGCCACGGCTTGGCGTTGGCCTCGCCCTCGAGCGTGCGCACCCATGCGCGCGCGATCAGCCCCTCGGCGAGCCAGGCTTTCGCCTGAATCCACGCACCTTCGCCGACCTGCCAGGCGCCGAACAGAAGCAGCAGTGCCGCAGCGGCGAGCTTCATGTCCGGCGACGCAGCAGAAGGCTGCCGAGGAGCAGCGCCGCGAGCCCCAGAGCGAGCGCGAACCGGCTGCCGGTAGATCCCTGCGGCAGCTCGCCGAAAACCTTGTCGTACTCCCAGCCCGCCGGGAGCAGCGTCGGCACGGCCGCGGTCTTCAGCGACTCGTCCAC
>Ga0247825_10000122_pt1 | contig 43508 bp, 53 predicted proteins | sample 13C_Vanillin_Day_FD_194413 | JGI IMG/M metagenome (GOLD analysis project Ga0247825, IMG submission 194413) | Soil microbial communities from agricultural site in Penn Yan, New York, United States - 13C_Vanillin_Day48 | ecosystem: Environmental > Terrestrial > Soil > Agricultural land | place...
TCTGCCAACCGCGCCGCGGAGCTGCTTGCCGGGCACGGGGGTGCCCGCGACCGCATCGAGGCGGTGCGCTTTACGGCGAAGGCCCATCCCGCGCCGGCCATCCTCGCCGAGGCGCGCCGGCGCAAGCCCGCGGCGATCGTCATGGGCACGCGCGGCGAGGGGACGCTGCACGGCTTTGCGCTCGGCTCGGTGGCGCTGCGCGTCGTGCATCGCGCGCGGTTGCCGGTGTTCCTGGTGAAGGCGGGCGACCGCTTGCCCGCGGCGTTCGGGCGACAGCTGCGTGTGCTGCTCGCCACCGACGGCTCGAAGCCTGCGCTGCGCGCCGCGCAGCGGCTCGTCGCCTGGCGCCCCTGGCTCGGGGAGCTCGAGGTGCACCTCCTCTGGGTGCAGCAGCCGCTCAGCTACCTGCAGACGGTCCTGCCGCCCCACGGCGACGTGATCGGGCAGTGGAGCGACAAGGAAGGCAGGAAGGCGACCGGCGCCGCGGCGGCGCTCTTTCGCAAGGCGGGCATCGCGCACCACGTGCATTTCAGCGTCGGCGACGCCGCGCTCGAGGTGCGCTCGCTCGCCGAGGAAACCAAAGCCGAGCTGGTGGTGCTCGGTACGCGCGGCCTCGGCGCCGCGCACCACGCGCTGGTCGGCTCGGTGGCGCTGAAGGCCGCGGTGGCAAGCCCGGTGCCGGTGCTTCTGGTCCCTTGACATGAAAGATCCTTTCGTTCCCGCCGCGGTCGAGGCCTACCTGCAGCGCGTGCACGGCCGGCCGGTGCGCGCGGTGCGCATCACGCCCCTCGGCGGCGGACGGCAGGGCGACAAGGGCTACGGCTACGGCATCCCGCTGCGCGTCGACTACGAGCTCGACGGCGCGGCGCGGCGCGCGGTGATCGAGTCGGTGCGGCCCGGGCCCTTCGGGCACGAGCATATGGCCGACCGCGCGCAGCTCCTGCTCTGGGCGCACCACGCCTTCGGCGCGCTGCCCCGCCACGTCGCCTCGCTCGACGTCGGCGCGGTGCGCGAGGGCGGCGAGCTGGTGCCCCTCGGAAACGCCGAGGAGCTCTTCATGCTCGCCGAGTTCGTCGAGGGGCACGAATACGCCGACGATCTCCTCAAGATCAGGAGCTCGGGAGAGAGCGCTTCCCTGGATCTCGCGCGGGCGGATGCCCTGTGCGACTACCTGGTCGAGATCCATCGCCTGAAGGGCACCGATCCGGGCCTCTACGTGCGCCGCATCCGCGAGCTGGTCGGTCACGGCGAATGCATCTTCGGCGTCTCCGACAGCTATCCCGGGAAGTTCGACGTCCTGAAAAACATCGAGCTGCAATGCGTGGAGTGGCGCTGGAAGCTGCGCGGGCGCGCGCACCGGCTGCGCCAGGTGCACGGCGACTTCCATCCCTGGAACATCATGTTCCGCGAGGGCGTGGACTTCAGCGTGCTCGACCGCTCCCGCGGCGAATGGGGCGACGGCGCCGACGACGTCGCCTGCCTCGCGCTCAACTATCTCTTCTTCTCCCTGCAGCGCTCGGGGCGGCTGGAAGGCGCCTTCGAGCGGCTCTGGCAGCGCTTCTGGACGCGCTATCTCGAGCGCTCCGGCGACGCCGAGCTCCTGGAGGTCGTCGCCCCGTTCCTCGCCTTCCGCGGCCTGGTGATGGCGAACCCGCTCTGGTACCCGGCCCTGCAAGCCGATGTGCGCGGGAAAATCTTCAATTTCATCCTGAACGTCCTGGGCGAGCCGCGCTTCGACCCGGCGCGGGCGAACGAGTACTGCGCGTGAGCTTCGCGGTGTGGCTCACCGGCCTGTCCGGCTCGGGCAAGAGCGCCATCGCGCGCGAGCTCCTGGTGCAGCTCCACGCGCGAGGCGTCGACGCCGCGGTGCTCGAGTCCGACGTGCTGCGCACCCAGCTCACGCCCTTCCCGCGCTACGACGAGCAGGATCGCGATTTTTTCTACGCCACGCTTTCCCGTCTTGGGGCGCTGGTGGTGGAGAACGACAGACCCGTGCTCTTCGACGCCACGGCGAACCTGCGCAAGTACCGCGACGCCGCGCGCCGGCGCATCGCGCGCTTCGCCGAGGTCTACGTCGACACGCCGCTCGAGGTCTGCCGCGCGCGCGACACCAAGGGGCTCTACAAGGCCGGCAAGGCCGCGCACCTGCCGGGCGTCGGCGCCCCCTACGAGCCGCCGCTCGCGCCCGAGCTCACCGTGCCCGGCGACCGCGGCACGCCTGCTGCGGCCGCGGCCGCGGTCGTCGCCTTGCTCGCCGGAAAAGGCTGGATTTAGGCTCCGACCGAATGCTTCCGATCGGAAGCATTTACAGAACAAGAGCTTGGAAACTTGAAATCACAAACTGTGATCTCAAGATCGCGCGGCCGCGGGCATGGAGGGAAGCGGTCGCTGCCCTATGCGTTTTCAGAGCAAGGGGTGGCGATGCTCTCGAGCGTGTTGCGCAGTGAACGGGCCATTACCGTCAACATAGCGATCGTGCGCGCCTTCGTCCGTCTGCGTGAACTCGGGGCCGCCAACACCCAACTGGCGCGAAAGCTGGACGACCTGGAGCGCCGCGTCGGCGGCCACGACCAGGCAATCCGAAGCATCGTGCGCGCGATCCGCGATCTCGCTGCCCCTGTACCTTCGAAGAGGCGACGGATCGGATTCGTTTAGCATTGATCCGCGTCAAAACGCCCAGTTGGCAGGGCGCTATGCTGCGACCGTGAGCAACGAAAGCGCCCCAGCGGTCGCGACGCTGCTCGAGGTCGACCGCGAGTACCGCAGCAAGGCTGCCGCCGGGCAGCTGCAGAGGATCGCTCCCCGCCGCTTCAACCCCGAGCACGAGGCCTCGCTGCCGGTGCTGCACGCGCGGCGCGACGGCCGCCACTTCACCGCGCTCTACTCCAATACCGAGCGCGCCCACGACCTGCACCGCACGCACGACTGGGTGGTGATCTTCTACGAAGACGGCCAGTGCACCGTGGTCACGGAGTACCGCGGCGCGCTGAAGGGCATGCGCGTCGTGCGCGGCCGCGAGCCCGAGTGCCTGACGCACTACCGCGCGCTGCCGCGCGAGCTGAGCCTCGAGCCGTCCTTGAGCGCGTCCGAAGGGTAGACGATCACCTGCTCGCCGGGCTCGAGGCCCGCCTCGACGAGGGCCTCGACGCCGTTGCGCCGCGGCACCTTCACCGCGCGCTTGCGCGCGCGAGCGCCCTCGGCGACGAACACCGACCACGCCTCGCCCTCGCGGAACAACGCCCCCACCGGTACCTTGAGGGAGTCTTCCTGCTTGTAAACCACGATACTGGCCTCGACGCGGAAAGCGTCGCCGATGGTCTGCACCTTGTCGAGCGGCTCGACGAAATCGAGGATCACGTTGACGCGCTGCTCCTCGACCCCGAGCGCGGAGATCTTGGTGAACGCCGCCGGCTCGACCAGGCGCACGCTCGCGGCGAGGGGCGCCACCCCCGTGCCGAGCTCCAGGCGCGCCGGCATGCCCGGCCGGATGGCGACCGCGTCCTGCGAGAGGACGTCGACCACCGCCTCGAGGCTCCTCGCGTCGCCGAGCTCGAGCAGCGGCGCGCCGAGCGCCACCGGCCCCTCGCTCTTCTGCACCACCTTCAGCACCGCGCCGTCCACGGGCGAGGTGACCTCCCATTTCGGCCCCAATGCGCCGCTCTCGTAGCGCCTGAGCGCGGCGCGCGTCTGCTCGAGCTCGTGGCGCGCCGCCTCCTCGCCGTGGCGCGCCGCCTGCACCGCGCGCTCGGCCACCTGCAGGGCGAGCGCGGCCTGCTCGCGGGCGGTCGCGGCAACGAAGCCCTCGGTGGCGAGCTTCGCCTGGCGATCGAGGTCGGCGCGCGCCTGGCTGCGCTGCGCGATCGCCTTCTGCGTCTCGGCGCGCGCGCGGGAGAGCTGGGCGTCGGCCGCGCCGATGCGCTCCTGCAGCTCGCGCGCGGTGCGCGCGTCGAGGAAGGCCGGCGCCGTCGGCGTGAGCATCGCCACCCTCTGGCCCTGCTTCACCGGGTCGCCGGCCTCGAGGTCGATGCGCTCCACCCGGCCCGCGAGGGGGGCCGAGACCACGTAGCGCTCGCGCACGCGCGTGCGCCCGTCGTCGGAGATCGTCTGCTCGAAGAGGCCGCGCGCCACCGGCGCCGTTTCCACGGCGATCGGCTGCGGGCGCAGCGCCCAGGCGACGGCGAGCGCGAGCGCCACGAGGGCGAGGGCGAGGGCGATGCGGTTGCGCCTGGTCATTCGCGGGTCTTCAGCACGGCGACGAGGTCGAGATTATCGATGCGATTGCGCACGATCAGGGCGCTCAGCACGCCGGCCGCCACGACGACCGCCCCCGAGTAGACATAGGTGCTCGGGAAGATGACCAGCGGGAACTCCATGACTTCCTGGCTCATCAGGGCAAGGAGCAGCGCCGCGAGCCCGAAGCCCGCCAGGAAGCCAAGCGGAATGGCGAGCACGATCTCGACCGCCAGCTCGCCCAGAAGGAGCACCGAGACCTCGCGCCGCGTGAAGCCTAGCACCCGCAGGCTGGCGAGCTCCCAGGCGCGCTCGGCGAGCTGGATGCGGGCGTTGTTGTACACCACGCCGACGGCAATGATGGCGGCGAAGGCGCTCAGGATGGTGGTGAAGAACGCGACGTTCCGCGCGCTGGTCTCGCGGAACGTGTCGATCAGCGTGCGGTGGACGATCACGACGGCGGCAGCGGGGATCTGCTTCAGCCGCTCGAGCAGCGCCGTCTCCTGCGCGCGCTCTACCGACAGGCCGGCACCGGAGACCACGTTGCCTTCGCGCGCCAGGCGGTTGAGATCCTCCAGGCGCATCCAGGCGTTCATGCCGGCCATCTCGCGCACCGTGCCGCTGACCCGCACCGCGCTCTTCACGCGCTTGCCCTCGAGGAGCTCGGCGATGAGCGTGTCGCCCGGCCGCACGCCCAGCCGCTGCGCAAGGCGCGACGTGAGCAGCACGCCACCCGGCGCCGGCCTTGCCTCGCGCAGGTCGGCATCGAGGATGCGCTGCAGGGTCGCGTCGTCGCCGATGCCGGTGATGCCGGTGCGGTAGCTCCGGTGCCCGGCCCGCAGGCGCACCGGGATCGACCGCGTCACCTCCGCCTGGCTGACGCCGGGCAGGCGCGCGAGCTCCAGGCGCACGCTGCGCGACACCGGCTCGGCGAAGCCGATGTTGACGTCGGCGCGCTGCACCCTGTTGAACTGCACGTCGATGAACCACTCGAGCGCGTCCATCCAGAAAGTGCCGGCGATCAAAATCGCCACCGAGCCGGCGATGCCCGCGATGGTGGCCGCCGCCCGCACCGGCCTGCGCTCCAGGTTGCGCATGATCATGCGCTGCGCCGGCGTGAGCAGGTGCGCGTAGCCCAGCCGCTCGAGCAGCAGCGCGCGGAACGCCGCCGGCGCCGGCGGACGCAGCGCCTCGGCGGCGCGCAGGCGCAGGATGCCGTGCGTGGCGGCAAACGCGCCGCCGAAGGCCGCCGCCAGCGCTGCCGCTGCGCCTGCGAGCACGAGCCAGCCGGGCATGAAGTAATGGAAGCGCGGGAAGTGGAAGAGCTCCGTGTACAGGGAGGTCATGCCGCGGCCCAGCCACCAGCCGAGGGCGATGCCGATGACCACGCCCAGCAGGACGATGACGGAGGCGAATTTCAGGTAGTGCCAGGCGATCCAGCGGTCGTCGTAGCCCAGCGCCTTCAGCGCCGCGATCTCGCCGCGCTGCGCGTTCACCTGGCGATGGAGCACGACGTTCAGGATGAACGCGGCGACCAGCAGGAAGATGGCCGGCAGCACGGTGCCGAAGATGCGCTGCTGCTCGATCTCCTGCGTGATGATCTTGTGCGACACCTGGTCCTCGCGCCCGAGCGCGCCGAAGCCGCCGTAGGGCTCGAGGACCGCATCCAGCCTTTCGATCACGCTTTCCGGAGAGACGTCTCTCGAAAGGCGAAGCAGCACCGAGTTGAACGCGCCTTCCATGTTGAAGGCCGCGGCAAGGTTGCGCGCGTCCATCCACAGCACCGCGAACCATTCGTCGTCGGGCATGCCGCCGCCGCGCGTGGCGAAGATGTACTCCGGGCTGAGGGCGGTGCCGACCAGGGTCAGGCGCTCGAGCTTGCCGTTGAGCAGCACGTCCATCCGGTCGCCGAGCTTGAGATTTCGCGCCTCGAGGAAGCGCTGGTTCACCACCACCTCGCCGCGCGTTCCCGGCGCCGGCCAGCGGCCGCTCGTCAGCGTCAGCCGGTTCATGCCGCCGGGGTGCTCGAGGTCGCGGCCGATGAGGCGGGCGATCATCGGCGGCACCACGCCCGGAATGGAAAGCTGCGCGTCGCGCACCACGCGCGTCTGTGCCTCCACCACGCCCGGAATCGCGCGGATGCGCTCGGCAAGCGACTGCGGCGCGCGCTTGACGGTGGCGAAGACGTGCGGAAAGCGCGCCGTATCGTAATAGTTGTCGCGCGACCAAAGCAGCGAGCCGTAGGTCGAAAAGGAGCCGATGAAGCCGCCGATGCCGCAGGCGATCACCAGCGCGATCGATAACACCTGCGTCTTCAGCGACCACAGGTCGCGCGCGAGCTTGCGGTCGAGGGATTTCACCACGAGATCTCCGCGGGCGTGAGCTTGCGCTCGGGCCTCTCCTCGCCGACGATGCGCCCGTCGCCCAGGCGCAGCACGCGGTCGGCCATGCCGGCAATGGCGGCGTTGTGCGTGATGACCATGGCGGTCGTGCCGAGCTCGGCGTTGATCTTCGCGATCACCTCGAGCACCAGCTTGCCGGTCTCGTAGTCGAGCGCGCCGGTCGGCTCGTCGCACAGCAGCACCTGCGGGCGCTTGGCGATGGCGCGCGCGATGGCGACGCGCTGCTGCTCGCCGCCCGAAAGCTGCGAAGGGAAGTGATCCAGCCGCTCGCCCAGGCCCACCCACGTGAGCGCCTCGGCGGCGCTCATCGGGTTGCTGACGATGTCGGTGACGAGCGCGACGTTCTCCCGCGCGGTGAGGCTGGGGATGAGGTTGTAGAACTGGAACACGAAGCCGACGTGCTCGCGCCGGTAGCGGGTCAGCGTCGCCTCATCGGCTTTCGACAGGTCTTTCTGTTGAAAGGAAATCGAACCGGAAGTGGGCGTGTCCAGCCCGCCGAGGAGGTTGAGCAGCGTCGACTTGCCGCTGCCCGAGGGGCCGAGCAGCACGATGAACTCGCCGGCGCGCACCTCGAGGTCGACGCCGCGCAGCGCGTGCACCTCGGCCTCGCCCATGCGATAGACCTTGGTGAGTCCGCGCGCGACGAAGACGGGCGCGGCGCTCAGAGGCGTTTCACCACGCGGACCAGGCCCGGCTCCTCGGGCATCTCCTGCACCGCGAAGCCGAGCGCGCTGACGAAGCCGAGCATGTCGGCATTGTCGCGCAGGACCAGGCCTTCCATGGTCGCGAAGCCGCGCTCCCGCGCCGCGCGCATGAGCTCGCTCATCAGGAGCTGCGCGATGCCCGTGTGGTGCCAGTCGTCGGCGACGACGACGCCGAACTCGCAGCTGCGGCCGTCGGGGTTCGCCATGTAGCGCGCGTCGCCGATGAGGTGCGGCTCGCCCTCGACCGTGGCTTCGCAGACGAACGCCATGTGCCGGTCGTAGTCGACGTGCGTGAAGAAATGCACCAGCCCGTCGCTCTGCGGGAAGGCGTAGCGCATGAAACGCCGGCGTCGCGTGTCGCCGGAGAGCTGGTCGAGGAACTGGTGCTCGCGCGGCTCGTCCTCGGCCCGGATCGGGCGGATGAGGACGGTGCGGCCGTCGGCGAGGCGGCGCTCCCGCTCGAGCGCCTTCGGGTAGGCGGTCATGAGAGCATTGTCGGGTGCCGGTCCACTCGTTAATTTGACGCATGTCAAAGGTGTCTGACGGCCTCAGCTCGGCCGAGGCGGCGGCGCGGCTCGCCGCCGACGGGCCGAACGCGCTGCCGGGGGCGCAGAGGCGCAGCCTGCCCGCGCTCGCGTTCGAGGTGGTGCGCGAGCCGATGCTGCTTTTGCTCCTCGCCGCCGCCGGCATCTACCTGCTGGTCGGCGACCTGCACGAGGCGCTGGTGCTCGCGGCCTCGATCGGCGTGGTGATCGCCATCACCGTGGGGCAGGAGCTCAAGGCCGAGCGGGCGCTCGAGGCGCTGCGCGACCTCTCGAGCCCGCGTGCGCTGGTGCTGCGCGACGGCGAGCGCCGCCGCATTGCCGGCGCGGAGGTGGTGCGAGGCGACCTGCTCGTCCTGGCGGAAGGCGACCGTGTGAGCGCCGACGCGCGCCTGGAAGCCGCCCAGGACCTGGAGCTCGACGAGTCGCTGCTCAGCGGCGAGTCGCTGCCGGTGGGCAAGCGCGCGGGGGACGCCGTGTTCTCGGGAACGCTGGTCGTCAAGGGCCAGGGCCGCGCGCTCGTCACCGCGACCGGCGCGCGGAGCGAGCTCGGGCGCATCGGCGTTTCCCTGGCCACCCTCGACAGCGGCAAGACCTCGCTCGAGCGCGAGACCGCGCGCATCGTCAAGCTCGTCGCCGCCTTCGCGCTCGCGCTTTCGGCCGCGATGATGGCCGCGCACTACGCGCTGCGCGGCGGCGCGCTCGAGAGCGTGCTCGCCGGCCTGACCCTCGCCATGGCGGTGATCCCGGAGGAGTTCCCGGTGGTGCTGACGGTGTTCCTCGCGCTGGGGGCCTGGCGCATCTCGCGCCACGGCGTGCTGACGCGGCGCATGCCGGCGATCGAGATGCTCGGCGCCGCGACCGTGCTTTGCGTCGACAAGACCGGCACGCTCACCGAGAACCGCATGAGCGTGGTGGAGACGCCGCAGGCGGTGATCGACACGGCGGCGCTCGCCTCGGAGCTGGAACCGTTCGACGCCATGGACAAGGCGATCGTTGCTGCTTGTGGAAAGGACATTCTTGAAAAACGCAGGCGCTGGCCGCTGGTCCGCGACTACGGGATGCGCGGCGATCTGCTCGCCATGTGCCACGCCTGGAGCGCCGGCGAGGGCGCGCTGCACCTGGCGATGAAGGGCGCGCCCGAGACGGTACTGCGGCTCTGCGGGCGTCCGGAACTGATCGGAACCGTCCAGGGGATGACCGACAAGGGCCTGCGCGTGCTTGGCGTGGCCGAAGCTCGTGCCGAGCAGCTGCTCGACGACCCGCGTGCCTACCGCTGGCAGTGGGTGGGCTTCCTCGCGCTCGCCGACCCGCTGCGCGCCTCGGTTCCCGAGGCGGTGGCGCTGTGCCGGCGCGCCGGCATCCGCGTGGTGATGATCACCGGCGATTTTCCCGGCACCGCGCTCAACATCGCGCGCCAGGCCGGGCTCGACGCTGCGGAGGCGCTGACCGGCGCGCAGGTCGCGGCGATGGACGACGCCGCGCTCGCCGCCGCGGTGCGGCGCACGAACGTGTTCGCGCGCGTGCGCCCGGAGCAGAAGCTGCGGCTGGTGCAGGCCTACCGCGCCGCGGGCGAGGTCGTGGCCATGACCGGCGACGGCGTCAACGACGCCCCCGCGCTCAAGGCCGCGCACATCGGCATCGCCATGGGCCGGCGGGGCACCGATGTCGCGCGCGAGTCCGCGGCGCTGGTGCTGCTCGAGGACGACTTCGGCTCGATCGTCGAGACCGCGCGCCTGGGGCGGCGCATCTACGAGAACATCCGCAACGCGATGCGCTACATCATCTCGGTGCACGTGCCGACCGCCGGGATGGCGTTCCTGCCGCTCGCCTTCGGCTGGCCGCTGTTCCTCTACCCGGTGCACGTGGTGTTCCTCGAGTTCGTCATCGACCCGGCCTGCTCGGTGGTGTTCGAGGCCGAGAGGAGCGAGCGCGGCATGATGGAGCGGCCGCCGCGCGACCCGCGCGCGAGGCTCTTCAGCGCGCGCATGCTCGCCACCAGCCTGCTGCTCGGCGCGACGCTGCTCGCTGCGGTGTTCGCCGCCTATGCCTGGGCCGTTTCGAGCGGCCTCGACCACGAGCGCACGCGGGCGGTCGGCTTCGCCGCCATCGTCTTCGGCAATCTCGGGCTCATCTTCGTCAACCGCTCGCACGAGCGCCTCGCGGTGGAGACGCTGCGCGAGCCCAACCCGGCGCTGTGGTGGATCGTCGCCGGCGCACTCGCCGCGCTGGCGGCCGCGATCTACGTGCCGGCGGCGGCGGCGATCTTCCGCTTCGCGCCGCTCGGCGCGGCGGAGCTCGCCGTCGCCGCCGCCGCCGGCCTTGCCGGGGTGGCCTGGTACGAGCTGCGCAAGCTGGCGGCGCGCCGCCGCTAGGCGCGGTAGGTCTTCTCGTGGCGCCGCTGGCACTCGATGCAGCGCGGCGCGGCGGGCTCGGCGCGCAGGCGCTCGACGCCGACGTCGCCGCCGCAGTCGATGCATACGCCGTAGCTGCCGTCGGCGAGGCGCCGGTGCGCGGCGTCGAGGGTGCGCAGCTCCTGCACGTCGCGCGAGGTCTCCGCCTCGCCCAGGTCGGCGAGCAGGTCGGCGAGCGATTCGTCGCCGGCATCGGGGGTGCTGCCCGCGGCCTGGGCGTAGGGCCCGGCGCGCATGCGCGCCACGTCGGCGCGGATCTCCTCGGCCAGCGCGCGCCGGCGTTCCTCGATGAGGCTGGCGAGCTGCACGATCTCCCTGCGGCTGAGCGGCATGGCGTTTCTCCTTGGCGGCGATGGTACGGCCGGGATGTGCGGCGGGTTTGATCGTGGTCAAGCCTTGCGAACCGCGGCAGGCTACCTTGGTCTCATGAACTGGAGGCCGTAGATGCTCTCGCTCGAGGATTGCCTCGCCCTTTGCGACCTGACCGAGGAGGAGGTGCTCGCCATCGCGCACCACGAGCACATCCCGGAGATCGCCGCCGCCGAGCTCGGCAGCTACCTCGTGCACACGCCCGCGGGCGAGCGGCGCATCAAGGCCATCATCCGCGACGACATCGCCGAGGCCTGCGCCTGCGGCAACCGCACGCGCGAGCTGGCGCTCAAGCACCTGCTGCGCGAGTTCGTGCTGCAGCATCCGGCCTGCGAGGAGCGGCACCGCGCGCGCCTGCATGCAGCGGAGCGGCGCGGCGCCTGACATGGACTTCGATTCCCTCCAGGGCCGCATCGAGCACGAGATCGCAGAGCTGCGCGGCGCCTTCCCGCGCGTCGAGAGCTGCCACAGCGCCCTCGTGCAGTGGAAGGACGGCGAGCAGCCGCGCTATTCGCTCGGCCTCGACATCCGCTGGCCGCAGCGCCAGGCGCTGGTGAGCGGGCCGGCGCAGGCGAGCGCCGAGGCGGCGGTCGAGGCCGCGTTCCGCCTCGCCCGCGAGCGGCTGCAAAGCCGGTAGGCCGGGCGCCGCACTTTCACGGGCGGATTCTCAGGAGGGCGAGCAGCTCCTGCATCGCCCCGTCGACGCTCCGCGCCCCGCTCAGGACGTTGTCGATGGCGAACGTGATCGGCATGCGCACCTCCAGCTTGCGCGCGAGCGCCGCCACCGCGGCGGCGGAGAACGCGCCTTCGGTCAGCGCGGCGGGCGGCGGCTTGCCCTCGCCGAGCGCCACGCCGAGCGCGGTATTGCGCGACTGCAGGCTGCCCACCGTCAGCATCAGGTCGCCCGCGCCGGCCAGGCCGAGGAAGGTCTCGGCGCGCGCGCCCTTCGCCACGCCCAGGCGCCGCGCCTCCTCGAGGCCGAGGGTCGCCAGCGTCGCGCGCGCGTTCTCGCCCAGGCCGCGCCCGGCGGCGACGCCGCTCGCGATGGCGATCACGTTCTTCATCACGCCGCCGAGCGCGACGCCGACCAGGTCGTCGCTCGGGTGCACGCAGAATTTCGCGCTCGCCAGGAGGAGCGCGAGGCGCGCCGCCGTGGCGCGCTCCGCGCAGGCAAGCGCGACGCCGCAGGGCAGGCCGGCCGCGATCTCGCGCGCGAAGGAGGGGCCGGAGAGCACGCCGAGCGGCGTGCCAGGGAGGACCTCGGCCAGCACCTCGGGCATGAGGGCGAGCGTTGCGCGCTCGACGCCCTTGGCGCAGCTCACCGCCGGGATGCCTCGCGCGAGAAACGGCCGTAGCGCCTGCGCGACCGCGCGCATGTGCTGCGCCGGCGAGGCGAGGAGCACCAGCGCCGCCCCTTCGGCGGCCGTGCCCAGGTCGGCGGTCGCCTCGATGCCGGGCGCGAGCACGGACCCGGCCAGAAAGCGCGGGTTCATCCCCTGCTCGTTGATCGACGCGACGACCTCGGGCTCGCGCGCCCACAGCCGCACCTCGTGGCCCGTGCGGCGCATCACGCAGGCCAGGGCCGTGCCGAAGGCGCCCCCGCCCACGATGCCGATTCTCGCCATGGCGGCATCTTCCGGCGCGCGCCCCGGTCCACGATTGATCTTGCTCAATAGCCGGATCTGGACGCCCCGTATGTTGGAGGTGTCGCTATCGACCCACGAACAACGGAGAGCACCATGGATGTCACCACCGACAAGCTGATGCAGGACCTGAAGACGGTCGTCGTCGACGCCGAGGACCTGCTCAAGGCCACCGCCAGCCAGGGCGGCGAGCAGATCGCGCGCATCCGCACGCGCGCCGAAGAATCGCTGCGCGTGGCGCGGGCTCGCATCAAGGACATGACGCAGGCCGCCGAGGCGCAGGCGCGCGAGGCGGCGGGCGAGGTGAACCGCCAGGTGCACGACAATCCGTGGACCGCGGTCGGCGTCGCCGCCGGCGTGGGTGTGCTGATCGGCCTGCTGCTCGGCCGCAAGTAGGCGAGAAGCGGCCCGGCTAGCGCGCGGGCGTCTCGTGGTGCTTGACGTCGCCGCGCTGCTGGCGCGCGTAGTCCTCGAGCTGGCGCCGCGCCGCGTCGAAGGCCTCGCGCCGCGCCGCCTGCAGGTCCTCGTCGTGCTCGTGCGTGACGGCGATCTCGCCGCCCGGGAGCTTGAGGTCGATGTGCGCCGTGAACTGCCTGCCGTGGCGCTTGTGCCGGCCTTCCAGCGACAGCACCACGCGGCAGCTCACGATGTGATCGTAGTAGCGCTCGAGCTTCTCGGCCTTCTCGCGGATCGCGTTCTGCAGCGCGTCCGAGGACGCGATGCCGTGCAGGGACACCAGCGCGCCGCGTCGCCCTTGACCTGGGTCAAACGCTATTCGTGCGCGAGCGGCTTCTCGGTGAAGAGGTAGTCCTTCAGCTCCTTCGAGAAGCGCGGGTCGTGGCGCCGGATCCACTCCAGGACCATCGCCGCGTGCTCCTTTTCCTCGTCGCGGTTGTGCGCGAGGATCGCCTTGAGCTCGGGATCGCGGCAGGCGTCGACGCGCTGCTGGTACCAGTCCACCGCCTCGAGCTCCTCGATCAGCGAGACGATCGCGCGATGCATGTCGAGCGTCTGCGGGGTCAGGGCCTGGGCGGGTTCGTGCAGTCCTTCGTGCGCTGCCATGAGAGTTCTCCCGAATCGCTCAGTGTAGCGTACGCGCGAAGGTGCGCCCGCGCAGCAGCTCGAGCGCCTCGGGCGACTCGTCGACGAAGTCGAGCAGCGCGTCGGAGACCTCGCCCAGGAGCTCGCGGGGCTGCACGCTCCAGGGCTGCGTTTCCATCTCGGTGAGCACCAGCTCGCCGGCATCCTCGACCGAGAAGCCCACCAGGCCGGGCCAGCGGCGGAAGATCGTCTGCACCAGCGTTTCGAGCTGCGCCTGGGGGTATCGGGTCTTCATGCCTGCAGGCTACGCGCGCGGCGGCCGCGCGCCCATCGGCGCACTCCGATTGGGCGGCAGGAGGCGCCTGATTTTCCCGTAGGACGATTCCGGGCGCCGCTTTGCGCGAGATCAAGCGGCGCAGGTTGGCCGGGGTAGCATGGCAGTAGACATCGACCGCGAGGAGAGGCCATGGGCGCAACCGACTCGTTGTCCGGGCCGCAGCAGGCCGAAGCCGGCCGCCGGCCGGTCGGCCGCCTGGCGCGCAGCGCGTACGCGATGGTGCTGGCCGGCGGGCGCGGCAGCCGCCTGCGGGAGCTCACCGACTGGCGCTGCAAGCCCGCGGTGCCTTTCGGCGGCAAGTACCGCATCATCGACTTCACGCTGTCGAACTGCGTCAACTCCGGCGTGCGCCGCATCGGCGTCGCGACGCAGTACAAGTCCTACAGCCTGATCCGCCACCTGCAGCGCGGCTGGAGCTTCCTCGACGGACGCATCGGCGAGCACGTCGACATCCTGCCGGCGCAGCAGCAGATCGAGGAGAGCTGGTATCGCGGCACGGCGGACGCGGTGTTCCAGAACCTGAACGTGCTGCGCCGCGACGGCTGCCGCTACGTCCTCGTGCTCTCCGGCGACCACGTCTACAAGATGGACTACGGGCGCTTGCTGGAAGACCACGCGGCGCGCGAGGCGGATGCCACGGTCGTGTGCGTCGAGGTGCCGCTCGCGGAGGCGAGCGCCTTCGGCGTGGTGAGCGTCGACGCCTCGGGCCGCGTCACCGGCTTCGACGAGAAGCCGGCCGCGCCGCGGCCGATGCCCGGCTCGACCGACCGGGCGCTCGCCAGCATGGGCGTGTACGTCTTCAACGCCGCGTTCCTGTTCGAGCAGCTGATCCGCGATGCCGACGACCGGCGCTCGAGCCACGATTTCGGCAAGGACCTGATCCCGCACATCGTCGGCCGCTACCGCGTGCACGCGCATCGCTTCGCGGAGAGTTGCGTCGGCATGCCCGAGCGGGAGCCTTACTGGCGCGACGTCGGCACGCTCGACGCCTACTGGGAGGCGAACATGGAGCTCGCCAAGGTCACGCCGCAGCTCAACCTCTACGACCGCGACTGGCCGGTGTGGACCTACCAGGAGCAGCTGCCGCCCGCGAAGTTCGTCTTCGATTCCGACGGCCGCCGCGGCATGGCCCTCGACTCCATGGTCTCGGGGGGCTGCATCGTGAGCGGCGCTACCGTGCGCCGCTCGGTGCTGTTCTCCAACGTCAGCGTGCACGACGGCGCGACGCTCGAGGATTGCGTGGTCCTGCCCGACGTGGTGGTCGGGCCCGGGGTGCGGCTCGCCCGCGCGATCGTCGACCGCCACTGCCGGCTCGACGCGGCGGCGCTCGACGACGCCGGCCGCTTTCGCGTCACCGACAAGGGCCTGACGCTGATCACGCCGGAGATGCTCGGCCAGCCGGTGCACCAGCTGCGCTGAGACTTGCGCGCGTTTGACGCGCATCAATACCGGCGCACGCGCCGGCGCAATGATGCGGTCGTATGTTCGAATCACCGCTCGAGTGGTGCGGCGTGTGCCGCGACTGGGTGGCGCTCGATCAGCGCTGGGAAGAGCATGCTCGCGCGTGCGGCTGCGCCTGCGCCCGGGATGCCTGCCCGCTTGCCGCGCTCTTCCGGCCGTCCGCCGTCCGGCAGGACTTGGTCGGCGAAACGACGCCGTCACAAGAGGCGCGGGCCAGGTAAGTCATGCGAACGCCCGACCTCTTCATCGCCTACGCGCCCCGCGGCGCGGGGCTGCGCTGCGCCGTGGCCTACCTCGCCTCGGCGCGCGACGCCTACGGCTGGTTCGCCGGCCCGCGTCCGGACGCGACGGTGGCGAACGCGTTCTTCGTGCTGGAGGACTTCTACACCAGCCGCGAGACGCGCTATGAAGTCGTGGCGCAGGCCGACCTGCACTCGGCCTGGGCGCTCGACGAGGCGCGCCGGCACGAGCTGGCGCGCATGCAGGAGGCGTTCGCGCGCGAGTGGCTGTTCCATCGCGACGCGCCGGAGGCCGCGGCGCAGCTGCGGGCCTACACGGAAGCCGAGCTCGCCGCCGGCGAGCTCAACGTGCGCTTCGAGCGCCTGTCGAAATTCTCCACGCAGCAGCCGAACTGGACGTTCTACTCGCCGCATGCCGAGCGCCCGGTCCTGCAATACCTGGCGCGGCGCTGGCCGCTGGAATATCGCCTGGGGCTGGAGCCCGCGTACGAATCGCGCCCGGGCTAGGAGCGCGCGTGCAGCAGGCGCTCGAGGCCGGCGATGTCGAGGATGCGCACGTGCTTCTGCTCCACCTCGATCAGGGCCTCCTTCTGGAACTGCGAGAAGAGGCGGCTCACCGTCTCGAGCTTGAGGCCGAGGTAGCTGCCGATCTCGTCGCGCGTCATGCGCAGGTGGAAGTCGGAAGCGGAGTAGCCGCGGCGCACGAAGCGCTTGGAGAGGTTGATGAGGAAGGCCGCCAGGCGCTCTTCCGCGCGCATCGAGCCGAGCAGCATCATCACGCCGTGGTCGCGCACGATCTCGCGCGCCAGCACCGCGTGCAGGTGGCGCTGCAGCGAAGGCACCTCGCGCGCCATCTGCTCGATGAGGGCGAAGGGCATGACGCACACTTCGCTGTCCTCCAGGGCGACCGCCGTGCCGTTGCAGCGGCCGCTGCCGATGCCTTCCATGCCGAGCAGCTCGCCGCCCATGAAGAAGCCGGTCACCTGCTCGCGGCCTTCGCCGTCCACCACGCTGGTCTTGAAAAAGCCGCTGCGGATCGCGTACACGGTCTTGAACTCGTCGCCGGCGGCAAACAGCGACTCGCCGCGCTTCATGCGCCGGCGGGCGTAGACGATGTTCTCGACGCGGTCGAGCTCCTCGGCGCACACGCCGCCGGGCAGGCACAGCTCGCGCAGGTTGCAGCTGCCGCAGGTGACCTCGAACTTCGCGTTCGTCTGGTTCATCGGGGTGAAAGTCGGCTTGACGACGGGCTTGAGCGCAATGACGGCAGACATGTGCATTCCCCTAGGTTCACGCGGTGACGGCGGCGCGGCTGGCGACCACGTCGCGCACCCGCTCGATTTCGCTGCTCTTGTCGAAAAAATCGCTCGCGCCGAGCTCCGCGGCGAGGCGCCGGTAGGGCTCGGAGGCGAAGTTGGACAGCATGTAGACCTCGATCCCGGGCGCGGCGGCGTGCACGGCGCGCAGCACGTCGAAGCCGCTGCCGGTGGCGAGCTTGAGGTCGCACAGCACGAGATCCGGCTGCTCCTCCAGGATGCCGCGGATGGCCCGCTCGGCGTGCGCGGCGGTGCCGCAGACGCGGGTGCCGGGGATCGCCGCGAGCATCGCCTCGAGGCGCGCCAGCACCATGTGCGAGTCCTCGACGAGAAAGATCTTTTGCATGCCGGCAGTGTGCCGGCGCGCCCTGCCGCGGCCTATCGGCGGCGGCTGAACTTCAGGGTAGGAGGTTTCCTATTCGGCGCCGCGCGCGGCGATCGCCGCGCGCAGGTGCTCGAACTCGGTGCTCTTGTCGAAGAAGCCGCGCGCGCCGAGCTGCTCGGCGCGCCGCCGGTAGGCGGGCGTGGCGAAGTTCGACAGCATGTACACCTCCGCCGGCGAGCCCGCCTCGCGCAGCGCCCGCAGCACGTCGAAGCCGCTCGCCTCGCCGAGCTTGAGGTCGAGCACCACCACGTCGGGCCGCCCGTCGAGGATGCCGCGCACGGCGGCGTCGGCGTCGCCGGCCTGGCCGATCACCTGCAGGGAAGGGATCGAGGCGAGCATCGCCTCGATGCGCAGGCGCACCGGCGCCGAATCATCCACGAGGAAGATTTTCAGCACCACGCAGTCTGGTCCGCGGGTGGACAAAGCGATATCGGAATCGCCCGCTTCCGGCTGTAGGAGTATTCCTACAGCAGCTTGTTCTCCATCGCGTAGCGGACCAGCTCGGCGGTGCTGCCGAGATTGAGCTTCTCGAGGATGCGGGTCTTGTGCGTGCTCACCGTCTTCACCGAGAGGTGCAGGCGCTCGCCGATCTCGGTGGGGCCCAGGCCCTCGACCAGCAGCCGCATCACCTCGAACTCGCGGTCCGAGAGCGCCTCGTGCGAGGCCTTCTGCTGCGAGACGATGCTCGCCGCGGCGGCCTCGCTGATGTGCACGCCGCCGGCGGCCACCTTGCGGATCGCGCCGAGCAGTTGCTCCGAGGCGCTGTCCTTGGTCAGGTAGCCCGAGGCGCCGGCCTTGAGCGCGCGCGCCGCGTACTGGTGCTCCCCGTGCATGGAGAGCACGAGCAGGCGCAGCTTCGGCTTCTCGGCGCGCAGCCGCTTCACGAGGTCGATGCCCGAGAGCCCCGGCATCGACATGTCGATGAGCGCCACGTCGTAGTCGTTCGCCCGCACCAGGGCGAGCGCCTCGTCGCCGCCGGCCGCCTCCCCGGCGCATTCGATGTCGCCGGTCGTGGCCAGGATGCCCTTGAGACCGTCGCGGACGATCTTGTGATCGTCGGCAATGAGAACTCGGATCATGGAGGCAGGATCATGCCGCCGCCGCGGGCAGCATGCCGCGCAGCGGCACGCGCAGGCGCAGCCGGGTGCCGCCGCGCGGCGCCCGGCCGATCTCGAGCGAGCCGCCGAGGTAGGCGACGCGCTCGCGCATGCCCTTCAGGCCGAGCGAGCGCACCTTGGCGAGGTCCTCGGGCGCGATGCCGCGGCCGTCGTCCTCGACCTCCACCAGCAGCTCGCCGCCCTCCATCGCGAGCAGTACCCACGCACTCTTTGCACCGGCGTGGCGCCCGATGTTGGTGAGCGACTCCTGCAGCGCGCGGTACACCGCGGTCGACACGCCCTTCGAGAGGGACTCGAAGTCGGCCTCGCCCGGGATGCGGATCTCGCACCTCACCCCGGAGCGTTTGGCGAAGTCCTCGACCAGCCAGTTGGCGGCGTCGGCGAGGCCCAGGTCGTCGAGCATCAGCGGCCGCAGGTCCGCCGAGATGCGGCGCGTCGAGGCCACCGTCTTGTCGAGCAGCTCGCTCATGTCGTCGGCCTTGGCGCCGAGCTCGGCGTCGGGCAGGCGCTCGCGCAGCCAGCGCAGGTCCATCTTCAGCGCGGTGAGCAGCTGCCCGAGCTCGTCGTGCAGCTCGCGCGCGATATGCGCCTTCTCCTCCTCGCGCGCCTCGAGCACGCGCGCCGAGAGCTCGCGCAGCTCCTGCTGCTGGCGCCTGAGCTCGTCCTCGGCCTGCTTGCGCAGCGTGATGTCGCGCAGGATCACGGTGAAATAGCGCCTGCCGCCCTCCACCGCCTGCGAGATCGAGGCCTCGATCGGGAATTCCTGCTCATTTTCCCCATCGGCGCGCAGCGCCCACAGGGTGGTCACGTCGCCCATGCGCCGGCTGGTCACGCCGGTGCGGCCGAAGTGCCCGACGTGCCCGTGGTGCGCGGCGCGGAAGCGCGCCGGCAGGAAGCGATCGAGCCGGCTGCCGATCGCCTGGTCGCGGCGCACGTTGAACACCTGCTCGGCGGCGCGGTTGAACAGCACGATCTTCTGCTCCTCGTCGACCGTGATCACCGCGTCCATCGCCGAGTCGACGATCGCCGCGAGCCGCGCCTGCGTCGCATCGATCGTGTGCTGCATGCGCTCGGACTCGGCCTCCGCCCGCCTGCGGCGCGTGATGTCGCGCAGGATGACGGTGAACAGGCGCCGGTCGCCCTCGGCCGCCTGCGAGATCGAGGCCTCGATCGGGAATTCCTCGCCCGCCTTTTCCCCGCCCACGCGCAGGGCCCACAGCGTGGCCACGTCGCCCATCCTGCGGCTGGTGACCCCGGTGCGGCCGAAGTGCTCGACGTGGCCGCGGTGCGCGGCGCGGAAGCGCTCGGGGATGAAGCGCTCGAGCGGCGCGCCGATCGCCTCGCTGCGCGGGCAGCCGAACGCCACCTCGGCGGCGCGGTTGAAGAGCACGACCTTCTGCGACTCGTCGACGGTAATGATCGCGTCCATGGCCGAGTCGACGATCGCCGCGAGGCGCGCATCGCTCGCCTCGGAGCGGCCCTCGGCGACCAGCACCTCGCGCGCCGCCACCAGCACGCCGGCGCCGATCACCAGCATGTCGGCGAGGATCACCGAGCCGAGCAGCCACGGCGCATCGGTGCCCACGGCGAAGGCGACGCCGTTCAGCCCGAGCAGCGCGAGCAGCGCCGCGCCGCCCGCGGCGAGCGCGAACGGGCGGCGCAATGCGCTGCGTTTGACGGAAATCAAACGCGGGTCGCGCTGTGCGTCCATAGTCCGCTCATGCACTATCCGGCTTCCGAACTGGTCATCGACCCGGTCCTCATCCGCAGCCACGACGTCAGCGGGCCGCGCTACACCTCGTACCCGACGGCCGATCGCTTCGTCGAGGCCTTCGGCGAGACCGAGCTGCGGCAATGGCTCGCCAAGCGCAACATCGGCGGCATCAGCCAGCCCCTCTCGGCCTACGTCCACCTCCCCTTCTGCGACACGGTCTGCTACTACTGCGCGTGCAACAAGGTGGTGACGCGCGACCACAGCAGATCGGCCAAGTATATCAAGTACTTGCAGAAGGAACTGACGCTGCTCGGGCCGCTGCTGGGCAGCGATCGCAAACTTTGCCAGCTGCACTGGGGCGGCGGCACGCCGACCTTCCTCGCGCGCGAGGAGATGCGCGAGCTGATGGCCTCGCTAGACGCCACCTTCGAGCGCTCGGCCGACGCCGAGGTGTCGCTGGAAGTCGACCCGCGCCGCGTCGAGGCGGGCACCATGGAATTCCTCGCCGGCCTGGGCTTCAACCGCGTCTCGATCGGCGTGCAGGACTTCGATGCCGCCGTGCAGCAGGCGGTGCACCGCATCCAGAGCGAGGAGGTGACGCGCCGGGTGATCGAGGAGGCGCGTGCGAGCGGCTTCCGCTCGGTGAACCTCGACCTCATCTACGGCCTGCCGAAGCAGACCCTCGACAGCTTCAACCGCACGCTCGACAAGGTGCTCGCGCTCGCGCCCGACCGCATCGCGCTCTACAGCTACGCGCACCTGCCGAAGGTATTCAAGCCGCAGCGTCGCATCGCCGCCGCCGACCTGCCTTCGCCCGAGGCGAAGCTGCAGATCATGACTCTCGCCATCGGTCGCCTGACGCGCGAGGGCTACCTGTACATCGGCATGGACCATTTCGCGCGCCCCGACGACGAGCTCGCGGTGGCGCAGCGCCAGGGGCGCCTGCAGCGCAACTTCCAGGGCTACTCGACGCGCCCCGAGAGCGACATGATCGCCCTCGGCGTCTCGGCGATCGGCCGCATCGGCCCCTCGTACTACCAGAACGCCAAGCGCCTCGACGACTACTACGCTGCGCTCGACGCGGGCCGGCTGCCGGTGGTGCGCGGCATCGAGCTCACGCCCGACGACCTGGTGCGCCGCGCGGTGATCCAGGCGCTTTCCTGCCACTTCCGCGTCTCGATCGAGTCGATCGAGCTCGCGTATCTCCTGGATTTCAGATCCTATTTTTCTAATGAGCTGAACGATCTGCGCCGCCTCGCGGCCGAGGGCCTGGTCGAGCTCGCGCCCGACTGGATCGTGGTGACGCCGAAGGGCCGTCTGCTGGTGCGCCGCATCTGCATGGTGTTCGACCGCTACCTGCGCGAGCGCGAGGCGCGCGCGAGCTATTCCAAGGTCATCTGATGGAGCCGGCGCTCCTCGGCGGCATGTTCGCCCTCGGGATAGCCTCCGGCGTGCACTGCGTCGGCATGTGCGGCGGCATCGTCACCGCCTTCTCGACCATCCGTTTCAATCCTCGTCCCGAGTGGACGAGGCAGATCCTTTTCAATGCCGGGCGAATCTCGACCTACGCGGTGGCGGGCGCGGCTGCCGGCACGGCTGGATCGCTCCTGGCGCTGCAGAATGGCCTCTACCTGTTCGCGAACGTGGTGCTGATCCTCGTGGGCCTGCACCTCGCCGGCTTCGGCGCGCTGCTGCGCCTCGAGCGCCTGGGCGGGCCGCTGTGGCGGCGCCTGCAGCCGCTCGCCGCGCGCGCCTCGGCGAAGGGCAATCCGTACTTCGCCGGGCTGCTGTGGGGCTGGCTTCCGTGCGGGCTGGTGTATGCCGCGCTCGCCGTTGCCGTTACCTTCGGATCTTCTTTAAAAGGTGCTGCAGCGATGCTGGCATTCGGCCTGGGCACGCTGCCCTGGCTGCTCGCCGCCGGCGCGGCCGCCGCGCAGCTGCGCCGCTGGATGAGCTTCCCTGCGGTGCGCCTTGTCGTGGGCGGCGGCGTCATGGCCTTCGGCCTGCACGGCCTGCTCTAGGAGAAACCCATGAAATCCGCCCTGACGATCATCCGCGACGAGCACCGCACCATCTCGGCCGTGCTGCACGCGCTGAAGGATCTCGCCCGCGCGGCGCAGGAGCCCGGCGCCAGGCCCGCCTTCGCCGCCCTGCGCGCAATGGTGCGCTACATCGACGAGTTCCCGGAGAAGCTGCACCACCCGAAGGAGGACGACCTGCTGGCGCGACTCGTCGCGCGCGCGCCCGAGCACAGAACCCTGATCGAGAAACTCAAGGCCGAGCATGTCGAAGGCGCGCGGCTCGTGCGCGAGCTCGAGCGCGCGCTGCTGTTCTTCGAGGACGGCGCGAACGCCGGCGAATTCCTGGCCGCGGTGAACGCCTACGCGGAGTTCCACTGGCAGCACATGCGCAAGGAAGAGCAGGAGCTGCTGCCGCTCGCCGAGCGGGTCCTCGGGCCGACGGACTGGCTCGCGCTCGACGCCGCCTTCGAGGCGAACCCGGACTTCGAGAAGCAGTTCACGCGCATCGTCAACCTCGCCCCGGCGCCGGTGGGGCTGGGCGAGCGCGCTAGGGTTTGAAGCGGCTGCGCGGATCGAAGCGCGACGCTTCGCGCAGCTCCTCGAAGAGCTTCTTCTCGCGCTCGGTGAGCGTTGCCGGCACGACGATGTTCAGCGCCGCGTAGAGGTCGCCCGCACCGCCGCCCGGCCGGGGCAGGCCCTTGCCGGCGAGGCGCAGCTTCTGCCCGCCTTTCGAGCCCGGCGGCACTTTCATCGATACCCGGCCCTCGAGGGTCGGCACGTCCACCTGCGCGCCGAGCGCCGCTTCCCACGGCGCGAGCGGCACCTCGATCTCCAGGTCATGGCCGCTCGCGCGATACAGCGGATGCGGCTCGAGCGCGATCTGCAGGTAGAGGTCGCCCGCCGGGCCGCCGTTGGCGCCCGGGCCGCCCTTGCCGCGCAGCCGCAGGCGCTGCCCGTCGGTGGCGCCGCGCGGGATGCGTGCGCGCAGCTCGTGGCCGTTCAGCTGGAAGGCGCGCTCGGTGCCGCGGAAAGCCTCTTCCAGGCCGATGCGCACCGTGACCTCGTAGTCCTCCCCGGGAATGGGGACGTTGCGGCCGAAGCCGCCGCGGCGGCCGGCGGCGCGGCCGAAGATGCCCATCGACTCGAAGAGGTCCGACAGGTCCACGTCGCGCAGGTCCTCGGCTCGGCCCGCGCCGAAGCGGTCGAACCAGTCCGGCGGCGGGCGGAAGTCCTGCCCGGGGCGAAAGCTCCCCAGGCTGTCGTAGGCGGCGCGCTTTTCCTTGTCGCGCAGGGTCTCGTAGGCTTCCCCGACCTCCTGGAAGCGCTCCTTGGCGTTCGCCTCCTTGGAGACGTCGGGGTGGTACTTGCGCGCGAGCTTGCGGTAGGCCTTCTTGATCTCGTCGTCGCTCGCCCCGCGCGCGACCCCGAGGATCTTGTAATAGTCCTTGTATTTCACGCCCTACATATAGGGGTGAATCCCTTCAACTGCAATTGGGGCAGCGGTGCGCCAGGGGGTCCGCCTGGAGGCGGCGGAAGGCAATGTCGGCGCCGCAGGTGTCGCACACGCCGTAGTCCGCGCTGTGCAGCCGCCCGAGGGCGCTGTCGAGCGCCGGGCCGGCCAGGCTCGAGCGGATCATCTGCTCCAGCGAAGCGCGCTGCTCGAGGGTGAAGTAGTGGTAGTGCATGGCTCCTCAGCGGATGACGATGACGGGGATTTTCGAATGGGCCAGGACCCTCGCGGTTTCGCTACCGAGGATCAGGCCGCCCAGCCCGCCGCGGCCGTGCGAGGCCATGGCGATGGCGTCGCATTTCTGGCTGCGCGCGGCGCGCAGGATTCCCTTGAAGGGCTGCGAATCGGTGAGAAACAGGCTCTTGCAGCGCACCCCGGCGGCCCGGGCCTCGGCCTCGACCGCGGCGAGCGCCTTGCCGGCCTGCTTCTCGGTGATCCGGCGGTACTCCTGCGGCTCCATGGGCGGCACGTACATCGCCCCTTCGCCGTACATCGGCGGCATGTACGGCGGGATCACGTACAGGGCGCTCACCCGGGCGCCGAGCGCCTTGGCGAGCCGCACACCGGCCCGGGCGCCTTTCATGGCGAGCGCCGAGCCATCGACCGGAAGCAGGATGTGCTTGAACATGGAAGGTCTCCCTGGGCCTAGGTTAGTGCGAGGGGGTGCGGGGGGCTTGAGCTAGGTCAAGATTACCGCGCCGGGCGGTCGTACAGTCAATGCCATGCGGACGATCAACTCCCCCAACGAGCTCTACGCCCACGCCATTGCGCTCGAGCGCGAGGCCGCCGAGCGCTACGCCGAGTTCGCCAGGCGCATGGACGACCTGGGCAACGCGGCGGCGGCCGAGGTCTTCACGACGCTGGCGCGGCTCGAGGAGGAGCACCTGCAGACGCTGCTCGAGCGCACGCAGGGCGTGCCAGTCCCTGAAGTCCTGGACGAGCAATACGCCTGGCTCGACGCCGGGGCGCCCGAGACCACGGCGCGCGAGCTGGTGTTCCGCCTGCTCACCGCGCGCCAGGCGCTCGACATCGCGCTGCGCGCCGAGCGGCGCGCCCAGACGTTCTTCGAGAAGGTGATGCTCGCCGCCGACGACCCGGCGCTGCGCGCGCTGGCGCGCGAGATGGCGGCCGAGGAGGGCGAGCACATCGAGCTGGTCGAGCGCCTGCTCCAGGGCACGCACCAGCCCGGCCTCGAGTCGCAAGTGATTTTCGGGAGGTAAGCCTGCCTTTAGGAGGTTAAACCATGTACAAGCACATCCTCATTCCCACCGACGGCTCGGCCGTCGCCGACAAGGCGGTCGAGGCCGGCATCGAGTTCGCCCGCGAGGCGCGGGCGCAGGTGACGCTGTTTACCGCGGTACCGGAATACCAGATCCCCACCGAGGGCGAGCTGATGTCGAACAAGGCGCCGTCGCTGAGCGCGCACGAGCAGCTCTCCAGGGGCAGGGCGGAGGCGATCCTCGCGCCGGCGCGCTCGCGCGCGCGCGCCGCGGGCGTCGCCTGCGACACCGACTTCGCGCTGGACAACCGCCCCTACCACGCCATCATCGAGGCGGCGAAGCGCCACGGCTGCGACGCCATCTTCATGTCGACGCACGCGCGCCAGGGGCTCGCCAAGCTCTGGTACGGCAGCGAGACGGCGGACGTGCTCGAGCACTCCGACATCCCCACGCTGGTCTACCGCTAGGAGGAAAGCAGCCGCACCAGCCAGAATGCCGCCAGCGCGAGCGGCAGGATGATGGCGAAGAACGCCACCTGGCGGTTCTCGAAGCGCGCGCCGCGCCGCTTCTCGATCCAGTCGAGCAGCGCGTCGGCGCCGAAGTACAGCCCGATCGCTACGAGCGTGAACCAGACGAGGTCCATGCCGAGCGCCAGACGATGACGATGAAGAGCAGGCCGCCGGCGACCGCGGCGAGGCCGCCCAGTCCCATGAGGCCCATCGCGGCCACCTGCTCGAAGCCGCGCAACACCTGGTCGGCGCCGGCCACCTTGCGCTGCACGCCGTAGCCGCCCGACCACACCAGCCCGAGCACGTGCGCGAGCTGCCCGGCGCCGTAGAGCCAGGGCTGCAGCGTCGCGAGCCGCGCGTCCGGCTGCGCATAGCCCAGGCGCGGCAGCAGGTGGTAGGCGAGGCCCATGAAGGCGAGCGTCACGCCGACGATGCTGCCGTGGTAGTGCGCGGGGATCTTGACGTTGTTGCCGCTGATCGCCACCCCGATCAGCCCGCCCGCGGCGAACAGGACCAGCGACCACGCCAGCGCGGCGCGCAACGGTCTTTGCTGTTCCGCTGCGGGCGGTGCAAGCAGCAGGGCGGCAAGGACGGAAACCGCGAAAGGAACGATGGCGAGGCCGCCGCCGATGCGCATCAGCCAGGTCTGCAGCCGGTAGTGCTCGACCGAGACGATGTCGTAGGCGAGGTAGATCACCGGCGTGGCGAACACCGACACGAGGCCGATGGCGAAGAGCAGGATGGCGATGCGCGGCGAGAGCGGGGCGCGCGCGCCGCTCGCCTGCGCGAGCCACAGCCAGGCGGCGAACATGAGCAGCGTCCAGGTGAACTGCAGCACGTGCCCGCCGCCCCAGAACAGCACCTCGAAGTACGCCTTGCCGTCGAGCCCGGCGGGAAGCTCGATCCAGGACCAGGCGAAGGCGATGAGCGCCACCGCGGCCGACACCGCCGCGGCATTCAGCCCGAAGCGCAGCGCCCCCGCGCCGTCGGGACGCGTGCCCACGCGCGGCGCCGCCGCCATCGCGCGCACGACGAGGACGGCGCAGCCGGCGGCGAAGACAAGCAGGCCGGCGAGGAACACCGGGCCGTCGAGCACCGGCACGTAGTTGCTCATCACCGGCGGCGCCGCGTCGACGAACGGCGCGACGCACATGACCAGCGTGCCGGCCGCGGCGGCGGCGAGCCCGGCCCACCCGAGCCCGAGCAGGCGCGGCGTGCCGTGCAGGCTCCAGAGCAGCCCGGCGAAGGCGCTGAACCACACCAGCACCGAGAGATCGACGTGCACGACCAGCGCCACGCGGAAGAAGTCCGCCACCGGCAGCAGGTCCTTCACGTACGGCGCGCGCGCGAGCACGAGCAGGATCGAGAAGAGCCCCGAGCCCACCAGCGAGGCCACCGCGAGCGCGAGCCAGCCCACCGCCAGCCGGCGGCGCGCGTCGGCCGGCACGGCAAGCTCGTAGCTCGCCGGCGCGGCGGCGAGCCCTTCAGCGGAGAGCGAACGAGTATTCATGTCCCGATCTGGAATATCGCACGCTGGGGCGAAGGCGCGGCATGCGGGCGCGCGAAAACCGCTCCTTGGCGAGATCCATGCCGAGGCGGTAGGCGCATTCGCCCTCGCAGCCCACCGCGCGCACGCGCTTCGCGCCGTTGCGCAGCGCGTACTCGATGAAGGAGGGCGGCAGCTGCGCGAGGCAGCGCACACCAATGGCTTTGGGGTCTGTCTCGGGTCTGTCCCGGGTCCGTCCCGGGTCCGTCCCTTCGCAGGTGAACACGACTTCCTCCGACGGCAGTGCGGCTTGCAGGCGCTTGCGCAGGTCGTGGACGGTGAAGTCCGGCAGATCGATGCCGGACACGAGCTCCTGCACGCTGCGGAACGGCGTCGATGAAGGGCAGGCCCCGGCGCAGATGCCGCACGCGGCGCAGCGCTCGGCGAATACCAAGGCCTTGTTGTCCTTCAGCGTTACCGCTTCATAGGGGCAATCGGCGACGCACCTGCCGCAGCCGTTGCAGTTGGCGGGAGCGACGATGGCGGGCGAGAGCCTCTCTCTTGCGCCGATGTAGGGCAGGGCGACGAGGAAAAGCGTGATGCCGGCGAGCGCGGTCCACAGCAGCGCCGGCGAAGTCGCGTACATGAGCGGGTGCGCGAAGAGCAGGAACCAGTCGATCGCGACGCCGGTGACGGCCTCGGCCGGCTCGGAGGCGACCGGCCAGGCGAGCGCGAGGACGAGGAGGGCGCCAAGGACCGGCGCCGCGAGGCTGCGCGGCACCACGGCGCGCGGCCGGCCCAGCCGCTGCACGTGGATCCACATCCCCGCGAGCAGCGCGAGGGGCAGCCCGATGTGCAGGAAGACGAAGAACGAGAAGAGGCGGTCCGACACCTGCGCGCCGAGCGGCGCGAGCTGAAGCGACTCGAGCGTGGCGAGGAACGAGAACTGCGCGCGCGCATCCCACACCAGCCAGTAGCCGACGATGCCCGAGGCATAGAGCAGCCACACCAGCGGCACGCCCGAGATCCACGAGAAGGCGCGAAAGCCGCGAAAGCGCCCGTGCCACAGCTCCTTCACCACGTGGGCGACGGTGACGGCCACGAACGCGTCGGCGGCGTAGCGATGCATGCTCCTCAGCACGCCGCCGAACCACCACTCGAGCTCGCCGATCGACGCGTAAGCGCCGCCGACCGAGGTATCGAAGCGGATGTAGAGGTAGATGCCGCTCGCGGCGAGCGTCCAGAAGAGCAGGTAGCCGAGCGCGCCGAGATGGTTCTTAAGTGCGGAAAACAAAGCCGCCTTTCGTCGCCACGAAGTCGATGAGCAGCACGCCGCCGGGGGCGAGCTGCACGGTCTCCTCCTTCGTGTAGTTGAAGTCGCCGCTCGCGCGGTCGCGCAGGCGCGCCACCACGCGGTGCTTGCCCGCCGGCACCGGCAGGCGGTGGTACACCGTGGCGTTGCCGTCGTTCTTCAATCCCGAGGGCGGCACCTCGCGGCGCAGCACCACCTTTCCGTCGACCTCGAGCTCGATCAGCAGCGGGGCGCGCTCGCGCGGGCAGTCCTGGGCGGCGCGCATGTTGGGCGAGAGCTTCGCCAGCTCCTCGGCGCTGCGGGTGCGGCAGGGCTCCTTGCGCTCGGCGGCATGGATGAACGACAGGCGAAGCAGCGCCTCGTCCTCGCCGAGGATCGAGAAGCGCGGCTGCGTGGAAAAATAGCCGATCAGCGCCATCAGCGGCACGTACAGCAGGAGCTGCGCCCCGATGCGGGCCAGGTTCTTCATGCAATCACCTCCGCCCGCGGTGCGAGCCGGAACACATCCGAAAAGCAGTCATCCTGCGCCAGCCCGCGCGCGCGGAAGGCGGGATAGGCGGCCTCCACCATCGCCGCGGAGCCGCAGGCGTAGACCTGGTAGGGCCCCAGGTCGGGAAGGTCGGCGAGGATGGCCTCGTGCACGAGCCCGGTGCGGCCCTGCCAGCGATCCTCGGGCGCCGGCTCGGAGAGCACCGGCACGAAGGTGAAGTTTTGGTACTCACGTTGCCATTGTTCGGGTAACGCCGAAAGGTAGAGATCCTTCAGCGACTTGGCCCCCCAGTAGAGCAGCATGCGCCGCTTCATGCCGCGGCTGAAGGCGTACTCGAGCATGCTCTTCACCGGCGCGAAGCCGGTCGAGCCGGCGACGAAGATGATCGGCTTCTCCGAGTCCTCGCGCAGGAAGAACGAGCCGAGCGGCCCCTCGAAGCGCACGCGCTCGCCGGGGCGCATGGCGCCGAACACCCGGCCGGTGAAGCGCCCGCCCTCGATGCGCCGGATGTGCAGCTCGACGCGGTCGCTCACCTGCGGCGCGGTGGCGAAGGAGAAGCTCCGCTTCGCGCCGTCCTCGAGGAGGACGTTGATGTACTGGCCGGCGTAGAAGGCGATCGGCTCCTTGCCCTCGAGCCTGAGCACTACGCGCATCACGTCGGGCGCGAGCCGGTCCATCGATTCGACCGTCGCGTCCCACACGCGCGCCGGAATGTCGCCCGGCGTGCGCGTGGGCTGGTATTCGATCTCCACGTCGCCGAGCGCGGTGGCGGTGCAGGTCAGCACCTTGCCCGCGGCGCGCTCCGCATCGGAAAGCGCGTCGCGCTGGTAGGCGCCGTAGTCGACCGCGCCATAGGCGAGGGTCGCCTTGCACTTGCCGCAGCCGCCGTTCCTGCACTCGTAGGGCAGGGCGAGGCCCTCGCGCAGCCCGGCGTCGAGCAAGGTCTCGCCCGGGCGCATCGCGACGATGCGGTTGTCGGGCCGCGCCAGCATGAAGTGCCCGGCCTCCTTCTTCTTCGGCGGCAGCCAGGGCAGGACGATGAGCAGCGCGGTGGCGCCCGCCACCAGCAGCCACACTTCGCCCGGGGTCCAGCGGTACAGCAGCGCGTACACCGGCAGGTAGAACCAGTCGAAGTCGATCTCCGCCATGCCGCCGGCGAGGTCGGCGCGCGCCTGCGAGAGCGCGGGCGCGACGAGCGAGAGCACGATGAGCGCCACGGTGAGCGTCGCCGCGATCGGCAAGGGCGGCGCCGTGCGCGCCTGCGGCACGCGCTGCGTGTGCACCCACAGCACCGCGAGCACCGCGAGCGGTATGCCGATGTGGACGAACGAGAGCAGCGAGAAGAGCCGGTCGTTCACGTTCTCGGTGAAGATGAAGTTGCGCACCAGAGTGCCGTTGAAGAGCGGCAGCCAGTCCAGCCACTCGGCGGTGGCGACCACGGTGAACTGCGCGAGGCGGTCCCACGGCAGCATGTAGCCGTTGATGCCGGAGGCGTACACGAGCCAGAGCACCGCCATGCCGCTCACCCAGGAGAACCAGCGGAAGCCGCGGTAGCGGTCGAAGCTCCAGTGCCGCGCCATGTGCAGGAGCATGATCAGCACCATGCCGTCGGAGGCGTAGCGGTGCACCGAGCGCAGCACGCCGCCGGCCCAGGGCTGGGCGTGCGTGAGGGCCTGCACCGAGTCGTAGGCGCCGCCGACGCTGGTCTCGAAGAACGCGTAGAGGTAAAGCCCGCTCGCCACCACCAGCCACATCAGGTAGTAGGCGATCGGGCCGAGGTAGTAGAGCGGGTTGAGGCGATCGCCGAAGGCGAGGTTGAACAGCGCCTCGACCTTCAGGAAGCACCACTGGCCGACCCCTTGAATGCGGCGGAGCACTCCTCGATGCTAGGCGGCGGCTAGGCCCGGTATTTGACTTGCGTCAAATCCGGCGGCGGCGCCACTCGATGAACAGGCTCGCCAGCACGGCGAGCACCACGCTCGCGCCCACGAGGATCTGGATGAGCACGGCGTAGTTGACGCGATAGCGGCCCGAGGCGGGGTCGTAGACGGTGCACAGCAGCTTGACCTTCTCCCACGCCGCCTCGAGGTTGCCCTGCTCGACCGGCGCGTTCTGCGCGAGCTGCAGGAGCGGTCCCACGAAGAGCGGCGCGTCGAACGAGTCGCCGTACACCTGGCGGTAGATGCGCCCGTTCGCATCGACGATCGTCGCCTGCAGCAGGTGGTCGAAGCCCGCCGCGGTCGCCTCGTAGCGGAAGCCGAGCTCCGCGGCGAGGCGCGGCACGCTGCCGGCATCGGGCGACAGGAACAGCCAGTCCGCCGAGGCGAGGCCGAACTTGCGCGCGAAATCCTTCATCGCCGCCGGGCTGTCGGCCGGCTGGTTGAAGCCGATGCTCGCGACGCGGAAGCTGCCGCGCCCGAGCGTGCGCTCGGCTTCGGCCACCGCCGTGGCGAGGACCTGCGTCGTCGCCGGGCACACCTGGAAGCAGCCGGTATAGATGAAGTGCACCACCAGCGGCTTGCCGCGCAGGTCCGAGAGCCTGACTTCCTTTCCGTCCGAATTCAGAAACCGGTAATCGCCGACCTGCCGGCCGATCGCCGCCTGGCTTTCCTTCAGCGCAAGTTTTTCGTCAAAAGCGTGCGCATTGAAAGCAATCGAAAGGACGAGAGTCTTAAAAAACCATCGCATCGAGCATCGCTCCGACGAGCACCGCGCCGAGCTGCACCAGCGAGGCGAGGAAGGCGGCGCGCGCGGTCTCGCGGCCCGGCCGCTGCACGAGCGCCCTGCAACGGAGGAGGAAGAAAGCGCCACCCGCAGCGGCCGAGGCGAGATAGATGATGTTCAGTGAATACAAAAATGGGACCAGCGACGCTAAAACGAGCAAGATCGCACTGGCAAAGATGGCGCGCGCGGCGCGCGCATCGCCGACCACGACCGGCAGCATCGGCACGCCCGCGGCCTCGTAGTCGGCGCGGCAGGCGATGGCGAGGCTCCAGAAATGCGGCGGCGTCCAGAGGAAGAGCACCACCGCGAGCGCGAGCGCCTCGGGGCCGGGCGCAGCCGAGACGGCCGCCGCGCCCGCCAGCACGGCGAAGCTGCCGGCGAGGCCGCCCACGACGATGTTCCACCACGTGCGCCGCTTGAGCCACACCGTGTACACGACGCCGTAGGTGAAGGCGCCGAGGAAGACGTAGAGCCCGGCGAGAAAGTTCGTGGCGATCGACGCGGCCATCACCGCGCCGAGGAGCATGGCGCCGATCAGCCACAGCCATGCCGGGCCGTGCCTGAGCCGGCCGGTGACGAACGGGCGGTTCCGCGTGCGGCCCATCCGCGCGTCGAGGTCTCGCTCGACGTACTGGTTGAAGGCGCCGGCAGCGGCCGAGGCGAACAGGACGGCGAGCACGAGAACGATCTTTTCGACAAAACCTATTCCCGTTCCGCTTTCCACGGAAAGGCCCGCTGCGGCGGCGAGCGCGATGGCGACGCCGATCCGCAGCTTGAAGAGGTTGAGAATGTCCCTCACGCCGGCGCCTTACTTGAGGGGCCAGACCGTGGCGAGGTACTTCCAGTTGATGAAGTAGTACAGGACGAAGGACACCAGGAACACCATCGCGAGGACGAAGGTTCCCGGCGCGATCATCCCGGCCGAGCCGTGGCCGGTGATGGCCACGCCCACCGGCTGCCCTGCCGGCGCGTGTACCGGCGCGGGCGCGGCGACGCCATCGCGGGCGCGCACGTGCTGGAAGCCGGGCGTGGCGATCCTCTTGCCGAGGAACACCGACCACACCGTGATCAGCAGGTACATGCCGCCGCCGACGATGGCGATGAGCCCGGTGATGCCGGCGAGCGCCATCATCAGCCACGCCGCCCCGGGGAACTCGTGCGGGAAGGGGATGCCGGCGAAGCCGATGTCCCAGTGCCGGCGCGGCACGCCCAGCGTCCCGGCGCCCATCAGGAACAGCGACACCGCGCTCATTCCGAGGCCGAAGACGTACGGCTGGTACTTGGCGAGCGTCGGGAACGCGAGCTCGCGCCGGAACAGCACCGGGATGAGGAAGTAGGTGAGGCCCATGAAGGCGAGCGTGGTGCCCACCACCACCGTGGCGTGGAAGTGCCCCGGCACGTAGATGGTGTTGTGGATGATCAGGTTCAGCTGCTCGGTGCCCATCATCACGCCCGAGATGCCGCCGAGGAAGCCGAAGCCGATGAGCGAGATGAACATCGCCGAGAACACCGGGTTGCCCCACGGCGCCTTGCGCAGCCACTCGAACAGGCCCTGCGTGTAGCCTTTCTTGCGCTGCGCCACCTCGATCGCGCCCGGCACCGTCAGCCCGTGCACCATCGAGGCGAGCACCGCGAGGTACATGGCGTAGCTGGTGTTGAAGATCTTCCAGTTCGAGGTGAGGCCCGGGTCGGTGAGCAGGTGGTGCGCGCTCGCGAGCTGCAGGAACAGGATGTAGAGCAGGAAGGCGGTGCGGCTCACCTTCTCCGACATCGGCTTGGCGCCGAACACGATGGCGGCGATCGCGTACCAGACCGAGACGTGGGCGGCGACGTTGATCTGCTGCGAGGAGTGCCCGAAGGCCCACCACACCGTCTTGTACATGAGCGAGTCGATGTAGGCGACCCAGCCCATCGACCACAGGAAGGTGGGGATGAGGATGATCGCGCCGGCGGCGATGGTGAACACAGCGATGATCGCCGCGGTGATGGCGCCGAAGGTGACCAGCGGCACCGAGTGCCGGTAGGTGCGCTCGGCGCGCGCCACGACCAGCGTGCCGAAGAACACGAAGCAGGCGATGAGCGCCCCGACCGCGAACAGGATCAGCCCGAGGTAGAAGGTCGGGTGCGCGCCCATCGGCGCGTACGAGGTGAACATGACGCTGGAGTCGCCGCGGAACACCGAGTAGTTGTTGACGAGCGCCCCTACGATCATCAGCCAGAACGCCGCCCAGGCCATCCTTGGCGTCGCGAGGCGCGCTTTCAGCAGCGTCGAGCCGGCGAAGTACAGCACCGCGATCTCGAAGAAGATGATCCAGAAGATCAGCATGTTGATGCCGTGCGCGGTGAGGAACTGGTAGAACATGTCCGGCGGCAGCAGGTGCACCGCCTGCCAGCGCGTCAGCACCACGCCGATCGCGAGCAGGCCGCCGATGAGCAGCGACACCACCGCGGCGACCGCGTTCCAGCGCATCAGCTTCTCGGCGGGCTCGTGGAACACCAGCCCGCTTGCCGGGCAGGTGCGGAACATCCGGTTCACAGCCATCGTGGTCTCCCTTGCCTTACTTGACTACGTACAGGCGGCTCGCCATCGTGTGATGGTTGATGCCGCAGTACTCGTTGCAGATGATCGCGTAGGTGCCCGGGTTGGTCGGCGTCACGGTGACGACGTGCTCGTACCCGGGGTGGACCTGGATGTTGATGTTCTCGGGCTGCAGCGAGAAGCCGTGCAGCCAGTCCATCGACATCAGGTGGATGCGGTAGGACTTGCCCGACTCGAGCTCGAGCATCGGGTACCAGCGCCAGAGCTGCGCGATCAGGTACACGTCGCTGCCCGCCGGCGGGCGCACCACCGGTATCTTCAGGTCGCCGCCTTCCTCGCGCACCTTGTGCTTGGCGATCATCTCCTCGGTCTTGCGGGCGAAGTCCTCGGGCTTGGCGCGGTAGGCCTCGTTGGCGAGGTTCTGCTGACCGTAGATGTGCCAGTAGGGCATCATGAAGAACATGATCAGGCACCAGATGAGCGCGATGACGATCCAGAGCAGCTCGGTGCGCTCGAGCGGCTCCTTCCACCAGGCGCGCTCGGAGGTATAGGAGATGGTCATGGGAACTCCCTAATTGGCCTCATGTAGCCTTATTTCGCTATTGGCAGGGAAACGATCTCCATCACGCCCCAGACGATGTAGAGCACCGTGGGCATCGCGATGCCGAGGAAAAGGAGCAGGAACGGGTTGTCGAGAAGCATCTGCATCGCCGGGACCGGCTCCTCGGGTACTTCTTCGTCGCTAAAGTGCTCGCTCATGTCCGCCCCTCTTGTTGGTTGGCACGGCGCAAGTAGATCAGGGGCCGGGGGCGGGGAATTTGATATCGATCAAGCTTTGGCCGGGGCTTCCCGGCAACATCGCACGCCATGACCGATAAGGACCGACGTGCCGTCGGGGCCTGGCTGCTCGTCTGCGCGGCCTTCGTCTTCGCCATCGTGGTGGTGGGGGGCGTGACGCGCCTGACCCGCTCGGGCCTGTCGATCGTGGAGTGGCAGCCGCTCGTGGGCGCGATCCCGCCGCTGTCGGAGGCCGACTGGCAGGCGCTCTTCGCCAAGTACCGCGAGACCCCGGAGTACAAGCTGGTGAACTTCGGCATGAGCCTCGAGGGCTTCCAGCGCATCTTCTGGTGGGAGTATGCCCACCGGCTGCTCGGCCGGCTGGTCGGGGTGGTGTTCCTCCTGCCCTTCCTCTACTTCCTGCTGAGGAAGAAACTCGAAGCCCCGCTCGCCTGGAAGCTCTTCGGCGTCTTCCTGCTCGGCGGCGCGCAGGGCGCGCTCGGCTGGTACATGGTGAAGAGCGGCCTGGTCGACGACCCGCGCGTCAGCCACTTCCGCCTCACCGCGCACCTCGGTCTCGCCCTCGCCATCTTCAGCGCGCAGCTCTGGATCGCCCTGGGTTTGCTCTACAGGGAAAGAAGTCTTTCAAACAGCCTGCTATGGCTGCCGGCCCTGGTCTTCCTCATGGCGCTTTCCGGCGGCATGGTGGCGGGGCTGCGCGCCGGCGCCGCCTACCAGACCTTCCCGCTGATGAACGGGCACGTGGTGCCGCCCGAGATCCTGATGCTCGAGCCGTGGTGGCGGAACTTCGCCTACAACATGGCGACGGTGCAGTTCGTGCATCGCGGCTTCTTCTGGGTGCTCGCGGTGCTGATACCGATCGCCTGGTGGCGCATGCGCGCTTCGGCCGCGGCGCACTTCCTGCTCGCCGCCTTCGTCCTGCAGGCGGCGCTCGGCATCTCGACGCTGCTCGCCGGCGTGCCGGTGGCGCTCGCCGCCGCGCACCAGGCGGGCGCCGTCCTCCTTCTCGCGGCGGCGCTATGGACCGCGCACCGGCACCCGCGCTGCGCAAGCTGACCGCGGCGAGCCTCGCGCTCGTCCTGGTCGTGGTCCTCGCCAGCGCGGCCATCCGCTTGTTCAATCAGGAGTTGGGAGCCCTGCTGCCGGTGGTGCGCGGGGTGCACCGCGTCTCGGCTTCGGCGGCGGCGCTCCTCATCCTCGGTGTGGGCTGGCTTGCCTGGCGCGGCGGCCGCCGCCCGCTCGCCGCCGCGGTGGTTCTGCTCATGATTGGACTGTCCGTACTGGGTGCGGCGACCGGCACCACGCCGCCGCCGGCGGCGCAGGCGGGCAACCTGCTCGGCGGACTGGCGCTCGCGGCGATGCTCGCCTGGCTGCTTTCCTGGCACCCATCCTCGGGAAGAACGCAGATCTTCATCGCCCTTCTCGCGCTCCAGGCGCTCCTGGGCGCATGGCTGGCGATCTTCGCGGAGGAGCTCTGGTCGCTGCCGCTCATCGCGCATGCGACGCTCGGCCTTGCGTTGGCCGCCGCTTTTGCAGTGTTTGCTTTTCAAGCAAAGCTATTCATCCAAATTCTGCTTGCCGCCGCTGTTCCCGTGACCGGGATCGCGGCGGCGCTGCTCGGACAGCCGCTCGCGGCGAGCCTCGCGCACGCGGCGGCGGTGGCGTTGCTCATCGCCGCGGCGGCGTGGGCGCACGGGCGCTTCGCTTGACCCACATCAAGTACGCGCGCACGGCGCCGCGCGATGGTGCAGCCATGAATCAGATCCGCGATTCTCTGAGCGCTCACCACGACGTGATGGACGCGCTTGTCGCCGAGGCGCTCGCCGCGGCGCGCGCCGCGCGCTGGCCCGAGTACCGGCTGCGCTTCGCCGAGCTGCGCCGCGCGCTCATCGAGCACATGACCTACGAGGACGAGGAGCTGTTCCCGGCGCTTGCGCGCGAGATAGGCGATGCGGAGGTCGCGCCGCTGCGCGGGCAGCACGAGCGGCTGCAGCAGCATTTCGAGACGCTCGCCTCGGCGGCGGCGGAGCACGACCCGGAAGGCTGCGTCGCGGAGATGGAGGCGCTCGCCGCGCTGCTGCGCGCGCATCACGAGCACGAGCAGCGCGTGTGCTACCCGCGCTCGGCGCATGCGGATGCGGCGCCGCCGGCGTTCCATGCCCCGGCGCCGCCGCTCGACCTGCGCGGGCTGCAGCCGCCCGAGCCGATCGTGCGCATCTTCCAGGCGCTCGAGCGCGCGCCGCGCGCGCCGCTGTGCGTGATCCTGCCGCACGAGCCGGTGCCGCTCTACGGCCTGCTGCGCGAGCGCGGCTTCTCCTACCGCGGCAGCCCGCGCGCCGACGGCGGCTTCGAGGTGCTGATCGAGCCTTCTTAATACAGATCAAGCCTCCGTTGCGGCTTCGCGGGCATCCTGATACGAACCGAGAATCCAACCGAATAGACGGAGACGCAAGTGACCAACCCGAAGCTTCGCCTCGCGCGCGCCGCCGCAGTGCTCGCGCTTCCTTTCGCCGTCGCCGCTGCCTGGGCCCAGCCCACGCAGCCGGGCCGCGCGCCCGTGACCGAGCCCGAGATCCGCTACCAGGCCGGCGGCTCGCCGCTCGCGCAGGAGGACATGCACCAGGACCTCAACCCCAAGGCGCCGCCGATGAGCAAGGCCGAGTTCGACAAGGCGCGCCAGATCTACTTCGAGCGCTGCGCCGGCTGCCACGGCGTGCTGCGCAAAGGCGCCACCGGCAAGCCGCTCACGCCCGACATCACGCTCGCGCGCGGCACCGAGTACCTCAAGGTGTTCATCAACTACGGCTCGCCCGCGGGCATGCCCAACTGGGGCACGGCCGGGGAGCTCAACGCCCAGGAAGTCGACCTGATGGCGCGCTACATCCAGCAGACGCCGCCGCAGCCGCCCGAGTGGGGCATGGCCGACATGAAGAAGTCCTGGAAGGTGCTGGTCGCGCCCGAGCGGCGGCCGAAGAAGAAGGAGAACAGCTACAACATCGACAACATCTTCGCCACGACGCTGCGCGACACCGGCGAGGTGGCGCTGATCGACGGCGACACCAAGAAGGTCATCAACATCGTCAAGACCGGCTACGCGGTGCACATCTCGCGCACCTCGGCGTCGAAGCGCTACGTCTACACCATCGGCCGCGACGGCAAGATCAACCTCATCGACCTGTGGATGGCGAAGCCCGACAACGTCGCCGAGATCCGCATCGGGCTCGAAGCGCGCTCGGTCGATACCTCGCGCTCGAAGGGCTACGAGGACAAGCTCGCCATCGCCGGCGCCTACTGGCCGCCCCAGTTCGTGATCATGAAGGGCGACACGCTGGAGCCGCTGAAGATCGCCTCCACGCGCGGCATGACGGTCGGCGATCAGGAATACCACCCCGAGCCGCGCGTCGCTTCCATCGTCGGGAACCACCGCAAGCATGAGTTCGTGGTGAACGTGAAGGAGACGGGCAAGATCCTGCTGGTCGATTACAAGGACATCCGCAACCTCGAAATCACCGAAATCGAGGCCGCGCAGTACCTGCACGACGGCGGCTGGGACGCGACCAAGCGCTACTTCCTGGTGGCGGCCAACCAGTCGAACAAGGTGGCGGTGGTGGACACGAAGGAAGGCAAGCTCGTGAAGCTCATCGACGTCGACAAGATCCCGCACCCGGGGCGCGGCGCCAACTTCGTGCACCCGAAGTACGGCCCGGTGTGGGCCACGGGGCACCTGGGCAGCGAGAAGATCGCGCTCATCGGCACCGACCCGGTGAAGCACAAGGAAAACGCCTGGAAGGTGGTGCAGTACCTCGACGGCCAGGGCGGCGGCAACCTGTTCATCAAGACCCACCCGAAGTCGAGGAACCTCTGGGTCGACACGCCGCTCAACCCCGACCCGAAGGTCGCGCAGTCGATCGCGGTGTTCGACATCAACGACCTTTCGAAGAAGCCGATGGTGCTGCCGATCGCGGAATGGGCGGGCCTGGGCGAGGGTGCCAAGCGCGTCGTGCAGCCCGAGTACAACAAGGCGGGCGACGAGGTCTGGTTCGCGGTGTGGAGCGCGAAGAACCACGAGTCCGCGCTGGTGGTGGTGGACGACAAGAGCCGCAAGCTCAAGGCGGTGATCAAGGGCAAGGAGATCGTCACGCCGACCGGCCACTTCAACGTCTACAATACGACCCACGACATCTATTAGGAGATCGACGTAATGAAGGTTCTGGCTCTTGCACTCGTCGGCGCTGTATTCGCGATCCCGGCGCAGGCCGACGAGGCGCTCGCCAAGAAGCACAACTGCCTCGCCTGCCACACCGTCGACAAGAAGCTGGTCGGCCCCTCGTACAAGGAGATCGCCAAGAAGTACAAGGGCCAGAACGTCGCCGCCCAGCTCGAGCAGAAGGTGAAGAAGGGCGGGCAGGGCGTCTGGGGCCCGGTCCCCATGCCGCCCAACGCGGCGGTGCCTGACGCCGACATCAAGAAGCTGGTCGACTGGGTCCTGAAGCTGGGCTGAGCGCGGCGCCGCGCTTCGCGCTGTTCGCGCTCGGCTTCCGGCCCCTTTACCTGCTCGCAGGCGGCTACGCCGCCCTGAGCGTCGCGGCCTGGGCACTGCAGTACGGCGGCTGGCTTCCCGGCGGCAACGTGCTGTGGCACGCGCACGAGATGCTGTTCGGCTACGCCTTCGCGGTGATCGCCGGGTTCCTGCTCACCGCGGTGCGCGTCTGGACCGGGCGGCCGACGCCGACCGGCGCCGCGCTCGCCGGAATCGCCGCGCTGTGGGTGGCCGCGAGAAGCATCGCGCCGTTTTCGCTCTCCTTTTCCTCGCTCTTTGATTTCCTGTTCGCCGCCGCCGTGGCCTGGGGCATCGGCGTGCCGCTCATCGCGAGCGGCAACCGGCGCAACTGGTTCTTCATCGCGCTGGTGCTCGCGCTCGGCGCCGCGAGCCTCGCCTTCCAGGCCTGGCCGCAGCTCGGCGTGGCGATCGGCCTCGACGTGGTGCTCTTCGTCATGGCGGTGATGGGCGGGCGCGTCATCCCCGCATTCACCAACAGCGGCATTCCCGGCGGCGCCGGCGCGCGGCGCCAGCCGCTGCTCGAGAAAGCGGCGCTGGGCGCCGTGCTGCTGCTCCTGGTTTTCGACGTATTTTCCATTCACGTCGGGATACTGGCGCTCGTCGCCGCGGCCCTTCATGCGGCCAGGCTCGCGCTCTGGGCGCCGCTCAAGACGCGCGGCAGGCCGATCCTGTGGATCCTGCACGCCTCGTACGCCTGGATCGTGGTGCACCTCGCGCTGCGCGGGCTCGCCGCGTTCGAGCTTGTGCCGGCGGTGGTCGCCACCCACGCGCTCACCGTCGGCGCGATCGGCGGCCTGACGCTCGGCATGATGACGCGCACCGCGCGCGGCCATACCGCACGGCCGCTCACCGTCGGCGGCGCGGAGCTCGCGGCCTATGTCCTCGTGCAAGCCGCTGCCCTGGCGCGCTCGCTGCTGCCGCTCGCATTTCCCGACGCCTACGGCGCGATGGTCGCGCTCTCGGCGCTGCTGTGGTTCGCCGCGTTCGCGCTGTTCACCGCGGTGTACATTCCCATCCTTACCCGTCCGCGCCTGGACGGGCAGCCGGGGTAGCGATGTTCAAGAGAATCGACCATATAGAGCTCCTGACGGCGCAGCCGGAGCGCGCCGTCGACTTCTACACCCGCGTGCTCGGCTTCCGTGAGCGCGAGCGCATGCGCATTCCCGAGACGCCCGCCGGGCCGCTCGAGCTCGTCTATCTGGATCTCGGCGGCACGACGGTCGAGGTCATGTGTTATCCCGAAAAGCAGGTGCCGCGCCGGGAAGAGCAGGTGCGTTTGGGCTGGCAATGCCTGGCCCTCGAGGTCGAGGACATGGACAAGGCGCTCGCCCTGCTCAAGTCGCGCGGCGTCGAGCCGACCTGGGGGCCGGTGAAGCGGCCGTCCTACGCCCGCGCCGAGATCCGCGACCCCGATGGCAACGCCATCGAGCTGCGGCAGTGGATCACGCCAGGGAATCGAGCGCGTTCTTGACGACGAGGCCGAGGGCGGTGTCGCCTTCGACGACGAGACGGCGCGAGAAGAACAGCGAATCGGGATCCTCGCGGCGCAGCGCGAGCGACAGATAGTCGCGCAGGCCCGCGCGCACGACCACGTCCGGCGTGCCGAGCGCCGGCGCGAGGCCCAGGCGGGTCAGCGTCAGCTGAAGTCCGGTGCCGAGCTCCCGGATCTCGAGGCGAAGCACCTTGCCGCGCAGCGGCTCTAGCGCGGCTGCGAGCCGGCGCGAGAGCGGCAGCGGCGGCAGCGGCAGGAGCATCACGCCGCGTTCATGCCCGGCCGGCCGTGCCAGAACCCGTTCCACAGCTTGCCCGGGGAGATCGCGGCGAGCGCCTTGCGCGCGTCATAGCTGCTGAGCGTTCCGGCGCAGGCGGCGCGCAGCACCTCGAGCACACGCGCGGTATCGCGCCACTGCGGGCTGACGCGCAGGACGCCCACCCCGGCGGCGCGCACCGCCTCGAGCTCGTCCACCAGGCAGTACACGCCCGCGGACTGCGTTTGCACGCCGTTCAGCACGAGGAAGGGCTTGCCCTCCCGCGTCTCGAGCGCCATGCCGTCGGGGAAATCGAGGCAGGCGTAGCCGCAGTCCTCCTTCTGCCGGCTGAACCGGCGCGCGGTAAAGCAGCGCGCCGAGAAGGCGAGCGGCATGCGCCCATGCGCGAACACCTCGGCCTCGAGGCCGGCCGGACGCTCGGCGCACAGGCCGGCGACCAGCTCGCGCGTTGCCTCCATGGGCGCGACCCAGCGCGTCGCGCCCAGCTCGGCAAGCATCGCCAGCGTCTGCGGGTTGTAGACGTTGAGATGGGGGCCGGCGACCCAGAGCGCGCTTCCGGCGAGCAGCCGCGCCGCGCCCCAGTCGTTCGCCTCGACGCGAAAGCGCCCGTTGGCCGCGGCGTGGCGCACGAGCTTCAGGTCGCCCTCGGATTCGGTGAGCGCCTGCGCCGACAGCACGACTTCCTTGCCGGCCGCCGCCAGCTCGGCGCCAAGCGCGAGCCAGTCCTCGAGCGCGAGCTCATGGCGCCGGGAGCAGACCACCTCGCCGAGGTACACGATGTCGGCCGCGCCGGCAGCCTCCTCGTAGAAGCGCAGCGTCTCGGCGCGCGGCCAGTAGTACAGCAGCGGTCCCAGCGCGAGCTTCATTTCCAGGGTCTCGAGAACGCGCCGAGCGTCGTCTGGCTGCCCTCGGCATGACGCGCGAGCTGCGTGCTCCATTCAGGTTTCACTGCAAAATGTTTTCCAAGGGAGTCGATCGCCTCGCGCCATACCCGCGTCACCTGCGCGACGTAGGCGGGGCTGCGCTGGCGGCCCTCGATCTTCACCGCGCGCACGCCGATGCGGCCGAACTCGGGAATGAGCTCCAGCGTGTTGAGGCTCGAGGGCTCCTCGAAGGCGTAATAGGTCTCGCCGCCCGCGGCGTAGCGGCCCTTGCACACGGTCGGGTAGGCGGCGCGCTCGCCGCCCGAATAGCGGTCGATCAGCACGCCGTTCAGCCGCGACTCCAGCCCCGCCGGCGTCTCGTGCCAGCGCACCGCATGCGCCGGCGAGCAGGCGCCCGCGGTGTTCGGCGACTCGCCGCAGGCGTACGCCGAGAGCGCGCAGCGTCCCTCGACCATCACGCACAGGCCGCCGAAGCCGAACACCTCGATCTCGACCGGCGTGCGGCGCGCCACCAGCTCGACCTGCGCGAGCGACAGGACGCGCGGCAGCACGGCGCGGCGCACCCCGAAGTGCTCGTGGAAGAAGTTGATCGCCTCGTAGCTCGTCGCCGAGCCCTGCACCGACAGGTGAAGCTCGAGGCGCGGGTAGCTGCGGCTCGCATAGCGCATCAATCCCGCGTCGGCGATGATCACTGCGTCTGCGCCGAGCGCCACCGCGCGGTCGATGGCCGCGGTCCAGCGCGGCCAGCTCGCGGCCTGCGGGTAGGTGTTGACCGCGAGAACTACCTTGCGGCTGCGGGCGTGGGCATAGGCGATGCCCTCGCCGAGCGCCGCATCGTCGAAGTTCAGCCCGGGGAAATTGCGCGCGTTCGTGTCATCGCGCAGTCCGGCATAGACCCAGTCGGCGCCGTGATCGACGGCCGCTTTCAGCGCCGGCAGGCCGCCCGCGGGACAGACGAGTTCCACCGGCGCGGATTCTAGGCCCGCGACGCCCCGCGGCTTTGATCTGGATCAGGTTACTCCTCGCACGGCCACGGCGCCGGCGCCTTGAGCCCCGGCGGCAGCACCGTCTTCGCGTCGCCGCAGGCGACGTCGACCTGTTCCTGCGTCAGTCCCTTTACCGCGGAAAGGTCCGTCGCGGCGAAGCGCGCACCGAAGGTGAAGGCCTGCGTCAGGTCGGCGCCCGCGAGCTTCGCGCCCACGAAGCTGGCGCGCGCGACGTTGGAGAGCCGCAGCGACGCGCCGGTGAGGTCGGCGCGGTCGAAGACCGAGCGGCCGAAGTCCCCCTTGGAGAGGCTCACGCCGCTCAGCACGGCGCCCGACAGGTCGGCGCGGTGGAACTCCGCTTTCTCGAGCGACGCACCGGCGAACCGCGCGCCGGAGAAGTCGGCGCGCACGGCGACCGCCTTCTCGAAGCTCGCGCCCTGGAGCCGCGCCTTGCTGAAGGAGACGTGGTTGATCTCGGCGGTGCGGAACGTCGCCCCGCCGAGGTCGGCCGAGGTGAAATCGACCCCGAGCAGGACCGCGCGGTCGAAGTTCGCGCGCTTCAGGTCCTTGCCTTTCAGCACCAGGCGCGCCTTGGTGCACTCCGACCAGTCGACGCCCGGCCCGGGACGGTCGGCGCAGCCGCCCCATGCCGGGGCCGCGACCAGGACAAGAAGCGCCATCGCCGCTGCATTCATCCTCATGCGGGGAGATTGTAGCCATCAGCCACGCGGTTTCCTTAGCAACCGTCAAGCTTTCCCCAAGCCGGCGGAACGCGGCCCCGGCA
>Ga0247825_10000123_pt1 | contig 43465 bp, 30 predicted proteins | sample 13C_Vanillin_Day_FD_194413 | JGI IMG/M metagenome (GOLD analysis project Ga0247825, IMG submission 194413) | Soil microbial communities from agricultural site in Penn Yan, New York, United States - 13C_Vanillin_Day48 | ecosystem: Environmental > Terrestrial > Soil > Agricultural land | place...
GTCCAGCGCCATCACCGCATCCTGGAAACGGACTCCTTCCAGCTTCACCTCTGCCGCTCCCAGCACGTGGACTCCGCGGCGCCAGGGCCCCAGGAAGGTGCTCTCCTTCACCTCCAAGGCCACGGGCCCCTCCAGCAAGACGCCCACCGTCTCCGAGAGGCTCGCTTCAAACCGGACCCGCTCCGCGGCCAGCCGGCCACCCGTCATCCGAACCGCCCCCACGCGCTGCCCGCTGAAGCCCACGCGATCGAGCTTCAACCCTCCCGCCGTCTCGATGCCCCAGTTCCCTCCCTGGAGTGCCACCCGCTCGATCGTGGCTCCCGCCTCCAGCCGCACGAGCGGCTCGCGGCCCTCCACATAGAGCACCGTGCTCTCCCCTGCGCCCACCAGGTGAGCGTCTGCTGGGATCAGGAAGGGCCCCGCATAGAGACCGGGAGAGATGTGCACGGTAGGGGCGGGACGCACGGCGAGCCCCTCCGCCAGGGTCCGGAAGGGCCGCGCGCGGGAGCCATCCCCGGACTCCAGCCGTGTGCCATCTACCCACACCTCGGTCCTCTGGGGGGCCTCGGCTGAGGAGGGGGGCGAGGGCACGGCAGGAGCGCGGCAGGCGGCGATCACCCACAGTGCGAGGACGAGAGGACGCGGGCTCATTCGGGCCGGACTCTAGCCCACCCCGATCGTGCCACTGGATCAGGGGAACCCCGCAAGCGATCGAAACAACTCAGACAAACCCACTCACGCGATCACAATCCCTCTCAATGCGTCACATGAATCGCATGAGACGTTGCATGGAATTTCGCGATCATTTCCTCTCTACGCCGTCTGTATCAGCCGTCAAAATTCCGGCGGGCCGCCCATTTTCGTGAGAGGGATGCAGGTCTATCATTGACAGGGAAAAGAGCGATTTGTTACCAACCGCAACCGGTTGCGATTCACGGCGAGACAATCCGAGACGGAGGGGAGAATGACCAAGGCAGAGCTCGTGGAGGTGGTGGCTGCGCAGTCCCGTCTGACCAAGAAGTCGGCGGCGGAGATCATCGACATCGTCTTCAGCAACATTGGCAAGGCGGTGAAGCGGGATGCGCGCTTCAGCTACCCGGGCTTCGGGACCTGGTCGGTCCGCTCGCGCAAGGCACGGAAGATCCGCAACCCCCAGACCAACGAGATGATGAAGCTGAAGGCCTCGAAGACCATCGGGTTCCGCCCCGCCAAGGAGCTGAAGAACTCGCTGTAGGCCGTGGGCCGCCTTCAGCGGCTCAACCTCAGGGGCGTCGTCCTACGGGGCGGCGCCCTTGCTGTTTCCGGGGCTGCGGCGTCTCCTGGACCGACACGGTGCCACTCTCCACCGCGCCGTCCTCTCCCCGCTCCAGATCATCGAGCGGATCCCTGGGCCGGCCGTCCTGCCACAGCTCGAAGTGCAGGTGCACCCCGGTGGCCATCCCCGTGTCTCCGGCCAGGCCCACCGGATCCCCGCGCTCGAGGATCTGCCCCGGCTCCACCAGCACGCGCGAGAGGTGGCTGTAGCGGGTGAAGACGCGCGCGGCGTGCTGGATCTCCACCTGATAGCCGTAGTTGCCGTTCCACCCCGCGTTGAGCACCACGCCCGGGGCCGCGGCGAACACCGCCTGGCCCCGCCTCGCGGCGAGATCGATGCCGAGGTGATCTCGCGTCTGTCCCAGGATGGGGTGCTCCCGCTCTCCGAAGCGGCTCGTCACGGAGACGGGGGTGATGGGCCAGGTGAAGCGCGGCACCTCGCGGATCGTCTTCACCATCAGGCGCCGCACCTCCGACATGCGCGCCGAGAGCGCCTTGACGCGCTTCATCACCGACTCGGCGAGGGGCTCGGGGATGTCGCCGTAGGTCCGCGCGTCCTCTTCCAGCTCTGCCTCGAATGTCACCCGGGCGCGGACAATGTCCAGGGAGGAGGTCTCCTCCGCGGGGCGCTCGAGGAAACCATCGAGGGCCTCTGCCACCGCTTCCCAGTTCTCCGCCTGCTCGCCAGGCATGGGGCTGCCCCGCTTCACCTGCTGGCGGTACTCGCGGGCCCGGTTGACGAAGGAGGCGAGCGCGGCCTGCAGCTCAGGAGAGGTGCGTGCCGTGGGAAGATCCTTCCCTGGGGCCTTCGTGGCCCGCGCCTTGGTGCGCACCCGGACGGGCGGAGGGGTCGCCTCACCCGGGGCTGGCTCCAGCGCCTCCGGACGCGCCATGAATGCCTCGTTGAAGCTGATCTTCTCCTCCGCACGCGAGGAGACGCACGCGGTGAGCAGGGCGAGCAGGCTGAGGGCAACGAGGCGACACAAAGCCCCTGAAGCCTACCACGCCCTCTCTGGGGTCAAGATTCCAGGGCCCGGCGGATCCGGGAGAGCGCCTCGTCGATGTCCGCGGCTGAGACATCCAGGTGGCACACCAGGCGCGCGGTGTGTGAGCCCGTGGCGTTGAGGAGAACTCCCAGCGAGGCCAGCCGCGAGACCATTTCACCCGCTGGCCGCGTGAACTCCACCAGGAGGATGTTGGTCTCCACCTGGGAGGGGCCCACCTTCACCCCGGACAGCTCCGAGAGCCCCGCCGCCAGCCTGCGCGTGTTGGCGTGGTCCTCGGCCAGCCGATCGACATGGTGCTCCAGGGCGTGGAGCGCCGCGGCGGCGAGGATCCCCGCCTGCCGCATCCCACCTCCGAGCCGCTTCCGGAGCCGCCTGGCCTCGCGGATCAGCGCCGCCGAGCCCGCCAGCGCCGAGCCCAGCGGCGCGCCCAGCCCCTTGGAGAAGCAGACAGAGGTGGTGTCCGTCAGCCTCGCCCAGGAGGCTGCCGGGGTGCCCGTGGCCACCTGAGCATTGAAGAGGCGCGCTCCGTCCAGGTGCACGGCGAGCCCCGCCTTGCGCGCCGCCTCCACCACGGCCCGGAAGCGCTCCAGGGGCCACACCGTGCCGCCTCCCTTGTTGTGGGTGTTCTCCAGCGACAGCAGCCGCGAGCGCGGTGCGTGGACGTTCTCCCCACGCGCCGCCGCCGTCACCTGCTCCGGCGTCAGCAGGCCGCGATCGCCCGGCAGCGGCTGCGGCTGGATGCCCCAGAGCGCCGCCACCGCGCCACCCTCGTACTGGATGATGTGGCTGCCCTCCTCGGTGATCACCTCGTCGCCCTGACGGCAGTGCAGGCCCATGGCGATCTGGTTGGCCTGGGTGCCCGAGGGCACGAAGAGGGCTGCCTCCAGGCCCAGGCGCTGGGCCACCTGCTCCTCGAGCCGGTTCACCGTGGGGTCCTCCCCATAGACGTCGTCCCCTACCTCGGCCTCGGCCATGGCGCGGCGCATGGCGGGCGTGGGCTTCGTCACGGTGTCGGAACGGAAGTCGATGGGCTTCATGGGGGTTTCCTACCTGGTGGGTGGGAGCCCTCTTGGACGACGAGGGCGGTTATGTCATACAGCGAAGGCGTGGGACGCGAGACTACCGAGGCGAAGCGGCGGCGGGCGATCGAAGCGCTGGACCGGCTGGGCACCGAGATGCCCGAGGTCCGGATCCAGCTGGATTATCACACCCCGCTGGAGCTGCTGGTGGCTGTCATCCTGTCCGCCCAGTGCACGGACAAGCGGGTGAACATGGTGACGCCCGCGCTCTTCCAGCGCTTCCCCGACGCCCAGGCCTACGCCTCGGTGAAGCCTGAGGTTGTGGAGCCCTACATCCAGACGTGCGGCCTGTACCGCAACAAGGCGAAGAACATCGTCGCGGCGGCCAAGGCGCTGGTGGCCCAGCATGGAGGCGAGGTGCCCCGCTCGCGGGAAGCGCTGGAGAAGCTGCCCGGCGTGGGGCACAAGACGGCGGGCGTGGTGTGCATCCACCTGGGAGGGGACTCGGCGTTCCCCGTCGACACGCACGTGAAGCGGCTGGCCTGGCGGCTGGGCTTCACACGGGAGACGGATCCGGACAAGGTGGAGAGGGATCTCCAGGCCCTGCTGCCTCCCGAGCGCTGGATGAAGGGCCACCAGCTCCTCGTGTGGCACGGGCGGCGGACGTGCTTTGCCCGCTCGCCCGCATGCGAGCGCTGTGTCGTGGCGGACCTGTGCCCCAAGCGAGGAGTGCGCGTGAAGGGGGCTAAGGCGTCGGGCGCTGCTCGCGCTCGGTCTTGAGGCGCTTCATCCGCTTGCGGATGATCTCGCGCTTGAGCGTGGAGACGTGGTCCACGAACACGGTGCCGTTCAGGTGATCCGTCTCGTGCTGCACCGCGATGGCCAGCAGCCCGTCACACCGGAGCGTCTGCTCCTGGCCCTCTGGATCGAGGAACTTCACGGTGACGATGGCGGCGCGGTCCACATCCTCCGCCTCGCCGGGGATGGACAGGCACCCCTCCGTGTACGTCGTCTCGCCCTCCATGGCGATGATCTCCGGGTTGATCATCGCGATGGGCTTGGACTCAGGCTGGCGGGGCGTGGTGTCCAGGACGATGACGCGCTGCAGGATGCCGACCTGCGGGGCCGCCAGGCCCACGCCGTCCGCGGCGTACATCGTCTCGAACATGTCCTTCACCAAGGTGCGGATGGAGTCATCCACCTTGGCCACCGGCTTGGCCTTCTGCTTCAGGATGGGATCGGGCCAGATGAGGATCTCACGAACCATAAGCCCCCTCTTAACGCTCCTGGACCGGGCGGGCAACCGGGGGCCTCATCGGGCCTTACCCGTCCCGTGGCTCCCCGAACGGGCCAGCGAGCCAGCCCCGGAAGTGGGTGTCGGATACCTGACCGCGGATCCGGTTGAGCACCCGCTTGAAGCGGGCATAGAGGCGGAAGAACCGCTCCAAGCCTGCCCGGTCCCCCTCATCCATCGGCCGGGCGCTGCAGATGACCTTGGGGTCGGCCCGGCCCGCGTCGAGGAAGTCCACCACCCCCACCACGGGCACGCGCAGGCGTTCGCCCCGGCGCAGGCGGGGCCCCAGCACTACCACGTCCAGGGGATCTCCATCGTCCGACTGGAAGCCGGGGATGCAGCCGTAGTTGTAGGGACATGGCAGTGGGGAGACGAAGTCCACACGTCCGTCCGAGCGCCACTTCACCAGGGAGCCGCGAGGAGTCTCGATGAGCACCTCAGGCTCGCTGGGGAGCCCGGGGAGCAGCGGGGTGGACTCCGTTCCCGAGGCCACGGGCGTCAGTCCTGCAGGTTGCGGGCGTACTCCGCCCGGAGCCTGTCATCGGCGAGCGCACGGGCCGCCTCGGCCAGCACGTCGCGGATCTGCTGGGCCCGGTACTGGAGCGAGATGTCCGCATGCCCGGCGAACCGCAGCGGGTGGAACTCCGTGGAGAGCAGCTCGTAGGCGCGCTTCACCTCCTCGCCCCCCGCTGTACGCGCCAGCCCCAGCACCGTGAAGTAGTCCGCTTCCTGGATCTCCTCGAACTTGGCCTCGAGCCGGCGGACATCCAGGTCCAGCGGCAGCTCGCCCACGGGCTCCGCCGAGGGCCTCAACGCCACGAGCCCCAGCGCCCTCGCCACGGCGAACGTCTTCAGCGCGGTCTCCTGCGGCAGGCCCGCGCCCAGCAGGAGCTCTTCGAGCGTCCGCTCTCCGTCGACCTTCGCCAGGAGCTGAAGCTCGCGCGCGGAGAGCCCGAAGCCCTCTGGCTCGAGTCCCGCGTCCCCTCGTGCCACCACTGCGCGCAGCCCGCCCACGTGCGTCACGAAGGACTCCACCGAGAGGGAGTTGCGCAGCGCCTCGGCCAGCAGGTGCAGGGGTGCGCGCGTGGCGGCTGCCAGCGCCACTTCGTGGGGCGGCCGCTCCTCCGTCACGCGATAGAGGGTGGAGGGTTCCGCGAAGGCGTCGAGGAAGATCTGCTCCGTGTAGCGCTGCACGAGCGGTACAGCCTCTGCCTCGCGCACGTAGCCCCGGCTTCGCAACGTGTCGAGCAGTGCCCCTGTAGAGGAGGCTCGCACCAGCCGCAGCTCGTGCTCCTGGCGTGCGTCGATGAGCCCATCCCGGCGCGCGCGATCGATGAGGGTCTCTCCCGGTGCGGACGAGAGCGCACCCACGAGGCTCCCTCGCCGCAGCCAGAGGATGCGCAGGGCCTCGTCCGTCTTGAGCTCCAGGCGCACCTCGGCCCGCCCCTCGCAGAGCCGAAGGAGGAGGTTCGCGAGCCCCTCCTGCGTCACGCTGCCAGCTCGCGGCACGCTCAGCGGAGGCTGCCCGGGCGCGTCGATCTGGAGGACCGCGGACTGCATCCGGGTCGCCAGTTCCTCTGTCTCCGCCCGAGCCTTCACGACAGCCTCGGCCTCCCGGCGCGCAGCTTCCTCGGCTTCGCGGCGCGTCTTCTCGGCGGCGGCGAGCCGCTCGGCGGCCTCGGCCTCGACCCGGGCCCTCTCCGTGGACAGGCGCTCGAGCTCCTGGGACAGCCGCTCGCGCTCCTCGCGCTCACGGGCGAGCTCCGACTCCAGCCGCGCGAGCTGCTCCTGGATGTGGCGTGCGCTCTCTTCGGCCTGACGCACCTGGGCCTTCGTCTCAGCCAGCTCCTCGGAGGCGCGAGTGGCTTCTAGCTCCGCCTCTCCTTGGAGACGCTCCATCTCCTCCCGGAGCGCGGCCTCTGCCTGATCGCGGGACTGAAGCTCGGCCGCGAGCCTGGATTGCAGCTGCTGTCTCGCCTGGGCCTCCGTCCCCGCCCGCTCCTCCGCACCGGCCTGGGCCTGCATGATCGTCCGGAGCCGCTCCTCGGCCTCGGCCTGCGCTCGCGCTGCTTCCTCCGCACGGTGCTCCGCCGCAGTCCGGGCCTGCCGCTCGGCCTCCGCACTTGCCTCCGCCGCGGCGCGAGCCTGCCGCTCACTCTCGGCTTGCGCCTCCGCCTCGGCACGGCGCTCGGCCTCGGCCTGGGCGCGAGCTTCCGCCTCCTCGCGCGCTCTCGCCTCGGCCTCAGCCCGGGATTGCGCCTGCGCTCGCGCCAAGGCGGCTGCCTTGCTCTGCGCCTCCACCTCGGTCCGGGAGAAGGCCTCGGCCTCGGCTTGCGCTTCTGCCTCCGCTCGCGCCAGGACTTCCGCTTCGGCCCGAGCCTCCACCCCGGCCCGCTCCCGAGCCTCGGCATCTGCTCGCTCTTCGGCTCTCTGCCGAGCCTGAGCCTCGGCCTGCGCTCGCGCCTCCTCGGCCCTGCGCGCGGCCACCTCTGCCTCGGCCCGGGCCTCTGCCTCTTCTCGCGCGCGAGCCTCTGCCTCTGCTCGGGCCTCCGCCTCCGCTCGAGCCTGCTTCTCCGCCTCGGCCCGCCCCTCCGCCTCCTCCCGCGCTTGTCTCTCCGCCCCGGCCCGAGCCTCCGCCTCCTGACGAGCCTGCACCGCCTCCTCGGCCCGTGCCTCCGCGTCGCTGCGCGCCTTGAGGGCCGCGTTCACCCGCGTCTCCGTGGCCGCCCGAGCCTTCGCCTCCCGCTGCAGGCGCGCTTCGATGTCCGCCCGCTTCTGCTGCTCCTCGCTCGCGCGCTCCTCGGCCTTGCTCCGGGCGAGCGCCTCGGCCTCCGCACGCACCTGCGCGTCGAAGCGCGCCAGCTCCTCCGCGCTGACGCGGGCCTCGATCTCGGCCCGCGCCGCCGTCGCGCGGGACTCCGCCTCCGCCTGGGCCCGCGCCGCGTCCTCGGCACGCGCCTCCGCCTCGGCACGGCGTTGCGCCTCCACTTCCGCTCGCGCCTCCGCCTCGGCCTGCGAGTGGGCCGCGATCTCGGCCTGCGCCTGCGCCTCCTTGCGCTGCCGGGACTCCTCCTGGACGCGCGTCTCCAGCTCGGCACGCAGGCGGCTCTGCTCGGCCAGCTCCTTCTGTAGCGCCGCGAGCTGCGCGCGCAGACGCTCCATCTCCTCGCCCTGGGCCTGGAACTGGGACTCCTTGGCCTTTGCCACCTCGGCCTCGGCCTCCATGGCCTTCCGGCGCTTCTCCTCCTCCGCCCGCGCCTTGGCGTTCGCGGCCTCACGGCCGCGGAACTCCATGACCCACCGCTCCGCTTCGGCACGGAGGCGGGCCTCGTGCTCCTTCTCCTTGGTCAGCGCCTTGACCCGAGCCTTCAGCTCCTCTGTCTCCTGCTCCGCATTGCGCCGCAGCTCCTCCTCCGCGCGACGCAGAGCCTCCTCCCGGGCCCGCGCCGCCTCCGCCTCGGACTGAGCCGCCTCCGCCCGAGCCCGCGCCGCCTCCGCCTCCGCCCTAAGCGCGGTCTCCCGCTCGAACTCGCCCTGCAGCGACTCCGTGCGGCTCCGCTCCACCTGGGCCTCTTGCTCCGCCTGCATGCGCAGGACGGACTCCAGCTCCAGCTCGGCCCTGGCCGCCCGCATCAGCTCGCGCGAGTCGTCCATTCCGAGCTTTGCTTCCCCTTCCTCCGGGGCCGCTTCCGGCTCCTCTACCGGCGGAGCCGACAGCTCATCCGCCACGGGTGGCGGCGCGATCTCCGGCCCGGCCTCCACCTGCTGCGCCGAGAGTTCCTCCGAGACCGATGGCTCCGCCGATTCAGCCCCCGGCTCCACCCACTGCAGGGAGTGTGACGCCTGCTCCTCCGCACTCTCCGAAGCAGGAGTGTTGAACCGAGCCCAGCGCGCCGTCTGCTCCATCCGCTCCTGCATCGAGGAATCCGATGCACCCGCGAACTGTGCCCAGCGCGCTGTCCGCTCCATCTTCTCCTGCGAGGCGGGGGGCGCATCCCCGAACCGAGCCCAGCGCGCCGTCCGCTCCATCCGCTCCTGCACCGTCGGCTCGGAGAGCGCGGGCTCCTCACCCCCTCCAATCTCCACGGAGGGCGGGAGAGCCCCTTCCATGACGGCCGCTGGTGCCTCACTCTCCCCACGCAGCGCGCGGAGCTCGGCCTCGGCCGCCGCCAGCGCCCTCGCCCTTGCCTCGTCCTCCTGCGAGGGGGCCTCGACGTCGAAGAAGCCCTCCTCGCCCAGCCGGGGCGCCGCAGCCACCGGCTCTGCAGGGGCCGCTTGCTCCGGAGGCTCGTCGGCTGCCACCACCGGCGCCCGCGAGGGCATGCCCTCTGCCGCCAGTTCCGCCTGCTCGCGGGCCAGGGCCGCGTCGATCTCGAGTTGAGCCAGGCGCTCGGCTTCGGCTCGGAGCTCATCCTCCACGCTCTGGTCCACAGCGCTGGCGACAGGGCCTGCCTCTCCGCCCGGCGCCGTCTGGCCTTCCTGACGGGGCTCCTCCGCATCGACCGGAGGAGCACCGCCCTCATCGAGCGCGAACGCATCCTCCACGGGCATGGTGACGAACGACTCGGCCGACACCCCCTGGGGCTCTGGGGGGTGCACGGAGGGGAGCTCCTCGGGAGGCTCGGGAGTGCCAGAGGTGGAGCCCACCTCCTGCTTGCGGCGCCGGCGCTCAGCGGCCTCGCGGCGCACCTCCTCCTCCATGCGCCGCAGCTCCTCCTCATCGAGGTCCGCAGCGGGTACAGGTACGAGCTCGGCGCTCACCGGCTCCGGCGCTGGTTCCGCGGCCAAGACGGGGAGCTTCAGGTCCGTGAGGGTGCGCTCCTCCGCCCCTGGATCCGTCACGGTGCTCCTCACCACCTTGAGATCCGTGACGGTGATCTCCTCCGCCAGGGAGAAGTCCACTGCGTCGACAGAAGGCTCCTCCAACCCCATCTCCACCGGATCCATCAGAACGGGATCCGCCACCACGGCTCGCGCTTCCTGATCGGAGACAGGCTCCGCACTGACGAAGGTGAACGCAGCCCCCTCCTCTGGGGCCACCTCAGGCACCGGCTCCGGAGCCGGAGCGGTCGGCGTGGCCAGGGCCATCTCCAGCGACGCCACAGCCTCGGCCTCCATCTCCCGGTGCGTTTGCTCGAAGGCCGCGTCCATGGCGGTGGCCGCCTGCTCTTCCTTCAGCAGCTCCTCCTGGGGACGGTCCTGCTCGGCGGAGATCTCCGCCCCCCAGTCCACCTGCGGGGGCCCTCCCACCTCGCCAAAGAGGGCATTGGCCAGCGCGGGGCTGCTCCGCTCCGAGGGAGGAGGAACCTGCCACGGGTCTGCCTCCTCCGCGGCATCGGCCGGAGGCACCCCAAGCGAATGCTGCTCCTGAACCCGCCAGTCCTCGGAGGCCGCGGGGGCATTCACCATCACGCTCACGGTCTGGATGAAGGTCTGCGCCTCCAGCGGCAGGGGCGCCACGGGCAGGCTGTAGCCTGGGATGGGCTCTCCCAACAGCAGCAGCCGGGCCTGGTGCCCCTCCGGGTGCTGGGCCAGCTCCTCCAGCACCAGCTCTCCCCGGCCACTCTCCACACCGGGTGCCAGGACGATGAGGGAGGGCTGGTGGTGGCCAAAGCCGATGAGGGCGTCCGCCACGGACGTAGCGAGGATGACCTCATGCCCCTCGCGCGAGAGCAGCCGGCGGACGGTGGCGATGGTAGCGATGTCGTCGTGGACGAGGAGGACCGGGGCGGCCATGTAAGCCGCCCGAGTCTACAGCATGGCGCTGGGATCCACGTCGATCGTGACCTTGACCCCTGACGGAATATCTTCCAGCTTCATCTCCAGCCGGGCAAGCAGCGGGGCCAGCGCCAAGTGCGTAGGCCCCTTCAGAAGCAGCTGCCACCGCGTCCGGCCCCGCAGGCGGGAGATGGGGGCCAGGGCCGGCCCCAGCAGGCGCACCCCGGCGGAGGGGGGTGGCATGCGGCGTGAAAGGAAGTCCCCGAGCATCCGGGCCACGCTGGCGGTCTGCTCCGGGTGCTCGCCCTCGATGCGGATGGCGGCCATGCGGCTGAAGGGCGGGTACGCCAGGGCATGGCGCCACTCCAGCTCCTGCTGGGCGAAGCCCTCGAAGTCATGGGCGAGCACGCGCTTCACCGGCTCGGAGTCCGGGTTGTACGTCTGCACCAGCACCCGGCCCGGATCCTTCCCCCGCCCGGCCCGGCCGGCGACCTGGGTGAGGAGGTGGAAGGTGCGCTCGGCGGCGCGGAAGTCCGGGATGGCCAGCGAGGTGTCCGCCATGACGACGCACACCAGGGTGACGCCCGGGAAGTCATGGCCCTTGGCCACCATCTGCGTGCCCACCAGGATGTCGATCTCCCGGCGGGCGAAGGCGGCCAGCAGCTCCGTGACGCGCTCGCCGCTGGTGGCCGCGTCCCTGTCCAGCCGCGCCACGCGGGCCTGCGGGAAGCGCTCGGAGACTTCGGCCTCCACGCGCTCGGTGCCGATGCCCAGCTTGAGCATGGGGCCAGTGCACTCCCGGCACCGGCTGGGCACAGGGCTGGCCAGGCCGCAGTAGTGGCACATGACGCGCCCGGCGGCCCGGTGGAGCGTGAGGCACACGTCGCACTCGGAGCACTTCAGCGACAGCCCGCACACCTCGCACAACAGGAAGGTGCTGTGGCCGCGGCGGTTGAGGAAGAGGATCGTCTGCTGGCCGCGGTCGAGCGTCTCCTGCATGGCCTGCACCAGCGGCGGGGAGAGGATGGGCGCCTCCTCCGCGATGGGGCCGCCATCGCGCGGGCGCTCGAGGCGCAGATCCACCAGCTCGATGCGAGGCATGGGCCGGTCATCCACGCGGTGCTTCAGCTCCAGAATCTTGTAGCGGCCACGGCGCGCGTTCTCCAGGGACTCCAGCGAGGGCGTGGCCGAGCCGAGCACCACCAGCGCCCCGGCCTGCTTGCCGCGCATCACCGCCATGTCCCGCGCGTTGTAGCGGAGCTTGTCCTCCTGCTTGAAGGAGGGATCGTGCTCCTCGTCCACGACCACGAGGCCCAGGTTCTCCACGGGGGCCCAGATGGCCGAGCGCACCCCCACGGCGATGCGCACCGTGCCCTTGCGCAGCGCCTGCCAGTGGAAGAGGCGCTCGCGGTCCTTCAGCCCCGAGTGCAGCACGGCCACGTCCGAGCCGAAGCGGCTGCGGAACCGGCCCACCAGCTGCGGCGTGAGGGCAATCTCAGGCACCAGGACGAGGCTGCCCTTGCCCTGGGCGAGCGCATGCTCCACGGCGCGCAGGTACACCTCCGTCTTGCCGCTGCCGGTGACGCCGTGGAGGAGCACCGTCTGGAAGCCGCCCATGTCCAGCGAGTAGTGCAGGGCCTTCACCGCGATGTCCTGCTCCGGGGTGAGCACCTCCGGGCGGCCCTGCCCCAGCCCCTCGCGCACACCGGGCTTGAGCACCTGCTCCTCCAAGCGCACCAGGCCGCGGGCGGCCAGCTTCTTCAGCGTCTCCCGGCCACCGGGGATGGCGTGGGCCACCTCCTCCACGGGGGCCCGGCCTCCTACGGCCAGCAGGTAGGCAAGCGCCGCGGACTGGGCGGGAGCGCGGCGCAGCTCGGGCGGAGCCTCGGAGGCGAGCGCCACAGCGAAGAGCTGCACGTCCGGCCGGGCCTCCTTCTCGTCCTCAGCCTTGGAGAGCCCGGGAGGGAGCGCGCCGCGAATCACCTCGCCCAGAGGGTAGCGGTAGTGTTCCGCGGCGAACCGGAGCAGCCCAATCAGGTCCGGCGGCAGAGAGGGGGATTCCTCCAGGATGCGCTGGATGGGCTTGAGCTTGATCCCCTCCTCGACGGGCGAGGAGGCGGGTCCCAGGAAGAAGCCGAGCGCCGTGCCGCGCCCGAAGGGCACCAGCACGCGCTGACCGGGAGCCAGCCGCCCCGAGAGGGTGTCCGGGACGACGTAGGTGAACTCGCCCCGGACAGGACGGCCGACAGCAACGGAAGCAAGGGCAGCAGGCGAGCTCACGGGATCCACAGTAACGGAGTGATCCGACACGACCATTTCCCGGGAGGTCCTGCAACCGGGGGTGTGATCCTGCGTACCACCCAGAGTGGGCGCCAGCCCGGGAACTTCGTTACCAAGAGAAGAGGAGTGCTCCATGACATTCCCTAGAACGCCTGGGGTGGCCCTCGCCGTCCTGCTAGCCTCAACAGGCGGCAGGTTCCCCGGAGGGGTGGGGCCAACATGAAGAGCCGACGCGCAGCACTGGGGCTGGTGGTCATCGCGGCGTTCGTGGCCGCCATCGTCCTGTTGCCTGTCAACGAGTGGCTGCTGAAGCTCGTCGAGCGCATCCGTGACATGGGTGGGGTGGGCGCGGCCGTGTTCGTCGTCGCATACGTGGCGGCCACGGTGCTGCTGTTGCCGGGCTCCATCCTCACGCTAGGCGCGGGCTTCGCCTACGGGCCGGTGTACGGCACGCTGCTGGTGATGCTCGCGAGCAACGTGGGCGCCACGCTGGCCTTCCTGCTGGGGCGCACGGTGCTGCGTGGGTGGGTGGCTCGCCGCATCGCCGGAGCTGCGCGCTTCAGCGCGGTGGACGCAGCCGTGGGGGCGCAGGGCTTCCGGGTGGTGCTGCTGTTGCGCCTGTCACCGCTGTTCCCGTTCAACCTGTTGAACTACGCGCTGGGGCTCACCCGGGTGCGGCTGCGGGACTACATGCTGGCGTCGCTGCCGGGCATGTTCCCCGGCACGTTGCTCTACGTGTACCTGGGCTCGCTGGTGACGAGCGTCTCCCAGCTCACCAGCGGCCAGCGGCCGGACAGCGGGCCATGGGGCCGCGTCCTCTTCTGGGGCGGGCTCGTGGCCACCGTCGCCGTCACCGTCCTCCTCACCCGGATCGCGCGGCGCGCGCTGGACTCGGCGCTGCGCCAGGCCGCTCCGGCCTCCCCTCCTCCGTCCTCTCCCGACAAGGCCCCACCGTGAAGAAAGCCCTGCACCTGCTCGAAGGAGATGCCCACGACGCCACGCTCGCCGCGCGCGTCCACCCCCAGGAGTGGAAGAACCCCACCCCCGAGGGCCGGTACAACCTCGTCGTCATCGGCGCGGGCACCGCCGGGCTGGTGGCCGCTGCGGGCGCGGCGGGCCTGGGCGGCAAGGTGGCCCTCATCGAGCGGCGCCTCATGGGCGGCGACTGCCTCAACTTCGGCTGCGTGCCCTCGAAGGCGCTCATCCGCTCGGCGCGGGTGGCCGCCACCGTGCGCGAGGCGCGGGCCTACGGAGTGGATGCTGGGGAGCCCAAGGTGGACTTCTCGAAGGTCATGTCCCGGGTGCGGTCTCTGCGTGCGGGCATCGCGCACCACGACTCGGCCGAGCGCTTCCAGGGGCTGGGCGTGGACGTGTACCTGGGCGAGGGCCGCTTCGTTGCGCCGGATGCGGTGGAGGTGGCAGGCCAGCGGCTCACGTTCTCCCGGGCCCTCATCGCCTCGGGAGCCAAGCCGGCCGTGCCCCCCATTCCCGGGATCGAGGAGGCGGGCTACCTCACGAACGAGACGGTGTTCACCCTCACCTCACTGCCCTCACGCATCGTGGTGCTGGGAGGAGGGCCCATCGGGTGCGAGCTGGCACAGGCGTTCCGCCGGCTGGGCTCGCGCGTGGTGCTCATCAGCAACGAGGAGCGCCTGCTGCCTCGCGAGGATCCAGAGGCCGGCACGCTGCTGATGCGCCGCTTCGAGGCGGAGGGCATCACCCTGCATCTGGGCGCCCAGGTCACCCGCGTGGAGCCGCAGGGTGAGGCGAAGCGCATCCACTTCGAGCGCGGCGGCGCCGTCGGAGCGGTGGATGGAGACGCGCTGCTGGTCTCCACGGGCCGTGTGCCGGAGTTGGAGTCCCTGAGCCTGGAGGCAGCGGGCGTGCGCTCCGGGCCTCACGGTGTGGAGGTGGACGATCGGCTGCGCACGTCGAACCCGCGGGTGTACGCGGCGGGAGACATCTGCTCGCGCTTCAAGTTCACCCACGCGGCGGATGCGCTGGCGCGAGTCGCGCTGCAGAACGCGCTGTTCCTGGGACGGAAAAAGGCGAGTGCGCTCGTCATCCCTTGGTGCACGTACACGGATCCGGAGGTGGCCCACGTAGGCCTGAGCGCCAAGGAGGCGGAGGCGCGCGGGGACGCAGTGGTGACGCTCACGGTGCCGATGTCCTCGGTGGATCGAGCCATCCTGGAGAGCGAGACGGAGGGCTTCGGGCGCATCCATCTGGACGCGAAGTCGGGGAAGCTGCTGGGAGGAACGATCGTCGGCTCGCACGCGGGAGAGAACATCGGCGAGCTGGCGCTGGCGATGACCCAGGGGCTCACGGTGGGGGCATTGGCGAATACGGTGCTGCCCTACCCCACACAAGGCGAGGTGCTGAAGCGGCTCGGCGATGCCTGGAACCGCCGCCGGCTCACGCCTCGCGCGAAGAACTTCCTGACGCGCTTCCTCGAGTGGCGACGGCGGTGAACGATGCCCGAGGTTGCGCTCTGCGTTTTCGCCAAGCCGCCGCGCGCCGGTGACACCAAGACGCGCCTGGCTCCCGCCGTGGGAGCCGAGGGAGCCGCTGCCCTGGCCCGGGCCTTCATCACCGATACCTGGGCCGCGGTGACGCGCTTGCCGTGGGTTCAGCCAGTGCTCGCATCCACGGGACCCTGGCCCGAGGGACTCTTGCCCGCTCCCGTCGAGGTCTGGCAGCAGGGAGAAGGTGACCTGGGGGCCCGCCTGGAGCGCATCTTCCACCGAGGCCTGGAGATGTGCCCCGCCGCCATGGCGCTCGGCGCCGATAGCCCCGGACTTCCGATGGCCTACCTGGAGGCTGCACGGGCGGCCCTGGCGAACGCAGACGCCGTGTTTGGCCCGAGCGATGATGGCGGCTTCTACCTGCTCGCCCTCCGCCGGCTGCCCGTGGGGGCTCTCGCGAATCTGCCCTGGAGCCAGGCGGAGACGCGCGCACGCACCGAGGAGCGCCTGAAATCCCTGGGACTCACCGTGGCCCACGTGGAGCCGTTCTTCGACGTGGACGTGCCCGCCGATCTCGAGCGCTTGAAGGCGGAGCTGAGAATGGGGCGGATCCAGGCACCAGCGACGGCGGCAGCGCTCGCCACTCTCCGAGGACCTGGGCGGTGATCTCCGTCATCATCCCCGTGCTCAATGAGGAGCAGCGTATCGCTCAGCGGCTCACGGAGCTCGCCGCGATGGAGCACATCGAAGAGGTTCGCGTGGTGGACGGAGGGAGCACCGATGCCACCGTGGAGCGAGCCCGCGCCTTCCCGGGCGTCACCGTGCTCTCCGCCCCCCAAGGCCGTGCTTCGCAGATGAACGCGGGCGCCGAGGGAGCCCGAGGCTCCGTGCTCCTGTTTCTCCACGCAGACGTGGCCCTCCCCCTTGATGCCCCACACCACATCACCGCCGCCATGGAGGACCCGCGTGTGGTGGCTGGCGCCTTCAAGACTTGGACGGTCGATGATGCGGGGCGCTCGCGGCTCGGCCCTCTGCTGCACCTGGCGGACCTGCGCTCGCGGTACACGCGCTTCCCCTATGGGGATCAAGCCCTCTTCGTCCGCGCGGAAGTCTTTCGCGCGGTGGGCGGCTTCCCAGCTCAACCGCTGATGGAGGATCTGGAGCTCTCCCGGCGGCTGTGGAAGTTGGGCCGCATCCGCACAGTGGATGCGCGCGTCACCGTCTCCGGGCGGCGGTTCCTTGCACGTCCCGTGTTCTACTTCCTGGCGGTGAATGGCTTCCCCCTGCTCTACCGGCTGGGCGTCTCACCGCGCACGCTGCTGCGCCTCTATCAGCACGTGCGGTGAGCCCTCGCACCCCTCAGTGCAGGCGTGCCATGGGACGGCGGAAGACCCAGGTCCTCCGCTTGCGCCCGTCCGTCGGCATCCACTCCTTCTCGGAGACCTCCACGCTCGCCACGACCTCCTGGAGCGCGGTCCCCCAGGCTCGGGCGATGTACACCCCGATCAGCGCCGGCAGGTGCACCAGCAGCCGGCCCGCCGCGGTGTGCCCCGCCTCGTGGCATGGCATCACGATCAGCTCCTGGAACTTGCGCACCGACCGCTCCGAGCCGTCCACCAGCGTCACTTCATCCCGCTCGCCCACGAACTCCTGGAGCATGGCCAGGGTGATGGGCGTTCCTCCGCGGTAGCCAATCGGCAGCCCCCCGGGCTCACCCCCGCAAGAGAGCACCGCCAGCCCGATGTCCAGCCGCTTGTGGAGCTCATAGCCCTCGAAGTTGAGCTGGTAGCGCTCCCACAGCCGGGCCTGCTCCGTCGCCCAGCGGGCCAGATCCTCACGCAGCGCCAGCGGCTCCGCGTCATCCCGCGTCGCCACGTCCGTGGACCCCAGGAGCGTGCCCGTGAACTCGCGCGAGTACCGCGCCCGCAGCCCACCCGCCGTGATCACCGACAGCCCCGCCCACCGCTGCATCGCCCCGGACGCGATGCAGACGCGCCCAATGCACTGCCCGTTCGCGTCCAACACCGGGCGCACCATGGGCGCCAGGAACTCCATCAGCGCGGTGTTGATGCCCCGCGCCGTGTTACCAATCCGCCGCAGCAGCTTCGTCGCGTCCAGCGTCCGCCAGTCATTCGCCTCGATGACCGTCTGCACCTGCCCCGGCTTGTCCTCCAGCTTCAGCGTCACATCCAGCGTGGGCGCGATCCGCCCCAGCAGCTCCGCGAACGTGATGCGCTCCTCGGACTCGGACCAGTGGTCCCACTGATCGCTCCGGTCCAGCAGCATCTGCTCCCAGTCCCGCTCGCGCGACAGCCACACCCGGATCCGGGTGCCACCCTCCTCGAGCTGCTCCCCCCGCTCCGCCGGCCGCAGGATGGGGTGCGCCCCCAGCCCGTTGTCGAACTCCAGGACGTGCGTAGCCTGCCCCTGGAATGGCCGGGAGCAGATCTGAAGCCGGTCGCCCCACATGAACACGGAGAAGAAGCCAACCCCGAACCGGCCCGCGGGGACAAAGCCGCTGGCCGCCAGCCCCGGGTAATCGCGGCGCATGTCCTCCGTCATCCAGTAGCTCGTCCCGAAGTCCAGCAGGTGCCGCGTCAGCACCCGAGCTGTCATCCCCAGGCCCGTGTCCGCCACCTCGATCCACCGGCCATTCGAGTCCCGGCCCACCCGCACGGTGATGGAGCCCCAGTCCACCGGCAGCCCCGCCAACGACCGGCGGGCCCGGATCGCGTCCGCCGCGTTCTGGATGAGCTCCCGCAAGGGGACCGAGGGATCCTTTCGGTAGAGCTGCGCCCCGCCAATCTGCGCAATCAGGCTCGGCACGTCCGACACGTGCACCCGGGCGTCCACCGGCATCCACCCCTGCGTCCTCACGTGGCTGGCCAGCCGAGTCGCATCGTCCGCGTCCACCACACCCCGCGCCTGGAAGCGGGGCCGGCCGCTCACCGACAACAGCACGTCCACGTCGTGCAGCTCCCTGTCGATCTTCCGCAGCGCCTCGAAGCAGGCCCAGAACATCTCCGCCTCACCCCGGCCGAAGGGCTCCGCCGTCGTATAGAGGAGGCGGTCATGCACGAGCGTGGGCCGGCTGAGCTTGCGGCGGCGCTCCTCGACAAGCAGCGTGTCCACGGCGCGCAGGGCAGCGGCCAGCTTCAGCCCGTCCACCGTCCAGTCCGCCGGGGCTGGTGCGGGCGCCTCGAGCCGCCGCACCGAGAACACTCGCCCCACCTCGGCCACGTCCCACCCATGGCTGTAGGCCAGCTCACCGATGAACTCGCCGAACTGCTGGCGCAGCGCGGGATCCTCCAGCAGGTGCAGCGCCTCGCCTCCAGGCCCCTTCCACTGCGTCAGCCCCAGCTGCCGCGCGTTCTTCGCCGCCAGCAGGTGCAGCGCGTCCTCCGTGGCGAGCCGCGCGTACTCCGGCGTGGGCTGCGAAATCTCTGCCGGCGTCGCCGCGCGATCTGTCTCCCGGCGGATGCACGTGGCCAGCGCATCCTTCCACTCCTGCGTCTTGCGCAGCTCCGCCTCTCCTCCAGGCAGCCCCGCCAGCCCTACCCCCAGCTCATAGAGGATGAACGCACTGCCCAGCACGAAGGCCTCGGCGGGGTTGAGCGGGTACTCCGGTCCCAAGAGGAGATCCGCCCGCTCCCAGAGAGCATCGAAGCGGCTGGCCCCGTGGGGCTTCAAGTCCGGATAGGCGCTCCGGATCTGTTCGCCGAGCTGACCCGTGCTCCGCCACGCCCGCCGCAGCTGCTCGCGGAGATGGGCCCGCGCGGCCTGGGCAGGATCGCCGTCCCGCTCCCCCAGGGTCCGTTTCCAGAGTTCCGTTCGCTCGTGATCGAACATGGCCCGGAGAATACGAGGCGCCAGCCTTCGCGAGCCACTTTCACGACGCGTCTCTACCACCCGGAACCGCAACGCGGTCCCTCAGTGAAAGGAACGAACCGCTGGTAGGCCCCGTGCAGATGCCCGCGCCCACGGAGCCACCGAAAGAAGGCGCCAGCGCCAGCGCCCGCGCCCACACGTCGTTGGAGTAGTCATCCCGGGTGGTGCCGCGATCCATGTCCTTGATCGTCCGCACGTGGCTCACGCCCGCGTCGTACGCCACCACCGCTCCCCGGAGCTGCTGCTCAGGCGGCCACCCGAGGTGCTTCGCCTTCACTTCCTCCAGCAGCCGATCGAGCACGCGCGCCGCCTGATCGATGTGCTCGCCGCTGTAGGGGCCGCCGCGCGGAGGGTGGTAGCGAGAGTCGAGCTGCATCAGCCCGAAACAGTCACCCCCGCCTCCCAGTCCGTTGACGTCGAGCGTCCCGCCCGCACGAGACTCGCGGCTGGCGAGGGCGGCCAGCAGCGCGGGCGGCAGCCCGTACTTCACTCCCGTGACTTCGAAGTGGGTCTGGAACCTCCGCAGCCGGGGGAGATCGAACTGGGCCAGCCGGTACGAGGCGCAGATGCCCGCTGACAGCCCCTCCGGGTGAGCTGTGGCCGCCGAGGCCCCCATGGGCAGGAACTTCGCGAGCACGGCGTTCAGGTTCAGCGCCGAAGCGGCAGCCTCTCTCATTTGGACCGCCCGGGTGCCATACGAGCGCGCAGAACTGTTCGACATGCTGCCATTGTCCAAGGGGCTACGGAAAAGTTTCTGCGCACTGCGTCATTTCCTGAAGAGCTGTGTGAATTCACAGCCCTACCACGGGCCGAGGCCCTTGGCAGACAGAGGGCCGTGCGGTGATTAGCAGCGATTTTGGGCGGTATTTCCGCCCTCAGGGAGCGAAGAGCTTGTCGGGCAGAGCGGCGCGGGGCTCAGACTTGATGGCAGTGAAGCGCAGCACGCGCTGACCATCGCGCCACACCTCGATGTTGCGAGGCATCCACTCGCCGGTGGCCGGGGAGGTGTAGTCGATGAAGCGCACGTCCCAGGCGACCCCAAGCCTCGTCTTCCACCGCACGCGGGCCGGGCGGAAGCGATCCTTGTAGACCCAGAACTGGGGCTTGCCCTCCTCCGACTCGCCGAGCACGTAGGCCACCTCGCCGCCGAAGCGCGCCAGGGACGTGGTGCGCGTGGCGATGCCCAGGCTCTGCAGATGCTGCTCCACCTCGTCCCGCGTGCCGGTGTCATGGTCCGAGGTGGCACGCGCCGCGAGCAGCGGGCAGAGCTGGCTCATGGCCGTTGAGAGCGCCGCGATCTCCGGGCCCTCCAAGCGCTTGCGGTCGCCTGCCTGGACGACAGCCAGCTTGCCGCCCTCCGGCACGGACAGCTCGAAGCGGCACCGCTCCGGCGTCTTGACGAGGATGGCGCCGTCGGCGAGCAGCTCGGCACGCTCCACGGGCACCTTGAGCGCCTCCGCGGCCTCCTTTGCCCCGGTCCCCGAGAAGACGAACGAGCCCTCGACCCGGAAGGAGGAGGGCATGGTCTCGTCCTGCCCGCGGACCATCCGCCGAAGGATGGAGCCTCCTGGCAACACATACGCCCCCGCGGTCAGCGCGGTGAGCACTCCGATCAAGCAGACGGCTCGCTTCACGGCTTCTCCTTAGGGGGGCGAATCTAGTGATGGCCCTCCGAGGCATCAAGGCGGATAGGATGCGCACCCCATGCCTTGCCGATTGACACTCCTGCTGGCGCTGTCCCTGTCCACTGCTGTCTACGCCCAGTCAGATGTAGAGGATCTGCGCGACATCCAAAGCGCCCGGGCCTACGGCATGGGGGGCGCATACCGCGCGCTGGGTCTGGGCAGCGAGGCCGTGCTGGGCAACCCCGCCGCCATGGCGCTGTGGAAGATGTACCGGATGGAGCTGCACGGCTCCTGGGACACCATGGGCAAGGATGCCTTCGGCGGAGTGTCCGTGATGGACGCGAAGACGAGCGACCTGGCTGCCGGGCTGGACTACCACATCCTCTCCTTGCGCAGCGGCGAGGGCCGGGCCACGGGCCACTTCAGCACGCTGGCGTTCGCCCTGCCCATCACCCCCGGCGTGCTCATTGGCACCTCGATCCACTACCTGCGACTGAACGAGCCCCTGCGCTCCAACGCCTCCACCGTGGACGTGGGCATCCTGCTGCGCTTCTCCGATTCGCTCACTACGGGCTTCTCCGCCCACAACCTCATCGACACCAACAACGCGGAGCTCACGCGGTACTACTCCCTCCACGCGGGCTACCTGACGGGATTGCTGACGCTGGCGGCGGACGTGCGCGCGGACTTCGAGTCGCAGGCCCAGCGCGTCCTCACCTACAGCGTCGGGGCCGAGTACATCCTCGGACAGGCCCTGCCTGTGCGGATGGGGTACTCCTACGACGGGTTCCAGAAGGCCTCGCAGCTGGGCGTAGGCGTGGGCTTCATGACGGAGGGCGGCGGCGGAATCGATCTCGGCTACCGGCACGATCTGGGCGGGCAGAAGGGCCGGCTCCTGGCCCTCACCATCAAGCTGCAGGTGGGCTGAGCCTCTTCAGCCGCTGGTGCGGAGCTGGAAGTAGCGCTCCGAGGCCGCGAAGCGCACCAGCTCCACGATCTCTCGCTCCAGCGCCCGCTTCATCCTCAGCGCCGCGAGCGCCGGCCCCACCGCGCCGCAGGTGACGAGCCCCGCGCGGTTGGAGGAGTCGCGCGCCGCATCCGCCAGCGCGGACACGTTGAAGTCGCGCGTCGCGGGGCCGAACAGCTCCGCCGCTTGTTCGATCTGCTGGGACGTCAGGCTCTCGCGCATCACCCGGGCCTCGAGGCCGGAGGCGTTCTTGTCCTTCAGCACCGAGGAGAGCAGGGCCATGCCGCGCAGAATCTGATCCTTCTTGAGGCTGCGCAGGGCCAGCAGATCCGGCCCCAGGCACAGCAGCGCACGCCCGGCGTAGAAGCGCAGCTCCGGGCCCGGCAGCACCTGCCGCACGGCCTGCTTGCCGACGAGCAGCCGGGGAGCGCTCGTGAAGACCAGCGAGAAGGGAGGGCCATTGTCCTCGGCGAGCACCACGTCTGGCGCCTCGATGGCGAGCAGGCGCTGGGAGGTCTCGAAGGCGTCGATGGCCCCGGGCGCTCCAGGACCCAGGCTCGGGCGCAGCCGCTCCTGGGTGCCAGCGGCCCGTCCATGCATGGGGAAGAGGCGGCAGAGGGCCACGCCCACGCACGTGAGCAGCTCCCCCGCGGGCGAGCGCAGGAGCGGGTGGCGCAACCCGGAGCGATCCGCGGAAGAGAGCGGCTGGCGTGGGGGCCGGGGTGGAGGGCTCTCCCGCCCATCGAGCGCGTCGGCGATCTCCTGCATCAGCTCGGCGCGCTGCTTGTCGCCGCGCTGATGGAAGTACTCCGCGATCTCCACATAGAGCTCGGCCTCCAGCGGGTGCTCGCGCACCTGCTTGAACACCGCGGGCTCGGGGCCATGTGGCTCTGGAGGCAAGGCCTGCCGGGAGGAGGTGCCTGCTCGCGGGCGGGCCACCCGGCGCACGGGATCCATCTTCCCGGGCGGTGCCTCCCAGGAGATGAAGGACGTGTTCTGGACGGACGGCTTGCTCTGCGCGGGAGGGCTGTCTGGCTCCCGAGGCGAGACCTTGGCGAAGGGGGAGTCGGCAGGCTCCGGACGTGGCGTGCCGCGGGAGCCTTTCGTGGGGCTGGAGGCCGGCACCGCGGCCTTGGGCCCGGTCCTGCGTCCTGGCGAGGTGTCCTCCAGGTGCGGGAGGGCCGAGCGAGAGGGCGGCACCGGCGTGTCGGGCACGAACGCCTGGGGGACCTCGTCCGTCCGAGTGCGTGACCTCTTCCGCTGGCCAGTGGGTTGCTCCGCCGTGGTCTTCCGCCCCTCCGGCGTAGGGGGCGGCACTGGCGCACTGGCCTTCTGGGACTTGGGTGCGGCGAGCCCGGGAGGCCGCTTCAAGGACCAGGCCGACAGGGACGGGCTGGTGTGACCGGAGTCGTCTTCCGGCTGGCTCCCGAGGAGGGAGTCCAGCTCGCGGGACGGATCCATCGGCTCGATCTTGAGCTTCCTGCCCAGGTTCTTGGGGAGCGCCGTGGCAGGTTTGGCGTCAGGAGGGGCGGCCCCTTCCGGAGCGTCCGTCGCCGTCGACTCCTCCTCTTCGAAGGGCTCTTTGTCCTTGAAGATCTCCGACACACGGACCTCCTGAGTCTTCCGGGCGTGAGCCGGGACGACCAGGGCTGGATCGGTGACCTCGGAGAGAGGCGGGACCTCCGGAAGAATGGGTTGACCCGCGGGGGTCAGGTTCACATTCAGCGGCGGAGGAACGAGGACGCGCGTCCGGGTGCCTCCCTCGCGGCGAGCGCTCTCGCTTCGAGGTGCCTCGGGGACGGGAGGGGGCGCGCTCTTCTCCAGCAGGGCCTGCCGCAGGTTCTCCGCGCGGCGGGAGTACAGCTCACCGCGGGCGGGATCCTTGAGCACGCTGTAGCAGAAGCTGGCCAGGCGGACCCAGGCGCGCTGACGCTCGGCCTCGTCCTCCATCGCTGTGGCGGCATGCTCCATGGCCCAGGCCGCCTCACCGATCTGCCCCCGCTCGGTGAGACGGTCCGCGAGCAGCAGCCATGCCTCCTTGTGGCCGGGCTCGAAGCGCACGGCCTGCCGCAGCTCACTGAGCCCACCCTCCACATCCCCACTCTCCTCCAGCGTGGAGACCAGCTCCATGCGAGCCAGCCGCGCGGCGGTGCCTCGGGGCTCGCGAGTGAGCTGCTCACGCAGGAGCTGGGTGAGCGTCGCCTTGTCTCCCAGCTTCCGCGCGAGTTCCACGAGCCGCGCGTGGGCGCCGCTCTCCGCGGGATCCTCGGCGAGCACCTCGGACCATGCCCACTGCGCCAGCTTCGCGTCCTTCAGCGGCTCATCGGCGATGGAGGCAAGCGCGCGGAGCGCCTCCATCCGATCCGGGGAGCGGCGAGGCGCGGCGGTGAGCGCGGCCCGCAGACGTTGAGCCATGGCGGGCCGCTCGGAGTCGGACACGCAGCGCACCAGCCCCGAGAGCACCAGGAGCAACCCTGGAGTGAGCGCCTCTGCCGTCTCGAAGTCCGCCTTCGCCTGGGCCGTCTCTCCGTCCGCGAGCGCGCGCTCGGCACGAGTGAGGTAGGCAGCGGCCCGCGCCTTGGGCGTGCGCGCCTGGTGCACGGCCTCATCGAGCGCCCGCCGTACCAGAGAAGGCTCTCCGCGCTGAGCCAGGAGCCGGAGCTGCTCCTTGAGGGCGTCACGATCACCCGTCAGCTTGACGATCTCGCGGTAGATGCGCGCGGCGCCCGACGGATCCCCCAGCTCGTTCTCCATCAGCTCGGCGAGCCGGGTGAGTGCCTCGGCACGGAGGCTGGCGTCCTTCGCCCGATCAGCACGGGTCAAATAGAACTGCGCCAGTTCCTGCCAGGACTTGCGCGCGATGAGCTGCGCCTCCAGCCGCTGCAGGGCCACGGGATCGTTCCACAGCTCGAGGGGAGCGGGGGTTGGCTCCTCGGACGTCAGAGCTGAGCCAGCTTCGCCGTTGAGCTCGGCGGCCTTCCTGCCTTCGGCCTCTTGAGGCGGTGCCTGGCCGGCCTCCGCTCCCGCTGGCTGGGGACTCGGCAGGGCGCCCTCGGTCTGTCCAGAGAACGCGGCATCGAGCACCACCTGAAGCCTCGGCAGGTACATCTCGGCCGGCACGACCGAGCTGACCGCATGAGCCTCCGGTGCCGCAGACTCTTCCTCGGGAGCGCCAGGCGAAGTCTCGACCCTGTCGGGCTGCGCGGCAGGCTCTGCGGTGCGAGCCTCGGCCGCGGGTTCTTCGGCCTCGGGCTCGGCGGCCTGAGTCTTGGAAGTGGCTGGGCCCGGCACGGACGCAGCGCGCTGTGGCTCGGGCTCAGGCGGCCGTGCCTTGGGCTCGGCACGCTGTGGCCCGGGCTTGTTCGGCTGTGGCTCGGACTTATCGAGCCATGCCTCAAACTCAGTGTGCCGTAGCTCAGGCGCAGCGCGACGCTTCTCGGGCTCGGCACGCCGAGGCTCCGGCTCCGTCGGCTGTGCTTTGGGCTCCGCCGGCTGTACTTCGATACCAGCTGGCTGCGGCTCAGGCTCAGCACGCCGAGGCTCGGACGAGCGAGCGCTCTTCTCGGGCTCAGTGTCCTCGGGAGTAGGCGGAGCCTCGTTCAACGACGGGATCAACCCGAGCTCTTCCAGCACGTGCCGCGCCTGGGCATCCCGCCCCAGCCGGGCCGCCGCGCTCATGCACACCGAGGCCGCCGCGGTGAGCACGGACTCGGAGGCCCCAGAGGAGTGCAGCACCCGGAGCCCATCCAGCCGCACCGTGAAGGCGCCGTCCGCGTCCCCCATCTTCTCCAGGTAGTTGGCGACCTGCCCGTAGCTCTCCGCCGCCCGGGACATATTGCGCAGCTGCTCGGCCTGCACGCGCGCACGCCAGCGGGCTGCACGGGCCGCACGGGCGAACTTGCCGCGCAGCACGGCCTCCTGCGCCTCATTCTCCAGAGAGGTGGCCAGCGCCTCCCACCTCCCCGTGCGCTCCAGCAACACCTGGTGCACCCGGCGCGCTCCCAGGTCCTTGGGGAACGAGTACAGCAGCGCATCCAGCGTCTCGATGGCCTTGGGGAGCTGGTCCGCCCGGCGCAGGACGCGCGCGAGCTGGCGCTGCACCTCCCGGCGCGCCTTCCCCTCCACCTTCTTGACCGCAGCGCCGAGCAGCGTGATGGCCACGGCCTCGGTGCCCGCATGGAACGACAGGTTGACGAGCGTCGCCGCGAGCCGCCGCGTCATGGGCAGGGTGCGGCTGGCGTGCACCAGCTCGCCGAAGGCCTGGGGAGACTGCCCCTCCTTCAGCAGCCCAAAGGCCACCCGCAGGTGCTGCTCTACCTTGCTGTCCACGTCCGACCCAGGAGGGCGCGCTCCCACGGCAAGCGTCTCCTGCCGGGCACCGGGGGCTCCGGGCTCGAAGTCGCTCTTGCCATTTCTCACGCCACCACCCATCGCTCAGGCAGTCTACACACGATGCCCGCCCCGGTCGTCACTGTCCTCCTCCCCGCCCGAAACGCCGAGTCCACCGTGGGCCAAGCCGTGGACAGCCTGCTCGGAGGCACGCTCCGGGAGCTCCGGGTGCTGGTGGTGGATGACGGCTCCACGGACGGTACCCGCCGGGTCCTCCAGGAGCTGGCGGCGCGCGATCCTCGGGTGGAGGTGCTCGACGGCCAGGGCAGCGGGCTGGTGGCCGCGCTCCAGCTGGCGCTCTCCCAAGCCACATCCCCCTACGTGGCCCGCATGGATGCGGACGACGAGTCGCTGCCCCGCCGGCTAGAGGCCAGCGTGGTGGCGCTGGAGGCAGACTCCCACCTCGCGGGTATAGGCACGAGCGTGGAGCTGTTCCGGGAGGACCAGCCTGTGAGCCCCTCGCTCCAGGCCTACGCCGCCTGGCTCAACAGCCTCACCACGGCCGAGGAGCTCTTCCGGGCCCGCTTCATCGAGAGCCCGCTGTGCCATCCCTCCGTCTGCCTGCGGCGCGAGGCGCTCGTGGCGACAGGCGGTTGGGAGGACGGAGACTTTCCCGAGGACTATGCTCTGTGGCTCAAGTTGCTACACGCGGGGTATGGGTTGAGGAACCTGCCCGAGGTGCTGCTGCGCTGGCGGGACAGCGCGGGGCGCCTCACCCGGACCGACCCGCGCTATGCCGTGCGGCGGTTCTCGTGGGTCAAAGCGCGCTTTCTCGCGCTCGGCCCGCTGGCGGGCGAGCGGCCGTGCACCATCTGGGGGGCAGGGCGCAGTGGGCTGATGATGACGAAGCTCCTGCGCGAGCACGGCATCTCCGTGGAACGATTCGTAGAGGTGCACCCGCGCAAGGTGGGCACCCGTATCCAGGGAATTCCCGTAGTCTCTGGGGAGGAGCTCGGCCCCCCGGGCCATGGACTCCTCCTCGTCTGTGTCGGAGTACGCTGGGCTCGCGAGGCGCTGCGCGCCGACCTCGCTGCCCGCGGCTGGGTAGAGGGCGTGGACTTCCTGTGCGCGGCCTGACGGACACCTGCCATGACCGACGAGGCTCCCGTGGTCGACCTACCCATCCTCGAGGGGCTGCGAGCGCTGCAGAATGAGCGCGAGCCCGCCCTCGTCGCGGAGCTCGTGCAGGAGTTCCTCGCGCGCGCTCCGCAGCGGGTCGCCCGGATGCAAGCGGCCCTGACTGCGGGAGATGCGGCGGTCCTCGAGTTCGAGGCCCATGGGCTCGCCGGAAGCTGCGGGGTGCTCGGGGTGCTGCGCCTGCGCATCCGCTGCCGCGAGCTCGAGGAGCTCGCCCGCAAGGGAGAGCTGGGGCAGGCCTCCGCGGCCCTCGATGAAGTGAACCGGTGCCTCGCTGAAGCCACACCCGTGCTCCTCGAGGCCGCTCGGCACGGCTGAGCCGCTCAACCCGGGATGGCACCCGAGGGAGCCGCGACACCCGCATGCTCGAAGAAGCGGCGCAGATCCGCGGGCACGGGGGACTCGATACGCAGGGGATGGCCTGTACGAGGGTGAGACAGCTCCAGGGCCTGCGCATGCAGCAGACAGCGTGACGCGGAGATCCCCACGGCCTGTGCGGCACCTCCGTAACGTGAGTCACCGAGGATCGGTGCCCCAAGCGCCGTGAGGTGCGCTCGGAGCTGGTGCGTGCGGCCAGTCTGCGGCAGCAGCTCGACGAGGCAGTACTCCTCGCCCGCATAGAGGGTGCGGAAGTGAGTGAGCGCGGGGACGCCGTTGGCGGCGCGGCTCGCGCGCCACCGTCCAGGGCGAGAGGGATCCTTCGACAGCGGGAGATCCACCGTGCCCGAGGCAGGCAATCCCGGCCCCGTGGCCGCCACGTAGCGCTTGCGGGCATGGCCCTCGCGGAACCCGGCCGCCAGCGCCTGGGTGGCCGGCGCCGTCTTCCCGAAGACAGTCACGCCCGAGGTCTGCCGATCCAGCCGGTGCACGAGCCCCGCGGGACTGCCCAGCCGCGCGCTCACGAGATCCACCAGGCTGTCGCCGACCCGCCCCTCCGTGGGCTGGGCGGTGATGCCCACGGGCTTGTCCACGGCGATGAGCTCCGCGTCCTCGAACAGGATGCTCAGCGGGGGAGGAGCCGGTGATGCCTCGAGCGGGCTGCGGCCTCCCTCCTCCAGCACCACGGCCACCACCTGCCCCCAGCGCAGGCGCGCCTCGGGCTCCCGGCAGCGGCGGCCCACGAGGTACACGGCCCCCGCCTCCACCAGCCTGCGCGCCTCCTCCGCGGGCATCTTGAGCTCAGCGGCCACGGCCTGCGCGATGGAGTAGCCCGCGTGTGCACCCGTAACTTGAAAGGTCCGCCGCTTCACAGGAGGCCCTTCGGGTGGGAACTCTGGGTTCCAGGTGCGGGTGTCATGCGGCCGCACTCTATGCACAGCAGGCCCTTCCCTGCCGCCCGCTTCCTGTTAGCGTGTTCGGCCATGGACCGTCCCGTGCACTCCGTTCGCGCGAGGCTGGACGACTTCCTCGCCGAGCTGGCCACCCTTCACTACCGCCATGCCGCAGGCCTGTCCGCAGAGCTCCCCGTCCAGCCCCTCCACGCCAGCTTCCCCGAACTGTCCGATCCCGACACCTTCGCCGCCGCCACCGAGGCCCTGGAGAAGGCGCGGGCCAGGAACGACTCGCTCGCCGTGCGCCGCCTCCAGCTCCTGCGCGAGCGGGTGGCCGGGCAGGTGGAGGAGGCCCTCGCCACGCGCGATGCCGAGGCCGTGGCGAAGCTGGAGGCCCAGGCGCAGCTGTCCGTGGACGATCAGTCCCTCGGCTTTGGCGAGGCGCTGGCCCAGCTCCCCCGTGAGACGGTGCGCCGCCGCAGGGCCCTGCTCGAGCGGGCCGTGGGCAACTTCCTTTGGAGCGAGCGAGGCCGCTATGGCTCCCGGCGCGAGGCGGCGCTCCGGACGGCCGAGCGGCTGGGCGCCAAGAGCTACCCCCAGCTGTATCAGGACGTGGCCGGCCTGGCCTTCGACAAGCTCTCCGAGGCGGCGGAGGAGACGCTCCGGCGCACGGAGGACGCCTACCGGGATGTGCTCGGCTACGTGCTGCGCAAGGTGGAGCCCACCCTGCGCCCGCTGCCGGGGGGTGAAGCGCGCCGGCACGATCTCCAGGCCGCGCTGCACGCACCCTGGATGGACGCCTTCTTCCGGCGCGAGGACCTGATGCCCGCGGTGACGCGCTGGCTGAACGAGTGGAACTTCCCGCCAGCGGCCGAGGGGCGCATCCGCGTGGACGACGAGCCCCGGCCGGGCAAGGCGCGCCGCCCCATCGTCGCCGCGGTGCGTGTCCCGGGCGAGGTGCGCCTGGTGCTCCCCCTGGAGGGAGGGATGGACGCCTTGGGCAGCCTGCTCCACGAGTGGGGCCATGCCCAGCACCTGGCCCACGTATCGGAGACGGCCTCGGTGGAGCTGCGCCGCCTGGGGGACGCCTCGGTGACGGAGGCCTACGCCGCGCTCACGGAGCGTCTCCTGCTCTCGGCCGAGTGGCTCAAGCGCTACCTGCGCCTGCCGAGCTCCACGGCCGGAGACGCGGTGCGGCTGGCAGCCTTCCAGGCCCTGACGGTGATGCGCCGGCACTGCGCGAAGCTGTCCTACGAGCTGTCCCTCTTCTCGCGCGGCCCCTCGGAGGAGCGCGCGGAGGAGTACGCCACCGGCCAGCGGCGCGCGCTCTTCGTGGAGCCGCACCCCGGCTTCTTCCTCTTCGACGTGGATTCCCAGCTGTACTCGGCGCGCTATCTCAGGGCGTGGGCGCTGGAGGCGCGCCTCACGGCCCGGCTCATGGAACGCTTCAACGAGGACTTCTGGCGCAACCCCTCGGCCAGCACCTGGCTCAAGGGGCTGTTTGCCCGTGGAGGCACCGACGATGCGGAGGCAATCTCCACGGAGGTGAGCGGCACGGGGCTCTCCCTGCCCGAAGCGGGAGCCCGCCTCGTGGCCATACTCAATGAGTAGAGCCCCCGAACCGCCTACTTCTTCTTGCGCAGCGCGCGGACGATCTTGTCCTTCGCCGCGTTGCCGGACGGCTTGCTGGCGCGAGCGGCCGCCACCTGGGGCTTGCTGCCCGACTTCGTCTGGCCGAGGCGCGCGCGCATCGCCTTCATGAGCTGCATCTCGATGACGAGCAGCTCGTCCGCCAACTCCTCGTTCTTGCCCGCCGCGCGAGGGAGCGGCGCCGTGGTGCTCGGAGCGCCTGCGCCGTGGCGCATGCGCAGCACCTTCTCCTCCTCGGACGTCAGCGTGCGCGTCTTCTCCAGCGCCGCCTTGACCTCCTTCGCCGTCACCGTTGTACTGCCAGCCTTGCGCTCCATCTCCGCTCCCTTGAAGTGACGCCATCTGAACACATGAGCATGTCAGATGCGTCTGGGCCGCAACTGGTGGGGATTCTAGAGACCGGCAGAGAGCGGTCAAATTTTCTTCCAACAGGTCGCTCCAGATATGTAGCGGACGAACGCCCGCACGACAGGCGGAGCCCCTTCCTGGCGGCCAGCACCCCTCCCCACTCAGGACCCGCCCTCCAGAGCAGGACTCTCCCGTCCGCCCCGTCAGGTAGGGCTTGAAAAGGGAGTACACAGACCTACATACCTGAGAGGCTCAGTTCCCCTTGGGGGCCTCGCCCTCGTCTTCCTCGGGCTCCGCCGCCTCCGCAGAGGGGACTCCCCCGTCCGTGCCGCCCTTGCCGCGGGGGATGCCGAAGCGGTCGAGCGCGTCAGCGATGCCCTCGGGCTTATCGGCGTCGGGGAGGAACTTCTCGGGCGGCTGGAGCTTGGGGTCCTGGCCAATCGAGGAGAGGGAGGACTCCAGGGACATGCGCAGATCGGCGCCCTCGCCCGTCTTGTCGGCGGGCACCACGAGGTGGCCATCGAGCCGGGCCTTGAGGACAACGGACGTCGCCGCATCCACCAGCACCTCGCCCTCCAGGGACTTGGGGGAGCGATGGTCAAAGAAGGCCAGGCGGCGGCGGGTCGTCTCGTCGCGGCCGTTCTTGGGCTCCAGCAGGGCGGGCAGGTTCTTGGCCTCGGTGTCCTGGGCCTGCGGGCCGAGCTTGACCTGGTAGCGCCACGCGGTGCGGCCCTCGTGCGTCACGGTGCCCTGGGGCACCAGCAGCATGCGGCCCTGGAAGAGCGAGTCCATGTCTCGCAGGGCGCCGGTGAGCTCGGCGCGGGTACGCTCGGCCATGCCACGATCCCTCAGGCGCTGGCGGAAGGTGCCGAAACGGTTGCGGGCGAACACCTTGCCGCCCACACGCATCACCTCGAGGCCCTGCTCGCGAGTGTTCTCCAGCAGACCATGGAAGTCTCCGCTGACGCCGCCGGGGCCGGCGCGCAGGGTGCGCGTCTCGGAGATGCGCACGGGAGGAGCGTCCCGGGTGGTCCACTCGAAGTTTACCTTGGCCTTGTAGGCGTGAGGCCCCAGACGCTCAGTCACCTCGGCGGCGTCCATGCCGAGGATGCGGCGGGCCACCTGAGGGTTGTCGGCCACATCCTCGGGAGGGAGCTTCTCGGCGGCCGAGGCCACCACCTTGGGGGGATCCTCGGGCGAGAAGATGCGGGCCTTGGCGGCCTTGTCCACTGGATCCGTGCAGGCAGTGGCCACGGTAAGTGCCAGGGCGGCGATGAGTGTGGACCTCTGGAGACGGCTCACAGATCCTCCGACGAAGGGGCAGCGCAAGTTATGTGGCGCATACAGACGCGGCAAGCACCCCTTGCGCTCGGCTGTGCAAGGGATAGAACGCCGGACTCATCATGCAGAACCTGCGCGACAAACTCCTGAAAGCAGGCCTCGTATCCGAGGATCAGGCCAAAAAGGCAGAGACGGGCGCCCCTGCTCCCCGCCGCTCGCCCCCTCCCCAGGCGCAGCGCGCCGATGGCCCTGCGCCTCGCAGGGATGATCGTCCGCCTCGCCGGGATGACCGTCCGCAGCGGCGGGATGACCGTCCCCGCCGGGACGAACGCCCGCCCCACCGGGAGGGAGGAGGCCGTCCGCAGCATGGCCGGCCTGCCACCGCTGCGGCGGAGCGGCCGATCCCCAAGCTGCCTCCGATGCCGGGCTCGAAGGAGTACCAGCGCATCGAGTCGAAGAAGCAGATGGAGCTGGATCGCGCGCTGCGAGAGCTGGTGCTGGGCGCGCAGGTGCCGGTGGAGTCGGGCGAGACGGCGTTCTACTTCATGACGCGCAAGGGGAAGCTGCGCCGGCTGGAGCTGACCCCGGCGCAGGCGAAGCTGCTGGAGGATGGGACGTTGGGGGTAGTGGAGCGGCCGGAGCCCGCGCAGATCGAGCACTCGCTGGTGCCAGCGGCGACGGCGGAGCAGATGCTGGGGCTGTCGAAGAAGGCGGTGCGGTTCCTGAATCGCAAGGAGAGCCCCATCGGCTTCATGAGCGACGATGACGTGAAGGCGCAGCAAGCGGCGGAGGCCGCGGGCACGGCGCCGGAGATCGCCGACGAGCCCGAGGCGGGTGAGGACCACGCCGAGGGTGCCCCGGCGGAGGCTGCCGCGCCTGCCGCCGAGGGTGGTACACCGGAGGGTGGGAGCTCAGAGCCTCAGACGCAGTAGCGCCCTGCCGAGACACCAGCCCCCTCTTGGTACAGCCGCTACTGGCAGATGTTGCGGTCGCGCAGTGGGTTGATATGGCCCTCAGCGTTGCCCGTCAGCGACACCGCGTAGATGCCGCCATCGAAGCTCCCGTTGCTGAAGTTGACGTGAGCGAATGGCGCCAGCACCGTCCCCCAGAAGCCGTAGCCATGCGCGGTGATGGCCGTGGCGTCCACGAAGTTGAAGAGCACGCCGTGCTGATCAATCCCGCCGCTGAACGCATGGCCGAAGCCGGTGAACGTGGCCGAACCGCCGGTAATGTTGATCACCACCAGAGAGCCGGCCGGCGCGCTGATGGACAACAGCTCGGCGCCCGTGAAGGCGCTTGAACTCACCTGGAAGACGTTCAGCTCCGGATTCGTGCCGCTCAGCATGACTCCGCCCCAGGGCTCCAGGGTCGTAGTGCCATTGGCTGGCAGGGCATTGAGCTGGGCGGAGAGCCCTCGCAGCGCCGCGAAGCGCGTCGCGAAGGGAATGGGCGTGCCCGCCGCCGGGGCGCCACGGGGGAAGACCACGGACATGTCGGCGCTATAGGTACCTCCATACCGGGCGTGGCCATGCACTCCGCCCCGCCGGAGAAACAGGTTGCCGCCCGCCACCAACGTATTGGCGATGTCGCCGTCCCGCACACGCGCACCGACGGAGAAGTCTGTCAGAGCGATATTGCCGCCCGCCGCGACCTTGCCCTCTACGTCATGGCCCCCGTTGTAATCCTGGAGCAGGAAGAGGTTGTAGTCGCTCAAGCTGATATCAATGCAACTGGAGCACGCCAGGCTCACTGTCGCCGAGGTGGCGTTGTTGTCCTCGCGGCTCTCCGGCTCGCGGCCAACGCCGGTGCCGTTGTCATCCGCCACGGCCCACACCTCGGCCGCCCCGCCTGGTGCCGGTGAGAGCGGCAGGGAGACCAGGGTCTCAGCGCCTGCGGGCAGCGGTACCTCCACCGGGACGACCCCCAGCCGCGCTCCTCCCGAGGCTGGATTGCCTCGGTAGAAGGCCACTGGCAGGCCCGCCGCGACCGTCGCGTCGCCCTGGTTGCGCACCTTGGCAGTGAGGAGTACGCCGTCGCTCGAGCTATCGCATGTGGCTGCCACATCCAGCGCCACAAGATCCGGACGAGTGGAGCAGTCACCGCCAACCAGATCGAACTCGAGAAAATCGTAGTACTCCGGGCCGCCAAAACAGCACGGAGCCGTCGTTTCGGTGAGATCCACCACCACCTTGACGATGTAGCCACGCGCGCCATCTGCATGGACCTCCATCGTTTCAGGGCCCTGTCCCGGCTCCGGTTGGGAATCGCTAGCGATCTGCTGGCCCTGGGCATTGAAGGCGCGCAGCGTCACGGGCTCCTCTGTATTGAGCGCGGTGATCTTCACCCTGGATACAGGTCTAGTGAAATCGACGACGATGTCTCGGAAATCATATTCAATGCCCTCGGGCACGGGGAGCCGCCTCGCCGGGTACAGTGAGAACAACCGCTGTACCACTTTGGCGGTACAGCGCATGCTCTGCTGGAGGGAGTTGACCAGCGCTCCGCCATGCGAAGGGCGGGCACCGCCAGCGCTTGCCATCAGCGCCCAGCATCGTCACGCGGCGCAGTCCGGCGCATGAACAGATCATCGAACAGGGAGCCTGACATCCATCCGCTGGGCTCAGTTGAACGCGTCGATGCCCGTGATGGCCTTGCCGAGCACCAGCGTGTGCACCTCGTGGGTGCCCTCATAGGTGAACACGCTCTCCAGGTTGAGCATGTGGCGCACCGGTGGGTACGCGTCCGTGATGCCGTTGGCGCCGTAGATGCTCCGGGCAGACCGGGCGATCTCCAGCGCGGCCTTCACGTTGTTGCGCTTGGCCAGGCTCACCATCACCGGCGTCACCTTGCCCTCGTCCTTCAACCGAGCCACCCGCAGCCCCAGGAGCTGCGCCTTGACAATCTCCTGCAGCATGTCGGCCAGCTTCTCCTGCGTCAGCTGGTAGCCGGCGATCGACTTGCCGTCGAACTGCGCCCGCGACAGCGCATACTCGCGAGCCCCCTCGAAGCACGCGATCGCCGCCCCCGTCACCGCGAAGGCGATCCCCAGCCGCGCGTTGTTGAGGCAGGACAGCGGCCCCTTCAACCCCATCACCTTCGGCAGCACGTTGCGATCGGGTACGCGCACATCCTGAAACGACAGCTCGCTCGTCACCGACGCGCGCAGCGAGAACTTGCCTGGGATCTCCCGTGCGGTGAAGCCGGGCATCCCCTTCTCCACCAGGAAGCCGCGGACGGACTCGGCGCCACCCTCCTCCGTCTTCGCCCACACCACCGCCACATCCGCGATGGCGCCATTGGTGATCCACGCCTTGGTGCCATTGAGCACCCACGTGTCCCCATCCTTGCGCGCGCGCGCCCGCATGCCTCCCGGGTTCGAGCCAAAGTCCGGCTCGGTCAGCCCGAAGCACCCGATGATGCGGCCCTGCGCCATTCCCGGCAGGAAGCGCTGCTTCTGCTCCTCACTGCCGTAGGCGTGGATGGGGAACATGCACAGCGAGCCCTGCACCGACGCGAACGAGCGCAGCCCCGAGTCCCCTCGCTCCAGCTCCTGGAGGATCAACCCGTAGCTCACCGTGCTCATACCGGCGCAGCCGTACCCCTGGAGGTTGGCGCCCAGCACGCCCATCTCCGCCAGCCCTGGCACCAGGTGCGAGGGGAACGTGCCATCGCGGAAGTGCTGGCCAATGATGGGCAGCACCTCCTTGTCCACGAAGCGGGCCACCGTGTCGCGGGCCGCCTTCTCCTCGTCCGTCAGCAGTTGGTCGATGAGGAGCAGGTCGGTGATCTCCGCGCGCGGCATGGCTCTTCCTCAGAGTGACAGGGGTGCGCGGCTTGTACCCCTCACCCCCAAGCCAGTCAAACAACGCCCAGAGCGCATCAGCCCCCTCACCCACCGGCTCTCCGGGTATCCTGCCGCGCCATGACGACTTCCAGAAAGACGGCGGTGGTGACGGGCGCCAGCCGCGGCATTGGCCGTGCCGTGGCGCTGGCTTTCATTCGTGAGGGCTATACCGTGTGGGCGCTGGCCCGCTCCCAGGAGGCCCTCGAGTCCCTGCGCGCGGAGGCCGGTGAAGCCCTGCGCCCGCTGCCCCTGGATGTAACGGACGAGGCCGCGCTCCTGGCCGCGTGCCGCACCATCCTCCAGGCCGGCACTCCCTCCGTGCTGGTGAACAACGCTGGCATCTCCATCTCAGCTCCGCTCACGAAGACGCGCACCGAGGATCTGACCCGGGTGATGGCGATCAATGTGACGGCGCCCTACCTCTTCTGCCGAGAGCTCATGCCCGCGATGGCGGCGGCTGGCGGGGGCCGCGTCATCAACATCGGCTCCATGGCCGCGGTGCGCGGGGCCGCGTACACGTCCGCGTACTGTGCCTCGAAGCACGCCCTGCTGGGCATCACGCGCTCCCTCGCCGTGGAGTATGCGCGCAAGGGTGTCACGGTGAACCAGGTGAACCCGGGTTGGGTGGAGACAGACATGCTCGCCCAGGCGCTTGGGGCCATCAGCAAGACCACGGGCCGCAGCGAGCAGCAGGCCCGCGAGACTCTCTCGGCGATGAACGCCACGGGCCGCGTCATCCAGCCGGAGGAGGTGGCCGCGGCGTGCCTCTATCTCGCCTCGGACGCCACGGTGAGCCTCACAGGCGCGGCGCTCCCGATGGGCGCAACCGACTTCAGTGGCTGATACGGCCCGCTCCGCGCCTACAGCTTGTAGCGGCGCATCATGGCGCGCACGTCGCTGGAGGCCCCCAGGAGCCGGGCGGCGGCCTGCTCCGTGGCCTGCAGCCGCGTGACGTTCTCCTGGGCGAGCGAGGACAGATCCTTCAGCGCGTCAAAGAGCTGGGCAATACCGGCGTCCTGCCGGCTCACCGTCTCGGCGATCTCCCGGACGGTCACTCCGTTCTCATGCACCAGCGCGGCCAGGGCGCGCAGGCTCTCGCCCGTGGTGCGCACCTGCGCCAGCCCACCCTCCACCTCGCGCGCACCCTTCTCGCTCGTCTCTACCGTGTTGGAGATGGCCGCCCGGATGTCCTCGAGGATCTCTTGCACCCGCGCCGTGGCCGTCACGGACTGGTCCGCCAGGGTGCGGATCTCCCGCGCCACCACCGCGAAGCCCTTGCCGTGCTCGCCACTGCGCACCGCCTCGATGGCGGCGTTGAGCGCCAGCATGTTGGACTGATCCGCCAGATCCTTCACCGTCTGGGTGATGCCGCCGATCTGCGCGGTGCGCTGCTGAAGATCGTGGCTGGTGTGGGCGATCTGATCCACCTGGTCGCGGATGAAGGTGAGCCCGCCCACGCTGCTCTCGATGGCGCGCTCGCCAGCGCGGCCCAGCGAGTCCGCCTGCTCGGCTCCCTTCATGACGGCCTGAGCGCGCTGGGCCGCCAGCTGGGAGCTGCGCTGGAGATCCTGCGCCGTCACCTGCGTCTCGTAGAGCGCGGAGGCCTGGCGCGTCGCCGTGCGGTTCTGGGCCGCGGCGTCCGCGGAGAGCTGGGCGGCGGCATGCTCCAGCTCCGCGGCGGAGGCGTTCAGCACGCGCAGCACCTCGCGCAGCTGGTCCATCATCCGCCCGAATGAGGTGGCCAGCTCGCCAATCTCATCCCGCGAGCGCACGTCCAGCGTCCCGCGGAAGTCTCCCTCGGCTACCACCCGCGCCGCGGCGGCGGTGAGCTGCCGCAGGGGCGCCGTCATCCGCTGGACCAGGATGAAGGCCATGAGCCCGGCGACGAGCGCCGCCACGCCCCCCAGGCTCAGCATGGACAGCAGCGTTGCGCGGAAGCGGCGCAGCTCCTCCTCCGCGCTGCGCGTGAGCACCAGCCGCATGCCCTCGCCCATGTCCATCTGGGTCACCATGATGCGCGAGCCGCCCTGCTCCAGGAAGTGCTGCGACTCACCGACGGCCGGAAGGGCCTTGAGCACCTCCTCTGGGTTCGTCGTGGTCAGGCCATTGGCGCTCACCGTGGGTCCCAGCAGCAGCAGGGCCTCCGCGCCGCTCTGCTCCTGCAGGCGCCGCAGCAGCGCATCTCCCAGCCGGGCGCCCAGGACCAGGTGCCCAACAACCTTCCCATTCGCCTCCACGGCCTGGATGACGCTCCAGTAGGGGATGTCCTCGACCAGCAGCAGCCGGACCTGCTTGTTCTTGAGCAGCGAGGAGACATCCACGGGCGGCTCGCTCGAGAGGCTCCCCACGCGGACCGTCCCATCCGGCCGGGTGAGCAGCACGAGGTCCATGCCCAGCAGCGAGCGCTGCTCGTTGGCGATGTTCTGCAAGGCGCCTGGGTCCAGGGCCTCATTGGACAGCACCGCGCGCAGGGTCGGCCCGCTCACGGCCCCGTGAGCAGCCACCGTGAGGACCCGCTCCTCCTGCGCCAGCAGGGTGCGCCAGCTGACGATGTCCTGCTCCAGGTTGTGCACGAGCCGCTCTTCGAGGCTGGCCCTCAGCGACATGGCCACGAGAGCCACGCTTCCGAAGGTGAGCACGAAGATGACGAACACGAGAGCCGCGGTCACCCGGGCGGCAAGGCTGAGCTTCATCGGCGGAGGGGGAGTGGCTTGGGAGGCGGCAATGCGAAAACCAGCCTAAACCGAAATCTGGCTCAGGAGAGAGGATGAAGACGGCAGGACTGATCAGATGAAGAGTGAGGCCTGGAAACAATCAGGTCCTGGCTTGGAGGCGACTGCCTCCCTGCCCACTGCCCTGACTTGAATGCGCTGGATTCCCTACCTCGGAGCTCGGCGCTCCCTCCGAATTGACGGAGGGAGCTTGGGCGGACAAGCCTCTCGGCTCGGCTTCAGGAGGCCCCTATGCAAGTCCCAACACGCGAGGCACTGCTCAAACAGCTGGACCCTCTGTCCCATGGGGCGCGCATGGCGCATGTCGCGAAGCTCGGGAAGGAGGCGCGAGGGACCGCTCCGCTCACGCGCTTGATGGATGAGCTGCTCGCCGGGGACGCGTACGAAGCGAGCCTCGCCCTTCAGATGGCACGCGCCGCACGGGATGAGGCCCCCCTGCTGCGCGCCCTCACCCACCCCTCCTTGGGGATCCGCGCCCTGGCCGCCTCGCTGGCGGGCCCCTGCATCCGGGATGACGCCTCGTTGGAGCGTGTGCTGCCGGAGCTGGCGCCGGCCATGCGGCGCCGTGTGCTCAAAGGCCTGGCGCTATCCCGCCGGACGGCTCTGGCGGCCCGGCTCCTGCCGCAGATCCTCGCCCGGCATGGCTCCGTGGAGGCCTCCCTCCTCTTTCCGGCCCTGGATGAAGCCTCGGTGCGGCGGCTCCTGCCTGAGCTGGGCCACGTGCTGACGAGCTGGCACACGTTGACCTGGCGCTTCCCGGATGCAGTGCTCGGCTACCTCCAGGACCGCTTCGCCGCCGCCCCGGAGCGGGAGCGCGCCTTCCTCTTCTTCCAATACCGCCAGCCGCTGGCGGAGCTCACCGTGCTGCGCAGCGCGGCGGTGCTCGCGCTCGCGCGGGACTTTGCTCCTCTGGACGTGATGCCGCAGCCGTTGCTGGACGGGATCCGGCGCCTCACGCGGCGCCACCCCGATCAGATCTTCGCCCTGCTGACACGGCCCTCCCTCCGCGGTTGGCTGAGGAACCAGGGGCTGCCGCCGGGCGCGCTGGTGGAGGCAGACGCCTTCTCGCCGGAGCAGCAGCGCGCGCTGGCCCGGATTCTCGGGGAGATGCCGCACCACCTCGCCGCCTTCCTGGGGGCGCTGGCTCCCTCGCGCCGCGCAGCCCTCTTCACCCACGCCTTCGAAGGGATCCCCGCGCGTGTGCTGCCCGATGCGCTGCTCGCCGTGCTGCCCCACGCCACGCGGGATGCGGAGGCGGAGCGGCGGCTCTCGTTCCGCGAGGTGCGGGAGGATCGGAACCAGGAGCTGGCCACTCACGCCCTGCGCCTCATCGAGCACGCGCGCGAGCCGCTGGTGAAGGCCGCCTTCGCCGCCAAGGCGGAGGATCGGGCCCAGGCGCTGGTCCACCTGGTGCGGGCCACGGGCCTGTCCCGCCGAGGGATGACGGAGACGCTGACGCACCTCATGCGCCTGCGCAACGAGCAGGATCCCGTGCGCATGGCGGTGCTCACCGCGCTGGCGGACGTGCCACTCTCCACCTTCACCGCCGATCACATCCCCTCGCTGACGGAGCTGGTGATCTGCGTCGTCGAGGCGCGCGACTCCTCGCCCACGACTCGCGCCGCGCTCCAGCGGCTGGCCTTCCGGCTGATGAGGGGCCATGCCAACGAGCCAAACGGCCCGATGTTCCAGTTCGCGCTGGACACGCTGAAGCACCTTGCGGGCCAGCGAGGAACCCTGGCGCTGCCGCCACTCGAGAGGGATCTGCCGCGGGGCGCCGAGCTCCGCATCGTCTCGACGCTGCTACCCATGATCCGCGCCGCCAACGAGCGGGACAGCCATGCCCTCGTGCTCGCACTGGCGCAGGCGCTCGGCCGGCGCGCCTGGAAGGTGGACATGCTGCAGGCGCTGCTGGAGCCCGCGACGGATGGCTCCCCCGAGGGGGTGGCGCGGACAGCCATCACGCTGTGGCTCGCGCCGCCGCGCACGCGGGATGCCCGGGTGCGCAAGCTGCTGGATCGGGATGAGACCACGGTGACAATCCCCGGGGTCTTCGACCACCTGCACCGCCGCCGCCAGGACTGGTTGGATCCGTTCCTCCAGGCCCGGCGGCTGCGCGGGCGCTTCCTCACGGGCAAGGCAGGCTGGGTGCCACCGGCGCGGAGTGGCTTCCACCGCTGGCTGCCCCGGCAGCAGCGTCAGCTCGCCTCGCTGCTGGTGCGCGTCGCAGAGGATGGACAGCGCAGCACGTGGGAGCGGGTGGCCGCACTGTACGCCTTGTCTCGAATGTCCGTGGTCACGGTGGACACACTCGCTCCGTTCCTCCAGTCGAAGGATGTGCCCACGGTGGAGGCGGCGCTCGGCGCGCTGGCATGGCTCGACCGGCCGGAGACGGCACTGCCCTACCTGTTGGAGAACCTCGACGGAGACCGCGCCCGCGTGGCCATGTACGCGGTGCCTCGGGTGGCGAGCCAGGTGAGCGGAGAGACGCTGTCAGCCGCGCTGGCGCAGCTGTTCGGGCGCGAGAAGCTGAAGGTGACGGTGCAGAAGGAGGCAGTGCGGTTGCTGGGGATGTTCCGCTCGGCCCGCAGCCTGTCGCTGCTCCGCCAGCAGTGGGAGCGCCCCCAACTGCACCGGGACGTGCGGATCGCGGTAGGCCACGCGGCGCGCCGGCTGCTGGACATGGAGGAGGCTTGGGCGATCCTCGAAACCATGGCCCGGAGCCCCGACACCTACGTGGCCGCGAGCCTGTTGGACCAGAGCCCCACGGGGCTTCGTCCGGAGCTCCGCCCGCGCTATGCGTCCCTGCTGCTGCAGGTGGCTCAACACCCGGAGCTGAGCGTCCGCCGTCAGGCGTGGCTCGCACTCCCAGCCTGGTCTCCCGGCATCGAGGAGCTCGTGGCGCAAGCGGCGGCAGCGCGCATCGTCGATCTCACGAGTGGTGCCGAGTGGCGCGAGGCCACGCAGGCGCTGGTGGAGACGGTCCGGGACGGTGTCGCGGTGGAGCACGTGGTGTCAACGGCGGCGGCGCTCGTCACGCTGCCCGTCAACGAAGCCCAGAACGCCACTCCGGAGCGGGATCTGCCCGCGCGCCAGCGGCTGAAGGGGCTCTGCGCGACGCTGCAGAACCTCCCCCGCCCCGTGCAGCTGCGGCTGCGGGCGCGGCTGCAGGAGGTGGCCGCGATCATCGCCACGGATGCGTCGCTCTGGCCGGAGAGCGTGGGGCTCCGGCTGAGCGCCCTGGAGTGGAAGGATGCGGAGACGGTGAGCCAGACGATCCTCAAGCTCGCCCAGGAGCTGCTGGAAGAGCCCCTCTTCGCCCCCGCGCTGGCCAGTGAGGTGTCCTCCGCGGTGAGCCACCCGAGCGCGGAGTGGCAGCCCGAGACGCTGCTGGAGGTCGCTGATCGCGTGACACAAGACGTGCCATTTGTCGCGGTGGTGCTCGTACGCGTGGCGGGGGAGCGCTTGCACTGGCGCGAGGACGCGGCGAAGCGGCTCCGGAGCCTGCGAGAGCACACACAGCCAGCGATCCGGGCAGCGGCTCGGGCCATCACCACGGCCCAGGAGTAATCCTGCCTCATCCGACCCACCCTCGCCGCCCTACCCTGATTGCTGTCTGACAGGTCTCGCTGTCATCATAACCCAAGTCCTGTCAGGGGATCGGCGCATGATGAAACAGCCGATCACACAAGAGGGGGAGTACACATGTTTCATGTATACGCTGCTGAGATCCATCGTTCCACCTGCGGAGCTCTGACAGCCGTGCTGGCCGTAGGGCTCATGGCCCTGTGGCCCGCGACAGGCCATGCGAACGTCGCGGTGGATTGGAACCGGGTGATGCTGAAGCTCGAGCCTACGTCGAGGCTCATCATGCACACGCGGGCCGCGCCGCTGATGCACGTCTCAATGCATGATGCGATCAACTCCATCCCGGGATCGCGGCGCTACGCCACCTATCTGCCGCGCCTCCCAGCTTCTCCCAATACATCCCCCAAGGCCGCTGCGACCGCCGCAGCGCATTGGATCGCGCGCCAGTACACCCAGACCTTCCACCCGGAGAACGCCGCGCTCCTCGCTGAGATCGAAGCGCTCTACGCCAGCTCTCTCGCGTCCATTCCAAACGGCTCCGCGAAGACCGCCGGGATCCAGTTGGGCGAGGCCGCGGCAGCGAGGCTCTGGGCTGCGCGCGCCAACGATGGATGGAACAACCCGGACAACATCCAGTTCATCTTCCCGACTCCAGCGCCGGGCGTCTGGAGGCAGGTGCCGCCCTGGCCGTCCGATCTGGTTCCTCCCTTCCATTGGTGGGACCACGTCACCCCGTGGGTGATGACAAGCGCCTCGCAGTTCATGTCGCCCCCACCGCCTCGCATCACCAGCAGGAAGTTCCGGAGAGATGTCGCGGAGACCCGGGCCTACGGTGACCTCCTGAGCACCGTGCGGACGGAAAACCAGTCCCATGCCGCCCGGTGGTGGGGGGTTTGCCAGGAGAGCAATGCCGGCGCCGCCAGCCTGATCGCGTCGCAGCTCATCCTCGTCAACGATGTCGGCCTCTACGAGAGCGTCCGCATCTTCTCGCTCGTGACGCTGACCGTGGCCGACGCGATGATCTCGAACATCGAGAACAAGAACCACTGGAACTTCTGGCGCCCCATCACCGTGATTCGTGAGGGCGGTGACCCCAGCTGGACTCCCTACCTCAACACCCCTCCGAACCAGGAGTATCCGGCGGGCCACCCCATGGGCAGCGGAGGAGGGCTCTACATCGTCGAGAAGTTCTTCCCAGGCCGGTTCAGACAGCCCCTCCACGTGGAGAGCCAGGGTTGTGGTACCCGGACGTATTCGCGTGTGTCGGATGCCATCCAGGAGGTGATCAACGCGCGCATCTGGGGCGGCATGCACTTCCGCCATTCGGGAGAGGTGGGCGCGGCCGTCGGCAAGCAGATCGCCCACTGGGTGTACACGCACTCCCTCCGCCCGCTCCCTGGGCATTGAGCCGGCCCCAGCACGGGTGAAATACTTGACTCGCCGGGTGAAAGAGGGCGTGGCTTGCTCTCTTGCCTGCTCGGCCCGGACTTCCTGAGGCCGTGGACTTCAGGTTTGGGCGATTTCGGGTCATTCTTCGGCCTGCGTGCGTTTCCTGTCCTGCCTCCCTCTGCTGCTGTGCGCCGCGTGTGCCGCGCACGTCGTCCCCAACCCCGCCCCTGCGGCGCACAGCAGCAGAGGGAGGCAGGAC